>Ga0308157_10002321_pt1 | contig 31940 bp, 26 predicted proteins | sample PhyBR1_FD_201035 | JGI IMG/M metagenome (GOLD analysis project Ga0308157, IMG submission 201035) | Phyllosphere microbial communities from UC Gill Tract Community Farm, Albany, California, United States - DLSLB.R1 | ecosystem: Host-associated > Plants > Phyllosphere > Unclassified | place: USA...
GCGGGGCTTTTTTTATGCCTCAAAAATAATCACTGAAAGAGCCAGAAAAGAAAACCGCTGTCACAAATAGTTAGGCTGGAAAAAATCCAGCAAGGGAAAAGCTTTGACGCCTGTTTTATTCCAGCTGATCTTCATTTCCACATTCACACTATACCCTCCTGTTGAATAATTATATAGGAAACACAAGTTTCTTTAATTTAAGAGGACTGCGTAAATCAAAGAATATACTGTTAAATGTATGCCAATTACTTAAAGGGTTATCGCTATCCAAATATAGAATGAATTATTAATCTTAGTTATTAAATTATTTTTAGAACTTTTAGATAGTTTTAATTTAAGGTGTTATAGCCCCTTGCTACATCCTGTATATGCTTTGTTTCAAAATGCAGTTTTTGATTTTATTCATAAAAATGTCCTTGTATAACTAATAACTAAGCTAAATATTGAATAACATAGAGGAAAAATTATGACAAATGAAAATAAATTAGATGAGTTAAAGAATAAAATAACTAATTTAGGTGAAGATTTAAAATATAAGGTGAACGAAGCGCAATTGCAGGGCGACAAAACAGTTGATGATCTAAAACATAAAGTTGCTGAAATTAAGCTTGAAAGTGAAAAGGCACTTCATAATTTAAACAAGGAGACTAATGCTAAATATACGGAAGGTAAAGTTTCATTTGATGAAAAAGTAAATCATGCAAAAGCTGAGACACCAGAGACAGGAAATAAGGTGCAGGATAAATTAGACCATTTAAAAGAGGAAGCTAGCCATAAACTTGAAGAAGCCAAATTAAAAGCGACTGAATTTAAGCAAGAAGCCTCAGTTAAGTTTGATGAACTGAAAGCGCAGGCAGGTACTAAATTTGATGAGTTAAAGAAAACAGCAACAGACACTCTCAACAAATTTAAAAAAGATGACCAAGGCTGATTCAGTTGAGTTTTAATCAAATATTCCAGTTAAATGATCTTTAATTTAGCTGGAATGATCAGCAGATAAATAACGATTTTCACCTTTTTGAGTTAAGGTGTAATCCTTGAGTTTGGAGATAACTTAAAACGATTATATATATCGGTAAAATTATCGCCTAAACTGATTAATTGTCCTTTGGACGTATATATAGAAGAAGTTTCATTTGCTGCATGGATAAAGGATATAGTATTTAATATAATAAATTTAAATAATTGTTTTATATAAATATATTCCCTAGATAAAAAAATTATTATGATAATAATGTGTAGATAATATAAAGAACAAAATATAGGTATGTCTGCCGAATAATTGTTAATAAATAATCGTCATATATGTATATAAACCAAAAAATTAAATTTATTAAACTGTTTCGAATCTATCTGATTTAACTTGTGCTAGTCGATGATTTAATAAAAATATATTTATATATGAATCCATAAAAGCACTTAAGCTGTTTATCAAAATAAAGAGTTAAGCAGTAAAACCTACTGATTAGATCGGATTTTTAGCAACATTCATAAAGCAATCTCGAACTTTGCTTAACCTTCACTTCATTTAAAGCTAAACTATGATATTCAGTTGTATGTCCGTACTTGGAGTAAACTTATGTCATGGCTTTCTTCGCTTAAATCTGTTTTTTCACCCTCGCAGGAGGTGAAGGAGGAAGACATTCAGAATGTGCTACAAGGCTATATATTGCCAAATTCAAGCAATATATTAAAAGACCGAATTACCCAAGTGAATGTTGAAGGGCGAGTATTACAAATAACGATTAATACTTATCCTGAAGAAGCAGATCATTTACAAAAAATCCATGATGATTTAGCGGATGCCTTAGAAAAATGCGGTATCCAAGAACTTAATATGCATGTGATCCAGCAAAAACATGCACGAGGTGAAATTTGTTCCAATCATGATCATGGAAAAGAAGGTCATAGTTGTTCTAGCCGACCACAGGATAAAAATGAAACTCCTCAAGCTCAGAAACTTCCACCTGTAGTGGATGCTTCAGGCAAAACAGCTCCAGCTGAAATAAAAAATGAGCAAGATCCAAATAATCCACCGATTCAAAAACCAGCGCCCCAACAAAGAGATATACCTAAGCATCCCCGTATTCAAAATGTCATCTTGGTTTCCTCAGGTAAAGGTGGTGTGGGTAAATCGACTACTACTGTAAATCTTGCCTTGGCATTGCAAAAACTAGGTCTAAAAGTGGGTGTCTTAGATGCTGACATCTATGGTCCAAGTATTCCGACTATGTTGGGTAATGCAGGGCGGACTCCGATGATTGAAGCTGAAAATTTCGTTCCAATTGATGCTTATGGTATGCCGGTGCTATCGATTGGACATTTAACGGGAGATAACAATACGCCTGTGGCTTGGAGGGGTCCGAAAGCAACGGGTGCATTGATGCAGTTGTTTAACCAGACTTTATGGCCTGATTTGGATGTTTTAATGATTGATATGCCCCCCGGCACAGGTGATATTCAGTTGACACTCGCACAGCGTATTCCGGTGACGGCTGCTATCATTGTTACTACTCCACAAAATGTGGCATTAATGGATGCGACCAAAGGGATTGAGCTGTTTAATAAAGTTCAGATTCCGGTTATGGGAGTAATAGAAAATATGTCGACCCATATTTGTACGAACTGTGGTTATGAAGAGCAAATTTTCGGTACCGGTGGGGGTGATAAATTATCTGAACAATACAATATTCCTTTACTGGGGCGTTTGCCTTTAAATGTTCAAATTCGCGAAAATGCAGATGCAGGTAAACCTTCGGTAATTGCAGGTGATGATTCTGCTGAAAGTTATATGGTTATTGCTCAAAAAATTGCAGATCAATTGCCAAAAGTAGAAAAGCAGCAAAATAGAATTTTCTAAATACTAAATACTAAATACTAAATACTAAATACTAAATACTAAATACTAAATACATTTAAGTATTCATGTAAAGCTCAACGTACGTTGGGCTTTTTTATGCTGGATTATTTTGGTTATATTCAATTTTGCTTGAACTAAGAAGCTCAACTTAAAATAGATTAAAATAAAACTATTTTATAATTATCTAATTTTAAAATATGTGTAGAAGATTTTAATCAGTTATTCATCTCTAGGGGGTAGATTGACGACGCTTATAATGTTGAATAATATTCCAGCGCCAAAACAGCCGCGTAATCACAAATAATATTACAGCAAAAATTAGAGCTTCCAATAATAAACCAGATAATAAAATTTTCGCTAAACTCAAATCGACATGTCCCTTTCCAAAGTGGGTAATCCAGTGACTGATCTGATGCAGAACACCGAGTATCATATCCTGATCAATCATATTTACTTGAAACACCTTTGCACCCAACCAGAAACCAATATATAAAATGGGGATAAGTGTGAAGGGATTCGTCAACCAAGCGAGACATAAGCTTACCGGTAAATTAACCTCAAAAAGTAATACTGTCAAAACAATCAAAATACTGTGAAAAGGTAAAGGCAACATGCCCCAAAACGTGCCAATAAAAATGGCTTTTGAAATAGACTTTCTGTTCACATACCAAAGCAAAGGATTTAAGGTGCGTTTACCAAAAATCTTCAACAGTTTCATCTCTGCGACTTTATGAGGAGAGGGAAGCCAAGATTGAAAAAATCGTTTTGCCATAAATATATGATACTAAAATAATAATGTATTTTGCTTGAGTCAGTTACCTCGAAGCAGAGCAAGTATGACTGAATGTAGATATTAATGCTTAAAAAAGTGTTCCTTGAAACTTTTTATAACAAATGACTGTCTAGTTATTTTGAGGAATTTTAAATATAAATTAATGATTTATATATTTTTTTTGAGTTAAAATTGGAATTTTTATAGATATATAAAAAAACGTATTTGCTAAGTACAATAAACTAATTTACTCTTCGCGCTCTCTAAAGAGAGGTCGCATATGATTTCATGGCTGTTCATCGGTTTAGTTGTCACTATCTTATTGACACCAGGCCCAACAAATACATTGCTTGCATCTTCTGGTATACAGGTAGGTGTACGCCAATCATTACGACTTATCCCGGCAGAATCAATTGGTTATTTAATTTCAATTACTGTTTGGGGAGTCATTATTGGTACAGTTTCAAGTCAATTCCCTATTCTGCCCATATTTCTGAAATTATTAAGTGCGCTGTATATTATTTTTCTGGCTATTAAACTTTGGAAAACCGCAGATATTCAAGCCAGTTATAATCTGCCGACCATTCGTGCACGTGAACTGTTTTGTGCAACCTTATTGAACCCTAAGGCATTACTCTTTGCTTCTGCTGTTTTTCCAAGTTCAGCATGGTTAACAGTGCATAATTACTTAGTTCATCTTGGCATGTTTCTCATTTTAATTGTGCCAATTGCTTTATTTTGGACTTTTATCGGTTCTATTCTAGCCTCGAATAAAGTACGTTGGCTAAATCAATCTAACTTACAAAAAACAGCTTCTTTGGTTTTAGTCAGTTTCTCTATTCCACTGGGTTATTCTGCTCTTTTAAGTCTTTAAGTTAAGAAGATGAAATATGCATTTGGTAAAAAATGATGTCATCGCCTGATCATTATTTCCATTGCAGCCAATTTCAGTTAAAGTACAGCGCAATAATTGATTTAACTATTTTTGGATATAGAAATAATGGCAATTAAGTCTGATCGTTGGATTCGTGAAATGAGCGAAAATCACGGCATGATTGAACCGTATGCAGAAAATCAAGTACGTTATGATGAAAAAGGTGAAAAACTCATTTCTTATGGCGTTTCAAGCTATGGTTACGATGTTCGTTGCGCGCGTGAATTTAAAGTATTTACCAATGTCCATTCAGCAATTGTCGATCCAAAAAACTTTGATGATAAAAGCTTTATCGATATTGAATCGGATGTATGCATTATACCGCCAAACTCATTTGCCTTGGCCCGTACAATAGAATACTTCCGTATTCCACGTAATGTTTTGACGATATGTTTAGGTAAATCGACTTATGCACGTTGCGGTATTATTGTAAACGTGACTCCGCTTGAACCTGAGTGGGAAGGGCACGTTACCTTGGAATTTTCAAATACGACTAACTTGCCTGCCCGTATTTATGCAGGTGAAGGTGTGGCCCAAATGTTGTTCTTTGAATCAGATGAAGTATGTGAAATATCATATAAAGACCGGGGTGGTAAATACCAAGGTCAGACTGGTGTCACTTTGCCAAAAGCATAAACAGTATAAATAACTGAATAAGCGGATCATTTTGATCCGCTTATTTTTTATAAAATTCATTCATCGGAAACTGGGTTCATTCGCCCAGTTTTTTTTGCAATTGAGTAAATATTCAGCATAATAAAAAGTTATACAAACTTGGTAAGAACATTGTTGTAATGACAAATAAATAAAAGAGATATACCAAGCTTAGGATGAATTAAAAAATAATGATGCGGAGCATCTGATAAAAAGGAAGGTCGTGATGACTCAGAGTTGGAATAATGCAAGATTTAAAAAGTCTTGTTTGGCGGGTGTAATCGCAGTTTTACTTAGTCCGTCAGTTTATGCGCTTGAATCTTTGTCAGATAATAACCTTTCTGAAACTACCGGTGAGGGGATCGCATTATTGCCTGAAAATTTTAAGATGGTTTTTCAGGGACCGAATGATATTTCTACTGCTTCAAGTTATAACAATGCCACTATTTCTGCGGCCGATAAACCTAAACACGATACTGGTTTTATTCGTATTATTCCAACAGGTGAAAATTACGAATTACTGTATCAACGTGCATACGATAAAATTTATAAACAGAATTACAATTCAAATTATGCGTATGCAAAAGCCAACTTATATCAAGGTAGTTATAATTCGACCTATGATACTGTTTATAATGGAATTTATCAAAATGGCAGTACCACAACAACAACCTATACAACGACTTATAGTCAGGTAAAAACAAAAAATGAAACCACGTATCGTAATCAGGAAATTTCACCTTACTTAACACAAAAAACTTATACAGATTATTATAATAAGCGTTACGACCAATATTATTGGAACGCTCCGGCATTAGTTCCTGATGATGGCACAACTAAATATGGCGGTGCCTGGTTAAATGAAGAGAAGGCAGCAGAAAATGCTCGGTTAAATACCATTGAAAAGATTGAAGCTGCATATGGCTCCACTATTACGACCGCAGTTAATAATCATTTAAAAGAAACCACCCTTGCTCAGATTAGAGCATCAGCAAACAGTACTGCTGCCCAGCAAGCAACCTCTGCTGCAAATACCACTGTCGACAATTATGCAAAAACCAATGCAGCAAATGTGGCAAATACAACAGCGACAGGTGCTATAACCAATGCCCGTACTAAAGCTGATGTTTTTATTTATGGTTTGGCTTTATCTAAAAGTAATGGCAACTTAAATGAGCGTTATAGTAATGTAGGTTTAAATTGGGGAAGTGCTGCTAATCCTTGGTTATTCCGTGCAGGTACAGCAAAAGATATTCAACAGTTTTCAGGTGCGAACAAGAGTGATATTAGTTATCTGGCTTTAGAAGCACCTTTGGCTAAAGATGGGATTGACGCCACAAGTGACCGAATCAAATTGGGATTTTGGACTGATATTTTCTCTCGGTCTCTTGATTCAATTCGGACAATTAATGCTGTTACAGGGGCACCAGAGAGTGGTTTAGATAAAGACTATCGCTTAAGATCACAATTTGTGGCCAATGGCCTGAGTATTAATGGTTCACAGATAAGGCTCTTCCAAACTCAAAATGATGATGTCAATAAACTCTATGATGAAACATTAGGGATAGCTGCACTCTTAAGAATAAACACTAATGATGATCCGTCCGCATTGAAATTTACTGATACCAACCTGAATGAAAAAGGAATTCGTATTAGTACTGCTGCTAAAACTGATGCAGATGATGGTACAGCAGTAACGCCAGCAATGGATGGGTCTTTGGCTCCACTGTTCAACGATAAAGAAGGTCTTTATCTATATAGTGCTAATATAAACCTTGTGTTAGGGAATATGTATCAACCTTTCATTCTGGCATCAGAAGGCAATAACATTATTTTGGAAGTAACACGCATTCCTAAAATACCTACCATATATTCACAAATTTATACCTTATATGCAGATACAGATCCTAATCCTCAATTTCAAGCAGGTACAGGGTTAACCAAAGCATCTTTTAAAGGTTCGACCTGTAACGTAAGCTACTGCGGTTCAAATTTCTCAGACATTACCACGGGAACTAATACTGTTAGATATCAGGGGACAAATGCGACGCATAGTAGTATTGCAATTGGTAGTGTGACCCGAGATGTATCCACAAATCTTCTAAAAGCGAATAGAGGGGCGGACGCGACAGGTATCGTATTTAAAAGTCCATCAGGTTCAGCTGTTAATTTAGGTTCCGCTGTAATAGATGGTGTTCTGATTCAGCATCTTAAGTTTAAAACAACGGGCTTATAGGAGTATAAAAATGTTAAATAAAATATCTATTTCCGTCGTTTTACTTATGTGTTGCGCAACACATGCAGAATTGGTAGGTTTGGATAATGGTGCATTACTAGATGTTACAGGGCAAGGGGGGGCTGATTTAAGCTGGACTTTGTCATTAAACCATCGTTATGCAAATGATTTAAGTATTAAAAATATCTCTGATCAGCAAGGCGTATATTACACATATGACTGTGTCTCGGATGTGCAATGCCGTTTTGCATTTTCACCTAATAATCATGCGGATGCAGCCGGCAATCAAAGATGGTTGGTCTTTAAGCAAATTCAAGGCACCATTCAGGTAGATAAGTTTTCTTTAGCAGGAAGCACGATTATCAATAAAGATATGATGCCTCAAACAGCAATGAAACTCTCATTTTTTGATGATAAACCTTTAAAAATAAGAAATTTAGGTTTTACTAATTTGTCGGTTGAAACAGATGATGCAGCGACTAAAGGCTATTTAAAAGACGAAAAATATAATCAATATAATGCTTATACACTAAATGCCCAAGGTACAAAAGTTTATAGCAGTGTAGATGTTCCTACTTTTGATAAAGGTGGTGAAAAAGGATTTATGGGCTTGAACGTACATGGAAATTTACATATGTCGGGAGATTTGAAAATTTTTAGTTATAACTGCGCAGGTACTGGAACCAGTCGTTGTTAATTAAATAAAAATTTTTAAGAATAAGGATGTTGCAATGAAAAAAATAATAAAACTAAATCTGCTCACGGCTTGTATATTAATGGCACAGCAATCTTTTGCACTTCAGCAGTTGACAGATCAGTCTTTAAGTGTTGTGACAGGTCAAGATGGTATTTCTATTACTCATGAAGTCTCAAAAATAAATATAGATCAGGCGAACTGGGTTGATTATAGCGATACAGGTAGCATGAAGCTAGGAATGCACAATGTTGAAGTCAAAGGAGTAAATAACAGTACGATTAAAAGTACGCTCGATTTTGACGTAGGCACAACGGATAGAGGTACTGGCGTGAAAATTCAAGCCAGCATTTCCCCATTTCAGGCCACAGTAGAAAAGCTTATGCTGCTATGCGATGCTGCAACTTGTACAACGGCTGAACAGAATTTGGGTTCTTTAAGCCTTTCAACGACTTCACCTTTAAAATTCTATCTAGAAACTACGCATGGTTTATTTAACCGCGATGACAAAGCGCATTTAGATTTTCAACTACAAAATGCAAGTATTGGTTATGGTTTAAATGGCAAAAATTTAACCTTAAAAGATTTTAACTTTAATTTTTCTGCCGATGGTTATATGTATGTAGACCCGAATGAGGGCATAGTGATGACCACTAAAAGCCGCGATGGAAATACAGATCATATTGTGAATTTAGCCCGAGTTGCCGATTCAAGTGATGTCGATTCCAGTCGAGTAAATGCAAAAAATCCTGGGGTAAATATTGACTTGCGCTATGGGGCAGATCCCGATAACCAGAAAAATGTAATTCGTATGGGAGCATCGGGTGCTGTTACAAATGCTAAAATATTTTTAAATGCAAATCAGGCTGGCCTTAAAGATTTTAATACGGTTAATCGGTCTGGAACAGATTTAACAGAAACCATAAAGTCTGCTTCAGGTTATGGGTTTGCAGGCGCAGGTGGTTTGCATTTTGGTGTTTCTGCTGAGTTTACACGTGAAGGAAATCCGCTATTAGGTCAAAATTTTGCTCCAACAACTTTGGAAATAGGCCATACGGGGCATGGTAGCTATGCTATTGAATTTTCAAATTTATCTCCCTTAATTATTCGTAATTCAACTAATGCTACGAATTTGAATACTCGGAATGCCTATATTGATTTTGGTGATATTTATATCAATACCGCACAAGTTAAAAGTTTGAATTTTATTATCAATGAAAATGTTAAAAAGATACTCGGTGCCGCAACTAATGAATTAACCTATTACATGGTGCCAGTTGATAAAGGACAAAATGTAGCACTGATTGCAATCCGGAGTATGGATTTTCAAGCGATAGCTCGTAAAGCACGCTTTATTTCAGATAACTCAATTGCTGAAATAACCAGTCCCTCAGGAGAGTGGGGTTTAGGTATACCGATCTTTAATTTAAATGCCAATCTGGCTCTATTTTCTAAAAACTATAGTTATAACGGTGTGACAAGTGCAGGTTTAGGTTATAACTTGGCAATGTCTACAGAAGGTTATGGTATTGATAAAAAAACTGGAGCACCGAGTACCACTTCTATTATTGTTGTGGATGGTGCAAAGGGAGTATATAACGAAGAAGTAAATTACTATGCAGGTCTTCGAAATATCGATTCATATTTAAAATCAGATGGTGTAATTGGTTTTGAAGATGAAGGAATTTATATTAGAGCAGACAATTTATTATTTGCAGCAAAAGCTGAAATTGCAATTGGGCAATTGCCAGGATCTTTATATAACTGTACAGCAGCAACTGGCGGTGCAAATTGTGATAACAAAGTTGTACCTATTGATAATTTTGCCAAAAAAGATGATGTATTATCTTCAATTGCTTTTAAGCTTGACGGTCAAGGTGAATTGCTGATTGTTCCGGGGTTGAATGGACCAAATGCAACACCAGATTCCAACTATTTGTCTTTAAAAGGGAATTTTAAGTTTAAAGATATTACAGGTCCCACGGATAGAGGCAGTTTCTTAAGCATCATTAACGAAGATGTCAAGACGACTGGAACAACTGAATCTAGTATCAATTTAAATAAGCTTCAAGGGCATATAGGTTTTGAATCAAGAATTCAGATGAAACAAGATACTGTTGTGTTAGACAATCAGGTCAAGTTCAATCATTTAGCTAATGCAAATTCTCAAGGTAAAGTTTTTACCGCAGAAATGGCAATGTCTCCAGCAGGCAATATGCAAAAAATCGCGGATCTTGCCATTACAGGAGGAGCAATGCGTAGCACTTTAGGTATTACTCCGCGATAAAAAAATTATAGGGACTGAAAATGAAAAAATTATTATTGCCAGCATTAATCTGTTGTATTTACTCAGGTGCACATGCAACAGGATTTAAAAGTTTATCCGATACCGAATTGGCTAAAGTAGATGGTCAGGCATTGTTAAATTTTTCCAAAGATGCTTATAGCTATACCACAGCAGGCAGCGAGACGGTTAACTTTTTTAAACTTGGTCTTGATGCTGAAATGGAATTGAATACCAATATTAAATCCTTACAGTTAGGTTGTGGAGGGGTGAATGGTGCAGATGGCTGTGATATTGATATTTCGAATTTAGCTTTAAGTGGATTACCTACAAGTTATGATAGTTTGGGAAATCCCGTGTTTGCCAATGACCGTGCCTCGACAAGTGCAAAAATAACCAACCCTTTTGTTGAGTTTGCAATAAAAAATAATGATAAGGCATCTACTCGGGAAATAGTTGGATTCCGTCTGGGTGCGCAAGAAATTTTGGGTTTATTAACCACAGGTATTGCCAATACACAGTCCCCTACAGATGGTATTCAATCTTTTAGTGGTTATATGAAAATTGCAGATACCACAGGTTCTACCAATACTGCAGCAGCAAAATTTGGTAAGGCGGCGAATCAGCAAATTGCAGGTGTGCTGGATATTGCGCTATTCGGTGAACATGGTTTTACCAGTGATCCATTAAATTCAGCAACAACCGGTATTACTGTACCGCAGTTAAATAATGTGAAATTTAATGTCCCCGGCTTTACCGTTTCTGGAAACCGTCAAACTAAGGCAAGTGCAACCAATATTATGGTGGCTATTCCAGTGATTCCTTTGGCAAAAGGTACAGCTGCAGATAATGCAAATTATGAGGTCTATAATGGTTTGAATACTACACAATTTGATAATGACCAACTATTGGTGAATATCAATCCATGTGTGGGCTTAGGACCGCTTTGTTTAGTGAGTACCTCAAAATTTAAAATGGGAGAGGGTTCTAAACTAACCAACCTCAATATGAATGTCACCTTCAATCAATTGCTAAGTATGGTGCATAATGTGCCATTAACTGGTTCAGGTGGTTATTTAGCCTTGCAACAGCTTGCTTTACATTGGCCTGGCGCTGATGCAGCAGATGTTGCGCAAAGAGGGTGGTGGATGTCATTTGCTGATCCTGTACAATTAGGACAACTAAATGTGGCAGGGGCTGTAGATATTTCGGCGGTGCTTCCTCAAGTTGCTCAAAATATTACAAATAGCCTGGGGCAGCCAGATATGAAAATTCCAATTGATTTGGGTGATTCTATTAAGGCACTAGTAAATACTCCTATTGTTAAAACACTGGAAATTAATGTGGGACCTTGGACTCAGGCTAATCCATCTACATTAACCCTTAACAACCAGATTTTGAAAAACCAAGAAGTTACATCAAATTGCTATGGTGGTTTAAAATTTTGCTAATTACATTATAAAAAAATCCCGCCTAAGCGGGATTTTTTTATTTCAAAGACAAATTATTTAGCAATTTTTGTCAATAATTCTTCTTTAGAAATATTCACAGATTCAGCATCACGGCGTCCTTTATATTCAAAAGTGCCCGCATCCAAACCTTTTTCCCCAATCACGATACGGTGAGGAATGCCCGTGATTTCAAGGTCAGAGAATTTAACCCCTGGGCGTTCATCACGATCATCCAAAAGCACATCAAAACCTGCTACTTGAAGCTCTGCATATAGTGTTTCAGCGGCCTCAAGGGTGCGTGGTGATTTGTGTGCGTTCATTGGCACAATTGCAACTTCAAATGGTGCAATGGCTAAAGGCCAGATAATACCTTTATCATCGAAGTTTTGTTCAATGGCAGATGCAACTACACGTGTTACTCCAATACCATAGCAACCCATCGTTACCACTGTCGGCTTACCGTCTTTACCAAGGACTTTACAGCCCAAAGCTTCCGAGTATTTTTTACCTAACTGGAAGATATGGCCGACTTCAATACCACGTTTAATTTGGAGTGTGCCTTTACCATCTGGAGAAACATCACCTTCAACCACGTTACGTAGGTCATAGATTTCAGTATACTGCGCATCACGTTCCCAGTTTACGCCAGTTGCGTGTTTGTCTGCTTCATTTGCACCAGCAACGAAATCAGACAATACAGATGCTGCACGATCTACAATCACGGTTAAGCCTTTTTCAACTAAACCTTGTGGACCAATGAAACCAGTAGTTAAGCCGAGTGCAGCAATTTGTTCTTCTGTGGCAAAAGTTAAAGGCGCAGCAATAGCAGCATGCTTTTCAGCTTTGATTTCATTGAGTTCATGATCGCCACGAAGAAATAATGCAACAACAGGAACATTACCTTTTTCGTCTGCCACACCTTGAACCAACAATGCTTTAATAGAATTTTTGGTGTCTGTTTTAAGGAAGGCTGAAACATCAGCAATGGTTTTTTGGTTTGGTGTTTCGACTAATTTTAACTCTTGTGTAGGCATAGCACGTTCACCGACAAGCACTGTTTCAGCCATTTCAACGTTGGCTGCATAGTCGGAGTCAGTTGAGAAGGCGATATCGTCTTCACCGCTTGATGCCAACACATGGAATTCGTGTGAACCTGAACCACCGATTGAACCGGTATCTGCTTGAACTGGACGGAAATTTAAACCTAGACGGGTAAAGATACGGCAATACGCATCGTACATCGTATCGTAAGTCTCTTGTAGAGAATCTTGATCGATATGGAAAGAGTAGGCATCTTTCATGATGAATTCACGTGAACGCATTACCCCAAAACGTGGACGAATTTCATCCCGGAATTTGGTTTGTACTTGGTAGAAGTTTGCTGGAAGTTGCTTGTAACTTTTCAGTTCGTTACGCGCAAGATCGGTAATCACTTCTTCATGTGTAGGTCCAAGCACAAAATCATTATTATGACGGTCTTTGAAACGTAGCAGTTCAGGACCATATTGAACAAAGCGGCCTGATTCTTCCCATAGACTTGAAGGTTGAGTCACAGGCATCAATACTTCAAGTGAGCCAGCACGATTCATTTCTTCATGAATAATCGCTTCCACTTTATTTAGCACACGTACGCCCATCGGCAACCAAGTGTATAAACCCGAAGCCAATTTACGAATCATACCCGCACGTAACATTAGCTGATGTGAAATAACTTCAGCATCGTTCGGGGTTTCTCTTAACGTAGCAAATAAAAAGCGACTCGCGCGCATGGAAGCTGTCCTAAAAATTAAGCCTTGAAAGCCAAGATTATACAATAAAAAATGAGGTGAACATTTCTGAATGTCACCTCATTGTGATGTCATAAATTATGACATGATTTTTCGTATTTGGCGCGTCATAAAATTCTTTAAGTCATCCAGGTAAGTAAAGATTACCGGTACGACTACTAAAGTCAACAGGGTAGAAGTGATTACACCACCAATCACGGCATGTGCCATAGGTGCACTTTGTTCACCCCCTTCGCCTAAGCCTAATGCAAGGGGAATCATGCCCATTACCATAGCACTTGTGGTCATTAAAATGGGACGTAAACGGGTTTTACCGGCGGCAATAATGGCATCAAAACGGTCTTCACCCCGGTCCATGGCTTTCTTGATGAAATCAATCAACAGAATGGCATTTTTAGTCACCAATCCCATCAGCATGATAATCCCAATGATTGAGAATAGATTCATGGTTGAGTTAAACAGGAACAAGGCCAAGAATACGCCAATGAGGGACAGGGGCAGGGAGGCCATAATGGCAGCGGGGTGAATAAAGCTATTGAATTGTGATCCCAGTACAATATAGATAAATACAATCGAGAGGGTAATCGCAGTCATGGCGTAACCTGCAGACTCAGCCATATCTTTATTCGCTCCTTGGGTGACGAAACTATAACCTGGTGGTAAATCAAAATTATCCTGAATCTTTTTAATATCTTTCCCAATATCACCTGCAGGACGACCGGCAGTGTTGGCTTCTACCAATACTTCACGTGCCAAGTCACGACGGTTAATCTGTGATGCACCCAGACTTTCTTCAAATGAGGCGACAGTTGTCAGTGGCACTAAAATAGGCTGACCGGATGCATCGGTTTTTTTTGAGTTTAAGTAAAGGTTCTCAATATCACTTGGCAAGCTGCGTTTATTTTCGGTCAAGCGAAGATTGACATCATAGATTTCACCTTTTTCATCCTGCCAGGTGGTGACATTATCACCTGCAATCAGTGGACGGATGACATTGGCAATCTGATTGACGGATAGACCCAAATCACTGGCAAGCATGCGGTTAATATGAACAGCCAAGGTCGGCTTGGGTTCTTTAAGTGAGCTTTCCAGATCGACAATACCTTTTACTTTATAAATTTCAGCCAGAAAGCGATCCGAGATTTTCTGCAATTCATCCAGTTCGGGACCTTTAATTGAAATAAGAACCGGCTTTTGACCCCCTGAAACTGTTTCGTCGGCGGAAGCAACAGAAGTAATGGTAATACCGGCTACGCTTTTTAAGCGTTGGCGAAATTCATTGTTAAGCTGTGTCAGGTTCTTCTTGCGCTCTAAACGAGGGGTGACGCTGACCCGGATACTGACATGATTTTTACCACGGTCAGTCACGCCGTTAATAATGCTATAGGTACCGCGCACGTCAGGGTGCTGGCGAATAATATGCTCAACTTGCAATAACTTGGCTTGTGAATATTCGAGTGATGCATCCACGGGTGTTTCAAACTTAATCCGAATTTCACTTTTATCAGGTACGGGCACAAATTCTGTACCCACCAGCTTAGAGAGTGCTAAGGCCCCAAACAGTGAAGCGACTGCAATCATGAGCGTAACAATGCGGAAACGCAGTGCCAGTTTTAACAGTTTTTCGTAGTAGTGGCTTAAATTATCCAGCGTATTGGAAATCCAGTTAAAAAAGCGTTTGATTTTTCCTGGTTGCTTATTCGGATCATGTTTTTCAGCCCAATGTGCCGAAAGCATGGGATCGAGGGTAAAACTGACAAACATGGAGATCAGCACTGCGGCACTGACCGTCACCCCAAATTGATAAAAGAATTTACCAATAATCCCGCCCATGAAAGCAACCGGCAAGAATACCGCTACAATCGTCAGCGTTGTGGCTAAAACCGCAAGCCCAATTTCTTTGGTGCCATCCAGTGCTGCTGTAACGTGGTCTTTGCCCATATCGGCATGGCGGACAATATTTTCCCGAACCACAATCGCGTCATCAATTAACAGGCCAATACTGAGGGAAAGGGCTAACAGCGTCATCATATTAATGGTAAAGCCAAATGCCCAGATAAAAGTAAGTGTTCCGAGTAAAGCAATTGGAAGGGTTAAGCCGGTAATGGCAGTAGAGCGGAATGAACCTAAAAACAGCAACACAATCAGAACGGCTAAAACAGCCCCTTCAATAATCGTACGCGCAACATCCTTAATACTACCGCGAATACTTTTAGAGCTATCCACCACGACTTTGGCAACGGTGCCTTGAGGTAATTGTTTTTCAATCTTCTTCATGGCTTTATAGGTGGCATCCACGACTTCAATCACATTGGAATCAGAGCTGCGCAAAATATCAATCGCTACCGCTGTTTTACCATTTAAATAGGCACTGGATTCTAAGTCGGCTTGGCTATCTTCAATTTTTGCTACTTGTTTTAGAAAAATAGGCGCGCCATTTTTATTGGCAATAATTAAATCACCAAACGATTGTGGATGAATCACCTTGGATTTGATTTCAACCACCAGTTCCGAGGTGGGTTGTTTTAAAGTTCCGCCTGGAACTTCAATATTTTCACTTTTTAAGGTGTTGATGACCTGATCAATACCAATGCCGAAGCTTTGTAATTTTTGTGGTTCGATTTAAATACGAATTTGCCGTTGTGCATCACCGAGTAAATTGACCGCGCCCACGCCGGGAACGGTTTGTAATTGTGGAACAATCCTCTGATCTAAATAGGAACTCAAATCGCGTAACGGCATGGTTTCTGATTCAAAAACAATGGACATGACCGCATTGGCTGTGGGGTCATAACGCTCGACTACCGGATCCTGAATTTCATCACGAAACCCGGCAGTGACCGAGGAGATTTTATCGCGAATATCCTGTGCGGCGACAGCAGAAGAAACGTCTAGATTAAACTCGACAATAATGGTCGAAAGCCCTTCACTCGATTGTGAAATCACCTGTTTTAAACCTGAAATGGTATTGATCTTTTCTTCCATTTTTTTGGTGACTTCAGATTCAATTATTTCAGGCGATGCACCGGGGTAGCTGGTATAAACCACCACAAACGGGAAGTCTACATCGGGGAATTCTTCAACGCTCATCCGTTGCCAAGACGCTAACCCCAACACCAGTAAACACAACATCATCATGATGGTGAAAACAGGATACTTAACACTAATTCGGGTGAACCACATAAGAACAATCCTGTACTTATTTTTGAGTGATTATGACTTCCTGATGAAGGTCTTGGTCATTAAATTTAATACGGCTGATTTGGTCACCAGTTTGCAGTCCTTGCACCACGGCTAAATTGTCGCGATAGCGCTGTTCTAAAATTACCAGATTTACTTTTTCGATTTTTTTCTGGCGAATGACCCAGACAAAAGGATTTTCTTTTAAATTCTGGATAATATCCAGCGGAATCAACTGACCGCTAACTTGGGTAGAAGAAAGAATGCTGCCTTCGACAAACGAACCAATACTAAGTGAGTTAATGGTTTCATTCGGTTTTGCAAAGAATTCAATTTGACGACTTGCAGGATCGGCAATTGGAGAAACTCGGGTCAAGACCGCCGTAAGCTGAGCAGGATTACCCTGAATGGTATATTCAATTTTTTGACCGACTTTTAAAGCTGCCTGCATATCACTGGGTAATTTGGCCTGTATTTCTAAATGATCAGGATCGACTATTTCAAATAAGGTTTGACCTGCAGCCACTGTTTGCCCGGATTCAACCTCACGTTTGGTAATGACTCCTGAGATAGGGCTCAAGACAGTTCCATCACGCTCGGCTTTTTGAGCAATATTGACGTTGGCCTGTTGTGCACGCACATTTTCAAGTTGTGCCTGATAATCAACTGCTGCCTGCTCATATTCAACTTTGGAAATAAATCCTTGATCCAGCAATCGTTTTTTTCGTTGCATCATGTTTTTAGCCAAAGTGGCTTGGGCCTGAGTCGAGCTAAGGTTGGCTTGGGCTTGTGCAAGTCGTGCAGCATTATCTGGATTATTTAAACGAACTAAAACCTGACCTTTTGAAACAGCTTGGCCCACTTGGGCATTGACAGCTGTTGCGGTCGCAGTCACTTGCGCTTGTATGCTGCTTTGATTTACTGCACGAAGTGTACCGGTAAAGGCAGTTTTAGCGATAGAAACCCCATCTTTAACTGTAACTAAATCTTGTTGAATCAATTCTATTTTTTGCTTGGTTTCAGCAGGTGCTTCTGTTTCATTTTTTTGACACGCACCCAATAGTAAGCTCAGGCAGAGAGCACTACAAATTAAATATGACTTATGATCGCTTAATTTAGTTTTTTTTATACGCTGTCCAAATGGCATGCGGGTAAATCCTTTTATTTAACGTGACATAACCTCAGCCCTGTTATTAATAAATACAATTTATTCAAGAGCTTTTAAACGAGTGATGATTCTGTCGTATTGTGCTTGGGTATTTCGATAGTGTATTTGTAATGAATTAATACTTTCTTTTTTGGATTCAATATTTTTTTGATTGTTATCAAGATTGTTTTTTAAGGAATTTGGAACGTTTTCAGCTTTACGTAAATATTCAATTTGTTGACGTTTAAAGGAGATCCGGTCATTTTGTAGCTGTTTTAGCTGATCCTGTTGAAAGGCAATCTGTTTTTTAATATGCACCAATGCATCATTGCGTTTAGTTGCAGCAACATCAGAATTGGTATATGCAGTCTTGAGTTTTAGATCAGCTGCATTTTGTCTGGCTTGTGCGGCACGTAGCGGTGCTTTTTTTATATCTGCTTCGGTATCGTAGGCACGATTACGTTGAATCACCTGCATGTTTCGGTCTAAGGCTTCATAACCATGACGAATGTGATTTGGTGTAACACTGGTACTAATATTGGCGATACCTTTACTGTCATAGTAACGGTACCATGTGGCTTTAGGAGGCGGCTCTGCGAAGATATATATTGCTTGAAATGTTAACAAAAATACAAGAATGAATTTCCTAGTCATTTTTTTTTGTGCAATGAAAGCAAGTTTGTGTTTAAACTGACTTTGCATTGTAACCCCCGATTTAAAGTAGACTAAATTACTTATTTTTAAAGTAATAAAACTTGTATATTAGACTCAAAATCATCAATAAAAAACCTCTCTTAGTCAAAAAAAAATCATTGACCGACAGAAAATGTGAAGCCGTTACTGAAAAAACAAGAAAATGCGTCGGTGTGCGGAAAATGTTCATTGGAAATGAAAGTAAAGATATGTTAAAAATGTTAGTAACTTGTAATAAAACTTTCTACTCGAATTGTTTGTACACTCTAAAAATGGGAAGGGTCATTAAATGGACGATAAATTCCAAAATCTAAAAGTCATGGTGATTGATGATTCAAAAACCATTCGTCGTACAGCAGAGACATTACTACAGCGTGAAGGTTGTGAAGTAATAACAGCAGTAGATGGTTTTGAAGCATTGGCAAAAATTGCTGAAGCCAATCCAGATATCGTGTTTGTCGATATTATGATGCCACGTTTGGACGGTTATCAAACTTGTGCATTAATTAAAAATTCTCAAAATTATCAAAATATTCCGGTCATTATGCTGTCAAGTAAAGATGGCTTATTTGATCAGGCTAAAGGGCGTGTTGTCGGTTCGGATGAATATTTAACTAAACCCTTTAGTAAAGATGAATTGCTAAACGCAATCCGTAATCACGTAACAGCATAATTTTATTTTTTGGGGGAAAGCATGTCACGTATCCTTATTGTTGATGATTCACCAACAGAAACATTCCGTTTTAAAGAGATTTTAACGAAACATGGCTTTGAGGTAATTGAAGCTGCGAATGGGGCTGATGGTGTCACAATGGCACAAGCAGAATTGCCGGATCTTGTGTTAATGGATGTGGTAATGCCTGGGGTAAATGGTTTCCAAGCAACACGTCAAATTGCACGTGGTACAACCACCAAACACATTCCAATTGTGATTGTCAGTACCAAAGATCAAGCAACTGACCGAGTTTGGGGGAAACGTCAAGGGGCAAGTGATTATTTAACCAAACCTGTAGACGAAAAACAATTAATTGATGTGATTAAACACCACATCAATGCAGGATAAGCTCTATGGCAGCTAATGGATTTATCGAATTACTTCGGCTGGCTAAACGTGGCAATAAAAACTACGTTAGCACTGAAAATGAAGTAAACCGATGGTCAGGCATTGCTTTTGAGATGATGGGGCAATATTTTGTTGCTCCTTTAGGTGAAGTGTCGGAAGTGATTTATCCACCTAAATATACGCCCGTTCCGAATACTCAATCATGGGTGATGGGACTGGCCAATATTCGGGGACGCTTACTTTCAGTGGCTGATTTGGCTCACTATATTTCCGGGTACCGAACTCAGTTTTCACCTACTCAAAAAGTACTGTGTATTAGTCATAATGACCATTATGTCGGTTTGGTTGTAGATCAGGTTTTGGGGATTCAACACTTTAATAAGAAGAGTTTCTTTTCTAAACATAGTGAATTAGACAGCAATTTACAAGAGTATTGTCAGGGATATTTTTATCAACATAATCAACACTGGCATGTTTTTTTATTTAGTCGTTTATTGCAAAACCCAAAATACATGAATGCATCTATAAAATTTATAAATTAATATTCGCGCGCTGAAGAATGATGGCGAAAGTCGGGGAGAAGCTGGATGGGCTTTAAACTTAAAAAGAAAAATACAGGTGAAGGCAGCAACCCTCAGGTTGGTAATGCTTTATTGGCAAAGATTCAATTACAAACTGATCAATTATCACGTGTATTTGGTGACAGTGAGAAGTCCAAACCCTTAATTCTGGGTGCAGCATTCTGTCTGGTCGTCGCACTATTCCTGTTGCTATATTTATTCTATAGTGTGCCGCGTAACAATGAATTAACACGTAGTGTGGGTGATCTGCGTCTTTTATCGCAGACGATTTCTCGTCAGGCAACTGAAGCAACGGCTTCAGGAACCAAAGAATCAATTGATAAATTAGTACAATCTCAAAAAAGCTTTGCAGAAAATCTTGAAACTGTGAACGATATTCATGCACATACTCCAGCACTGGATGAAGTTGAAAAGCAATGGAAAGCAGTATCAGATGGTATTGATTTAATTTCTTCTCAACAAAAAATGATTAACCAGCTTTATGATACCAATATTGCAATTGGTGAAACCATTCCTGGTATTCAGGCTGAATATAACTTGATGGTTGACCAAATGGCACGTCAAGATATGCCGAGTAACCAGGTGGTCATTGCGAAAAACCAGGTATTTATTGCAGAACGTATTCTTCGTTCCATTAGTTCGGTATTAACCGGTAGTGATAACTCTCGTGAGTCAGCAGACGACTTTAGTGCCGATACGGAAACCTTTGGTTCTTATCTTGACGCACAGTTGAATGGCAGTGCTGAACTTGGGGTGGAGCGTATTACTGATCCAGCCTTGCGTGCGTCATTGGAAGGCATCAAAACTGACTATGATGAGGTATTAAAATCTGCGTCCGCAACAATTCTTAAAAACTCGACTCAAATTGTAAAAGTACGTCAAGCCTCATCTTCAATTTTTGCCCAATCAGATGAGCTATTGGCTAACCTGAATAAGTTATCTGCCGGTTCAAGTTGGTCGGTTGCTATTCCTGCACTATTTTTAATCTTGTGTCTAGTCGGCTTTTTGATCTGTGTATTCAAATTGCTTGCATTACGTGGTCATTCAGATAAACAGCGTGTGGCTAACCTGCAAGAAGAATATGACCGTAACCAGAATGCGATTTTACGTTTACTGGATGAGATCGCTGACTTAGCAGATGGTGATCTTCGTTCATACGCAACGGTATCAGAAGACTTCACCGGTGCGATTGCCGACTCGATTAACTTTGCAATTGACCAATTACGTGACCTGGTATCGCGTATTACCGAAACTTCTCAAGAAGTTGCGCAATATACTGCCAATACGCAGGGTATTACCAATCAGTTAGCGGAAGCATCTGAACATCAGGCACAAGAAATTGCCGGTGCCTCTGCCGCGATTAATGAAATGGCCATGTCAATTGACCAGGTATCTTCAAATGCAACCGAATCTGCAGTCGTTGCAGAGCGCTCAGTGCAAATTGCTGCCAATGGTGCCGATGTTGTAAACCGTTCAATTGAAGGCATGGACATGATTCGTGAGCAGATTCAGGAAACCTCAAAACGTATTAAACGTTTGGGTGAGTCTTCTCAGGAAATTGGTAACATCGTTGCGTTGATTAACGATATTGCCGACCAAACTAACATCTTGGCATTGAATGCGGCCATTCAGGCATCGATGGCAGGGGAAGCGGGCCGTGGTTTCGCCGTGGTAGCTGATGAGGTACAGCGTCTTGCTGAACGTTCAGCATCTGCAACCAAACAGATTGAAGGCTTGGTAAAAACCATTCAGACGGATACCAACGAAGCGGTTATTTCCATGGAACAAACAACTTCTGAGGTTGTACGTGGTGCGAACTTGTCCAAGGATGCCGGTGTGGCACTGGATGAAATTCAAAACGTATCCAGCAACCTGGCGAAATTGATTGCCAACATTTCTGATGCGGCAAAACTGCAATCTGCGTCAGCAGGTCATATTGCAACCACAATGAATGTTGTACAGGAAATTACCTCACAAACCACAACAGCAACTTTTGATACCGCACGTTCAGTATCTGAATTGGCAAATATGGCCGAATCGCTACGTGAATCTGTAACTGACTTTAAATTACCGGACTAAGGTAATACGAAAGCTTTGGGGTGATGTGCCTGACTTGAGGGTAAGGCACATCAATAAATCACAGATAAAGCATCGACAAGATGAACTTAACCTCAAAGTTAGGTCTCGCGTGATGGTGACAATTAAGTTTGAGCGCCCTTCTTGGTGGCAGATAAACGTAAGAAGCCTAAACTATGAAAGAAATATTAAAAAATTTAGTTGAAACGACTACGCTTCCTGAAGATAGTTATCTTGATCAAGATGCAGAAATTTTAGAAATTTTTGTTGAAGAAATCGAAGAAATCTTCGTTGAGTTAAGTACTTTATTTACGACTTGGCTTGAAAATCCCAATGATCAAGAAATCTTGAATACTATTCGCCGCCATTTCCATACCCTTAAAGGCTCTGGACGCATGGTGGGAGCAAAATCTGCCGGTGAATTGGCCTGGGCAGTCGAGGACACGTTAAACCGTATCATTTCGGGTACGATTCCATTAGATACAACAGTTCAACGCTTCGCTCAAACTGTATTTAAAATTTATCAATATAAGTTATATCCAATTTTCAAAACCGTTCAGCTGGCTGATATTGATTTACGACCTTTGGTTTTACTGGGCCAGCAAATACAGCAAAAATTAAGCTTAGAACCTGCTTTGGAAGAATTACTGGATCTCTCTACAACCTTGACTGCTGAAGATGGTGTAACTGGTTTAGAGTTGCATGAAACCCCATCCAGTGCAGTAGAGCAAGAAGCAGTAATAATAAAAGCTTCAGAACAGGCTGCTGAAATAACAGATAATAATGATATTGAAGAAACAGTTGCGATCTTTATTGAAGAAGCTGAAGAACACTTGTTAACGATTGATCAGTTCTTGAAAAATGAACATGAAAATAAACAAGATTATAACGCTCTAATTCGTGCATTACATACCTTGCGTGGCAGTTCATCCATGGCTCAAATCGAGCAGGTTTTTGAAGCCAGTACCAAGGTAGAAAATTTATTCAAAACCTTATTACAAGAAGAAATTGGTTCGACCTCTAAGCAAATGGCTTTACTGATTCAATATGCCGAATTTGTAGGTGATTATTTGCATACCCTGAGACAGGGTGAAATGCAAAAACTTGATGTGATCTATGAAACCTTTAATGATGCCTGGAATAACTATGGCTTTACTTCGGCTGAAGTAGATGAAGGGGTTAATCCTCAAGGTCTGGTTTCTAAGCTAATCGCATTAAATATTGATTTGTTACTCGATGCTGAATTCGAATTTGAAAAACGTGTCAAGGTTGAATATCCGGAATATATTCAGGCTTTAAGTGAACAGGCTCAACATTTATTAGACCATACGGATAATCGTGCTGCTGCTGGCATTCATCAATTTACCCATGAATTAAAGTCAAGTTATGAAGAATTGGTATCAAAGCCAGAATTACTCAATACCGATTATGCCTATGAGTTATTTGGACAGGCACATCAAGAATTCATTCATTTGTTTGATACTTTGGCCGCCGGGCAACGTGTCATTTTAACCGATGAAGTTCAGAAAATATTGAGTGATCTTTCTGCCTTTGTACAGCAAGACCTTGAACAGTTTGAAAATGCTGCATCTGTAGTTAAAGAATTGCCAGTAGCTGCAATAAATACAGCATCAACTACGGTGGATCTTGCACAGATTTCACAAAGAATGCGCTCTGACCGTGCACAAATGCATGCAGCTGATGCAAATAGTGAGTTCGATGCGGATTTACTGGAAATCTTCCTGGAAGAAGCAGAAGAATTGTTGGGTGGTATTGACCAAGATTTAAATACTTGGAGCAAGGATCCATCCAATACCACTGCACTGAATAATTTAATGCGCTATTTGCATACCTTGAAAGGGGGTGCAAATATGATTCAAGCGACTCATATTGGCTTAATTTCCCATGAATTAGAGTCAATTTATGAGCGTGTGATTCGTCAACAAATAACGGTTACGCCACAACTGATTAGTATTATTCGCTTAGTTCAGGATGATGTATCAGATCGAATTCAAATTATTCGTGAAGATAATATTGACTACTCTGGTGCTGAATCGATTGAAATTTTGCGCAATATTCAAGAAATTTCGCAAGGCAAGTCTGCAAGCATGGCTGTGCTGGAAACGGTTGCAGTTGAAAATGTGGTAGCTGAAACTGAGGTGCATGAATTAGCAGAACTAGTAGCGGAGAGACTCGCTTTAGATAATGAAATAGAACAAGAGTTTATTTCACAAAATGTAGAAGCTGTTGATGATCCTGAGGATAGTATTCGCTTAATTGCAGAAGAAACATTCCTGGAAGAAGCGGAAGAAATTTTAGAATCTACCGATGATCTATTAAAACAATGGTTTGATCAACGAAGCGATCGTAGCTTGCTGCTTCAATTACAACGTGCCGCCCACAGTCTTAAGGGTGGTGCACGTATGATTGAAAATGAACCTGTAGCTGCCATTTCATATCAACTGGAAACCACTTTTGAGCAGTTTGCGGTTCATCATTTTAACTCTAATGTATACGACCTATTATTACAGACCACGTTTGCATGGTTAAAACAGGCCATCTTCGAAGGTGATTACAGTAATTTTGATAGTCTAAAATTAAGTTTGGAGTCAATTGGATTTGTTGACGTAACCGCTCGACTCCCAAATCGTGTGACTCAAGCCGATCTATTATCTGCACCTAAAACCTTTGAATTTGTTCAGGGTGATGGTACTGAACCCCCAGCAATGTTGGGTGAATGGGACTTAAGTTCACAACAAGACAACAGCAATGAAATGATCCGTATTTCTGCCGACTTGGTGGAAAAAATGATCGATTTGTCTGGTGAAAATGCAATTAACCGTTCACGTATTGAAATGGATTTGGGCCAGCTTGGTAATACCTTGAATGAGATGGAATTGGCGATGAAGCGTTTAGCTGACCAGTTACGTCGAATGGAAGGTGAGTTAGAGTCACAAATTATTGCAAAACATGGTTCAGAAAATTCACGTTATGCTGATTTTGACCCATTAGAGATGGATCAATATTCATCTTTAAATCAATTGTCAAAATCATTGGCAGAATCTGCATCCGACTTGGTGGACTTTAAAACGACCTTGTCGGAAAAAATTCGTGATACAGAAGGTCTATTGTTACAACAATCACGTATTCAGGCCGAGATTCAAGAAAGTTTGATGCGTACTCGTCTGGTACCATTTGATCGCATGTTGCCACGTTTACAGCGTATCGTACGTCAAACTTCGTCCACATTGAATCGTCCAGCAGAATTGATTGTACAAAATACTGAAGGCGAATTGGACCGTACCATTCTTGAGCGTTTGGTAACCCCATTTGAACATATGCTTCGTAATGCGATTGACCATGGGTTGGAAGATACTGAATTACGACGCGAAGCACAGAAGCCTGAAGTGGGGCGAATTGTCTTAAATATCAGCAGTCAAGGTACAGATGTCCTGGTGTCATTTAGTGATGATGGTAAAGGGATTGATGAATCGAAGATTAAAGAAAAAGCAGTAAGCTTAGGTTTGATTAAAGCTGATCAATTCCTTGATAAGCAGGAAATCCTGCAACTGATTTTTCATCCGGGATTCAGTACCGCAAAAGAAGTTACCCAGATTTCTGGGCGCGGGGTAGGCTTGGATGTGGTGCAAAGTGAAATTAAAGCACTCGGTGGTTATGTCTCTGTTGATTCAAATTTTGGAGAAGGAACCACTTTTACCATTCGCGTACCAACCACAGTAGCGGTAAGTGATGCCTTGATGGTGAAAGCGGGTGATCAGCAATTTGCGATTTCATTGGCTCAAATCGACCGTATTGTCCGAATTTCACCCTCTACTTTGGAAGAATATTTCAATAGTAAAGATGACTTCTTTAAAATTGATAACACCAATTACAAATTGCGTTATTTATCCGAGTTTGTTGCAAATCAGCCGTTACCACGTTTAAGTAATATTGCGCATTCTTTACCAGTGCTATTAATTAAAGGTAATAGCGGTCAAACCATCGCCTTGTTGGTGGATCAGTTGATTGGTTCACGTGCACAAATTGTGGTGAAACCGATTGGTCAGCAATTCTCGAGCGTTGGGGTTGTTGCCGGGGCAACCATTCTGGGGGATGGTCAGGTCTGCCTGATTCTGGATGGTCAAAATATTGCACGACAAATTCAAGCCACACAGCGCATTAAACATCTCTCAGAGCAGCGCGATCTGTCCCGTCATAATAATGCACGCCGCTTAATTATGATTGTGGATGATTCAGTTACTGTACGTAAGGTGACATCACGTTTACTGGAACGTCAGGGTTATGACATTGTGACGGCTAAAGATGGGGTGGATGCGATTGAACAGCTTGAAAATGTGAAGCCAGACTTGATGTTGCTGGATATTGAAATGCCACGTATGGATGGATTTGAAGTAACCAATCTGGTTCGACACCATGAAGTGCATCGAGATTTACCAATTATCATGATCACTTCAAGAACAGGTGAGAAACACCGTGAACGTGCATTCAGTCTCGGTGTAAGCCACTATATGGGTAAACCATTCCAAGAAGCAGAATTGCTGAGCAATGTTGAAAACTTGTTAGAAACCAGCCAGGGGTAAATAAATGAGCCAAAATAGTGTTTCAAACTCTGCTGTGAATCAAATTACACAACAAGAGTTGCATCACCTTATTACCGTGTCGACTGGATTTATCGACGCTTATATTATTGATTGTCATGGTAAGGAGGCGATGGTATTACCACAAAATATCGTCTTGTCAGCCCTGGATAGTGCCACGCAAGTTCCATTTGTGGAATGGCATGAACTTAAGCTACCCGTCTATGCGGTGAATAATCCTGAACAGAAAACAGGTGTGGCTTTGGTGATTGAAGGCGATGAGGTGAGTCAACGTTTTGCTCTGATGTGCAATGAGATGCCAAGAACCATTCGTCTACGTATCTCTGAAGTAGTTGACGATGAAAGGGATTTAAATGATCCAGCTGTATTTCAATATGTACGTATGGCAGATCAAGTTTTTCATATCCCTAATTTGGCGCAAATTCAAACCTCGTTAGGATTGTGATTTTAACAAGCAGCTCATCTATCATTCATAAAAAAAGGAACTTTTAAAGTTCCTTTTTTTATTGGAATTTTAGTGGGCCAATAAGCCTTCTAAAATTTGTTCGTAAATTTCAGCAAGCGGCTCCAGATCAGCCACATTCACATGTTCATCAATTTGATGGATACTGGCATTTAAAACACCTAACTCAAGCACTTGAGCACCGGTAGGGGCAATAAAACGGCCATCTGAAGTCCCGCCGCTGGTTGAAAGTTCAGTTTCAATACCTGTCACATTACGAATCGCATTTTTTGCAGCATTCACCAGTTCACCCACTGGAGTCAGGAACGGTAAACCAGAAAGTGTCCAGTTAATATCATAATCCACATTGTGGCGGTCAAGAATTTCTAAGGTACGTGCCTTGAGTTCATCTGCCGTGACTTCAGTTGAATAGCGGAAGTTAAACAGTAAGTTCATTGTGCCGGGAACGACATTGGTTGCACCAGTGCCGGCATTGATATTTGAAATTTGAAAAGAAGTTGCAGGGAAGTATTCATTACCATTGTCCCAAACTGTATCGCAAAGTTCGGCCAACGCTTTAGATGCGGTATGAATGGGGTTAATCGCAAGGTGGGGGTAGGCAACATGCCCTTGTTTGCCTTTAACGGTTAAATTGGCATTTAACGAACCACGACGACCATTTTTAACAATGTCACCTAATTGATTGGTGCTTGATGGCTCACCCACGAGACACCAGGTCATTTTCTCATTGCGGGCTTCTAAGGCTTCCACGACTTTTACCGTTCCGTTGATCGATGGACCTTCTTCATCAGAAGTAATCAAAAATGCAATGGAACCCTTATGATTGGGATGTTTTGCAACAAAGCGTTCAGAGGCAACCACCATCGCTGCAAGCGCAGTTTTCATGTCTGCACTGCCACGACCATAAAGCTTGCCATCACGAATTTCGGGTACAAAGGGATCCGAGTTCCAGTCATCTAAGCTGCCTGTTGGAACAACATCGGTATGACCTGCAAAACATAAAACCGGAGCTTCGGTTCCTTTACGTGCCCATAAATTATCGACATCTTCAAAACGCATCGGTTCAATATTGAAACCAATTTTTTCTAAACGATCCGCCATAATGGTTTGGCAGCTATGATCGATCGGGGTTACAGAAGGCTGACGTAACAGTTGCAGGCTTAAATCAAGGGTAGCGGAAGATGTCATGCGATTTTCATAAGTCGATAAATTTGTCAGCACTATAATAGGCGAATATGCGCTTGAATGTGAACGACTGCGATAAAATTGCCATAAAAAAACCCTATCTAGGATAGGGTTTCATATGTACTAATAACGAATTAGTTTTTACGGATTTCGTCAGAAGTTTTTTCAGCAGTATGGGTTACGGCATCTCCAGCTTTGGATACATCTTTACCCATGCCTTTAAATGTATTACAACCAGTTAAAACAAATGCCATAATAAGGGAAGTTGCTAGAATTTTTTTCATCATCATCTCCAAGTAATTCATTATTTTGATGTGAGTTTAGGTTAAATAATACCTGACGTAAAAAATATGAGTTTTTCATGGTAGAAAAGTAATCAATTGTTATAAAAGTAGACATTTCTCATAAAGTTAATCATTCAACTCTTTGAGAAAGCAGCGGTGCATGTCTGAACATATAGAAATTGGGCTTATCTTTTTGCAGATATAAACCATTGATCCACCAGTGTGCAGTTTCACTACTTACATGGGAGGCTGGGCAGATCCACTCTTGTCGTTGCAAACGATAAAAATGTGAATTTTGAGGAGGAATATAACTTCCCCAATAGCCTAATCGCCGTTTGAGATTGACCCAAGGTGGAATGACTTGCTGTGTAGGTTCAACAGGAAGATAGAGTTGACCTTTTAACACTGCATAGCGTCGCTCAATCTCATATTCAAGTGCATCTTCAAATTGAAATTGTTTTTGGCTAAAATGATTTAATTTTCGAACTAAAGTATCGCTACGATTTAAGCCATACCAATATGCCAAGGAAAAATCCCGTTCAGCCAAGTAATATTTTAAGGCCACTTCCCAATGTTCAACTTGATTGGTTTCGGTATTGAGTAATAGAAAATCAAGTTCACCCAAGGTTTTAGCACCCGCTATTTTCTGAATACTATGGCCGAGTACTTTATAAGGATGATAGTTTTGATCCAGCAGCCAAAACCAGATAAACATTTCAAAGCGTAAACCTAAACGGGTGCTTTTAAGTTGCTGTAAAAAGACTTCCAATTCTTGAGGATGCTGATCTAAATAAAGCAATCTTGAATGATAATGCTGAAAATGCTTTGTCCATGTTTTACTGGCATGTAATTGAAAAGAATGCTTAAGCACCAGTTCTGCTGGAATAGCAGCTAAAATATTCGGACTAGCTATACAAAATGCCAGTTGCCGGACCAGTAAATTTTTAAATTGAAGCCAAGGTTCATCAAGATCAGACGCTTGATTTAAAACAAACATAGAAACACCTAGCGCTAAATTAAAAAGTGCAGAATTACAACGGATAATCTGCAAAAACACTTTATACTACCGCAATTAGTCATGTAGGGCAGTGCTATGAAGATGTTGTTTTGGCGGAGTTTGGTGATGATCTTTGTCATCCTGGGCTTTATCGGTGCGCTTTTGCCGGGTATGCCAACAACAGTCTTTCTTATTTTAGCTGCCTGGGCCGCCTCAAAAGGCTGGCCGCAAATGGATGCCTGGTTGCTCAACCATCCTAAATATGGAACAACTTTGCGATCATGGCGTGAAAACGGCACGGTGCCGCGTAAGGCAAAATGGTTCGCCAGCATTATGATGCTGATTAGCGCCATAATTATGTTGTTTACCAATGCGCCGTTATTGGTCAAAGTATTTACCAACTTGATCATGCTTTCGGTTTCCATTTGGCTGTGGCTACGTCCTGAACCTTCGAATGAACCGATCAAAGAAGCAGAGTAATATCCACCATGTCATATACCTTAGCACAAGCAGATGTCTGGATTGATTTAGCCGGACAAACTTTAAGCTTGCCAAAACATAATAAATTTTATGTGATTTCTTCAGGTAAGAACGGTATTGGTGAGCAGGAAAACTCAGGTAAGACACCTCGGGGCTGGCACAAAGTCGCACTCAAATTTGGTCACAGCGCACCTAAAAATGCAGTTTTCAAAGCGCGACAGGAAACCGGTGAAGTCTATGATGATGCATTGGCGACCCAATTCCCTGAACGGGATTGGATCCTATCCCGTATTCTCTGGTTAAGCGGTTTGGAAGAAAACTTAAATCAGGGGGAGGGCTGTGACACATTTAAACGTTATATTTATATTCATGGCACTCCAGACACCGAACCGATGGGTATTCCCATGTCACATGGTTGTATCCGGATGCGCAATGAAGATGTGATTGAATTATTCGATCTTATTCCTGAACAAGCATTGGTCTTTATTTCAGAATATAGTTTGAATTTAATTGCCGGTAAAATCCGCACAAATATCTAAAGCAACATATTAAAAGCTGAAAAGTGAAAACTCTGCTATGTATATGGGTAGAAAATAGCATTATTTCCCAGTCGTTCAAAAAGCTTGAGTGTTTTTGAGTCAAAACCAAAGCATGAATATATAAATTTTTGCAGAAAATTCTAAATAAATTACAGAAATTGTTTGTTTTTATAGCGATTAACCTATTTTTTAATCACTCAAACGCAAAATACCAAAAACAGGCAGAAAAGCGTTTGACAGGCTGTATAGATTCTCTATAATGCACCACACAAACGATGAAGTCGTAAAGGGCGCTTAGCTCAGTTGGTAGAGCGTCTGCCTTACAAGCAGAATGTCGGCGGTTCGATCCCGTCAGCGCCCACCAAGCCTTTACGTTAAATGTTTTAAGTGCAGCGGTAGTTCAGTTGGTTAGAATATCGGCCTGTCACGCCGAGGGTCGCGGGTTCGAGTCCCGTCCGCTGCGCCACTTAATTCAGATAACAAGTTGTTTGTACTTTAATAGCGATATTATGTAAGTGCAGCGGTAGTTCAGTTGGTTAGAATATCGGCCTGTCACGCCGAGGGTCGCGGGTTCGAGTCCCGTCCGCTGCGCCATTTACATGATAGACCTCTTAAGGGCGCTTAGCTCAGTTGGTAGAGCGTCTGCCTTACAAGCAGAATGTCGGCGGTTCGATCCCGTCAGCGCCCACCAGATTTTTTGCGATGCAGCGGTAGTTCAGTTGGTTAGAATACCGGCCTGTCACGCCGGGGGTCGCGGGTTCGAGTCCCGTCCGCTGCGCCATCCTTAAAATCGAAAATGCAACACCCTTTAAGGGCGCTTAGCTCAGTTGGTAGAGCGTCTGCCTTACAAGCAGAATGTCGGCGGTTCGATCCCGTCAGCGCCCACCATATCTTCGGATATGAAACTTATTTATAAGTTTGCCGTGCAGCGGTAGTTCAGTTGGTTAGAATACCGGCCTGT
>Ga0308157_10002322_pt1 | contig 31896 bp, 22 predicted proteins | sample PhyBR1_FD_201035 | JGI IMG/M metagenome (GOLD analysis project Ga0308157, IMG submission 201035) | Phyllosphere microbial communities from UC Gill Tract Community Farm, Albany, California, United States - DLSLB.R1 | ecosystem: Host-associated > Plants > Phyllosphere > Unclassified | place: USA...
TCACCCCAACCCCTCTCCCGCAGGAGAGGGGCTCAAACCGTAGTGCCGAGCCATGCTCGGCAGGGGCTCAACCGGCAATGCCCCAACGCAGCATGGCCGCGCTTCGCCAAAGCGACCCTCACCCCAACCCCTCTCCCGTAGGAGAGGGGCTCAAACCGTAGTGCCGAGCCATGCTCGGCAAGAGGCTTCACCGGTAATGCCCCCGCGCAGCATGGCTGCGCTTCGCCAAAGCGATCTTCACCCCAACCCCTCTCCCGCAGGAGAGGGGCTCAAACCGCAGTGCCGAGCCATGCTCGGCAGGAGGCTTCACCGGTAGTGCCCCCGCGCAAGATGGCTGCGCTCTACGGATTCGCGGCTTACGCTGCTCCCACAACCTCGGCAGCGGCATGCAGGTGCTCATACAGGATGGTGCAGCCGATGATGATCAGGATCACGCCGCCGATGATCTCGGCGCGCTTGCCAGCAAGATTGCCCAGCACGCGACCGAGCATGATGCCGATCGTCACCATGGTCATCGTGCACAGACCAATTACCAACGCGACCACGCCGATGTGCACGTCCAGGAAGGCCAGGCCAACGCCGATGGCGGCAGCATCGATGCTGGTGGCGATGCCGGTGGCGGCCAGGCTCCAGAAGCTCTTGTGCTGGGAGCCACTGGCATCCTCGGCAACGTCTTCCTCTTCGGGTTTCAGGCCGGCAATGATCATGTGGACACCGAGCACGCCCAACAGGCCGAAGGCGATCCAGTGATCAAAGGCTTGTACGTACTGCGACGCCGCGCGGCCGAGTAGCCAGCCGATGATGGGGGTGATGGCTTCGATCACGCCGAAGATGAGGCCGGCGCGCAGGGCATCGGGCAGGCGCGGTTTGCGCATGGCCGCACCCTTGCCGACAGCCGCAGCAAAGGCGTCGGTGGACATGGCCAGGCCGATGAAAAGAATGGAAAGCGGGGACATTGCAGTTACCGGGTCGGGCGGACACAAACGGCATGCGTCGCGCCCAACCGTCGTTGCGCACGCATGCCGCTGGTCTCGCCAACCGGGTCTGGCTGCCCACGCCACGGCGCTCTGGCCGAGTATGTTGACGTGGGCGCTTCCATTGCTGGAAGCAGGCTACTCCCCAAGGGAGCGCGGATTGTAGCAGCAAGCGGCGCACCGTTCTTGCAGGAGCGGCGTCAGCCGCCACGCCCGTGGATGACGGTGGCCGGACACAACGCCATTCAGGAATCGGTGTTCTGCGGGGTGCCAGATAACAGGGACTTGGCTGCCCTTTGCAGGCTCAGTGGCTTCGCGGCTTACGCCGCTCCTGCCGGCTCAGTCCTCTTCCGGCGGCAGCACGATGGCGTCGTCGTCGATGGCCAGCTTGCCGGCCATCAGCACCGCCTGGGTGCGGTTGGTCACGCCCAGCTTGCGCAGGATGGCGGTGACATGCGCCTTGATGGTGGCCTCGGAAACGCCCAGGTCATAGGCGATCTGCTTGTTCAGGCGGCCTGCGCCCAGCATCTGCAGCACGCGGAACTGCTGCGGTGTCAGCTCGCGCAGGCGCTGGCCGACTTCGCGTTCTTCATTCGGGGTGGGCGGTACGTTGTGTGCCTCGGCCGGCGCCCAGCGCTCGCCATCGAGGATGGTGCCCAAGGCATGGCCGATGGTGTCCGAGTCGGCCGACTTCGGGATGAAGCCGAACGCCCCGTGATCAAGCGCGCGCCGCATCACTGTCGGCTCCTCGCGCGCGGAGACCACCACGATCGGCAACTGCGGATGCAGCGAACGCAGGTGCACCAGCGCGTTGAAGCCTTGCGCGCCTGGCATGTTGAGGTCCATCAACACCAGGTCGGCATCGGGATGCTGTTCGGCCAGTGCGTACAGCGCTTCGACGCTGTCGGCCTCCATCAGCTGCACGCCGGGTATCACGCGTTGCACCGCGCCCTTCAGGGCTTCGCGGAACAGCGGATGGTCGTCGGCAATGAGCAGGGTAGGCATAGGGGCAGGAACTAGGGGGCAGGAAAATAGGAACTGGAGAGCTGAAGCGGTACAGCGGTGGAGCAGGAACTAGTGGGTAGGAAAGTTGGAACTGGGTGAAGCGGTGGCGCAGGTAATCATCAGAGCCTACTCCCCGCAGGAACCAGGAGCGAGCGAGGCCTGCTTTGGCCTTCACTCGTTCCTGGTTTCCAAGCGCTGGTTCCTGGCCTTACCTGACCTTGCGTTCTTCCACCAGCGAGGCGACGACCGAGGGGTCGGCCAGCGTGGAAGTGTCGCCGAGCTGATCAGGCGCGTTCTCGGCGATCTTGCGCAGGATGCGGCGCATGATCTTGCCCGAGCGGGTCTTGGGCAGGCCCGGTGCCCACTGCAGATGATCGGGGGCAGCGATGGGGCCGATTTCCTTGCGCACCCAGGTCACCAGTTCCTTCAGCAGTTCGTCGGTCTGCGCTTCGCCGGCAATCAGGGTCACATAGGCATAGATGCCCTGGCCCTTGATCTCGTGCGGGAAGCCGACCACGGCCGCTTCGGCCACCTTCGGGTGCGAGACCAGCGCGCTTTCCACTTCCGCCGTACCGATACGGTGGCCGGAGACGTTGATCACGTCATCGACGCGGCCAGTGATCCAGTAGTAGCCATCTTCATCGCGACGGCAGCCGTCACCGGTGAAGTAGCTGCCCGGGTAGGTGCGGAAGTAGGTATCTATGAAACGCTGGTGATCACCGTAGACGGTGCGCATCTGGCCCGGCCACGAGTCGCGGATGATCAGGTTGCCTTCGGTGGCACCTTCCAGCGGTTCGCCGTCGGCACTGACCAGCGCCGGCTGCACGCCGAAGAAGGGCAGGGTTGCCGACCCCGGTTTCAGGTCGATGGCACCCGGCAGCGGCGAAATCAGGATGCCGCCGGTTTCGGTCTGCCACCAGGTATCGACGATCGGGCAACGTGCGTCGCCCACTACGTCGTAATACCAGCGCCAGGCTTCCGGATTGATCGGCTCGCCGACGCTGCCGAGCAGGCGCAGGCTCTTGCGCGAGGTGCGCTTGACCGGCTCCTCGCCCTCGCGCATCAGTGCACGGATGGCGGTGGGGGCGGTGTAGAAGATGGTGACCTGGTGCTTGTCGATCACTTCCCAGAAACGCGAGGTATTCGGGTAGTTCGGCACGCCTTCGAACATCACCGAAGTAGCACCGTTGGCCAGCGGGCCGTAGACGATGTAGCTATGGCCGGTGACCCAGCCGACGTCGGCGGTGCACCAATAGATGTCGTCCTCGCGCAGGTCGAACACCGCCTCATGGGTGTAGGCCGCATACAGCAGGTAACCACCGCTGGTGTGCAGCACGCCCTTGGGCTTGCCGGTGGAGCCGGAGGTGTAGAGGATGAACAGCGGATCTTCGGCGTTCATGCGCTCCGGTTCGCACTCGGCCGGCTGGGTATCGACCACATCGTGGAACCAGCGGTCGCGCGGTGCCTGCATGTCCACCGCGCCACCGGTGTGGCGTACCACCAGCACGGTTTCCACGGTGTTGGTGCCGGGCAGCTTGAGTGCGGCATCGACGTTGGCCTTCAGCGGCACCTTCTTGCCACCGCGCAGGCCTTCGTCGGCGGTGATGATCAGCTTGCTGGCGCAGTCACCGACGCGGTCGGCAATTGAGTTGGCGGCAAAGCCACCGAACACCACCGAATGGATGGCGCCGACGCGGGCGCAGGCCAGCATTGCCACCGCCGCATCGACGATCATCGGCAGGTAGATGGTGACGCGGTCGCCCTTCTTGATGCCGAGGTTGCGCAGGGCATTGCCCAGCCGGCAGACGCGCTCGTACAGCTCGCGGTAGGTGACCTTCTGCGCCGGGCTGTCCGGACCATCGGGCTCGAACAGGATGGCGGTCTTGTCGCCGCGGGAGGCCAGCTGCCGGTCAAGGCAGTTGACGCTGACATTGAGCTCGCCGTCCTCGAACCACTTGATGCGGAAATCGTCGAGCTTGTAGCTGACGTTCTTGATCTTGGTCGGCTTCTTGAACCAGTCCAGCCGCTCGGCCGCCTTGGCCCAGAACGCATCGGGGTTCTCGACCGATTCGCGGTACAGCTGTTGGTATGTGTTCTTGTTGATGCGCGCCTTGTCAGCGAACGCGGGATCAACGGGATAAACATCAGTCATGGCAACCCTCACCTTTGCACGTGTAACCAATGAATGCGCCCTGCCTGATGGCAAGGCGGGACACCCCAAGTGTGCCGCATCCACCCCATGCCGCGCTGCCCTGTGACTTAGACGATGGTCGAACAGACGCCGGCGTACGACTAATGGCGAATAGCCGCCCGCTGGCAAGGCCGCGCACGCTGGCTGCGACCGTGCAACCGGTGCGGCCCGTTCGCCAGCCTGGAGAGAGGCAGTCCCAATGAATCGAAACATGTTGAAAACGGCCCGCCGGCCGCTCGCCGCTGCATTGTTCGTCGCGCTGGTAGCGCCCGGCATGGCGTTTGCCGAAACCGCCAAGGAAAAGGCGCTGGAAGCGCGCGTAGCCGATCTGGAGCGGCAGGTGCAGCTGCTGCTGTCCACCCAGCAGCAACAGCAAGGTGCCATCACCCAGACCCAGAACGATGTGGTGCAGGTGCGCAGCGCACAGGCCGAGCGCGCAGCCGCGCCGGCGGTGCCGGCGGTGCCGGCAGGCAAGCAGCCCATTCAGGTCACCACCGTTACCCCGGGTGCCGCGCCGGGCACCACCTTCAAGGTGGGTGGCTTCATCAAGACCGATTTCCTGGCCACCCGCACCGGCGACGGTCAGCTGGCCGACGACGCCACCGGCCGTTCGCTGTACCTGCCGGGGCAGACCCCGGTGCATGGCGCCGGCGGTTCGGGCAAGGCATCGGACGTGGACTACAACGCCCACGCCAAGTTCTCGCGTTTCAACCTGGGCGTGGACCACGTGGCCGAAAACGGTGACAAGGCCGGCGCGGTGCTGGAGATGGATTTCTTCGGCAACTCGCTGGGCAACCAGACGGCCACCAACACCTACGGCGTCACCCTGCGTCACGCCTACATGTACTGGAACAACTGGCTGGCCGGCCAGACCTGGTCCAACTTCATGGATGCCGGTTCGCTGCCGGAAGCCGCTGACTTCGTTGGCCCCACCGATGGCGTGGTGTTCGTGCGCCAGGCGCAGATCCGTTACACCAATGGCGGCTTGAGTGTTGCCCTGGAAAACCCGGAAACCACGACCCTCACCGGAACCTTCAACCCGGTCACCAACAGCTGGAACGTGCCGGCAGTGGCCAACTCCGATCGCGGCTCGTTGCCTGACCTGACCGTGCGTTACGGCTGGAAGGGCGACTGGGGCACCTTCGGCGTCGCCGGCCTGGTGCGCCAGCTCAAGCTCGACAACCAGACCACCGGCGCCGATGCCAGCAAGGTTGCAGGCGGTGTCACCGTCGGCGGCAAGTGGCTGATGGGCGACAGCGATACCCTGCACTACCAGTTGACCGGCGGCGAAGGTATCTCCCGCTACATCGGCCTTGGCATCACCGCCGACAGCGGCTATGACGCCATCCGCGACGAGATCGACCCGACCGGCGTGGTCGCCGCCTATGTTGGCTGGCGCCATGCATTCACGCCCAAGCTGCGTACCAACCTGATCTATGCGCGCAGCGATTACGACAACAATGCCTCGATCACCGGCGACCTGGTGACCAAGAACGTGCAGTCGATCCGCGGCAACATCTTCTACACGCCGATGCCCAAGGTCGATATCGGCGCCGAGCTGATGTATGGCGTGCGCGAAATCGAGAACGGCAACAAGGGCGATATCAGCCGCGTGCAGTTCACCACCAAGTACAGCTTCTGATTTATCCAGCGGCGTGGGCATCACGCCCGCGTCGCTGGCCCGAAGTCGCAGTACGCACCATCTCCCTACCCCCACGGGGAGCACTCATGTCACCGCCAGGGCCTGCCTTGCAGGTACCGCGCTCGTATTCCCATGCCTGGAGAATCCCGATGAATGCTTCCGTCGATCCCCGTGTTGAGCGGATCGCCTCCAACCCGGCCTACCAACGCTTGCGCAGTACGCGCAACAAGTTGGGTTGGACCCTGACCATCCTCATGCTGGTGGGCTATTACGGCTATATCGGCCTGATCGCCTTCGACAAGGCCTTCCTCGCCACGCCGATTGGTCCCGGCAAGATCACCACCGTCGGCATCCCCATCGCCTTGGGTCTGATGGTGTTCACCATCGCCATCACTGGCTTCTACGTGCGCCGCGCCAACAAGGAATTCGACGCGCTGACCCAGCAGATCGTGGAGGACGCACAATGAGCCACTCCCTGCTGCGCTCGGGCGCGTTGCTCGGTCTGCTGCTTGCCAGCGGTGCGGCCTTGGCCGCCGGTGGTGATATCGGCCAGACCGTGCGCCAGCCCACCAACTGGACGGCGATCATCATGTTCGCCGCGTTCGTGCTGTTCACCCTGGGCATCACCAAGTGGGCCGCGGGCCGCACCAAATCCGCGTCCGATTTCTACACTGCCGGTGGCGGCATCACCGGTTTCCAGAACGGTTTGGCGATTGCCGGTGACTACATGTCGGCCGCCTCGTTCCTGGGCATCACCGCTGCGGTGATGACCAACGGCTATGACGGCCTGATCTATGCGCTGGGCTTCCTGGTGGGTTGGCCGATCCTGACCTTCCTGATGGCAGAGCGCCTGCGCAACCTCGGCCGCTTCACCTTTGCCGACGTCGCCGGCTACCGCTTCCAGCAGAAGCCGATCCGCATGTTCGCGGCATCGGGCACGCTGGTGGTGGTGCTGTTCTACCTGATCGCACAGATGGTGGGTGCAGGTGCGCTGATCAAGCTGCTGTTCGGCCTGGACTACTGGGTGGCGGTGGCGCTGGTGGGCGTGCTGATGATGGTCTACGTGCTGTTTGGTGGCATGACCGCCACCACCTGGGTGCAGATCATCAAGGCTTGCCTGCTGTTGTTCGGCGTGACCTTCATGGCCTTGATGGTGATGTGGCACTTCAACTTCAGCTTCGAGGCCTTGTTCACCGAGGCGGTGCGGGTCAAGACCCAGATCGCGGCCAACAGCGGCAAGAGTGCGGAGGAAGCAGCCAGTACCGGCTTGGCGATCATGGGGCCAGGTGGCTTCGTGAAGGATCCGATCTCGGCCATCTCCTTCGGTATGGCGCTGATGTTCGGTACCGCCGGCCTGCCGCACATCCTGATGCGCTTCTTCACCGTTCCCGATGCCAAGCAGGCACGCAAGTCGGTGCTGTGGGCAACCACCTGGATCGGCTACTTCTACATCCTGATCTTCATCATCGGCTTTGGTGCCATCGCACTGGTGCTGACCAACCCCGAGTACGCCGATCCGGTCACCGGCACCATCCAGGGCGGCCCCAACATGGCAGCCGTGCTGGTCGGCAAGGCCGTGGGCGGCAACATGTTCATGGGCTTCATCTCGGCCGTGGCCTTCGCCACCATCCTGGCGGTGGTTGCTGGCCTGACGCTGTCCGGTGCATCGGCGGTGTCGCATGACCTGTACGCGACGGTGTTCAAGCAGGGCAACCCGCCGCCGGGTTCGGAGCTGCGTGTCTCGCGCATCACCACCTTGGCATTGGGTGTGGTTGCGGTGCTGCTGGGTATCGTGTTCGAGAAGCAGAACGTGGCCTTCATGGTGTCGCTGGCCTTCGCCATCGCTGCCTCGGCCAACTTCCCGGTACTGATCCTGTCGCTGCTGTGGAAGGACTGCACCACCCGCGGTGCGGTGATTGGTGGTTCCCTGGGCTTGGCCTCGTCGCTGATCCTGACCCTGCTGTCGCCGTCGGTATGGGTGGACACGCTGGGCAACCCGGCCGGCAGCGCGCCGTTCCCGTACACCAGCCCGGCGCTGTTCTCGATGACGATCGCCTTTGTCGCCATCTGGTTCTTCTCGATCACCGACAAGAGCAAGAATGCCCAGGCCGAGCGTGCGGCCTACCCGGCACAGCAGGTCCGTGCCGAGACCGGCATTGGTGCGAGCAAGGCGTCCTCGCATTGATTGCGTGAGTAACGGGTAATGAAAAGGGCCGTCTCCGCAAGGGGGCGGCCTTTTTCTTGAAAGGCAGAGAGCACCCCCAACCCAGCCCATGCCTTTGGCAAAGGAAGAGGGCGGAATCGGTGCGCGGCGGTCAGCTGAGAGGTCACAGGCTTTGCTCCCTCCCTTTGCCGCAGGCAAGGGGAGGGTTGGGGAGGGGTGCTTCACCGCCTGGGCTCTCGGCTTTGCGCAGCCCGTCACGCCGGTGCCGCATGCCCCGCTTCACCTCCCGTCGCGGCTCGGTTTACAGTGGCCGCTGAGCTTGGGGGAGGCATCATGGATCCACAGACCGACGGTTCCAGCAATCTGCAGGCACGTCTCACGCAGCTGCGCGAGGCCTGGCAGGCACGCAAGCCGGAGTACGCGCAGCGCAGCGATGACCTGCGTCGCCTGCGTGCGGCGTTCAAGGCGCGCATCCCGGCGATGACCGAGGCCATCGCCGCCGACTTCGGCCACCGTTCAAAACACGAATCGGTGATTGCCGACGGCATGACCGTCACCGGCGAGATCGATCATCTGCTCTCGCATCTGCGTGGCTGGATGCGGCCGGAGCGGATTGGCGTGGGCTGGCGCTTCTGGCCGGCACGGGCGCAGGTGCGGCCGCTGCCGGTGGGCGTGGTCGGGGTGATTTCACCCTGGAACTATCCGGTCAATCTGGCCCTGGTGCCGTTGGCCACCGCGATTGCCGCCGGCAACCATGTGATGCTCAAACCTTCGGAACATACCCCGCACAGCTCAGCCTTCCTGCAATCGCTGTTGGCGGAGGTGTTTCCCGCTGATCGCGTGGCGGTGGTGCAGGGCGATGCCGGCGTGGCCTCGGCGTTTTCGGGGCTGCCGTTCGACCATCTGGTGTTCACCGGCTCCACCGCGATCGGCCGCAAGGTGATGGCGGCCGCCGCGCAGCATCTGACCCCGTTGACCCTGGAACTCGGCGGCAAGTCACCGGCCTTGGTAGCAGCGGATTATCCGGTGGAAGGCGCGGCTGCACGGCTGGCGACCGGCAAGTGGTTCAACGCCGGACAGACCTGCATCGCGCCGGACTATGTGTTGATCGACGAGGGCCGGGTAGATGCGCTGGTTGCCGCGTTGCGTGCGCAGGTGCAGCAGCGTTATGGCGACTTCAGCGATGCCGCCGATTACAGCCGCATCATCAACGAGGGTCAGTACCAGCGCCTGCAGGGCTATGTGGACGATGCCCGTGCGCGCGGCCTGCAGGTGTTGCCCCTGGCCGACATCGAGGCGGAGCGCTCGCGGCGCGAGCGCCTGTTCCCGCCGACCTTAATCCTGCAGCCGGGTGATGACGCCGCGGTGATGCAGGACGAGATATTCGGACCGATCCTGCCGATCCGCAGCTATCGCTCGCTGGATGAGGCCATCGCCACCATCAATGGCCGTGACCGTCCGCTGGCCTTGTATCCCTTCAGCCATGACAAGGCGACGGTGGAGAAAATCGTCGGGCAAACGCTGGCCGGTGGTGTCACCGTCAACGACACCTTGCTGCACTTTGCGATCAACGGCCTGCCGTTTGGTGGCATCGGTGCCAGCGGCATGGGCGCGTACCACGGCAAGGCCGGGTTTGATGCGATGAGCAAGCGCTTGCCGGTGCTATGGCAGACGCGGCGCGCGGGTAGCGACCTGCTGAAGCCACCGTATTCGAAAGTAGCGCGCTTCATCGAGATGATTTCGCGCTGAGCTGGAAAAGCCGCAACCAGGCCCCGTAGGGCCGGTTGCGGTGACCCCGGCACGAGGGAGAGGGAGCCGGGTGTCGAAAAGCTTTTGAAGGCAGCAAAAAAGCATGCGATCTTGAAGCCCCTCTCCCGCGCGCGGGAGAGGGGTTGGGGTGAGGGCGCTTTTAAAGCACGTGGAGCAAAAGCTTTTGAAGCTCCCCTCATCCGGCCTTCGGCCACCTTCTCCCGCAAGCGGGAGAAGGGAGACATCAGGCATCAGCTTTTGCTGTCAGCCGCCCAGCTCATCCGCAATCCGCTGACGCAAGGTCTGCAGATCCTTGGCAAACGCCTCGATACCGGTGGCCAGCTTTTCCGTAGCCATCGGATCCGCCGCCATATCCGCGTCAAACTTGGCTTCATCAATCGCAGCCACGTTCACCGCTTCGGCGGCACCGGCCATCAGCTTGCGTGGCAGTTCGCCGAAATCAGCGTCCAGCTTCTCCAGCAGGTCCGACGAAATCGTCAGACGGTCACAGCCGGCCAACGCTTCAATCTGCGCGGTGGAACGGAACGAGGCGCCCATCACCACGGTGCTGGAGCCACGGCGCTTGAACTCGGCAAACACGCCGCGCACGAACTGCACGCCCGGGTCTTCGTCGATGTTGGCCGGGGTCTGGCCGTTGGCCACGTACCAGTCCAGGATCCGGCCGACGAACGGCGAAATCAGGAAAGCACCGGCTTCCGAACAGGCCAGGGCCTGGGTCGGGTTGAAGATCAGGGTCAGGTTGCAGTCGATGCCCTCGGCCTGCAGCACGCGGGCGGCTTCCACGCCGGCCCAGGTGGCGGCGATCTTGATCAGCACCTTGTCGCGCGGCACGCCGGCCGCTTCGTACATGGCGATGAACTCGCGCGCCTTGGCAATCGTCGCCTCGGTGTTGTGGGCCTGGTCGGCATCCACTTCGGTGGAAACACGGCCCGGCACCAGCTCGGCCAGCATCGTGCCGACGCCGACAGTCAGGCGATCAACCACGGCGTTGGCAACGGCCTGCCTGTCACCGGACTGGGCCCGGCCCCACTGCAGCTCACGTTCGATCAGGCCGGCGTAGACCGGCAGGTCGAGGGCTTTCTTCACCAGGGTCGGGTTGGTGGTGCAGTCGACCGGGCGCAGGCGCTTGATGGCGTCGTAATCGCCGGTATCGGCGACGACGACGGACAGTTCGCGCAGCTGCGCGAGCTTGGATGCATTGCTCATGATCTGCTCCGGATCAGGCGGGGGTATCGCCATCCTCGACAGCGGCGGCGATGACAGTGGCGGTGTCCTGGTCGAAGGTCGGCGCAGCGAAGGGCTGGGGGCCGGGGGTGCGACCAAACACGATGGGACGGGTGATGCCGCGGTAGCTGCCCAGCAACGGGTGCGGCAGCGTGGTGATCATCTCCTCGGCCAGCACCTGCGGGTGGTCGAACATGTCCTCGACCTTGCGCGCGGCCGCGCAGGGTACTTCTTCGGCAAACAGGGTTTCCCACTCCAGCGCGCTGCGTGCGGCCAGCGCGGCGTGCAGCTTGGCCAGCAGTTCGTCGGAATGTTCGGCGCGCTTGCGCACGGTGTCATAACGTGGATCGCTGCCCATTTCCGGCAGGCCGATCTTGTCGCACAGCGCCTGCCAGAAACGCGGTGTATTGGCCGAGATGTAAAGGTGGCCACGCGCAGTCGGATGGATGCCGGTGACACCGCCCGAGCGCATGTCGCGGCCCACGCCTTCCGGCTCGCCTTCGGCCCAGATCATCCGCGCCGACTGCATGGTCAAGGCGCTGCGCAGCAGCGACACGCCCACATACTGGCCTTCGCCACTGCGTTCGCGTTCAAACAATGCCGAGGACACACCGGCGGCCACCAGCGCGGCGGCGTAGTAGTCCACCACCGAGCCGTACAGGATCTCCGGCGCGCCGCCGGGCTTGCCCTGCATCGCGCACATGCCGGTCATGGTCTGCAGCACCTGGTCATAGCCGGCCTTGTCCTTGAGCGGACCACCTTCGCCGTAACCGGTGACCGCGCAGTACACCAGGCGCGGGTTGATCTTGTTCAGGCTGTCGAAATCGATGCCCAGGCGGGCCGGCACGCTGGGGCGGAAGTTGTGCACCAGCACGTCGGCCTCGCGCACCAGGCGCATCAGCACCGCGCGCTGGTCGGTTTCCTTCAGGTCCAGCACCACGCCACGCTTGGAGCGGTTCACGCCGAGGAAGGCGCGGCTTTCCGCTTCCAGCGTGGACGGGTACTTGCGCAGGTTGTCGCCAACCGGCGGCTCCACCTTGATCACTTCGGCGCCCTGGTCGGCCAACAGCGTGCAGCCGTAGGGGCCGGCGATATAGGCGCTCAGGTCGAGCACGCGTACGCCGCTGAGCGGGCCGCGGGCGCCTTCGCGCTGGGCGATGTCGAACGGTGATGGGTTGTGACTTGCTGACATGGGCTGCACTCGAATCCTTGATTGCAGTTTCCTCCCGGTGGCTGGGAAGAAACATATCGTGCGGGTATTTTCAGCGAGGACAAAAAACAGGTATCGCCTTGTCATCGCGTTCATCATTGCCGCTGCCTGCACCGTGCAGGGTGGCAGGCAGCGACGACAGGCTTATTGCGGTGCCAGCGACAGCCAGCTCAGGCGCCAGACATCATGCTCGCGGCCACCACAGCGGTAGTACGGCTCGAATACCAGCGGTGCGCGGCATTCCAGCTGCATCGTCACCGTTGCACCTTCACCGGCGTCTTGGCCTACCTGCAGCCAGCGCGCTGGATCACCTGCCGGCAGCTTCACCGTTTCATCGGTCTTGAAGCCGTCGATCATGGTGGTCGCATAGACCAGCGGGCCGTAGCTCAGGCCAACGTATTCCCAACGCAGTACTTCCTGCGCCACCGGCGAACCATCCGGTGCGCGCGATTCCTGCACGTTGATGTTGGCCGCACGGTGCAGCTGCGGCTGCATCGGCAGCTGCAGGCTCACTTGATCACCCGATTGCCACTGCCGTTGCAGCTGCACGTAGCCATCGGCGCCCACCTGCACCGGCACAGTGACGCCATTGACCTGGATACGTGCGTCTTCGGCCCAGGCCGGAATGCGCAGGCCAATGCCGAAGCTGGCACTGCGTTCAGGCTTGATGCGCAGCGTAATGCGGCCATCGAATGGATAGCGGGTCTGCTGCTGCAGCACCACCGCGCCGGCATCGGCGTGGTTGAGCGTGGCTTCGCCGGGGCCGTACAGGTTCACCCGCAGGCCGCCATCGGCGGCAACGCCGTAGGCAATTTGCGGCAGCTCTTCCACCGCCATCGCGCCGGAGGATTTGCAGCAGCGCCAATATGTGGTGTGCACGCGCTTGCCATTGGGGAAGGTGTAGTAGCACCAGTCCTCGCCGTTCGGTGCCATCGCCGCCAGCAGGTCGTTGTAGGCGGTGCGTTCCAGCTCGTCGGCATAGCGCGCGTGGCCACTGATGGCCAGCAGCTCGCGGTTGAGCTGCATCCACGCCAGCACCGAGCAGGTTTCCACATAGGCCTGTGGGAAGAAGGTGCGCGGTGCGTTGAACACTTCGCGCGAGCGATGGGCAACGCCGCCCCACGGGCCGCCGCCCAGGGTCAGGTGCTGCTCGCGGATGTTGTTCCACAGGTTGTCGATGGCCAGCTTGTAGTCGGCCTTGCCGGTGGCCTTGTACAGCTTGGCCAGGCCAACCAGGTTCCACGACAGCTGGTAGGCCTTGCCGGTGGCAATGAAGGCCGCGTCTTCGTTGGCGATGCCCTTGTCGAGCAGGGCCAGGCGCGGGTTGGCGTTGGCCTGCTGCAGGATCTTTTCGGCCAGCGCCAGATAACGCGGCTCGCCGGTGACCAGGTACAGGTCGGCGGCCGGGTCCAGCAGCACCGTGGCCGACATGCCGTGGTGGTTGCCCAGGGTGGTGATGTCGATGCCCGATTCCAGTGCCTGCCAGCACAGGTCGGCGATGCGCCGTGCGGCCTGCAGGTAGCTGTCATCGCCCAGCGCACGCCAGGTTTCGAGGAAGCCGAGGATCAGGTAGCTGTGGGTCCAGATGTCCCAGGTGCGCAGCGCCGGCTCGCCGTTCCAGCTTTCGGGCTTGGGCGGCTGCGGCACGGTGAAGCGGCGGTCGGCGGCGTAGTTGCCCAGATAGCCATCGTCGTCCTGCTGGCTGATCAGCCAATCGGCGACGCGGCGCAGGTTGGCTTCCAGCTCGGGCTGGTCGCCCTGCGCCACTGCGCGCGCGGTGGCCGACAGCCACTTGCCGGCGTGTTCGCCGTACCAGTCGCCTTCCTGGTTCTGCTTTTTGTGGGCCTGGCCGAAGATGCTGATCGACGGGCTGTGCTCATCGACGATGAAGTGGCTCAGGCGGCCGCTGCGGTTGGCCGCCAGCATCTGCCCGAACATGCCATCCAGCTTTACCGACGCGGGAGCGATCAACTGCTGGCCGCTGCTGATGGCCGCGGTCATGCCGCGTCCACCACGCAACGGAAGCCGAGCATGCCGCTGCGGTCCTTGGCCGGCGCCATCAGCAGGTACTTGCCGTGCTGGTCCAGGCGATAGGCCTGCGGGAAATACCAATGCGAGGTCTGCGGCTGGTAGCTGGAGCCACCGCGCAGGATCGCCGCACGGGTGTGCTCGTCGCTGAACTCGTCGGTCCACTGCCATACATTGCCGACCAGATCCTCAACACCGAACGGGCTGGCACCCTGCGGGTGCGCGTCGACATCGGCCGGGGCCAGCACACGGCGGCCACGGTTGACCTGCGGTACGCGGCTGGCATCCCAGTCATTGCCCCACGGGTAGGTGCGGCCATCGTTGCCCTGGGCGGCGTACTGCCATTCCCATTCGTGCGGCAGGCGCTTGCCGGCCCACGCGGCGTAGGCGCGCGCATCTTCCAGCGACACCCAGATCACCGGCTTGTTGTCCCAGCCGGCACGCGGTGCGCCATCCACCCAGTGGGCGAGGAAGTTGATGTCATCGGCCGGGTGATAGCCGGTGGCGTCGATGAAGGCCTTGAACTGCGCATTGGTGACCGGGTGGCGGTCGATATGGAAGGCCGGCATCTGCATCAGCTTGCGGTGATGGCGGCGCGGGCAGTCTTCCCACGGGAACTGCACGTCCTGGCCAGCCCAGTTGAAGCCTTCGATCTCCACACCGCCAACGGCAAACACGAACTCGCCGGCCGGGATGGTGACCATGCCTTGCGGCGCGGCCGCCTGTGCGGTGGTGGCGGGGATCTCGCGCAACTGCTGCGGGATTGCCTTCCATGCGCCGGAGTAGCTGTTGAGCGGCTGTGCGGCGCGCTTGGCGGCCTCAATCAGGAAGGCTTCCAGGCCCTCGACCGCAGCGCCCGGCTGCACGCTCAGCACTGCGCCAAAGCCGCGCGCTTCCATCGGCAGCTCGATGATGGCAACGCCATCACGTACCGCCGGCGACAGCTCCACGCCGTGCCAGACATCGTAGTAACGGGTGCCGTCCACATGCGGCAGGCCGATCTGCTCGCCATTGACCGCGTACTCGTTGCGGTTGATGAAGGTGTGCAGGCACTGGCCATCGACCGGGAACTTGCTGGCGAAGATGCCACCCTGATAGCAGACCTGGTACGGCTCCCACGCCATCGACACGATCAAGGCCGGGAACTGGCGATAGATCGCCGCGATGCGGCGCAGGGTTTCGCCATCGCGCGCAGTGAACTGGTTCCAGATGCCCCAGATGTTTTCCCAGGCGTTGTAACCGATGCCGTTGAAGAAGCAGTACTGCAGATCGTGGTTGCGGTTTCGCCCCCAGCGGTTCTCGTAGTTGACCATGTGGCGCGGCTCCAGCCACTTCCACTTGGACACCGGCGGCACCGGGCCATCGGGTGCCTTCTTGCCCCAGCTCTGCACGTTCCAGATCAGCTGCTCTTCGGAGCTGATGGTGGATTCGGGCTGTACCACCACCGGGTTGCCATTGGCGTCGCAGGCGTCGAAGAACGCGCGCGGCACGCCGTTGAAGGTGTCACCGTTGATGCCGTCGGCACCGGTGGCCTTGATGATTTCAGCCAGGCCATCCCAATGCGTCACGCCCGGGTCGCGGGTGCCGTGATCCCAGGGCTTGGCCGGCAGGAACACGCGCACGCCGCGCTTCTGGAATGCCTTGACGGCAGCGGTCAGACCTTCCAGGCCGCCCGGCAGCGTGTGTGCCAGATCGAACTGGTTGCGGTCGTCGATGCCGATGTTCGGGTAGATGTACCAGATCAGTACCGAGTCGAGCCCGCCGAAGCGTTCGATCAGATCGTCCAGGTACTTGTCGACGGTGTACTGCGCGGTTTCCACGTCGAAGAAATAGCGGTCCTCGACCATCATCTGCGCGTGTACGAAGTTGCGCTGCGCCCATTGCAGTTCCGGGCGGCGATAGTTCACATCGGTATAGCCGATGCGCACCAGGTGTTCCTGGCGCCAGTCCTTCAGCTCGGTCAGCCAATCCGCGGCGCTGGCATTGGCGTCGATCATCCAGCTGCCGATATCGGCGAATGGCCATGCCGGTGCCTTGCCCGGGGTGGGCAGGTAGCGGCCGGTGGTGACGTGCGAGAACTTGTACTCGGTATGGATCGCCTCACGCCCGTGATCGGGGGAATCGTTGTCGTAATCGGGCGCGGGGTAGGGGGAAGTCATGGTGGTCATCCAACAAAAACAGGGGGAGAGGAAACAGTTACTGCGCGCACCACGCCGCAAGCGCGGCATGGGCATCGGTGTCGGGCAGGCGACTGGCATCGGCCAGCAGCGCCTCTACCTCGACATGGTCGGGGATACTGGATTGTGCACCCAGGCGCGTGCACGCCAGTGCCGAGGCGGCGCTGGCGGCAAGCAAGGCCTGCTGCAGCGGCGCATCCTGGGCCAAGCGCGCGATCAGGGTGCCGCAGAAGGTGTCGCCGGCGGCGGTGGTATCCACCGGTGAAATCGAGAACGCCGGCTGCACCAGGGTCTGGCCCGCACTGCGCGCCAAGCAGCCGCGGGCACCGAGGGTGACGATCACGCAGGGCACTTCCAGTCGGGCCAGGCCGCTGGCTAGATCGGGAGGGTTGCCTGCCACGACATCGAGTTCGCCTTCATTGACGATCAGCATGTCCAGCAGTGCCAGCAGCTCGGCCGGCAGCACCTGCGCCGGTGCGGCGTTCAAGGCGACCTTTACCCCGGCCGCACGTGCGGCGGCGGCGTAGGCCTGTACGGCGGCCAGTGGCGATTCCAATTGCAGCAGCAGCCACTGCACGCCATCCAGCGCTGGCAGGTGTTCGGGCAGCAAGGCCATGTTGGCGCCGGGTGCGACGGTGATCGCGTTCTCGGCATCGTCGGACAGGCAGATGAAAGCGGTGCCGGTAGGCAGCTGGGCGTCACGCACGGTGTGCAGCGTCACCCCGGCAGCGTTCAACGAGGCCTCGATTGGTTTGGCGAAATCATCATCACCCAAGGCCAGCAGCATCTGTGTGGCGGCGCCACCGGCGCGCGCGCAGGCCACGGCCTGGTTGGCACCCTTGCCGCCGGGGAAGGTGCGGAACTCACGGCCGAGCACGGTTTCGCCCGGTGCCGGCACATGCGCCGCACGCACCACGAAATCAAGATTGGCCGAGCCGGCGACAAGAACGGTGGAACTCATGGAATAGCCTGATATACGAGGTTGTAGAAACGGGTGGAGGGCGACGCCAAGGCCTTGTCGCCGCTGGGCAGGTACTGCATCAACAGGATCGCCACCAGCTTCTCTTCGCGGTCGATGGTGAAGTAGGTGGATGCGGCACCGGACCAGCCGAACTGGCCCACGCTGCCCAGCTTGCCGCGGTAGGCCGGATTGGTGATGACATAGCCGCCCAGGCCGAAACCTTCACCGGCGCCGTAGCCGGTGATGGCTGGCTCGAAGCCACCCAACTGGTCGCTCATCATCAGATCCACTGTCTTGCGCGACAGCAGTTGCTGCTTGCCGCTGCGGCCGTCGTTGAGCAGCATGCGGGCGAACTTCAGATAGTCGGCTGCGGTGGAATACAGGCCACCGGCGCCGCTGTCATAGCCTTTCAGGCGTACGCCTGGGGCGCGCGCGCTCAAGGTGTCGGCCACCCGCAGGCTGCCATCGTCGTTGCTGGTGGGCAGTTCGACCACGCGGCTGCGCTGCGCAGCGGGGACTTCAAAACCGGTGTCGCGCATGTCCAGCGGGGTGAAGATGCGCTGTTGCAGGAACTGCCCGAAAGGCTGGCCACTGACCACCTCCACCACCCGCGCCAACAGGTCGGTGTTGCTGCCTTCGTAGTGGAAGTGGGTGCCGGGCGCGTCGGCCAACGGCAGGGTGGACAGGCGCCGCGCGACATCCTCCAGCGAGGTGGCGCTGTCCACATCGGCGGCGGTCAGCAGCTTGGTCGCCACCCGGTGCGTGTCCGAGGCCGCCGCAAAGCCGCTGGTATGGGTGAGCAGGTGGCGCAAGGTGATGGCACGCGGCGCATCTTCGGTCTGCGGGTGTTGCAGATCGCCGCCGGTCACCACCTTGCGGTCGGCAAATCCGGGCAGATAGCGCGACAGCGGATCATCCAGCGACAGCTTGCCTTCCTCCAGCAGCATCAGCACCGCAACCGAGGTCACCGGCTTGGTCATCGAATAGATGCGGAAGATGCTGTCGTCCTGGATCGCGCGCGTGCCCGCGCTATCGGCATGGCCGTAGTGCTGCTGGAAGGTGATACGGCCGTCGTGTTCGACCAGGGCCACCGCGCCCGGGTATTGGCCCGGGGCGGTGCTTGCCTGCAAGAAGCCATCCAGCCGCTGCCAGCGGTCCTGCGCGTGCAGCAGCGGGGCGGCCAGGCATAGCAGGAGTGCGGCGCCGCTGCGCAGCCAATGCTTGCTGCGCGGTACTGCGATGGGTTGAAACATGGCGGGCACTCCTGCGTTCATCAGCGGAACGTATACGAATAGCTCAGCGACACCACGCGGCCGCGACCGGCCCAGTAGTTCTGCCAGCCATCGCCCTGCGAGCCGCTGAGGATGTAGTACTTGTTGAACAGGTTGTCCACGCCCAGCGAGAACGTACCGAAGCGACCGGAATCATAGTTCACGCCCAGATCCCACAGCGTGTAGCCGTTGATCTTCTCGTCGTAGTCGTACTCTTCGCCGTCGTATTCGCGCACTGCCGAGCCGGTGAGATGGCGGTCACGCAGCATGCTGGCGCCCAGCGTTGCATCCAGGTTGGGCAGCGCCTTCCACACCAGGGCCACGTTGATCTTGTCCGGGGTGGCGTCGAAGATACCCAGCGGCTTCTTCATCGGGCCAGCATCGTAGCGACCGGCCGGGTCCGGGCCCCAGAACGAGGTATAGCCACGCAGGTGGGTGTACAGGCCAGTGATCTTCAGGCGGTCGGTGAAGCGGAATTCACCGCTGAACTCGATGCCTTTGATGTCGGTGGGCGCGCGGGTCATGATGAAATCGCTGGTCAGCGGGTCCACTTCCAACGATGCACCGAAATCGGAAGTGGAGTGGTACCAGCTGCCACTGAGCGAACCGCGCGCGCCGCGCCAGTTGAAGCCGACGTCGATGTTGTCGACGATGATGGCCTGCAGGTCGAGGATGCCGGCCACCGACTGGCCCGGATAGTTCACGTTGCGCAGCGGGATGCCGATGTCAGGCAGGGTGAAGCCCTTGCTATAGGCGGTGAACAACGAGAACTGATCGTTGACGCGCCAGATCGCACCGAGGTTGGGCAGGTTGGCGGTGTAGTCCAGGGTACCGCCTTCGACGAACACGCTGTTGCGGTAGGCCACGGTGGTGTAGCTGTCCACGTCCAGCTCGCCGTTCTCACGGCGCAGGCCGCCGCTGACGGTGACCGGGCCGATATCCCAGGACAGCTGCGCGTAGGGCGCCACGCTCCTGTAGTCCATCGGCGGCACCCAGACGCGATCGGTCATCACCAGGCGTTGTTGCGCCACGTCCTGCACGAAGTCCACGCCGGTATGCAGTTCCAGCCCATCCACGCCAAACAGGGTGGGGCGCGTCCAGGAGGTGCGCAGGCCCTTCTTGCGCGACTGGATTTCGGATTGGTCGAAGATGCGGTCGGCATCATCCTCCGGCGCCGGCTTCACCAACTGCCGGTCCGCACCGTTCTCGGGCAGGAAGCGCATGCCCTGCTTGGCCTGGTAGCCGACCAGGTCCAGGGTGCCGCCGTAGAAATCGTTGTGGGTGTATTGCAGGCTGTACTGGATGAATTTGTTGAGGGCGTCGCGTTGGCCATCGATGTGGCCCTTGATCGAGGTATTGGGCACCGGTGTGTCGCAGGGCGGCCAATCATTGGGGCCCTTGCACCCAACCAGCTGGATGTAGTCGCCGTTACCACCGATGTTGAAATTGCTGTACGTGGCCTGCAGGCGCTGCTCGCCGTCCTCGCCGAAGTTGTAGCCACCCTTGAGGTAGAGATTGCGCGACTGCGAGTCGGCCAGCGAACCACTGGAGTTCATGCCGATGCTGCGGCCCTTGGCGTCATAGGCCATGCCGCGCTCCAGCTGCGAGGCACTGGCCAGGAAGTCGTAGTTGTCCTGCTTGATCGCATGGCTCAGGCCCAGCTTCCAGCCGACGCTGTCGTCGTTGAACTGGGTCTGGTAACGGGCATTGATGGTGGTCTCGCTGCCGATCTGCTCCGGCACCTTGGAGATGTAATTGATCACGCCGCCGGTGGCACCGATGCCTTCGGCCGCGGACGGGCCGTTGATCACTTCGATGCGGCCGATCACGCCCATGTCGGTGAAGGTACCGTTGCGGGTGCCTTCGCGTAGCGGCGAGCCTTGCGGGATGCTGTCGAACAGGCGCAGCGGGATGCGTCCGCGCAGTGATTCACCGGAGTTGGTCATCGCCTGCGAGGATTCGGCATAGCCGGGGATGGTGCGTGCCAGTACCGCGGTGTTGTCCTCGGTGATCACCAGCGACTGCTTGATCTCTTCCGGGGTGATGATCGATATCGCGCCGGGGATCTTGTCCACCGCCTTGGGCGCACGCACGCCGGTGACGATGACCCGGTCCAGGTCGGTAGCGTTCCTGTTCTGTGCGCGCTTTCTCGCACTGCTGTCGTCTTCGTTCGACGCTTCCACCTGCTGTGCGTGCACGCTGCTGCTCACCGCTGCAGCCAGCACCAATACCCCCAACGCTACCGGTACCTTCTTCATGATCTTTATCTCGTTATTGTTTTAGAGAAGACGTGCATGAACTTCGGCCGCTGTGTGCGGCATTCCGATACTTCTGTTGGCTGCTGCATCCCTCCCGACGCAACTCCCCGACCAGAGCAGCCTAGGCGTGGACAAGGGGGCATTGAAGGCGGGGGGGCTTGCTTCAGACGTGAGGTTTTGTTGCTTGAAACAAGCTGTGGTTTTTTCTTGCGGCGCAACAAGAAACGTTTTCTTGTTGTCTGCTGGAGGCCTGTCACCACGTAGCCCGGGTAAGCGCAGCGCACCCGGGATGTTGCAGCGCTCGGTTGCTCTTAACTACGCAATGATTGGAATGGGACAGGTTCCTACGGCGACGCCCGATATCCCGGATCTTGCTGGTCCCGGGTGCGCTGCGCTTACCCGGGCTACCTGGGTGCTGCTTGCCTCACAAACAAAAACGGCGCCGCAGTTGCCTGCGACGCCGCTTTCAACCTGCAGCTATCAGAACTTGATGGTGTGCGACAGCGACACCATCCGGCCACGGCCGGAGAAGTAGTTCTGCCAGCCCGGCAGCTGCGACCAGGTCAACACGTACTGTTTGTCGAACAGGTTCTCGATGCCCAGCGACAGCTGGCCGAAGCGGCCGGTGTCGTAGTTCACGCTGAGGTCCCACAGCGCGTAGCCATAGGTGTTCTCTTCGTTGACGTAAACGTCGCCGTTGCTCGGGTTGGTGAAGGTCTCACGCAGGTCGCGGCTGAAGGTCTTGCTCACGCCCAGAGTGGCGTTGAGCGCTTCGGACGGGGTCCAGGTCAGCGAGGCGTTCACCTTGTCCGGCGAGATGTCCAGGATGCCCATTTCCTTCTTCAGGCCCGAACCCGGGTAGTACTGGGTCTGGCCACGGATGCGCGAGTACAGGAAGGTGGCCTTCCACTGCTCGTTGAAGGTCCAGGCGCTGTTCAACTCGAAGCCTTCGATCTCGACCGGCGAGCGGGTCAGGATGAAGTCGTCGGTGGCCTTGTCCACGGTCAGGGTGGAACCGAAGTCCGAGGTCGAGCGGTACACCGACGCACCCACCTGGCCCTTTGCACCGCGCCAGTTGAAGCCGATTTCCTTGTTCTCGGTGATCAGCGGCTGCAGATCGGCGATGCAGGACACGGCCTTGCACGGGCTGTTGGCCTGGATGTTGCGCAGCGGGATGCCGACGTTGGCGATGCCGAAGCCTTCGGAGTAGGAAGCGAACACCGACCACTGGTCGTTGATGCGCCAGATCGCGCCGAAGTTGGGCATGTTGGCCTTGTAGTCCATCTTGCCGCCCTGCACCGGGGTGTTGTCGCGGAACGCCACGGTGGTGTAGCTGTCGATCTCCAGCTCACCGTCTTCGCGGCGGATGCCGGCGTCCAGGGTCACCGGGCCGATGTCCCAGCTCAGCTGCGCGTACGGCGCGATGCTGGTGTACTTCATCGGCGGCACCCACAGGCGGTTGGTTAGCGCCAGGCGCTGCTCGGCGGTGTCTTCCACCAGGTCCAGGCCGGCACGCAGGCGCAGGCCGTCGACCTTGAACAGCTCGCTGTAGGCATAGCCGAAGCGCAGGCCCTTCTTCTCGCTGTTGATTTCCGACTGGTCCCAGATGCGGTCGGCATCGTTGGTCGGGGCCGGCTTGGTCAGCTGGCGGTCGTCGCCGTTCTCCGGCACGTAGCGCATGGCCTGCTCGGCCCAGTACGCGTCAACGCTCAGGTCGCCACCGAAGAAGTCGGCGTTGGTGTACTTCACCGCGAACTGTTCGAAATCGTTGAACTCGGCCAGCGAACCGGCGATGGAGCCCTTCTCGGCCGTGTTGGTGGTCGGGTTGGGGCATTCAACCGGATCGAAGCGGCAGCCCTCAACCGGGATGTAGTTGTGCTTGCCGCCGATGTGGAAGTTGCTGTAGCTGGCCTGGATGCGCTGCATCTGGTCTTCGCCGAAGTTGTAGCCACCCTTCACGAAGAGGTTCTTGCTGTACGAATCGGACAGCGAGCCGGAGGTGTTCAGGCCGACGCGGCGGCCGTCGCCGTCATAGGAGATGCCACGGTCGATGTAAGCGCCGCTGATCACGAAGTCGGCCGCATCACCACGGTAGGTGTGGGTGACGCCGATCTTGGACTGGTCGCTGTTGTCCTTGAACTGGGTGCCGTAGCGGGTGTTGATGATGGTCTGGTGGCCATCCACTTCCGGGTTCTTGGACAGGTAGTTGATCACGCCACCGGCGCCACCGATGCCTTCGGCGGCCGACGGGCCGTTGATGACTTCGATGCGGCCGATCACGCCCATGTCGGTGAAGGTGCCATTGCGGTTGCCTTCGCGCAGCGGCGAGCCCTGCGGCACGCCGTCGAACAGGCGCAGCGCGATGCGACCGCGCAGGGTCTCACCGGAGTTGCTCATCGCCTGCGAGGATTCGGAGTAGCCCGGCACCATGCGTGCGAGCACGGCGGTGGCGTCTTCGGTCAGGTTGAGGGTGCGCTGCACCTGCTCCGCGGTCACCAGGGTGACGGCGCCGGGAACCTTCTCGATGGCGACCGGGGTGCGGCTGCCGGTGACGATCACCTGGTCCAGGTTGGTGGCGGTGTCGGTCTGGTCTTGTGCAAAGGCCGGGCTCATCGCGCTGACGAGCAGCGCGGCGCTGATGGCGGCCGAAAGTGGCTTGATCATGTTTCTCTCCCCCAGGGTATGAATGTATGGCGCAACCGGCCTGGGAGCCGGCGGCGACAGAATGCGGTGGGGACTGACGCCCCTTTTATGGTGTCGTTTGATGGTTTCAGCGCCTGCGCACGCAGACGCCGGGCGCAACTCCGACGATTGGCCGAAGACTAGGCGCGGCAACCGGGCGATAGAAGCGCGCCCGTGTATGTTCAAAGCCTAGGGATTGTTGCGATTGGGATTGCACCGGTAGTGCCGAGCCATGCTCGGCAGGGGCTCCATCAGAAATCCAACCGGTAGTGCCGAGCCATGCTCGGCAAGGGGCCTTGCCGGGATGTGTCGGGCAGACCGCGTCCCATGTAGGAGCGGCGTAAGCCGCGAAGCCACCGCAAAATCAGGAGCGGAAGGGCCAACCCCTCCCCAACCCTCCCCTTTGCTGCGCAAAAGGGAGGGAGCGGTAGTGCCGAGCCATGCTCGGCAAAGCCCTACCTGTAGTGCCGAGCCATGCTCGGCAAGAGGCCTTACCGGTAAAGCCCCAGCCGAGCATGGCTCGGCACTACCGAAGCCCGGCTCAATCCGTTGGCTGCAACAGCGCCGTGCGGGCCTCGTCCAGCAGCACATTGACCTGGCGCAGGCGCACCGAGGCGCGCGACCAGACCATGCCGATACGGCGTGGCTCGCTGGCTTCGGGCAGGGGCAGGCGCACCACCGAGATGCCTTCCGGCCAGGGTTTGGCCCAGTCCGGCACCAGCGACACGCCGAGGCCGCGGTCGACCATCACCGCAATCGCATTGAGCGCATTCAGCTCAAACCGCTCGCGCGGCACGATGCCCGCCTTGCGCAGGTATTCGTCAGCCTGGCGGCCACCCCATTCGTGGCGGTCGTAGCGGATCAGCGGCTCTTCGCGCAGCAGCTGGTGCGGGTCGGCACCGGCCATGCGCGCCGGTGCCAGCACCACCAGCGGCTCTTCACGCAGCAGCTGCCAATCGCAGGTCTTGGGCAGCGAGAACGGCGCCTGCAGTACCATCGCCGCGTCCAGGTCGCCCGATTCCACGGCACCGTACAGGTCGGCCGAGTAACCGGGTTTGATGAAGACGTTGATCTCGGGGAACTTGGCCACCATCCGCGCCAGGATGTCCGGCACCAGACCGCCCAGCGCGGTAGGGCAGGCTCCCAGCCGCAGCTCGCCGGCCATGCCGCTTTCATTGGCTACGCTGCGCAGATCCGCCACGCCACGCAGCAGATCACGCGCGCGCTGCAGGATGCGCGCACCTTCCTCGGTGACGCTGACGGTGCGCCCGGCGCGGGCGATCAGCGGTGCGCCCAGCTCGCGTTCCAGCGTGCGGATCTGCTGGGCGACGGCGGCCGGGGTGATGTGCAGCATGCGGGCGGCGGCGGCCATGGAGCCGCGGTCGACCACGGTGACAAAGGTATTGAGGAACTGGGTTTCCACGCGATTAGACCTCTCAGCTGCGCGCCAAACTACACCAGCGGGCGCAGCGAAGCGATGCGACCAATGTCCGGTCAGCTGCCGGAACCGCCTTCACGCCGCTGCGGTTCAGGTCCGCAGCGGCATGCAGGCTGGTTTTCACACCGCGTCCTGCTTGTAGATGGTCAGGCCCTTCAGCGAACGGCTCGGTGCCGGGAAGAACAGGCTGGCCACATAGCCGATCACGATGCACAGGAAGATCGAGATGGCCAGGTAGAAGTACGGGTGTACCAGGTCCATCGACCAGCACAGCAGGGTCAGCGCGATGCTGCCGGCCACGCCAATGGCCACACCCTGTGAATTGGCGCGGCGGGTGAACATGCCCAGCGTATAGGCACCGGCGAAACCGCCACCGAGCAGACCGGCCAGTTCGATCGAGACGTCGAACAGCGAGTGGATGTCGTAGCGGCTCATCACCAGCGCAATACCAATGGCGATCAGGCCGACCAGCACGCCGATCCACTCGGCGAAACGCACGCTCTGCTTGGGCGTCACATCTTTCTTGAGCTTCTCGTAGAAGTCGACCGAGGCCAACGTCGAGACGCTGTTGATGATGCTCGACAGGGTCGACATGGCAGCGGCGAAGATGCCGGCGATGATCAGGCCGGTGACGCCGGCTGGCAATTCGGCGGCGATGAACAGCGGGAAGGTTGCATCGATCGGCAGCAGCGGGTTCAAGCGCTCCGGGTTGTCACGGTAGTAGACCCACAGCGCGGTGCCGATGCCGTAGAAGATGAAGCCACCGGGGATCATCATCGCCGCGAAGGTCCACACCGAGCGCCCGGCCTCCTTGTCGGACTTGGTCGACAGCACGCGCTGCATCAGTACCTGGTCCTTGGGGAAGGTCAGCACCACGTCGAACAGCACCAGGAAGATGAAGCCCCACACGGTGGCCTTGGTCAGGTCGAAGCTGAAATCAAACAGCTGGGTCTTGTTCTCGGAAGCCGCAGCGGCGATGAATTCCGGCACGCCGCCGTTGATCTGGTAGAGGATGAAGCCGATGGCGAAAATGGCGCCGCCGAACATCACGAAGACCTGCACGAAGTCGGTCCAGATCACCGCCTTCATGCCACCCATGGTGGTGTAGATGATGGTGAAGATACCCATCAACATGATGCTCCACGCCACGTCCAGGCCGGTGATGGTGGAGATGGCCAGGGCCGGCAGGAACAGGATCACGCTCATCCGGCTGCCGATCTGCATGACGATGCACAGCGCGCTGGCGAGCATGCGGATGGCCGGGTGGAAGCGGGTTTCCAGATAGGAGAACACGCTCATCAGGTCCAGCCGGCGCAGCAGCGGCACGATCCAGATCGCCACGAAGATCAGGCCGAGCACCGCGATCAGGTTGTTGGTCAGGTATTGCCAGTTGGTCTCGAAGGCCTTGGCCGGGATGGCGATGAAGCTGATCGAGCTGGTGTTGGTGGCATACAGGCTCACGCCCGCCGCCCAGAACGGAATGCTGCGGCCACCGACGAAGAAGTCGGAGGTGGTGCCGTGTTTTTCCTGGAAATAGAACCAGGCGCCAATGCCAAGCATGGCGGCCAGGTAGACCACGATCACCGCCCAGTCCAGCCAGCGCAGCAGGTGCTTGCCACCCTCCAGTTCAAACGCCTGCAGGCTGCCGTCGGCATTGGTCCAGGCCAAGCCGTTGCCCCAGCTGGTGCTGTTTGCCGGTGCATGGGTGGCGGTATCGGCCAGGTCCATCCAGGCGCTGGTGATGCTGTGGAAGGTACGGGCATGGCTGTTGCCAGCGGCGTCGGTCACCTGCATCAGCAGATGTGCCTGGCCAAGTGCGCGCAACGAGCCGGGCACCACATCACCGCCGATGGCCGGCAGGTTCTGCCAACCCTTGTCTGCGTTCCAACGCAGCAATTGCTGTGCGCCGTTGTTGCCGGCAACCACGTACAACGCGCCCTTCTGGCCTTGCATCGCGACGGCGGCGGCAGCTCCGGGCCATAGCGGCTGCGGCTGCCATTGCGCAGCCGTGGCCGGCTTGCGGTACAGCTGGGTCACGCCCTTGTCGTCGACACCGGCGACGAACAGCGTGCCCTCCAGCGCGGCGGCCTGGGCGTTGGCCAAGCGCGTGGGCAATGCCAGCGATGCACCCTTGCCCAGGGTTTCGCCCTTGAGCGTGAGTTGCTGCAGCTGATCGCTGTGGCCGGCATCGGCGCCCGTCAGCAGCCAGGTGCTGGCACCGTTGCGCACAACGCCTTGCACGTGCTCGCTGCCGATGCCGCCGGCGGGTGCCCACGCCTTGCCGTCCTTGCCCAGCAGCCATGCACGGTCACCGGAGCGGGCCAGCAGGCGGCCATCGACGTCCAGCAACTGCTGCACCGGCTGCGCATCCGGCAGCGCAGGCAAGGTGGCGGACTTCACGGTGGTCAGGCTTTCCTCGGCTACTGCGGTGCCGGCCAGCGCCAACAAGGTAGTGACGACAAGCAGGCGCAAGCCGAGCGAGAAGCGATGTGACAGCGCAGCAAGTGCGGTGGCCATGGGCGTGGGCATGGATGAAACCCCGGTAATGAACGGCATGGCGGTGAACCGCCGAGTGGAAGGAATCAAGCGCGCTGGGCGCCGGCGAGCAGGGCTTCGGCCCGGCGCAGGTAAGGCACATCGATCATGCGGCCTTCGAACAGGAATGCCCCGCGGCCCTGTTCGCTGGCCTCATGTGCGGCGGCAACGATACGCCGTGCTTCGTCCAGTTCGGCCTCGGGCACGCTGAAGATCACATTGGCCTGGCCGATCTGGCGCGGATGGATGCAGCTCTTGCCGATGAAGCCAAGCTGCTGTGACAGCACCGCCTCGGTGCGGAAACCTTCCGCATCGGCCACGTCCGGCCAAGCGCCGTCGCAGGCGAACACACCGGCCTCGGTGGCCGCCATTTTCACTGCGAACAGCACTGCGTGGACATTGGCCGGGGTGCGGGCGATGCCATTGGGTGCGAACAGATCGCCCAGCCCCAGTTGCAGGCCTGCCACGCGTGGATGCGCCGCGGCCAGCTCGGCGGCCAGCCGCAGGCCGCGCGGGGTTTCGATATTCAGCAGCAGGCCGATCGGGCGGCTGACACCGTTGGTGGCCTCGGCCCGTTCCAGTGCGACGACAACCTGCCGCACCTGTGCCGCAGATTCCACCTTGGGGATGTTCAGCAGCCAAACCCCGGGCAGGGCCATCGCGGTCAAGTCGGCGGCGAAGTGCGGGCTGTCGGTGGCATTGGTGCGGACGATCAGCAGCTTGCCGCTGGCCTGGACATCGGCGCGGGCCAGGAAGCCGGCGATATGCGCACGCGCCTCCTGCTTGCCGGCTTCGGGTACGGAATCTTCCAGATCGAAGGACAGGGCATCGGCCGCACTGGCCATGGCCTTGTCGAACAGTTCCGGACGTGCGCCGGGCACAAACAGCTTGCTACGCATGACTTCCCCTCACTTTGAGGGGCAGTCTGCGCGAATCGGAAGGCTGAAAAAGTGTATTCCCCGACATTCACCCGATAGGTTTTGTTGTGGTTTGCGGGGTTTGGCGGGTGGCCAAAGCGCGCCGTAAGCCGTCCAATCGCGCGCTGTCCCTTCCCCCGCCAGCGGGGGAAGGTGCCCGAAGAGCCTGCCCCCGCGAAGGCGGGGGGCGGAAGGGGGGGCGCTTTTGACTTTGCCCGAGCTACCCGGACGTGTGCCGAAGCGGCGGCAGAGCCAAGCCCAAACCCAAACCCAAAGCCAAAGCCAAAGCCAAAGCCAAAGCCAAAGCACCCCTCCCCAACCCGCCCGGCCCGAAGGCACAGCCTTCGGTCGTTCATCAGGCCGCGCGCCAGTGGCGCGCAAGCAGGCCTTCTTCACCCCCTTGGACCGCGGCCAAAGGGAGGGAGCTGATTGCTGCCGCCTTCAGCTGAGAGGAGGGCCTTTGTCGCCAGCCCCGGCTAGAATCCCCTCATGAAAATCGCTTCGTGGAACGTCAATTCGCTCAACGTCCGCCTGCCGCATCTGGAACAGTGGCTGGCCGACTTTGCCCCCGACGTGGTCGGCATCCAGGAAACCAAGCTGGAGGACCACAAGTTCCCCGACACGCGCCTGCTGGAGCTGGGCTACCGCAACGTGTTCGCCGGGCAGAAGACCTATAACGGTGTCGCGCTGCTGTCGCGTCATCCGATCGAGGACGTGCAGATCGGCATCCCGGGCTTCGAGGACGAGCAGAAGCGGGTGATCGCCGGCACCGTCAATGGTGTGCGCATCATCAATCTGTATGTGGTCAACGGCCAGGACGTGGGCACCGACAAATACGCCTACAAGCTGCGCTGGCTCGAAGCCGTGCATGCCTGGGTGGCGGCCGAACTGCAGAAGCATCCGCAGCTGGTGGTGATGGGTGATTTCAACATCGCGCCGGATGACCGCGATGTCTACGATCCGGCGGTGTGGAACGGTGACCACATCCTGACCTCCACTGCCGAACGTGGCGCGCTGCAGAAGCTGCTGGACCTGGGCCTGCATGACGGCTTCCGCCTGCACAACGAGGACGCCGGCATCTTCAGCTGGTGGGATTACCGTGCGGCCGGTTTCCGCCGTGACCTGGGCCTGCGCATCGACCTGACGCTGGTGTCCGATGGGCTCAAGCCGCGCGCTGTCGCTTCCGGCATCGATCGCGAGCCGCGCACCTGGGAGCGCCCCAGCGATCACGCCCCGGCCTGGGTGCAGCTGGCGCAGGCCTGAAACAACAAGGCCCGGCTGTTGCCAGCCGGGCCTTGGTCGAATCGGCGCCAGAATCGTTAACGCACGCTTTTGCGGGTGAACAGATTGACGATGGCCAGCAGTACCACCGCGCCGACCAGTGACAACAGGAATGAGCGCATCGTGATTGCACCATTGATGCTGCCGCCGCTGAAGAAGAAGCCGGCAATCATGGCGCCGATGATGCCCACGACGATATTGAGGATGATGCCTTGCTGCGCATCGCGGCGCATGATGAGGCTGGCCAGCCAACCCACCACGCCACCAACGATCAACCAGATGATGATGCCCATGCGTGAATCTCCCTGCCGAAATGCACCTGGGGGGGTGCGGTGGTTACAGTCAACGCGTGGGGGCGTGAAGGCCTTGTTGAACCGGGCCGGAGCTTGTTCAGCATGAGCGTCGTGCAGGCGCGCTGGCAGTTTGGGCAAGTGAAGGTGTGGCTGCTGCCGCACACCCAGGGCGAGCGCGGTGAGCCGCAGGCCAGAGAGCTGCTGGCCCAGGAACTCGGTGGCACCCCGGCGTCATTGCCGTTGACCCGCGATGAACGCAACCGTCCCTGGCTGATCGGTGAGTTGGCCCATTACGGCACCGGATGGAGCCATAGCGGCGGACATCTGCTGGTCGGCCTGGGCGAGGGCGCACGCTTGGGTGTGGATCTGGAACGGCAACGCCCGCGCAAGCAGATGCGCGAGGTGATCCGACGCTTCTTCCATCCTGAAGAGGTTGCCTGGCTGGACGGGCTGGATGATGCGGCCTGCGAACAATGGTTCTTCCGCGTCTGGTGCGCCAAGGAGGCGTTGTTGAAGGCGCACGGCCATGGCATTTCATTCGGCCTGGAGAAACTGCGCTTCGCCCCGGATGGGCAAGGGGCATTGCAGTTGATGTGGTGCGACCCGGGCCTGGGTGACGCGGCCCGCTGGCATTTATATGAGTGGCAGGCGACGGAAGATTTCCGCGCCGCACTGGCGTGGTACCCGCTGTAGCGCCGTGTTCCCTCCCTTTGGCCATGGGCCAAGGGGAGGGCTGGGGAGGGGTAGCTTCGCCCCCTCCCTTGCGCGAAGCGTAGGGGAGGGCCGGGGAGGGGTAGCTGTTGCTTTGCTCTTGCTCTGCGCGACAGATCCAAAGCTCAAGTCCAAAGCCCCCTCCCCAACCCTCCCCTGCGCCTGCGGCGCAAGGGAGGGAGCCTGGGCAGCCACTCCTGCGATAATCCCCGCCATGAATGACACCACTCTCCCGCGCGAAGTCGCCAGCGACCTCGACCAGGGCCTGAAGGCCATGGGTCTGGATGCCGCCTTGGCCACGCCCTTGCTGGCCTATCTGACTCTGCTGGTGCGCTGGAACCGCACCTACAATCTCACCGCCATCCGCGACCCGCGCGAGATGGTGACCCGCCACCTGCTGGACTCGCTGGCCATGGCCGAACACGTCAGCAGCGGCAGCCTGGCCGACCTGGGCACCGGCCCGGGGCTGCCGGGCATCCCGCTGGCGATCACCCATCCGCAGTTGCAGGTCACCCTGGTCGAGAGCAACGGCAAGAAGGCCCGTTTCATGCGCGAGGCCGTACGTCAGTTGGGTCTGGGCAATGCCCGCGTCGCCGAATCCCGGGCTGAGGCACTGGACGAACCGGGCGCCTATGACAACCTCACCGCCCGCGCCATGGACACCCTGGCCGGGATCATCGAGGTCGGTGGCCACCTGCTGCGTCCCGGCGGCCAGTTGCTGGCGATGAAGGGTGTCTACCCGCACGAAGAGATCGCCCAGTTGCCGGCCGGCTGGCAGGTACTGGAAGTGCGGCCGCTGCAGGTGCCGGGCTTGGTCGGCGACCGCCATCTGGTGGTTGTGGAACGGAAGTAAGCAGGCGGGGGCGTAGTGCCGAGCCATGCTCGGCAGGGGCTTTATCAGCCAAAGCTGCCCTCACCCCAACCCCTCTCCCGCAAACGGGAGAGGGGCTAAAGCGGTAGTGCCGAGCCATGCTCGGCAGGGGGTTTACCGGCCAACGTCGCCCTCACCCCAACCCCTCCCCCAAAGGGAGAGGGGCTAAAGCGGTAGTGCCGAGCGATGCTCGGCAAGGGGCTTTACCGGCCAACGTCGCCCTCACCCCAACCCCTCTCCCAACGGGAGAGGGGCTAAAGCGGTAGTGCCGAGCCATGCTCGGCAGGGGCCTT
>Ga0308157_10002323_pt1 | contig 31876 bp, 22 predicted proteins | sample PhyBR1_FD_201035 | JGI IMG/M metagenome (GOLD analysis project Ga0308157, IMG submission 201035) | Phyllosphere microbial communities from UC Gill Tract Community Farm, Albany, California, United States - DLSLB.R1 | ecosystem: Host-associated > Plants > Phyllosphere > Unclassified | place: USA...
CTTATAAAGATGAATGATCGACTCAATTTTGCGGTCTGACAAAATCTGAAGTACAGACTTACTGTTCTTGAAATAAAATCGAGGTTGTGCCATACTTAAAATTGTTTGAGAAACAAAAAAGGCGTGAAACTAAAATCAATCCGTTACAGAGGTACTGCGAAGAACCCTAACCCAGAAAGACTTAGCCCACGCCCATATGAGGCACGGGCGTAAGTCTGACTAGTTTTGGGTTATGAGAAGATTCGCAGTTTTCTGTAACCAACTAATCAGCTTACGCTGTTTCGTTCAATAAATTAATGGTATAAATATACGGATTTAAGGACATATTGAGGATTTTTTTGATGATTTAGCGTGTAGAGTCCATAAATTTGGATATGCAAATTATAGCTATTTCAGGTACACATGGTAAGCATCGAGAATTAAAAATTCCTGATGGTGACATTCTTATACACGCTGGGGATATTACTCGAGGCGGTAAAAAAGAACAGGTCGTTGATTTTCTGAAATGGTTTTCTGAACAAAAGCATCCGCATAAAATCTTTATTGCAGGAAATCATGATTTCTTTTTTGAACAGGCAGATCCTGATGAAATATCTAGTGTAATCCCAGATGGAATTGTCTACTTAAACGATTCTGATATCGAAATAAATGGATTTAAATTTTGAAGATCCCTAATCACCCCTTGGTTCAACAATTGGGTATTCAACCGTGACCGTGGTTCAGAAATTAAGCAACATTGGGATTTGATACCTGAAGACACCAATGTATTGATAACACATGGGCCACCTTTTGGGATTTTGGATGAAACTGTTTATGGAAAAAGGACTGGATGTGAGGAGTTGCTTTTGCGAGTTTATCAAGTGAAGCCCCAATACCATATTTTTGGCCATATACACGAGATTACGGTAGTTTTAAGAAGGGAGAAACCTTTTTTGTCAATGCTAGTGTATTAGATGACTGGTATGAGATGAAGAATAAGCCGATAGTTTTAGATTTGTAACGATGAAAATTCAAGTTATAAGTGACTTACATCAAGAATTTGGGATATCGGAATTATCTTTTGATAATGCTGATGTTGTAGCGATTGCTGGTGACGTAAACTTAGGGATAAAGGGATTGCATTGGATACAATCAAGAATTAAAGAGAAGCCTGTGATTTATGTGCTAGGAAATCATGAGTATTACAAAAACTCTTATCCTAAAATTCTAAATAAACTGAAGACGTTGGCAAAAAGCACCAATATTTATGTATTGGAAGATTCATTTATTGATATAGATGATGTTCGTTTTCATGGCTGTACTTTATGGACAGACTTTTCAATTTTTGGCGATCCAGTTGAATATGGAATTATTTGTCAATCTGCTATGAATGATTACAAGATGATTAGGCGAGATCCATCTTATTCGAAAATACGTTCTATAGATACTTTTAAAATCCATCAAGTATCAAGAATGGCATTAGAACGGAATCTATCAGAATCAGAGAAATCTAAGAATATTGTTATCACACATCATGCGCCAAGTTTACAATCTGTTCCTGAAAGGTACACAAAGGATCCGGTCACATCTGCTTACGCATCGAATATGGATGATTTTATTTTAAAGCACCAGCCTGATTTTTGGATTCATGGCCATATCCATACCCCGACGCGTTATCATATTGGCAAAACAGAAATTATCTGCAACCCTCATGGTTATATTGATGAACCGAATAATGGATACGAGAGAGAATTGATTATTGAAATATAGACTGAAGTAACCCGTGCACAAAGACACAAAAGGCTATTTCCGCATATCTTTTTTTGTAGCACTATGATAATATCTCCTTCCATCTTTTGCGCCATCCCATACGTCGGTTACACCTTGGATTTTAACTGGCGCCTCTTTTTCCAAGCAAATTAGTCTTTTAGAAACTTTTCTGAAAGTCCTATTCCAGCGTCTTTTATCTTGTTTCTCTGTTTCTGCTGTAGTGATTCCGAATATCTTAGTTTTCCGAACTGATCTGGACATAACTTTACTATTTGGTGCAAATATAATAAATATGAGGTTCGACATGTAAAATGAACAATTCTTTGAACATAGGCTTTTTAGTTTAATGCAGGTTAAATTCACTCCAATAAATTATATCATAATCACATCCGATATTGGCATAGAATAAGGTAAATAAATTCAAAAGCTAATATCATTTTTCTTTTCACTAGTTAATTATCTTTATTTTACTTCATTACCTTTTATTACGGTTTACCGTATTAAAAATGTGCTTTTTTGAGTATATTTAAAGCGATTATTAACATTGCTTTAATCATAAAAAACACATACTTAAAAACTAGTGATGTTCAGCTTTTTGTTGAACAAAATATTAAATATTTCAGATGACAAGAGAACAAGAAAGAGACGAGTTGCACCGAGCAATATGGCAGATTGCCAATGATTTAAGAGGAAGTGTAGATGGATGGGATTTTAAATCCTATGTGTTAGGTATCTTGTTTTACCGTTTTATATCTGAAAATCTAACATCACATATCAATAAAGCAGAATGGGAAACAGGAAACACCGATTTTGATTTTGCAAAAATATCTGATGAAGATGCTGAATTTGGTCGAAGCGATACAGTTTCAGAGAAAGGTTTCTTTATCCTACCATCTGAGCTGTTTCAAAATGTGCAGCGCGATGCAGAAAACAATTCCAACTTAAATGTGGATTTGCATCGTATTTTCAAAGACATCGAATCTTCGGCCAACGGAACAGATAGTGAGGATGACTTAAAAGGCTTGTTTGATGATGTCGATGTCAATAGCAATAAATTAGGAGGAACAGTTGAACAGCGTAATATGCGTTTAGCCAAAATCCTAAAAGCCATAGCTGGCCTAAAATTAGGCGATTACCAAGATAATAATATTGACGCCTTTGGTGATGCATATGAGTATCTAATGACCATGTATGCAAGTAACGCAGGCAAATCAGGCGGTGAATTTTTTACACCTCAAGAAGTTTCTGAACTGTTGGCAGAAATTACCGTTGTTGGCAAAACCGAAGTCAATAAGGTATACGATCCAGCCTGTGGGTCGGGATCTTTATTGCTGAAGTTTGCTAAGGTGTTAGGGAAAGTGAATGTACGTCAAGGTTTCTATGGACAAGAAGTGAATATCACGACCTATAACCTGTGTCGTATCAATATGTTTTTACACGATATTAATTTCGAAAAATTCAATATTGGTCACGGAGATACCCTAATGGATCCGATGCACTGGGATGATGAACCTTTTGATGCAATTGTCTCTAATCCACCCTACTCTATTAAGTGGGAAGGAGATGCCAATCCCTTATTGATCAATGATCCACGTTTTTCCCCAGCGGGAGTATTAGCACCGAAATCTAAAGCCGATTTAGCCTTTACCATGCATATGTTATCTTGGTTGGCAACTTCCGGGACGGCTGCTATAGTTGAATTCCCTGGTGTGTTATATAGAGGTGGTGCAGAGCAAAAAATCCGTCAATATCTCATCGATAATAACTATGTAGATACTGTTATTCAGCTACCAGCCGATTTGTTTTTTGGAACAACGATAGCTACTTGTATTATCGTATTGAAGAAAAGTAAAAAAGACAATTCGACGTTGTTTATAGACGCTTCAGCCGAGTTTGTACGGGGTGGCAATAAAAATAAATTATCGGATAATAATCGTAAAAAGATTTTAGACACTTTCATCGCTCGTGAAAGTGTAGATCATTTTGCACGCTTGGTACAGAATAGTGAAATTGCTGCGAATGATTACAATATTGCGGTCAGCTCTTATGTGGAGCAAGAAAACACCACAGTAGCTACAGATATTAAGGAACTAAATCAACGTATTACTGAGCTTGTAGCTCGCCAGCATGAATTGCGTACCGCTATTGACACAATCGTGAATGATTTGGAAAGTAAGGATTAATGGTTATTGTATTTCAGCATCTGAAAGTTAAGGTATGAATAAGAAAAAATCAGACACTAGAATAGATGTACGATCTTCTGCAGCAGAATATTTAACATTTATCGCAGCTACGGGCGAAAGTGACGTAAATGTAATTTACGCTGATGAAAACATTTGGCTGTCTCAAAAGATGATGGGTACGCTTTATCAGGTAGAAACACATACCATAAATTACCATCTAAAGAAAATTTTTAGTGATAATGAGTTGGATGAAAATTCAGTTATTCGAAAATTTCGAATAACTGCCGAAGATGGAAAACAATATCAAACCCGACACTATAACCTTTCGGCCATTATTGCAGTTGGATATAAAGTCAATTCGGAGCGTGCCGTACTCTTTCGCAAATGGGCGACACAAATTGTGCAAGAGTTTACCATCAAAGGTTTTGCGATGGATGATGAGCGTTTGAAAAACGATGGGACCATTCTCGGCAAAAAATACTTTGAAGAACAACTTCAACGTATACGTGAAATTAGGCTTAGCGAACGAAAATTCTATCAAAAGATTACCGATATCTATATTACAGCTATCGACTATAATGTAACGGCTAAAAGTACCCAACGTTTTTTTGCAACAGTTCAAAATAAACTGCACTGGGCCATTCATGGAAATACAGCAGCGGAAGTGATTGTAAACAGAGCTGATCATCAAAAGGAAAATATGGGTTTAACTACCTGGAAGGATGCCCCAAATGGAAAAATTCAAAAATTTGATGTCAGTGTTGCTAAAAATTATCTCTCGGAGAAGGAAATGCAACAATTGCAACGTTTGGTTTCTGCTTACTTGGATCTTGCCGAAGACATGGCAATGCGAGAAATACCCATGACAATGGAAGATTGGGAAATTCGGTTGAATAGATTCATCGAAGCTACAGACAGAAAGGTTTTACAGGATGCAGGAAAAGTAACTGCTGAAATAGCCAAAGCTCATGCCGAATCGGAATTTGAAAAATATAGAGTCATTCAGGATCATTTGTTTGAAAGTGACTTTGACAAAGAACTAAAAAAACTACAGCAAAAGGGAGAAAACGATGAGTAAAATAGAGAAGTTATTAGCTAAATATTGTCCAGAGGGGGTGGAATGGAAACAATTGAATGAATTAGGCTATTTGTATGGAGGATTGAGTGGAAAAAGTAAATCCGATTTTGAAACAGGAAATGCAAAATATATTACTTATAAAAATATTTATTCAAATATTTCAGTTGATATAAAGGCAGAGAACTATGTTTCAGTACTTGAAAACGAAAAACAAAATAAAGTCGAAATCGGTGATGTTCTTTTTACAGGATCCTCTGAAAATAAAGAAGAATGTGGAATGTCTTCTGAACTAACTAAATTAGCAAATGAGAAATTGTATTTAAATAGCTTTAGTTTTGGTTTTAGATTAAATGATAAGTCTCTATATATTTCAGGTTTTTTCAAATATCTTTTCAGAGATTCTAAAATTAGAGAACAAATCATTAAAACCGCTAGTGGTGTTACTAGGATGAATATATCTAAGAAAAGATTTGAAAAAATCCTAATCCCAATCCCACCGTTGCCCGTCCAAGAAGAAATAGTCAATATTCTAGATAAATTTACAGCGCTGGAGGCGGAGCTGGAGGCGGAGCTGGAGGCGGAGCTGGAGGCGCGAAGGCTTCAGTATGAATATTATCGAAATGAGCTATTAGCTTTTGAAGGGAAAGATGTTGAGTGGAAAACTTTAGGAGAGATTGGTGAGTTTATTCGAGGGAAACGTTTTGTAAGAACCGACATGATTGAGGAGGGTTTTCCTTGTATACATTACGGAGAAATGTACACACATTATAATGTATATGCGACAGAATCAAAATCTTTCATAAATGTAGAGTTAGCCAAAAAATTAAGAGTAGCTAGTAAAGGTGATGTTGTAATCGTTGCTGCTGGTGAAACAATAGAAGACATTGGGAAATCAACAGCTTGGTTAGGTGATTCAGATGTGGTAATACACGACGCTTGTTTTACCTATAAAAGTCAATTAAATCCAAAGTTCGTAGCCTATTTTTCAAGAACGAAACTCTTTCACGATCAGATAAAAAAGCATATATCATCTGGAAAAATATCGGCTATAAATGCCAAAGGTCTTGAAAAGGCAAAAATTCCGATTCCTTCACTAGAAGAGCAAGAAAGTATTGTCACCATTTTAGACAAATTCGATGCGTTAGTCAATGATATTTCGCTGGGCTTACCTGCCGAAATTCAAGCACGCAGAAAACAATATGAGTATTATAGAGGAAAATTATTAACTTTTGAGCAATTAAAAGTAGCTCAGTAAAGCGAATGTAAGTATATGCCAACCAATTATAACCTTATTGCTGAAAATTCGGAATCTACAGTTGTTTCGGAATACTTTGCCGAGTATAAAAAAGAAATTAGATACCAGAGCGAAGCCGAATTAGAAAAGGCTTTTATTGCATTGCTGGAAAAACAAGCATATGAATTTCTACCCATTACAACCAACTTGCAATTGGTAGATAATTTACGCTTGCAGTTAGAAAAGTTAAACGATTACCAGTTTACTGAAAAAGAATGGAAGCATTTTTTCGAAGGCAAAATATCCAATCCCAATAGCAATATTGAGGATAAAACCCGACTGATTCAAGAAGATTACATCCAAGCTTTGCAATGCGACAATGGTTCGTTACGCAATATCTATCTCATTGATAAGAAGAACATTCATAACAATTACCTACAAGTAATCAATCAATACAAAACAGTCGAGGGAAATCGTTCCAACCGTTATGATGTAACAGTATTGGTTAATGGTTTGCCTATGGTGCATATTGAATTAAAAAAGCGTGGTGTTTCTTTACAGGAAGCTTTCAATCAAATTGATCGTTACGAAAGAGAATCTTTCTGGTCAGATAGTGGTCTGTTTCAATTTGTGCAATTGTTTGTCATCTCCAATGGTACATTAACCAAATATTACAGCAATACTACTCGCTATACGCATCTTAGAGAAAAAGAAAAACAGGGAAAGAAGAAATCTAAAACCAGCAATAGTTATGAGTTCACTTCCTGGTGGGCAGATGGAAGTAATACCCCTATTTTCGATTTAATAGATTTTGGAAAAACTTTCTTTGCGAAGCACTCCATTCTCAATATCATTACCAAATATTGTGTATTTACATCAGACAAGTTGTTGCTAGTGATGCGTCCCTATCAAATCGTCGCAACGGAGCGTATTCTACAAAAAATCAACGTTTCAAACAATTATAAGAAATACGGAACAATTGATGCAGGTGGATTTGTATGGCACACGACGGGTTCAGGTAAAACCTTAACCTCTTTTAAAACAGCTCAACTAGCGAGTAAGTTACCTTTTATAGAGAAAGTCATCTTTGTGGTCGATCGTAAAGATTTAGATTACCAAACCATGAAAGAGTACGATAAATTTGAAAAAGGTGCTGCAAATAGCAATACCAATACAGCGGTTTTAAAAAAGCAATTGGATACCCCCAATGCAAAGATTATCATTACTACTATCCAAAAGCTTTCTATTCTAATCAAAAAACGAAAGAATCATCGTGTGTACGGTAAACCTATCGTATTTATCTTTGATGAGTGTCACCGCTCGCAATTTGGAGACATGCACGAATCGATCACCGAAACATTTAAGAAATACTTTCTTTTTGGCTTCACAGGCACCCCTATTTTCGCTAAAAATTCCAATAGTAGTGGCAAAGCACATTTAAAAACCACCGTTCAGGCATTTGGTTGTTATGTCCATGGTGATCCAACAAATTGTCCAGAAACCAATCATCAGTCCGCGATACACACTTACACCATAGTTGATGCGATTTCAGACAAGAATGTATTGCCATTCCGTGTGGATTATATTCGTACGATTAAAGAGAAAGATAATATTGCTGACCAAAAAGTACGTGATATCGATCGAGAAAAGATTCTTTTATCACCAAAATACATTTCGAATAATGTAGGTTACATTTTGGAGCATTTCGATCAAAAAACGATGCGGAATTCCAAGCCATATTATATGACTACGCTGGCAAATGTCCATGAGGTGTCCTCGGCAAAGGATCGCAACAAGATCGAAGAAATCAAAGAGAAAATCAGACGTAGTGGCTTCAATTCCATCTTCGCAGTTTCATCCATTGATGCAGCTAAATTATATTATGAAGAATTTAAACGTCAGCAAAAAGAAGTTCCGGAACTACGCAAATTGAAAATTGCCACTATTTTCAGCTTTGGGCAGAATGATCCTGAAGAGGATGGCGTAGAAGATGAAAATTCAGAATCGACAGAAGGCTTGAGTGCATCACATCGTGATTTCTTAGACCATGCAATCATTGATTATAACCTGGATTTCAAAACCAATTACGATACCTCTTCAGATAAGTTTCAAAACTATTACAAGGATGTTTCATTACGTATGAAGAATCGAGAAATTGATTTGTTGATCGTAGTAAATATGTTCTTGACCGGTTTTGATGCTACCAATTTAAACACACTGTGGATAGATAAAAATTTGCGGATGCACGGCTTATTGCAGGCATTCTCCCGTACGAATCGTATTCTGAATTCTATAAAGACCTTCGGAAATATTGTTTGTTTCCGCAATCTGGAAGACAATACCAATGAAGCTCTTGCTCTTTTCGGAAATAAAGAAGCCGGTGGTATTGTATTACTGAAAACTTTCGATGAATATTACTATGGCTACAACGATGGGAAGAAAGATATAAGAGGATATGCCGATTTGGTCCAGGAGCTTTTGGAGAAATTTCCGATTGGTGTTCGAATCCTTAGTGAAGAAGCACAAAAGGAATTTATTCGGTTGTATAGTGCCATTCTGAAAATGATGAATGTTCTACGTTCTTTCGATGATTTTGAAGGTAAGGAAATACTATCGGATCGTGATGTGCAGGATTACCATAGTATGTATATCGAATTGTACAACGACTTTAGAGGACAAGGCGGTAACGATCGTGAAAATGTCATCGACGATATCGAGTTTGAGATGGAATTGATTAAACAAGTCGAGATTAATATCGATTATATCTTGATGCTGATCCGCAAATACTACGAAAGTAATATGAAGGACAAGGAGATTGTCATCAATATCCAAAAAGCTATTGACTCCAGCGTCGACCTGAGAAATAAAAAAGAATTGATTGAGAAGTTTGTAGACTCCTTGACACCGTCATCGAATGTGGATGAAGACTGGCAGAACTATGTAAAAGAACAGAAAGAAGCTGAGCTGAACCAAATTATAGCAGAGGAGCGTTTGAAAGCAACAGAAACCAAAACTTTCGTCGATAATTCATTCAAGAATGGAGAAATCCAGTCTGCTGGAACTTCTTTTGCTAAAATATTGCCACCAGTCTCGAGGTTTTCACCTACGGGGGATCTAGCTAAGAAAAAAGAAACGGTATTAGAGAAGCTTAAAGCTTACTTTGATCGGTATTTTAATATAAGTTGAGTTGTTACCAATTAATTACAGACTATTATGGGAATTTTTGATGATAAAGAAGCAAGGAAGAAAATTCAATATCTTGATGATGAGAGAGGGAAAATATGGGATAGATTAGTAAAACTTGAAGCTGAAAATAAAAATATTAGAAATGAAATAGTTAACAAAGCGTCAGAGTCGCAAAATGAAGCTTCCCAACATTCAAGAAAGGCTGCTGAATTTCGTAACAGAACTGAAGATAGATTAAAGGAAGCTATTGAAAAAATTGGAGAAATCACTTCAAAAGTCAATGAGGCAGATCGCTTAGTTAAAACAATAACTGACAATAATGAGTTAATTATTGAATTAAAAGCGAAAGCTGAATTAACAGATTCTGAATTTGAAGAATCTTATAATGATCTTAAAGAAAAAGTTGAACACTTGACCTCATTCATTGAGGAATATCCTGAGTTGGATGAAAAGTTAGCGAGTATTAATAAGTTTATTGAAGATATTGAAGATAATTTACTAAAATCTAGAACATCTTTAACAACGATTAATACTCGTAAAAAAGAAATTGATGAATTCTATCAAGAACTTTTTGGATATGAGGACGAAAACGATAATGGGGAAACTGTTGTGGTAGAAGGTAAAAAAGATCTATTAGATACTACCTATGATGATTTAGAAGACCAGCTTGCGAAAGCTGAAAGTAGGATTACTTCAATAAACAAAGACTTTGAAACCAATTATAAGAATTTCGAAGAAGAGCATAAGACTAACTATTCAAAAATCAATGAAGAAATAGCCAGTTTGCTGCCCGCAGCATTAACTGCAGGATTAAGCTCTGCTTTTTCTACAAAGAAAAAAGAAGAAGAAACTAATTTAAGTTCAATGCAAACACGGTTTTCAAATGGAATTTATTTGCTCATAACTGCCAGTTTAATCCCTTTTATAGTAAGCATTGTGCTGATGTATCGAGGTGAATCATTGGACCAAGTAATTTTTAAAATCCCTCGTATGGTTTTAGCCATTATTCCTATGTACATTCCTATACTATGGTTCACTTATTCCGCCAATAAAAAATTAAACCTTTCTAAAAGGCTGATTGAGGAATACGCTCATAAAGAGGTGTTAAGTAAAACCTACGAAGGACTCTCCAAGCAAATAAACAACTTGGATAACGATGAACAAACATCAGAACTAAAATACAGGCTATTATCTAATTTTCTTCAAGTTACATCAGAGAACCCTGGAAAACTCATTTCTAATTATGAGTCCTCTGATCATCCGGTTATGGAAGCTCTGGAACAAAGTTACAAATTCCAACTCGCTATCGATAAATTAGATGGAATTCCTGGATTAGGAAAAGTAGCAGCAATCCTAGAATCAAATTCTAAGAAGAAACTTGAAGAGAAATCACGCAAAATTGAAAACGTACTTACAGAAAGTGATGAAGAAAGTAATATAAAATAAACTTTTGAAAAACTGATTATGCACATATCAAAACTTAAAATAGAGAACTATAGAGGTATCAAGAATGCAAGAGAAATTAATCTAACAAAATTTTCATCAGTTGTAGGGAAAAATGATTCTGGTAAAACAATTGTACTAAATGCTATTGCAACTTTTTTGGATATAAAAAGCTTTCCGATTTCTCATACCGATTTTAATGACCCAAGTAAACCTATTGTTTTTGAAGTTAGTTTAGGTTCAGATGTAATCGTAGATTTACTAGAATCAAAGGTTAAGTCGAAGGTTAAGAAAACTGATGGTCTTGAAGAGTTTATTCAAGACATAGTAAGCGATAATAAAATAACATTTAAACGAAGTGCAAATTTGGCCGGAAAATCTTGGACGGAGGAATCTATTCAGTTGTATGATTTTGATAATGATGAATTGAAAGGCCTATATTTTAAAACAGATGAAGAAGTCACATTAATTGTTGAGAAACATCAAATTAAAATTCCTGTAGAAGGGAAAGGAAGAAACTCAAAAGCTGAAAAAATTAAATATATAAAAGAACATTTTGAAGCTGAATCAAGATCGAACCGTTGGCTAATCGATGATATGAAAGTATCATCACTATTTCCAGATGTTGAATTGTTTAAAGCAGATTATGGACTAGAAGCTGATACTAAATTTAAGACTACATCAGTAACGGAAATTGAAGAGTACTTTACAAGAGAACAACATAGATTGCAAGTTTTTCAACAAGAAATCAATATTGAAATGAGAAAAGAGGCCAATATTCTTAAATCCTATATGCAAGAATATGCGTCTAATTTGAAAGATATTGATATAAGCCCAAATGTTGCATGGAAAGATGCAATTAAAAGTGTGGATGTTTCCTTCCAATTCAATGGAGATGAAAAATTTATTCCTATGACACATAAAGGAACAGGATATAGAAGATTATTTATGGTTGCTCGATTTAGGTATCTAGCCCAAAAAAGTAAAGGAAATAATGTTATTTATCTAATAGAAGAACCTGAAACCTTCTTACATCCAACCGCACAACAAGATCTATTAATTGCATTAAAAGAACTATCAAATGATAATCAAGTCGTAACAACAACCCATTCCCCTGTGTTTGCTGGTGCAACTGATGTAGAAGGTGTCGTTCTTTGTACAAAGGATGGACAATCGAATTATGAAAATGTTGTTCTAGGGAATGAACAACATTTTTTATTCAAAATCATAGATGAATTGGGTATAAAACCCTCTTTTAACCTAAGAGATCATCATGAAAATATCCTGTTCGTTGAAAGTACAAATGATATGAAGTTTTATGATATAATTTGTAGGCAGTTATTAGGTTTTAACCTGATTGGCAACCCTAAAATTTTAGTATTACCATTTGGTGGTGGGGCTGATATTGACAGCTTTCTAAATATAGATTATTTTGACAAATCTGGAAGGAATTTATTTCTTTTGATTGATAGTGACAAGCAAGAAAACAATCAGGATAAGCAATATCAAAAAGCATTAGACTATACAGAAAGGAAGCCAAATTCATTTTCTTATGTAATAAAAGGTAGTTGTATTGAAAATTATTACCATCCAAGGAGTATTGAACGTATATACAATTGCGAACAAAATACATTTGATTTTTTCCAGGAACATGATAATGTAAGAAAGGTAATAAAGAGTACAATTGCCAAAAGAGAATTAGGAAATAGAAACATAAAAGAAAAAAACAATTTCTTGGTTTTTAATGACATGTCTGCAATTGAATGGCAAGAAGTTGTTGAGCCTGAATTATTAGTATTTTTAAATCAATTGAACTAAGTTTTCAGATTACAAATAAATGTTTGTAATTATCAAAAAGGAATTATAACAATTAAGAAAAGCTATAAAAAGCCCTATATCCAGTCTCGCATAAACAATTTATGCTGATTTATAGTCGTGTAGCCGGTAGATTTTCGACTTTCTATAAGCGTCCAATTATCTATGATAAAAAAAGAAACTGGTGAAATAACCGGTGAAATTATTACCGATGTTGAAAACTTATTTTTCTATAAAATCACTGCGCTTTTGCTACATCTTGATATTTGGTAATATGCTGATAATTAATCGTTTGTTAGATACTGCATCGGGAAGTAACTGCGTGAATTAGAATTAAACAAAGTTACATACACTTTTGATGAAATCAATTGCTTTATAGCTTTCTTTGTTGATTTATTTGTAGTCTAAATGAGAAAACAATTTAATACATCACGACTCAATTTTTCGAAATTTTCGGAGATTAGCTTCTAACAACTTCTCCATTTAATTGAAATCTTCCAAAACATCCGGGAACACCGAATTTCGTTATTTTGATTTTTGGTTTTAAAATTTGAAATACGATTAATAATACTATTAGCAGAATTATCAATACTAATAATGGGTTTTCAAAAAAAACAACTAAAATTTCTTTCAGTTTTCAACTGATTCAATTAAATCGTTTATTGCAAATTGGATATTAATGGATAAGGATAAAAATTATAAAACAAAAATGGTTTTAGTTACGGCTTCCCGTATAAAACCCATTTATTTTTATTGAATTTTATTAAGTTATAATTGTTAATATCCTTATTTTAGGTTAACCATCATATAAATTAAAACCAAACATGATCAATAAGTACCAAGCTAAATATTTCGCTTACGAATTATCACGTAAAGCTAGTTCGGGTAGTAATGAAAAATTCGGTGCAACATTATTAGATGCTAAAGTAGAATTGAATCCGCATCAAGTGGAAGCCGCTTTATTTGCTTTTAAATCTCCTTATTCTAAGGGAGCAATTTTAGCTGATGAGGTAGGTTTAGGAAAAACTATTGAAGCTGGTATTTTACTAAGTCAAAGCTGGGCTGAACAAAAGCGAAGGATTTTGATTATTTGCCCATCGGCTTTGCGAAAACAATGGTTAAATGAATTGGCTGATAAGTTTTATTTGAATGCCGAAGTTTTAGACAATATATCCTATAATAAGAAAACTAAAGCTGGCATAATTAATCCTTTTGATAACGCAGATAGTATTAAGATTTGTAGTTATCAATTTGGACGGAAAAGAGCTGAGCAAATTCAACTAACGAGCTGGGATTTGGTAGTGTTGGATGAGGCGCACTATTTGCGCAATTCCTATAAATTTGGTAATGTAACTGCAAAAACCATTCAGGATGCTATTCGTGAATACAAAAAGGTACTATTAACAGCTACACCCTTGCAAAACCGTTTGGATGAGCTATATGGGTTAGTTTCTTTCATTGATCCTGAAATATTTGGCGATATAAAATCATTTCGTAGAAACTATGTATTAGAATCTGGTAATCGTGATATAGAAGGTCTTCGAGAGCGCTTAAATCAAATTGTACATCGTACTTTGAGAAGAGATGTGAAAGAGTTTGTTCCATATCGAGAGCGGATTTCTATAACACAACAGTTTTTACCGACAGAAGAGGAGCAAGACTTATATAATAAGGTACTTGATTATTTGCGTCAAGATAATACATATGCTTTTCCTGCTGCGCAACGTCATTTGATGCAATCTGTAATTTTTAAATTACTTGGCTCATCATCTTTTGCTGTAGGACGTACCTTAGAAGCTTTAATAAAACGATTAAAATTGCTTTTGGAAAATTCTAAAGTGGTAGAAGATGATTTGTACGAACTTTTGCTTTCCGAATACGAGAACCTGGATGATGAAGAAGATGAATTAGAGGAAGAAGAAGTGGCTCCAGAAATAAATGAAATTTCACTGGACGATAAAATAGCTATTGAAGCTGAAATAAAACAATTAGAAGAATTCTTAGCGTTAGCCAACAGTATAGAACATAACCAAAAAGGTGAGAGTTTAATTACAGCTTTGGACAAGGGTTTTTCTAAATTAAAAGAATTAGGTGCAAAAGATAAAGCCTTAATCTTTACCGAATCAACCCGTACACAACAATATTTATTCGAGCGACTATCCAAAGAAAAGTATGCGGGTAAAATACTCCTCTTTAATGGCAATAATGCGGATAGCCTTTCTTCTCAAATCTATAGAGAATGGCTGGCTAACGAGAAAAATGCTGGTAAAATAACTGGTTCCAAGGCGGTCGACATTCGCCAAGCTTTGGTAGATGCTTTCAAGAGCGACAAGTACCAAATTATGATTGCTACAGAAGCTGCTGCTGAGGGAATCAATTTACAATTCTGCAGTATGATTGTAAATTATGACTTGCCATGGAATCCACAACGCGTTGAGCAACGTATAGGACGTTGTCATCGATATGGTCAAGAATTTGACGTAGTAGTAGTGAATTTCTTAAATGCCTCAAATGCTGTAGAGACTCGTGTATTTGAGCTTTTAGAACAAAAATTTAGATTATTTGACGGTGTTTTTGGATCGTCAGATGAAGTATTAGGTACTATAGAAAGTGGCGTCGATTTTGAGAAACGTATTATTGAGGTATACAAACAATGTCGTACGAAAGAAGAAATTGATGCTTATTTCAAACAGTTAAATAAAGAATTTGAAGATCGCAAAGATCAGATTATGAAAGAGGTGCAAACAAAGTTGTTTGATAACTTCGAAGTGCCTGTGATTGAGCGCTTGAAAATAACTTTGTCTGAGACAAAAGTATTTCTAGAAAAATTTGAAAAGTGGCTTTGGGAGTTAATTCGTTTTTATTTCAATCAGAAAGCGAAATTCATTTATGATGATTATACTTTCATTTTAGATACTGGAGAACGATATACACTTAATAAAAATCGTGATGATGCTAAACGTTTGTTAGTCAATGGTTCTGTAGCACAAAGTATTATTGCCCAGGCTAAGAAAGAGCATACTCCACTAGCACATCTGGTGTTTGATTTCTCAAGGCAAACGAGAAAGTATAAGGATATAGAGAAATTAAAATCGAGAAAAGGCAGTATTAAAGTATCTCAATTAAATGTTTCTTCAGAAATTGAAGCTCATTCTGTGTTACTTTTTTCTGGAATTACGGATGCAAAGGAACAATTAAATGACGATATTTGCCGCTTTATTTTGGGATTAGACTGCAAAGTATATGAAAAAAACAAGATTGAGACTGCCGCTTTAGAAAATCTCCATCATTCTTTAAAACTCGAACGCTTAAAATACCTGGAAGATACCGATGCAGCATTAATGCAGAGAGAATTTAAGAAATTTCACAACTGGGCGGATGACCGTATAGCATTCCTTGAAGCAGAGCTAAAAGAAGCCAAAAAAGAAGAAAAAGAAATTGATAAAGAGGCTATGCGAGATGGATTATCTGGAGCAGAAGCCTTAGAAATGCAGGAGAAATTAGCTAAAGCAAAGAAAAAAGTTTCTCGATTGAAAAGAGAAATGTTTGAACGTGAAGATGAAATCAACGAACAGCGTGATCAAATGATTGCTGAAGCTAAAAATAAATTAAAGAGAACAATAACAGAAGAAGAAGTATTTACCATTTCTTTTGAATTGATATAATATAACATGAGCAACTATAATAAACTGCAAGAAGTTTTAAAAGATATATTTGAGATGGATAAGGCGGATTTAGATTTTGGGATCTACCGCATTATGAATCAAAAACGCGATCAGGTAATGGATTTTATCGATCGTAAATTACCAAAAGATATTAAAGATATATTAGCACAAACGCAATCAAAAGATGCAACATCCATTCAAGCAGAATTAGATAAAGCGATTAAGAATGCGCAAGATTTAGGTGTAGATCCGGATACTTTACATAAAGTAATTGAGCTAAAAGCTCAACTGAATAATGCTATTGATACCAATGCATTAGAACAAGAGGTATTTTCACATTTGGCTAATTTCTTTAAACGTTATTACAAAGACGGAGATTTTATTTCGTTACGTCGTTACAAAAAAGATGTGTATGCGATTCCTTACGAAGGTGAAGAGGTAAAACTCCATTGGGCGAATCACGACCAATATTATATCAAAACATCAGAATATTTAAAGAATTACAGTTTTAAATTAAAAGATGGTAAATCTGTTCATTTCCAATTAAAAGAAGCCTCTACGGAACAAAATAACAACAAATCGCAAGGCGATCAAGAACGTCGTTTTGATATTTATGAGGTGCTACCCATTGAAGTAATCGATGGACAATTATTCATCAATTTTACCTACGAACCACACAAGAAAACGGTAAAACAAGAAGATTTAGCAAAACAGGCATTTGAAGTATTACAAAAATCGGTACCAGGAGAGTTTGCTTTAGCTTTCGACAAAGCACCAACAGAGAAAAATAAGAACCGTACGATTATAGAAAAACATCTTAACGATTTCATTTCGCGTAACAGTTTCGATTATTTCATTCATAAAGATTTAGGTGGATTTTTACGTCGTGAGTTAGATTTTTACATCAAAAACGAAGTCTTATACATCGATGATATCAATACCGAAAATCCAGCCTATTTTACATCGCAATTATCCAAGATAAAAGCATTGAAAACTGTGGCATCAAAGATTATTACGTTCTTAGCACAGATAGAAGATTTCCAAAAGAAACTATGGTTAAAGAAAAAGTTTGTCATCAGTACCAATTACTGTATCACATTAGACCGTATTCCTGATAAATACTATCCAGAAATTGTAGCCAACCAAGCACAATTAGACGAATGGAAAGAGTTATTCGATGTCACCCTGAGCCTGTCGAAGGGTCCAGAAGCATTGAAAGATGAACCATATTTGGTTTTAGATACAAAGTTTTTTTCCGAAGAATTTAAAGACAAGCTATTAGCCGAATTCGACAATCTAGACGAAGAAACCAACGGTATATTAATCAATTCCGAGAATTTCCAAGCATTGAATGTGATGCAGGAAAAGTATGAGGAGAGAGTAAATACAATTTATATTGATCCTCCATATAATGCTAAATCTAGTGAAATAGTATATAAAAATACTTTCAAACATTCTTCTTTTCTTAGTTTTATTCACAATAGAATTGAAATAGGTCGAGCATTCTTAAGTGATGATGGATTAATTAATGTAGCTATTGATGATTATGAAGTTACTGGAGTTAAGCTAGCTTTGGATTCAGTATATGGATTTGATAATTTCGTATCTAATGTAGTTGTTATTCATAATCCTAGAGGTCGGAATGATGATAAATTTTATGGTACAGCTCATGAATATATGTTAGTCTATGCAAGTAATAAAGAGCTTGCAAATATAAATAACTTTAGAGCAACAGATGAAGATATAAAACAGTATAATAAGATAGATGAAATCTCAAATTATACCTTAACTGGATATATGAGAACAGGGAATAATTCTAATAAATTTGAAAGACCCAATTTACATTATCCAATTTATATAGACCCTAACACAAAGAAACTTTCATTGGAGCCTTTTGAGAACTTTACTGTGAAAGTATTGCCAATCAATTCTGATGGAGAAGAAAAAACTTGGAGATGGGGCAAAGAAACATTTTTAGAAAAAAAGGATACAGAAATTTTAGTTTCTAACAGTAACGGAGAGTGGAAATTACAGAAAAAGAGAAGATTTATAGGAGAAGGTAAAAAACCAAAAACTATATGGCATGATTCAAGATATGATGCTTCAACAAATGGAATAATGTTAATGAAGTCTTTATTTAATTCCGTTTCATCATTTAGTTATCCCAAATCTATTTTTACTGTTTATGATGCATTATCCGTCAGCGGAAATTACGAAGATATTTTCCTAGATTACTTCGCAGGTTCAGGAACAACAGGCCACGCAACAATAAAATTAAATCGTGAAGATGGTGGCAATCGTAAATACATTTTGGTAGAAATGGGAACCTATTTTAATAGCGTAACCAAACCACGTATTCAAAAAGTTATCTATACTGATAACTGGAAGAACGGAAAACCACAAGATAAAGCAGGTATCTCGCAGATGTTCAAATATCAAGTGTTAGAATCGTACGAAGATGCCTTAAACAATTTGCAGTTACCCAATAAAACCAATGAGGCATTATTAAACTTTGAGGAGCAAGCGCAAGAAGAGTACCTCTTAAACTATATGTTGGATGTAGAAACACAAGATCATTTGTTCAATGTGCAAATGTTCCACAATCCATTTAATTACCAATTAAAAGTTACAGAAAATAACGAATTGGTTCCAACCAAAGTTGATTTGGTAGAGACCTTCAATTATTTAATTGGCTTATATGTAGAGCGTGTACAACGAGTAGGTGACATTAAGTTTGTAGAGGGTAAAACTCGAGAAGGTATTAAAACCTTAGTCATTTGGCGAAATCTGGAAACTACCAGCAATGAAGAAACGGCTCAACGTTTCCGTAAAATCTACGATAGTGTTCGTTCTTCAGAGTTTGACCAAATCTACATCAACGGCGATCATCATTTCGATAATATCCGTACAGGTGAAGATACCTTTAAAGTAAAACTGATCGAAGAAACTTTCTTTAAGCAAATGTTTAATATTTCGGAATTGTAATGGCAAATTTTCACGACAAGCTCGTATTAAATAAATATATGCTATCACTTTTCGGGATTGATAGCATAGCTAAAAAAATTATAGGTAAAAATGGCGTTGAGATTTTTACGGATTTAAAGCTTTCATCCAACGAAGGATATACTGAAGAAGGTAATACTAAATTCTTACAATCCTTAATTAGTTATATGTACAATTCAGAACATATGACAGCTACGATGTTACAAACATATGATGAAAACATTGTTCGCTATACAAAGCAAATTTCTGAAAAAAGGAATGAGGTTATTACATGGAAATATTTTCAGTATTTATCGCTTCTGTTTACTGAAGTCTATTTGGATAAATACTTTCAGAATAAGCATAAGTTGTTAGCAGACTTAAATGAGTATGTTAAGGTATATAGCTATAAGCAGGCTGAGGCAAATGCAGGAAAGAAAAAAAGCAAGGATGTTTTTATTGCTCAACCTTTTACCTTAGAAAGTTTAAATAAATTGGCTTTCTGGAATGCCACTGGCTCTGGGAAAACCTTGTTAATGCATATTAATATTAAACAATATTTGCATTATGCCAACCTATATAATCAACACCATCAAAATAAAGTCTTACTCATTACACCAAATGAAGGTCTAACCAAGCAACATTTAGAAGAATTTAAGCTATCTAATATTAGAGCAAATATCTTTTCTAGAAATGATTCTGGAATGTTTTCTGGTAAACAAGTTGAAATACTTGAGATCACTAAGCTTGCTGAAAACAGTGGTGAGAAGACAGTTGCAGTAGAAAGTTTTGAAACCGACAACTTAGTTTTAATTGATGAAGGTCACGGAGGGATGTCTGGTGATTCGTGGAAACGATTCAGAGATCAATTAAGTTTAACAGGCTTTGCCTTTGAGTATTCTGCGACCTTTGGACAAGCTATTAATGCAGCTTCGGGGACTAAGAAATCAGAATTCACACAAGAATATGCTAAGAGTATCTTGTTCGATTATTCGTACAAATACTTTTATGAAGATGGTTATGGTAAGGATTATCGTATTTTAAATTTAAAAGATAATGATGAGCAATATCGTACATTATACTTAACTGCTAATCTTGTTTCTTTTTTCCAGCAGCAATTAATTTATAAGGAGCAGAAGTCTAAATTGAAAGATTTCTTATTACATAAGCCTTTATGGATTTTTGTTGGTGGGAAAGTTAATGCCGTACGAAAGGAAGGAAGCAAAGAAGTATCAGATGTGTTGGAAATTATATATTTCTTAACAGATTTCTTAAAGAATCCGTTTCAATCCATTGCAAACATTGACGCGGTAGTGAATAACAAAGCTGGATTAGTAGATAAAAATGGTTATTCTATATTTGAAACATCTTTCAGTTATTTGTTGGTGCAAAATAGTGATGCAGCAACTATTTTTAAGCAAATCAATGAGTTAATATTTAATAATGCTACTCATGGTGCGAATTTGTACTTGGATAATCTGAAAGGTGCTGATGGAGAATTAGGATTACGGGTAGGAGACAATGATTACTTTGGGGTTATTAATGTTGGAGATGAGAAAAAGCTTCATGATTTAGCACTAAATAATAATGTTTTAGGTGTAGATAGAGATTTTTCGGAATCATTATTTAAATCGATTAACGAAGAAAGTTCAACGATTAACTTACTAATTGGTTCTAAGAAATTCTCAGAGGGATGGTCATCATGGCGAGTGTCATCCATGGGCTTAATGAATGTTGGTAAAAGTGAAGGATCTCAAATTATTCAGCTATTTGGTCGTGGCGTACGCCTAAAGGGGTATAACTTTTCTTTAAAACGTTCGACAGGATTAGATGAATATCAAAAGCCAAGAAATATAAAAGAGGCAAAACCTTATTTACGTCATTTAGAAACACTTCAAATATTTGGTGTAAAAGCTGACTATATGGAGCAATTTAAACAATTTCTAGAAGAGGAAGGTTTGCCTGTTAATGATTCTTCTTGGATTACCATTAAAATACCGACCATTAAGAAGGACATTGTACAACAAAATAGATTGAAATTAATTGCTGTCAATGATTCTCAAAATTTTAAGCAAAAACAAATTGTGGAGCTGAAGTATGATTCCAAAATATTTGAAGGTAAATTAATTGATTTGGATTGGTATCCTAAAATTGATGTGCTAGAAAAGAAAAAATCGGGTATTGTTCTTCATAAAAATATTAGTTTTTTGAATGCAAATCATTTTGCATTTTTGAACTGGAATACAATTTATCTAGAGATTCAAAACTTCAAAGCAGATAAAGCGTATCATAATTTAAGTATTGATTTAACTACCTTACAAAACATTCTAAAGGAGGTTTATTGGTATAATCTATATATCCCTAATCATAAGCTTGAGTTTAATCAATACGGTAATGTTTTTATATGGCAAGAATTAGCTATAACGTTGCTAAAGAAATATATTGAGCAGTATTATCTGTATTATAAAAACTTATTCCATTCTGACCATGTGGAAGCTGTTTTGCTAAAAGGGAGTGATGATAATTTCGTATTAGAATATGATTTTCGTTTAAATACTGAAGAGGATATTGAGCAATATAAGAGTAAGATAGAGCAATTGGAACGAGAGATTTTAGAACCAGCCTTTCAACACGTTCAGATAGCTCATGAGGCTGTAGCATTTGATAATATGCTCCATTTATATAAGCCATTAGTTTATTTGGGTAAGAACTATCAAGATAAATTACAAGTTAGTCCTATTGCTTTAGATGCTTCTGAAAAACAATTTTTAGATGATTTGATTACTTATATTTCAAAAAATAGTGCTTCTTTAATAGACACAGAAGTCCATGTTTTACGTAATCAAAGTAAAAAAGGATTGGGATTCTTCACGGATGGCAATAATTTTTATCCTGACTTTATTCTATGGGTAATAAAAGATGGCAAGCAAAAAATAAAATTTATTGATCCTAAGGGGATTCGTAATTCCAAAGGTATTAATGATCCGAAGATTCAATTCTTCAAAGTTTTAAAAGAAAAGATTCAACCACAAGTAGAAAAGGCTGGAATTGAATTAGACTCTTTTATCGTCTCAAATACTAAACATATGGAGGTTAATTGGGCACGAGGAATTGGTAAAGATGAATTTAATGCTAACCATGTGTATTTTCAGTACGATGATGCTGAAAGTTATATCGGAAAAATCCTGAACTAACTTCAATTAACTTTTACATACCAAAACTAGCACTCCCTGGTTTTGGTATGTTTATACTAACTAATTGTATTATTATTTATTGACATGAGTTATGAATATCTTCTATAACCTGTATTTGTTATTTTTAGGTTTATTATTGTTTATTGGAGTAGTATTTTTTCTTGTTGAAAGGCCAAAATTTAAAAATTTAGGTCAAAGTCAATTTAACAAAAAAACTAAATTATTATTATACTTAACTTTTTTTTGTGTTTTATTTGGTATACTTTCTCCGCTCATAGTAATTAAATCAGTACTGCATATCGATAAATTCCCTGAACCTAAGTCAATTCAGGATATTTCAGGTCCCATAGGAGATACTATTGGAGGATTGGTTAATCCCTTCATAGCTCTAGCTGCTGTTATAGTTACAGGTTTAGCTTTTTATATGCAGTATGAGGCCAATAAACAAGCTAGGCAGCAGTTTAATGATAATTTGGAATTTCAGAAGGGACAACTAGAAAATGAAATAACATTTGAAAAAATAAAGAAAGGTGAAGATGATTTCAATAGAAATTTGACCCGTACTCAAGAAAGTTTTGAAAGGCAGTTTTTTGAATTATTACGTCTTCATAAAGAAAATGTAAATGAATTATCCATTGAAATAGATAAAAAATCAGCTAGTTCTGGTAAAAATATTGTTGGAAGAAGGGTTTTTATCTTGTTTAAGAATGAGTTACATTTGACATACGGATTGTTTTTGAAAATTTATAAATATAAGTACTCAAACTATAAGGGTAAATTCAATATTAGGATATTTAAGTTAAGCTATTATGTGTTTTTTGAAGGCTTTAATTCTTTTAATAAAATTAATTCAAATATATTAAGTCAAGAGTTTGACTTAGATAAGCATTTTATAGATTTTTTAAAGAAAACATTGTTTCATACACGAGACCTATATGATCAATCTAAAGTTCAACAAGAGTTTTATGATTATTCATTAAGTCCACCAACCCTTATTACAACACAACATTTTCAATACTTACCATTTGTAGGTCAAGAATCTCGACTGGGTCATTATTTTAGACACTTATTTTTAATGTTAAAATTTGTGAGTGATCAAAATACTCATATTATTGATTATTCAAAAAAACGATATTTTTTAAGGATTTTAAGGGCTCAACTTTCAAATCATGAGCAAGTACTGTTATTTTATAATTGGTTCTCTGATTATGGTAATTCATGGGAAGAAAAGTCTTATAATAATAGAATTAATAGGATAGGTAATTATTTTTTTACTGATTTTAGAATGATTCATAACCTTGACGAATCTAAATTAATAAAAGGTATTAAGCTCAATAAGATCTTTGGAAGAAAAGATTATAAAGATTTTCTGTATGAAGAAAATAGAAAATTTAAAGATATTCTCTTTGAAATCCATGGTTACCAAAGTTTATTATCCGAAGTTGAAAATAGACGATTAATCTCATAACTAATTATGAATAGATTAGTACTTATTGGTAATGGTTTTGATTTAGCGCATGGACTAAAGACTAGTTATAAGGATTTTATATTCTGGTATTTGGATGAATGTTTTAATGAAGCGGGAGCGTTTAGGATAGGTAATATTTATGAAGATGAATTTGTAAAAATTTGTGTGCATGACATTCATTTAGCAATGAATCTAAAATATTTATCTGGATCAAAAGGGATTAGTAAATATTTACATCAAGCTGGACAATTAAACAATTATATAAATTTTAATGAAAATTCACTAAAGATCAATGATTACTATAGGGATGATTATAAGAATGTTTCTAAAATTTCAGGACATTATATAACGTTGAAATCAGTGTTTTTTGAGACTTTAATTGATAGTTGCATTGAATGTGATTGGGTAGATATTGAACAAGAATATTTTAATGCTTTGTGTAATTGTAAAAGTAGTGATGGATTGTTTGATTATCAAAAAGTAAATAAATTAAATAAGCATTTTAACTTCTTAAAAAATAAACTAGAAGAATACTTGACTATACAAGATAGGCAATTTGACAATAGATTAAATTTTCAATTAGTCAAGCAGTTAGGGCAAGAATTTGTTATAGACGATTTTGATCCAAGTATTGCTGATGATGATTTAAGAGGAAAACTTGGAAAAGATGATTCAGTCCTTAATGTACACAAGATGTATGTTTTGAATTTTAACTATACCAACACATTCTACAATTATATAAGAGAAGTTAGATGTAATACATTCAGTAAAATTGAAATAAATCATATTCATGGACAATTGAATGATTTAGGCAATCCCATCATATTTGGTTTTGGAGATGAACATGATAAGGATTATGCTCAATTCGAGGAAATAGGCAATAACACTCTTTTTGAGCATGTGAAATCATATCACTATTTAAAAACTTCTAATTACCGAAATCTCATGCGATTCTTGAATGAGGATTATTATCAAGTGTATGTTGTAGGTCATTCTTGTGGACTTTCTGATAGGACGATGTTCAAAGAAATATTCGACCACGAGAATTGTAAGTCGGTAAAGATATTGCATCACAAACGAGCTGATGGCACTACCGACTTTTTTGATAAAACTATTAACCTAGGACGTCATTTCACCGATAAAGGACGTATGCGCAAGCTGATCGTGAATTTTAATGAAGCGGATGCTATTCCGCAGTTTGAGAAGGAGATAAAAGATTATGAATTTTAACCGAATTATAGACCAATTAAAGCAAACAAGACCTGTATTTCATTCGGAAGATGATTTGAAACTAGCGATGGCTATTGTTATAAAAGAACTTTATCCATCTTATGAAATTAGGTTAGAGAAACCTATTCAGATCAGAATGAAGATAAAAGATGATTATGTACTTGCTAGAGCTCCTATAGATATTGTGGTCTTGGATTCAAAACACAAAATAGCTTATCCAATTGAGATAAAATATAAGACTAAGAAGGTTGATGTCGTGGTAGGTGATGAAAGTTATTCATTAGCTAATCATGGAGCAAATGATGTAGGGCGATACAGCTTCCGAAAGGATATTTATAGGGTTGAGAATGTTGACATTGAGAATTTTTCGATAAACCAAGGATTCGTATTTATTCTTACAAATGATAGAGGCTATTATCAAAATGACGTAAGTAAGAAGAACTCCTTGGATGTACACTTTTCATTTCATCATGGAATGACTTTAAAAGCTGAATACGTAGGGTGGAATTATAAAAGATTACCAGAGAATAAATATTATTACAACGACACTTTTCCTTTAGATAACTCATTAAAGAAACATTGGACTGCTGGTAAAGAATATGTTTACAAATTAGATTTAAAGAGTGATTATTATATTGAATGGAATAATTATTCTGTGTTGATTGTGAATGATAGTAAAGATGTTCATTTTAAATATTGTTTGATTGAAGTTAACAGGTAAGTATGCTTATAAGAAAAGGAATATTCAGTTGAATTTTAGATTAGGTATTGACGACTTATCAGACAATAAAATGTTGCAAAATTGAATTTTATTTGTATTTATTTTAAAATAACATACTGAAAATCAATTGTTAGTACTTTTTGTATCGGGAAGTAAGAAATAATCAATATTACTTTAATTAATGAAGTAAAATACATTTAATTTTACCTATAAAATATGGAATTCGATTTCTTGTTTATAATCTGGGTGTTTCCCATCATTTTCATGATTCATGAATTTGAGGAAATAATATTTTTTAAACATTGGATAAATAAGAACAAAACATTTTTATCTGTGAAATACCCTAAAATATCAAAGCAATTTTTCTCACATTTTGAAAATTTATCAACTTCTGCTTTTACAATTGCTGTTGCAGAAGAATTTATATTGTTAAGTGTTATTACAATAGTATCGGTACTATTTGACACATATTTCCTGTGGTTAGGAGTGTTTATGGGTTTCTTTCTCCATTTATTTGTCCATCTAATACAATTTATTGTGTTAAAAAGATACATTCCTGCTATTTATACCACATTTATTTCTCTGATATACTGCACTTTTTCTTTAAACTTTTTCATTAAAAAGAATATATTTCAAACAGAAGAAATATTATTGTGGAGTATTATTGGTGTTGTAATTGTGGCTGCGAATCTTATTATTGCACATAAACTAGCCTTTTGGTTTGATAAGCGACGTAAAGACTGGATCTAGAATTAACTTATAGTTTGGATGAAGAAGGCGATGTGCTTGTGCTCCCGCGCTTACTGACTTTAGGAAGCACTAATTATGAATTAAACTTGTAATAAATTTACCTGGAAACAGGTATTTCAGAATATATCAGTTTTATTTAGTTTAGATCGATACACTATTAATAAAATTACTATGAAAGATCTAAAAATATACTTCCTAGCAACTTTGCTATTGATACAAATTCCATTTGAATCTTTTTCGCAAAAAAAAGAAGTCTTGCCTTCTAAAAATGAATTTAATATTGACATAGCCCGACAAATGTTGGATGAAGGTAGTGTTACAATTGAAGGCACTGCTTCTGCAAAAGAATTTACAGACAACAACAGGTTTAATCAAGCCATAGGTGTAAAAATTTTTTCGAAAAAACACTACGCTAAACCAGGAACAAAAGTTTTGCTTTTTCCTATGACGCCTTATTTTGAAGAGTATCTGGAATTAAGAAAAAAATATTTAAAAAGCGACACACATACAGCAGTATTGTCTGAAGAAGCATTTAAGCATCGGATTGAGACTACTGTAGGTGAAAACGGAAAATTTGTATTCGAAAAAATAAAGCCTGGACTTTATTATATTGAAGCCCTGGTGAATTATACAGGAAGTGATGTATATGATGTCGAATCGGGTCGAACTGACTATTATAATGGTTTAGGACATTATACTGGATCAAAGACCAATTATAGAGGTGAAATTCAGTATTATCAAAATGCAGATTTAGAGAGCAAGATTATAAATATAAAAGATGGAATGAAAATTTTTAAATTAAAATTGTAGATAGTTATACTAACAGTAACTTTTATTTAAATTTTACTGCTTTCTTATAAAATGGAGGTTACCGAAATCTTTATAATTGTGTTTTATAATCAGAGAAACTTGATTTAATAATAATACGTCAAAAGTTATTATCTCTCCATCTTCATAATTGATACTCAAAACTTTGTTATCCTGGGATAATGAATATTCATGTTTTACAGTTCCATTCCGATCCCAATGAGCAAGCAAACCACCCCATTTTCCATTTAATCTTATACCTCTTATACCTACATTCGCTGTATCAAAGTTAAAAGACATCTCCTTTACATCCCCTAACAAATGATTCGTTGGAACATTTGATAATTCCCATTTTCCCAAGATTAGTTTTTCTGGCGTGATTTCATTATCACTTTTGGAGCATGAAAATAATGTGAATAGGACGAATAAAATGCTGATCAGATTTTTCATAGGATTCATAATTTGGTAATTATAAAAGTAAACAAATAAAATTAAATATTTTTTTTGTGTGCTTTCATCTCTTTTCTAAATTATGCCACTGATTCAAGATGATTGTGGTGGTTATTTATTTTCCTTATCAAACAATACTATCATATATTGCATCCCATAATCCAATCCGTTTTTGAAGAGCTTGTTTAGAAACGACTTGAATATCTGCCCATTTTTGCTCGTCATCTTGGGCTAATTCTTCGATCATTTTAAAGGCTAAAGGGCCATGCTCATCCCCGTCTAATTCGATATGTCTTTGAAAGTAATAAATAAACTTATCTAATTCCGTATCTGGAAAGTACCTTTGGATTTCCTTTAAAATAGAGGTGAACATATCAGGAATCAAATTTTCTCTTCCAAATGTAAATGCTGCTGCAATCTTATGAGATTCCTTGGTGTCAATAATGTTAAAAGTGAATTTTAAAAATTCTTTAATTCTGTTGTCAACATTTAAATTTTCTAAGCTTTGATATATGTTTTTAGTGTTTCTTAGATCCTTTAAAAAATCGATGATAAAGCTTGTATCAGCACCCATAGTTTGCATAGCATCCAAGTACATCTCAAAATGGCTTAACCTTCTTCCGTCAATATATAGATCAGATTCTTCGGCTAGCACTATCTCATTTATTAGATATCTAGTGTTAGGATATTCGGATGCAAACCAAGGAATGGATACACAGGTGAGTTCGATTTGCAATGCTTTCAGTAATGACATAAAATCCCATACAGCATATACATGCCCTTGTGTGAACAATCTTAAATGATCTATATTGTTGATTTTACTATATAATGGATGATTGTTTAAATAATCTTTTTCTTCTTTAATGTGGGTTTCTAAATTTTCGAATTGTGTCATGTGGCAAAGGTAACTTTTACCGATTATTATTAATGGTTTAAACTCTAAAATTATAATGTTAGTATCTTAAAATATTAGGTCAATAAATTAAAATATTAGGTACTCATCCAGGGCTCCATTCCACCTTGCAGTTACTTATTAACTAAATGGCTATATTTATATCCATTTAATGAATATGAAAGAGAATTGATTCTTGAAATTTACTTATATTTATCAGATGAAGGACATCCAAGAATTAATTAAAGAAATCAGAGATTTTCGTGATGCTAGGGATTGGGAACAGTTTCACAATTCAAAGGATTTGGCTTTAGCATTAAGTATTGAAGCCTCTGAACTTCTTGAATTATTTCTTTGGAAAGATAATGAAGGAGCCAAGCCAGAAAAGCTGAAAGAAGAATTGGCAGATATCCTGATGTATGCCTTCCTATTAGCGGATAAACACCAAATGGATATTAAGCAAATCATTCAAGATAAAATTCGTAGAAATAACGAGAAATATCCAGTAGAAAAAGCTAAGGGGAATGCCAAGAAATATAATGAGTTATAATGCCTAAATCTTTTTCCATTTCAAAATATCCTTTTGATTTTCAATTGGAATTAACGTTGTTGGATCAACAACGGGATCATCTTTCATGGCCAATCGTATATTTTCTCCAGAATAACCTTCTAAAGGAAGCTTACGTCGGAGAAACGACCGATATGGTAGCAAGGATGAAAGCGCATTTGAAATCTCCCAAAAAACAGCACTTGAGTTCCGTATCTCTTATCAAAAGTGAATTGTTCAATAAGTCTGCTACTTTGGATATTGAAGCTAATCTCATCAGGTATATTGCAGCTGATGGAGAATTTACCCTTCAAAATGGAAATTTAGGAATCAGTAATCATACCTTTTACCAACAAAAAGAGGTTTACTGGTCATTATTCAAAGATATTTGGCAAGAACTTCAAAAAATTGGGATTGCCAGACATTCACTAGAACATATTGATAATTCGGACCTTTTTAAATATTCGCCTTATAAAAGTTTATCGCGAGAACAGAATAATAGTCTAAGAACGATTTTGGAATGTCTCTTGGATCCCCAAGCTAAAGTCAGTTTAATTCACGGAGGAGCAGGAACAGGTAAATCAATTCTTGCGATCTTTCTTTTTAAGCTACTTAAAACGGATTTAAATGACTTTAATTATGCTGATTTAGATGAGGAAGATGAAGAACTTTTCCAATTAGTAAAGGCAGTAAAAGCTAAGTACGGCCATTTGGAAATGGGTTTGGTTATTCCGATGCAATCATTTAGAAAGACGATATCCAACGTCTTTAAGAATATTAAAGGATTGTCTCAGAAGATGGTTATTGGTCCAGCTGAAGTGGCTAAAAAGAAATATGATCTATTAATTGTTGACGAAGGGCATAGGTTGCGTAAATGGAAAAATCTCGCTGCTTATTATGGAACTTTCCGAAAGGTTTCCCACTCCTTAGGTTTTGATGAATTGACCTGTACAGAATTAGATTGGATCCTAAAACAGTCAGATAAATCCATCATTTTTTACGATGAATTCCAATCCATCAAACCTTCCGATGCTGACCCTCACGTTTTTATCAACTTACAATCTTCGGCCCATACCCGGGTAGAAAAATTGAAGTCTCAATTTCGAGTAAAGGGTGGAGAATATTATATGGAATATGTTCATCAATTATTTTCAGATAATAATTTGTTAAATAAAAGGCTATTCCATAGCAAAGGCTACGATTTTAGGTTATTTTCAAATCTAGGAGATATGTTAGATTTGATTAAACGTAAGGATAAAGAGGTTGGACTTTCAAGGATGGTGGCTGGATTTGCCTGGGAATGGATTTCAAAAAGAGATAAAACTTTAAAAGATATAAAAATTGGAGATATTGAGCTCCTGTGGAATAGTACGGATGTAGATTGGGTTAATTCTGCTAATGCCATAAACGAAGTAGGCTGTATCCATACAACGCAGGGCTATGATCTAAATTTCACCGGGGTTATTATCGGACCAGAATTGGACTATGATTTTAATACAAATTCTTTTATAGTTTATAAAGATCGCTATAAAGATAAAAATGGAAAGAATACCATTTCTGATCCAAATGTGCTAAAGCAATATATATTAAATATATATCGGACCATATTATTTCGGGGGATTCACGGTTCCTATATTTATGCATGTAATCCTAATTTACTGAAATACCTTAGCCAGTTTCTCACTGATTCTTCTGCCTTGGAAGAACACTCTGAAATACAGATCTTTTCTGAAAATGGTCAGAATCGAATTCCATTTTTTGATATTCAAGTGGCAGCAGGAGACTTTTCTCAGTTGCAACAATTGGAAGATGTTAAGTATATAGAACTAATGGATGCAATTTATCCGCCTGAACAGTATTTTGCATGTCAAGTCTTTGGCGAATCTATGAATAAAATCATTCCAAACGGATCCATTTGTCTGTTTGAAAAATATAATGGCGGATCGCGAAATGGACTGATTTGTTTGGTCCAATCCCAAAATTTGATTGACCGGGATTTTGGTGCTCATTATACCATAAAAGAATACAGCAGTAAAAAAACAGTTTCAGAGGAAGGATGGAACCATGAAGAAATCACCTTATGGCCAAAATCTAATGATGAAACCTATAAACCTATCATTCTTCGCGATGAAGAAACAATTGATTTAAAGGTAATCGCAGTTTTTGTTAAAGTGCTTACTTAACCAACACAAATTCCTCCCAAGATTTTACTAAATTACTTGCTACATTATTTAACTGCTTATATTCATTCTTTCCAGCCCCAATATATTTTGAATCCTTCCTCATGATAACATGATAGGCACGGGTTCCAAAGGTCATCCCATCTACATTTTCGGCCACTTGGGTAAATGTGAAAGTGCTTTTTCCGGATTCATATCCAGGAATTCCATTGGTATGAACACCGGCTGCCCATAGGGTGCCATCTGTTTTTAAGAAATAGGAGGTAGGCGTATTCGGATAGACCTCGGCAACCTGATCCGCA
>Ga0308157_10002324_pt1 | contig 31875 bp, 17 predicted proteins | sample PhyBR1_FD_201035 | JGI IMG/M metagenome (GOLD analysis project Ga0308157, IMG submission 201035) | Phyllosphere microbial communities from UC Gill Tract Community Farm, Albany, California, United States - DLSLB.R1 | ecosystem: Host-associated > Plants > Phyllosphere > Unclassified | place: USA...
CGGTTCCATTCCGAACCCGGAAGCTAAGCTCGATCGCGCCGATGGTACTGCACTCGGGAGGGTGTGGGAGAGTAGGTCGCCGCCGGACATCTTCACTGGGAGTGGAGGAGTGCTGGAACCCCCATTTGTTGGGGTGTTCGCCTCCTCCACTCCCTTTTTTCATGCCCGCAGAGCGCCACTCCGTCCGGGTGGGAGCGCCGGGAGCGGGTTCGGAGACCGCGGCGATGCCGTCGCAGGTCTCCCCAGCAGTTCCCCGGGTCACCTCCGGGCCTTCCGACGGCTCAGGCGCGCTGCCTCCCCGGTAGACTCGGCTGTCGTGTCGCTCCACTCCGGGAGCGCAGTCCGCACGCCGCCTCCTGGGAAGCAGGAGCCGGTCCGATTCCCAGGAGAGCCATGCCGTCCACGCTGCCGGGTGTTCCCGACATCGACGATCAGCTCGCGACGAGCATCGTCGAGCGCCTGGGGGCCATCGAGCACGGGCTGCGAGAATCCGTCGCGAGCTCCGACGACATGATGCGCTGGACCGCACGGCACCTGATGGACGCCGGCGGGAAGCGGGTTCGCCCGATGCTCGTGCTGCTGGCCGCTTCCCTGGGGGATATGGAGGCGGAGGGCGTCGCGGAGGCGGCGGTCCTCGTCGAGCTCACGCATTTGGCGAGTCTGTATCACGACGACGTCATGGACTCGGCCCCGACGCGTCGAGGCACGGACAGCGCCCATTCCCTCTGGGGGAACAACGTCGCGATCCTCACCGGGGACTTCCTCTTCGCCCGTGCAAGCGCGCTGAGCGCCCGCATCGGTCCCGATGCCGTGCGTCTGCACTCGGAGACCTTCGAGCGACTCTGCCTCGGGCAGCTCCACGAGACCGTCGGACCCGCAGAGCACGACGATCCCTTCGCGCACTACATCTCGGTCCTCTCGGACAAGACCGCCTCGCTGCTGGCGCTTGCTGGCGATCTCGGCGCGACCCTGGCCGGCGCCCCCGCGGGCTCCGGCGACATCATGCGCCGCTACGGGGAGAAGGTGGGCGTCGCCTTCCAGCTCGCCGACGACGTGCTGGATCTCGAGAGCGATGCCGCCACCAGCGGCAAGACGCCCGGCATCGATCTGCGCGAAGGCGTGCCCACCATGCCGACCCTGCTCGTGCGTCGGCGTGCCTCCGAGGAGCAGGATCCGCGGAGCCTCGAGATCGTGCGCCGACTCGACAGCGACCTCGCGGACGATCACGTGCTGGCCGAGCTGGTGGAGCTGCTGCGCGAGGACGCAGCGCTCGAGGAGACCCGCCGTCTCGCGCAGCGCACCGCCGAGGAGGCCGTCGCCATCCTCGACGAGCTGCCGGAAGGGCCCGCGCGCGAGGCGCTGCAGACCTTCACCCGCACGCTCGTCGAGCGACGCCGGTGAGCCCCAGGTGACGTCGGGTCCGGTTCTCGGGCTCTGACCAGCACGGGACGAGTACGTGACCTGCGACTCGTAGAACCCCGGGATCAGGGACGGTAGCCTGTCGTGTGTCGCGCGCGCGACCACACCGACCGCGGGGGTCATCTCCTCAGTGAGAGCAGCCGGTCGAGGGTGGGCCGGCGCGCCGAGCCTGCTCGTCATCTGGGGGATCCACCATGTCAGTCACCGCCGCACCGAAGAGGCGCCGCGGCCGGCGCGCCACTGTCGTGTCGACGGCGGTCCTCTCCGTGGTGGCACTCGTCCTGACCGGCTTCGCCCTGCGCTACGACGGCCTGTCCTCCTCGGAGGTCGAGGTCTCCGACGGCGGGGTGTGGGTCAGCAACGGCGACCGCGGCCTCATCGGACGCCTGAACGTCGACGCCGGCGAGCTCGACGCGCGCGTCTCCTCCACCGGTCAGGACCTCGACATCATCCAGTCCGGCTACTACGTCTTCGAGACGGGCCCGCGCGGCATGACCCCCATCAACACCGCGGCCGTCTCCCGGGCGGGCCTGGTGGAGCTGCCCCCCGACTCGACCGTCCGCATGGGAGGCGACCGCGTCGTCATCGCGGCGCCCGACGGCCGCGTCTGGATCCTCTCCCCGGAGGAGGCCGCCGCCTTCAGTCCCGCCGCGGTCGAGCCCGTGCTCGAGACCGGCGACGGGGCGCCTCCCGTCGCGGTCTCCATGACCGGCGACGTCTTCGTGCTCAACGGCGAGGAGCTGCTGCGCTACCCCCACACTCCCAGCGCCGCCGATGCGAAGGCCGACAAACCCTTCATCGCCGGGGGCCTCTCGAGCGATGCTGAGCAGCTCGAGCTCACCGTCGTCGGCGACGTGCCGGTGATCATGGACCGCGAGAACCGCAAGCTGCGCCTCGGCACGGAGCTCAAGGACTACGGGCTCGAGGACTACGGCGTCTCCTCGCTCGAGGTCGGCGAGATCCAGCAGGCCGGCCCTGCTGCGGAGAACGTCGTGCTCGCCACGGCCGACACGCTGCTGCTGATCCCGCTGAACGGCGGAGCGGCGGAGGAGATCTCCGCGGGCGGCACCGGTTCCGAGGTCGTCGAACCCGCGCAGGTGGACGGCTGCGCCTACGGCGCCTGGGGCGGCTCGCTGCGCTACGTGCGCGCCTGCGACGGGCAGGAGCCTGTCAAGGAGGCGATCCCGGAGGCGAAGTCCGGGGCGGACCTCACCCTGCGCCAGAACCGCGACCTCGTGGTCCTCAACGACCAGAAGTTCGGTCTGTCCTGGGAGATCATGGACACGATGCAGCTGGTCGACGACTGGGTCATCAGCCAGGACATCCAGACGGACCAGACCGAGGAGAAGGAGAAGGAGACCCTCACCACCACGATCGAGAACGTCGCGGCGGAGCGGGACGAGGAGAACCGGCCCCCGACCGCCAACGACGACACCTTCGGCGTGAGACCGGGCCAGAACGTCGTCCTGCCCGTGACCCGCAACGACGTCGATCCCGATGGTGACGTGCTCACCGTCTCCGTGGAGGGGGATCAGCCGAGCACCGGCCACGTCACCCCGATCACGGGCGGCACGCAGCTCCAGATCCAGGTCGCCGACGACGCCTCGGGGACGCAGACGTTCACCTATGCCGCCGACGACGGGCGCGGAGGGAAGGACACCGCCACGGTGACCCTCGAGGTGCGCGAGGAGGGGGAGAACTCCGCCCCTCGGGCCGCTGAGGAGACCATGACCAAGGTGCAGGTCCGCTCCGGGCAGGAGGTCAGCTTCAACATCCTGCCCTACTGGGAGGATCCCGACGGCGACGCCTTCTACCTCGCCAACGCGACCGTCGCGCCGGAGGACTTCGTCACCTTTCGCCCCGACGGGCTGATCACGTTCAACGACGCCGGGCTCTCCCCGGGGACGAAGCAGGTCCAGCTCACGTTCCGCGACGAGAACGGCGAGACGGCGGAGGGGACCCTCCAGATCGAGTCGGTGACCGACGGCGACCTCCCGCCGATCACCACCGCGGACCATGTCAGCATCGTCTCCGGCCGCACCACCACGCTCAAGCCTCTGGGCAACGACCTCAACCCCAACGGCGGCGAGCTCGAGCTGATCAGCGTCGGCGAGTCCGACGGGCTCGAGGTCGATCCGGTCCTGGACGCCGGGACCGTCAACGTCACCGGTTCCGGACCGGGCACCCACTACCTGGAGTACACCGTCGGGGCCAGCGGCGGCAGCGCCACCTCCCTCGGCCTGATCCGCATCGACGTGGTCGAACCCGAGGCCGAGAATCTCGAACCCGTCGCCGTCGACGACATGGGCACCGTCACCACCGGCACCGACACCCTCGTCGACCCCCTCGAGAACGACGTGGACCCGACCGGCGGCGTGCTCGTGGTCAACTCCCTCGAGGTCCCCGACGGCAGCGGTCTCAAGGCCACCGTCGTCGACCACCATCTGGTGAGGGTCGAGGCCGAGCCCGGTGCGAACGTCTCCTCGGAGCCGGTCCCGATCACCTACGAGGTCTCGAACTCCGCCGGCGCCTCCACCGGCACCATCCGGATGATGGTCGTGAACACGGACACCCAGTTCGCGAACCCCCAGGCCGTGCCGGACCGCACGGTCGTGCGCGCCGGGGACATGGTCAACGTCGACGTCACCGCGAACGACGTCTCTCCCACGGGCTCGGACCTGCACCTCGGCCAGAACATGGACACCTCCCGCGCCGACGCGCTGGGCAACACCGAGCAGCACCAGGACATGGTCCGCTTCCGCGCGGACGACGACGCCTCCGGCGAGGCGGTCGTGCAGTACGAGGTGATCGACGAGACGGGCCGCACCGGTTCCGCCCTCGCGTACATCACGATCGTGCCGCGCGACGCGGAGAACACCCCGCCCCGCCCCGAGAACCTCACCGCCCGCGCCGTGGCCGGCACTCCGGTGCGGATCCCGGTGCGCACCACCGGCATCGACCCCGACGGCGACTCGGTGATGCTCATGGGCGCGGCCAGCCCCATGCCCACGCTCGGCGAGGTGACGAGCGCGACCGGCGAGTGGATCGAGTACGTGCCGCACGAGGACTCCGTCGGCACCGACCGCTTCCGCTACCAGGTCATGGATCGCCACGGCGCGATCGGCACCGCGGAGGTGCTCGTCGGCGTCGCCGCTCCCACGGACCGCAACCAGGCGCCCTACGCGGTCGACGACACCGTCGAGGTGCGCCCGGATCGCGAGGTGCAGATCCCGGTGCTCGACAACGACACCGACCCCGAGGGCGACCCGCTCGCGATCGTGCGCGACGACGTGGAGGCGATGACGGAGATCGAGGAGATCCCGCCCGCCGAGGACGCGGACGACAACCTCGTCACCGTGACCACACCGTCCGAGGAGGGCACGCACACGGTGCTGTACTCCGCGACGGACGGGCAGCTGAAGTCCAGCGCGACGGCCACGATCAAGGTCGCGGCGAACGCGCCGCTGCGCTCTCCGGTCGCGGTCGACGACTTCGTGCCCGTCGAGCAGGTGCTCGACCCTCAGCGGGACCACGTCGAGGTGGACGCGCTCGCCAACGACTTCGATCCCGACGGCAGCACCAACGACCTCGAGATCGAGCTCGACGGCAGCTACGAGGGCGTCGAGCTGCGCGAGGACGGCACGATGCGGATCGTGCCGCAGGAGGAGCAGCTGCGGATCCGCTACATCATCACCGACCAGGACGACCAGTCCTCGGCCGGGTACGTGTGGGTGCCCGGCACGGCGAAGCAGGCCCCCGTCTGGGTGGGGGACTCGGTGACGGTGCAGGCCGGCGCCGAGGCGAGCATCGACCTCGCCGACCCCTCCAACGTGCGGGTGCGTCCGGGAGCGGAGGCCGTCCAGATCACCGATCCGTCGCTCGTCACGGCGAACCACGGCGACGGCGGCGAGCTGGTCGCGAGCGAGACCACGCTGAACTACCGTCCCGCCGCCGACTTCTCCGGCAAGGACACCATCAGCGTCGAGGTCACCGACGGCGAGGTGGGCGACGCGACCGCCGCGACCGCGACCCTCGCGATCCCGGTCGAGGTCGCCCCCGAGGACGACAACCTCCCGCCGACTTTCCAGGGGGCGCTGCTCGAGGTGCAGCAGGGCGAGGGGCGGGCCACGGTCGACCTGAAGCCCGGCGTCGACGATCCCGAGGGCGACGACCTCTCCTTCGCCCTGGGCAGCTACACGGAGAACCCCGAGATCGATGTGTCGGTCGACGGATCCGTCTTCACCGCGACCGCGACGACGAAGGCGCCCAAGGGCACGGTGCTCGAGGTCCCGGTGACGGTCTCCGACGGCACGAACGATCCGGTGGAGTCCTCGGTGCAGGTCACCGTCGGCGGCTCGCCGCGTCCGCTGATCACGGCGGTCATGGACGAGGACACGATCGATGCCGGGAGCACCAAGGACATCCCGGTGCTCGCGAACGACTCGAATCCCTTCCCCGGAGGGGAGCGGAAGCTGCTCAGCGCCGGCGTGACCGCCGGCGAGGGGAAGGTCGAGGTCAAGGGGGACGAGGTCGCGATCACCCCGGCCGAGTCGTATCACGGCATCCTCACCGCCCAGTACACCGTCGAGGACGACACCGGCGACCCGGACCGCCAGGTCACCGGCGAGATCCGGATCGTGGTGCGCGGACTTCCCGAGGCGCCCTCCGCGCCGCGCATCGGCGAGGTGGGCGACGGCTTCGTCGAGCTGAACTTCACCGCAGGAGCCGACAACGGCGCCCCGATCACCGGATACACGGTGACAGCGGCGACCGGCGGCACGGTGTCCCAGGAGTGCGCCTCGACCTCGTGCACGATCAAGGGGCTCACGAACGACACCGAGTACACCTTCCAGGTCGTGGCGACCAATGACGTCGGCGACTCGGACCCGTCGGTGCCCTCGGCCGTCGCCCGCCCCGACGTGCGCCCCGAGAAGCCGGCCGCCCCGCGCGCTGAGCGCGGCGACCAGCAGCTCACCGTCGCCTGGAACGCTCCCGTGAACCGCGGCTCGGCGATCCAGAGCTACGAGGTCCAGATCCAGGACTCGGCCGGTCAGGGCATCTCCTCCCAGACCGTCGAGGGCGGCAGCACCCAGACCGTGTTCTCCGGGCTGACCAACGGTCGCGACTACCGCTTCCGGGTGCAGGCCTCGAACCTCGCCGAGGAGCCGTCGGAGTGGTCCGAGTGGTCCTCCGCGGAGCACCCTGCCGGCAAGCCCAAGGCGCCCAGCGGCACCGCGAGCGCGGAGCGGGTCAACACCGCTCTCGGCGGTCGGGTGGCGGTGACCTGGCCGGCGATGTCCGATGCCGAGGCGAACGGCGAGCCGATCACGCAGTACGTCGTCAAGGCCTCCTCGGGACAGACGCAGACCGTGGACGGCGGGACCACCAAGGCCCAGTTCGAGGGCCTGGACCCCGACGCGAAGGTCACCTTCACCTACACCGGCGTGAACTCCGTCGGCACCGGAACCGGCGCCTCGACGGCCTCGAACGCGGTGACCCCGTGGTCGAAGCCGAAGACTCCGACCGGGGTGAAGGCCTCGATGCCGAGCGAGGGGAAGGGCGACGGGCCGAACGGCCGGGCGACCGTGACGTGGAACGGGGACGACGGCAGCGGTACGAAGGTCACGAAGTACGTGGTCCGGTGGAGCGGCGGTTCGAAGACCGTCGACGCCCCGGCGACGACTGCGAACATCACCGGGCTCAAGAACGGCACGTCGTATCGCTTCACCGTCGAGGCGCGCAACGGCTTCGAGGCCGACGGCGGAGTCAGCGATCGCTCCGGGCAGTCCAACGCCGTCACGCCGTACACGAAGCCGGCGACTCCGAGCGTCAGCGGCTCCAACGGGAACTGCTCCGGTGCGAACAGCTGCCCGCTGACCGTGAAGGCCAGCGCAGGAGGCAGCGACGGCGGGGCGGGCGGCAAGACCCTTCAGGTCCGCATCAATGGCGGCGGCTGGCAGGACTCCGGCACCTCGTTCACGAAGTCGGACCCTGTGAAGTCCGGAGGCAGCGTGACGATCGAGGCGCGGGTAAAGAACAGCAAGGGCCTTGTCAGCGGCACCGTCAAGCACACCCAGAAGGCGCAGACGTACACGCCGCCAGACCCGAAGATCGCGAACGGGCGACCGAACTGGGACGCCCCCGGGAGCGCGAACGGCGAGGACGGGTGCACGAACTCCAACATCGGTGCCGTCTGCACTTATTTCACCATCACCTTGGAGGACCTCGAGCCCGGGAAGGCCTACACAGTCGACCTCGCTTCCAAGGAGGACAGCTCGTGGGCCCGGTACACGTTCACCGCAGATGCGAGCGGTCGGCACACCTCCGGCAAGTACTTCTACGGCTACACCAACGGAGACAATCCGTTCTGGGTCGTCGCCAACGGCAAGCGAGTGCCCGGCAACTTCGACTCGCCGCTGTGACCTCCTGATCCCGGCTGCGACAGTCGATCCGCTCTCGCTCCTTTTCCCTCACACCTCGACTTCAGAAACGGCACTCCCCATGAGCATGACCCCCGAACAGGCCCGCTGGTTCGCCGAGACCTTCGACAAGCTCGTCCAGAGCGTCGGCCAGGCCGTCCTCGGCAAGAACGAGATCGTCCGCCTAGTGATGACCGCGATGATGGCGCCCGGCCACGTGCTGCTCGAGGACGCCCCGGGCACCGGCAAGACGTCGCTCGCCCGCTCGATCGCGGCGACCGTTCAGGGCACCAGCACGCGCATCCAGTTCACCCCTGACCTGCTGCCCTCCGATGTCACCGGCGTGACGATCTACGACCAGAACACGAAGTCCTTCGAGTTCCACAAGGGCCCGGTCTTCGCCAACGTGGTCCTGGCCGACGAGATCAACCGCGCCTCGCCCAAGACCCAGTCGGCGATGCTCGAGGTGATGGAGGAGGGGCGGGTCACCGTCGACGGCGTCACCCACGAGGTCGGCAACCCGTTCATGGTGATCGCGACCCAGAACCCGATCGAGCAGGCCGGCACCTACCGCCTCCCCGAGGCGCAGCTGGACCGCTTCCTCATGAAGACCTCCATCGGCTACCCGGACCACGCCTCGAGCGTGCAGATCCTCCAGGGCTCCGCGCTGCGCGACCGCTCCAAGCAGCTCACCCCGCGCATCTCCCTGCAGGCCGTGAACGACATGACCCAGCTCGCCGCCACCGTGCACGTGGATCCGGCGGTGCTCGAGTACGTCTCGCGCCTGATGGAGGAGACCCGTCTGGCCCCGGAGGTCCGCGTCGGCGTCTCCATCCGCGGCGCGCTCGCCCTCATGCGCACTGTCAAGGTGTGGGCGGCCGTCAACGGTCGCCACTACGTCGTCCCCGACGATGTGAAGGCCCTCGTCGAGCCGGTGTGGCTGCACCGCTTCGTGCTCGACCCCGAGGCCGAGTTCGCAGGCACCACCGCCAAGTCCGTCATGACCAAGATCCTCAGCGAGGTGGCGCCTCCCCAGGCGCGCCAGCAGACGGCATGAGCTCCCAGCCCTCCTCCGTCCCCGCCGACACCGCCGACGCGAAGACGGCCAAGGCCGAGGCGAAGAAGCGCCGTCGCGCCGCGGCGGCGGAATCGCGTGCCGGTGCCCGCCGCGAGCGCCGCAAGGAGCGCGCGGCCGCGAAGCGCGCCCGCGACGGGCAGGGCGCTCTTGCGGAGGAGACCACGCAGCCCGGCGACGCCGGGAAGGGCACCGGCTGGACGGGGCTGCGGGACCGCGCCGTCGAGCTGTGGCTGCGGCGGATCCATCCGGTGCTCGACGTCGTCTCCCCGGTGGGCTGGGCCGTCCTCGCCGTCACCGCCGTGTGCTGGATCGCAGGCCTGACCCTGCGCGTGACCGAGCTGAACGTGGTCGCGCTCGCGCTCACCGTCCCGCTCGTGATCGCGGCGCTGTTCGTGCTCGGCAAGGCCAGCTACAGGGTGACCCTCGACCTGCAGACACACCGCGTCGTCGTCGGCACCCGTGCCGTCGGCCGGGTCGAGGTCGCCAACCCCACCCAGCGCGACATCCTGCCCTCGCGGATCGAGCTCGCCGTCGGGAAGGCGACCGCGCAGTTCCTCGTCCCCCGGCTGAAGGCCGAGGCGGCGCACGAGGAGCTCTTCGCCGTCCCCACCAAGCGCCGCGCCGTGCTGGTCGTCGGCCCCGTGCGCTCCGTGCGCGACGACCCGCTGTCCCTCATGCGCCGCCAGGTGACCTGGGCGAAGGAGCAGGAGCTCTTCGTCCACCCCCGCACGGTCCGGCTCGACGAGGCGGCCAGCGGCTTCCTCCGCGACCTCGAGGGCACGCCCTCCTCGGACCTCTCCAGCTCCGACATCGCCTTCCACGCCCTGCGCGACTACAGCCCCGGCGACGATCGCCGCCATGTCCACTGGCGCACCACGGCCCGCACCGGCAAGCTCATGGTCCGTCAGTTCGAGGAGACCCGGCGCTCCCACGTCGTGGTCGCGCTCGACAACCTCGCCGAGCACTACGCGAGCGAGGAGGAGTTCGAGCTCGCCGTGTCCGTGGCCGCCTCGATCTCCGCCCAGACCTTCCGCGAGGAGAAGGAGCTGACGCCCTTCACCTTCGACGCCCGCCAGCGCACCGCCTCGTTCCGTCCGATGATGGACGACTACACCCTGGTCGAGCAGCTCAAGGAGCGCATCTCCTTCCACGAGCTGGGGCAGAAGGCCGCCGACCTCGCCCCCAACGCCTCCGCGGTGATGATGGTGGTCGGCTCCCACACGACGGCGCGAGAGCTCAACTCGGCCGCCAACCAGCTTCCGATCGGAGTGATGGCCGTGGCGATCCGCTGCGTGGAGGACGCCGAGGTGCGGCGATCAGCGATCGGCTCGCTCGACGTCGTCACCCTCGGCACGCTCGACACCCTCGCCCGCGCCCTGAGGGCGGTGGGCCGATGACCGCGACCGCGCGCCCCGAGCGCCGCCCCAGCTACTTCTCGAGCATCCCCGTCCCGCGCCTGGCGATCGACGTCGCGGTGCTCGGGGCGCTGTTCGTGATCGCGCTGCTCGGCTTCCACCACGTGTACGGGGGAGCGCAGTACTTGGTCACCGGGTTCATGGCCCTCGTGCTCGGCACCCTGATCGCCCTGATCGGTGCGCGCTGGCGGTGGGGGCCGCTGCGTCTGACCGCACTGGTGCTCGGGGTGTACTTCCTGTTCGGCTCGATGTTCGCCGCACCCAGCCGCGCGATCTGGGGACTCGTCCCCACCCCGGGCTCGCTGCTGGAGCTGCTCAAGGCGCCGGTGACGAGCTGGAAGTCCGTGCTCACGGTCGCGCCGCCCGTCGGCCTCGCCCAGGGCGTGCTGGCCGTGGTGTGGATCAGCGTGCTGCTGCTGTCGCTGCTGGCGATGTCCGTCGCGATGCGCACGCGCCTGTACGTCCTGGCGTGGCTGTTCCCGCTCGTGCTGGTCGGGGCGAGCATCTTCTTCGGCACCGACCAGGCCTTCTGGCCGGTGCCGCGCGGCGTGCTCTACGCCGTGCTCTCGGTCGCCTGGCTGACCTGGCGCTTCGAGAGCAGCCGGCTCGCAGGCGCCGAGTCCACGATCATCTCGGACACCGTGCGACCCGGCTCGTGGAAGAACCCGGTGCTGCGCCGCCGCGTGATCGGCGGAGCCGTGATCATGGCGATCGCCGCCGGCGGCGCCTTCGCGGCGAGCCCGCTCCTGGACCCGCCCGAAGGCACCATCCGCTACGCCCAGCGCGACCGGATCACCCCGCCCTTCGACCCGCACCAGTACGTCTCCCCGCTGACCGAGTTCCGCGGCTACCTCAAGGACCAGCGCGAGGAGGAGCTGTTCAGCATCACCGGTGTGAGCAGCGGCGACCACATCCGCCTGGCCACGATGGACCAGTACGACCTGCAGGTCTACAACGTCGCCAGCAGCCGGCAGAAGGACAGCCCCTCCGGTGCCTTCCTGCGCACCGCCCCCGGCGTCGACCTCGCCGAGAGCAGCGGCCAGCAGCAGGTCTCCTCGGTGACGATCGGGGCGTACCAGGGGGTGTGGATGCCGACGGTCGGCGAGCGCACCAACCGCATCGACCTCGAGCAGATGGACGCGGGACGCGCGAGCGCCACCTCGGAGAACCTCTTCCTGAACCAGCCCTCGCAGACCGCCGTCAACGCGCTCGGGGTCCGTGCCGGAGACACCTACGAGCTGTCCTACGAGCCGTACACCGAGCCCACCGCCGAGCAGCGGCGCACCGCGACCTTCGCCGACATCGCCCTGCCGGACAACCAGCCGACCGACGACATGACGGCACAGGCCGAGGAATGGGCGGGCACCTCCGACTCCGACTACGAGCGCTTCCAGAACCTCTCGCGCGGCATCAAGGCCGACGCCTTCTACTCCCACGGTCTCGAGGACGACACCGCCTCCCTCTCCGGCCACGGGTACAGCAGGCTCGACGCGATGCTGCAGGACGTCAGCTTCGACGAGGACACCCCCGACGCCCAGCCGATGGGCAAGATCGGCGACGAGGAGCAGTACGCGGCGCTGACCGCCGTGATGGCCCGCTCGATCGACATGCCGGCCCGCGTGGTGATGGGCTTCGAGGTGCCCGAGGGGCAGGAGGGGACCGTCTCCATCACGGGCGAGGACGTCACCGCATGGGTCGAGGTCGCCTTCGACGGCGTCGGCTGGGTGCGCTTCGACCCGGCGCCCGACGAGGACGAGGACCCCACCGAGCCGCAGCCCAAGGAGGTGGAGAAGCCGCTGCCGCAGGTCGCGCAGCCGCCCCCGCCCCCTGCCGAGCCGCCGAGCCCGCCGCCTGGCGCGATGAGCGAGGAGTCCGACGACCAGGACGAGCCCGAGGAGACAGTCTCGTGGGTCGTCTACGTGGGCCTCGGCCTGATCCCCTTCGTGCTGATCGGCCTCGCCGCGCTCGCGGTGATCATCGCGAAGAACGTGCGACGAGGTCGGCGACGAACGCGCGGCGCGCTGCCCGCCCGCGTCGACGGCGGCTGGCAGGAGATCCTGGATCTGCTCACCGACATGGGAAGGGCACCGGACCCGCTGATGACGCGCGGGGAGATCGCTGCCCGTCTCCAGGGCGACCTGCCCCAGCTGGGTGCGGCGACGCTCGCCGCCCGCGCCGATCGCGCCGTGTTCGGACCGGACGACCTGCCCGAGGCGGCGGCCGAGGAATACTGGGACCAGGTGATGACCGCACGCAGCGGTGTCAGTGCGTCCCTGCCGTGGCACCGGCGGATCCGGGCCGCGCTCTCGCTGCGCTCCTTCCGACGGAGCGCCTCGGCGCGTCATCGGGAGAACCGGCGCCGGCGGGTCAACGCCCGCGCGCGGGCGAAGGCACAGCGCCGCACGGAGGCGATGCGGCGACGCCGCGCCTCGGTGCGCGGCACGACAGCACCGTCCCTCTGGCGGGCCATCAGGCGGAAGGGTCGATCCTCATGAACCAGACCAGGTACTGCAGCACCTGCGGGACGCTGCTGAGCGAAGGCGCCGCGATCTGCGGCGAGTGCGGGGCCCGCTATCAGCCGTCCCCCTACGAGAGGCGGGCGACCGACGCCCCGGGCGCCTGGGCGGCACCGCCCAGGCCGCGCTCGCGGGAGGAGCAGGTGCAGGGGGCCTCCGCAGAGGACGACGAGGGGATCGAGCTCATCACGGCCGACTCCCTGCGACCGCCCCAGCCGGGACAGACCGCGCTGCGGACCGAGGAACAGTACGATCGGGTGATGGTCACGCAGCCACCGATGAACCAGCCCGCGATGAATCAGCCCGGGCAGAGCACCGGAATGCCCGGTGGCCCGGGCTCCCCGGCGCCCGGGCCCGGTCCCGAGGCGCCGTCGGCCGCGGCGGCGTCGGCCGCGGCCGTGCTCGAGCCGCCGCTGGACGGCTGCGCCCCGGCGACCCCGCTCAAGCGCTTCCTCGCCGCGCTGATCGACGCGGCGATCGCCTCGATCGTGGCGGTGCCGTTCCTCATCGGCGTGATCCTGCTCCTGAACTCGCAGAGCGCGAGCACCCTGTCGATGATCCTGGTGGGCATCGGCACCGCATTGCCCGCCGCGTACCACCTGGTGATGATCTGGCTGCTCGGCTCCAAGGGCTTCACCCTGGGCAAGCTGATCATGGGGCTGCGGGTGACCCGCACGAGCGCGGGCGGCGCCCTCGGCTTCGTGCGCGCTCTGGGCCGCTGGTTCCTGTACGGGCTGATCCCGCTGATCATGGCGCTGTCGATCTTCATCGACCCGCGCAAGCTGCTGCGCGGCTTCCACGACCGGGCCGTCGACTCCGTGGTCGTGGACGTCAAGGAGGGGCGCAATCCCCTCGCGCCGCGCCCGGACGACTTCGAGCGCGCCGGCGCCGAGCACTACCTCGGCGACCCCTCGGTCGCGGTGTCCACGCACGAGAACCTGCTCTCCGAGCCGGGAGCGGCCTGGCGCGATCAGGGCGCGGCCCCGGCGCCCGCCGGGGCGCAGGGCCCCGAGCAGGTCGCCCCGAGCCCCTACGCACCGCACGGCTCGGCGAGCTCGGCCGCCGACGCCCCCGCCGCGTCCTGGGGCTCGCCCTCCCAGGCTCCCCAGGCGCCCGCGGCCGACGGCGGCTGGGGCCCTCCGCCCGTCGAACCCCTGCCCTCCGCGCCCGGACAGTCCTCCTGGGACCAGCAGGCTCCGCCTGCCCAGCCTTCCTGGGACCAGCCCGCCCCGCAGGACGGGGCCCCGTCCTGGGGTGCCGCCTCGGCGCAGGACGCGGCCTCCTCCTGGGGCGCACCCGCCGCGCAGGACCCGCAGCAGGAGCAGTGGGGCGCTTCCGCGCCCGAGCCGTCGCAGGCCGCACCGTCGTGGGGTCAGCCCCCGGCCCCTCAGCCGTCGCAGAGCTGGGACCAGCCCGCGCCTCCCGAGCAGTCGCAGGGATGGGGCGTGCCGTCAGCTCCGGAGCAGTCTCAGAGCTGGGACCAGGGCGGCCACTCCCCGGCGCCCCAGTGGGGCTCCCCGGCCCCCGAGGCCGGTCCCGCCCCTGAGCACGCTCCCGCCCCGGAGCCCGCTCCGGCACCTGCACCGCAGGACTCCGCCCCTGCCGCCTGGGCCCCTCCGCCCGCGGCCCCCGCGGAGCCCGCCCCGGCCGCACCGGAGTCCGGCGCCCCGACCGACCTCACCGGCGACGCGTGGGGCGGCGCGGACGACGCCGTCGACGACAGCGTGGACGAGGCGACGAGGATGTCCGTCCCCGAGGACCTCGGCGACCTCGAGGCCACACGCATCTCGCCCGCTCATCTGCCGCCCGTGAAGAAGGTGCGGCTGACCACCGACGACGGTGCCGAGCGCGTCGTCGAGAAGGCCGTCGTCGTGGGACGCAACCCCGCCTCCCCCTCCGGCGAGGTGCTCTTCGTGCTGAAGGACGACACCCGCTCGGTCTCCAAGACCCATCTGCGCATCGACGGGACGGGGGAGGAGCTCCTGGTCACCGACCTCGGCTCCACCAACGGCTCGACGATCCTGCGCGAGGACGGCTCGCGCGAGAACCTCGTGCCGGAGACGCCGACGGTCCTCCCCGCCGGGGCTCGGGTCACCCTCGGGGACCGGACCCTGTCCGTGGAGAGGGTGCAGTGATCGACCGCTCCCTCTCCGACCCGGACCTCGAGGGCACCGTCCGCGTCGTCTCCGCCGCCGCGACCCACGTGGGGCACGTGCGCGCCACGAACGAGGACAGCCTCCTCACCGCCACCCCCATCCATCTCGTCGCCGACGGGATGGGCGGGCACAACGCGGGCGAGGTCGCGAGCGCGATCGCGGTGGAGGAGTTCGAGAAGCTCACCCTCCAGCAGAACGTCACTGTCGAGCAGCTCGGCGACGCGCTGCACTCCGCGTCGGTGCGCATCGGCGAGCTCGGCGGGGAGTCCACCCTCGGCGCCGGCACCACCGTCGCGCTGGTCGCGACGATGGTGCTGGACGGCGTGGGCTACTGGGTCGTGATGAACCTCGGCGACTCGCGCGTGTACCGACTCTCCGGGGAGATCTTCGAGCAGGTGAGCGTGGACCACTCGGTGGTCCAGGAGCTGATGGACCGCGGGGAGATCTCCGCCGAGCAGGCCCGCATCCACCCCTATCGGCACATGGTCACCCGCGCGCTGGGGGCCGGGCCCGAGTCCGATCCCGACTACTGGCTGATCCCGGCCGAGACCGGCGACCGGATGCTGATCTGCTCCGACGGGCTCACCGGCGAGGTCGACGACGCGGCGATCGAGCGGATGCTGCGCCGCCCCTCGGACGTGCGCACCATCGCCCAGGATCTCGTGGGGCGGGCGCTCGACGGCGGGGGCCACGACAACATCTCCGTCGTCATCGTCGAGGCCGTCGAGGTGGTGGGCCAGTCCCGCGCCTCCGAGGACACCGCCGGCGGTTCCGCCGACGAGGCGGACGAGTCCGAGACCGAGGTCGACGAGGACACGCTGCCCCGGCCTCTCGCGGACGGTGAGGACCGGGCTCGATGAGCGGGGACACGGCGTCCGCCGCCTCGCTCCTCGGTCTCGGGACCTGGACGAGGCAGGGTCCGGCCACCCTCGTGGTGCGCGAGGACCGCTGGGTGGTGCTCGTCCCGGGCCTGCGCAAGCAGGTCACGGAGGCGGCCTGGGAGGTGCTCGGGCGGCGCCCTGCCGCGGAGGAGTTCGTCGACCAGCTGGTCGAGGCCGGTGAGCTCGGCAGCGCCGACAAGCTCACCGCGCTGCTGTTCGGCGTCCACGACGGGCAGACCGCGACCCTCGGGGTGAAGGGCTCCACGCCACTGTCGGTCTACACGGCCGACGGGGCGCAGCAGCTCGTCGGCACCGAGGAGCAGCCGCTGGTGGTCACCTCCTTCGAGGGGGTGCGGCGCCTCGCCTTCGGCGACCTCCCGCCCGAGGAGCCGATCGGTGCGCCTCGCGTGGTCTCAGGCATCGTGCCGGTGCGCGGATTCGTGCACATGACGGTCGATCCCGCGCAGCTCGAGGAGTCGGAGCGGGCCGCGCTGGCGGAGCAGGTCGAGAAGGACGGCCGCTCCATCGAGACCGAGGAGGCGAGGAAGCGCCGCGCGGAGCGTCCGACGCCCACCCCGGCGAGCACCTCGACGAGCTCGAGCACGTCCTCGAGCTCGGGGGGTTCCCTGAGCTCCTCGTCGATCCGCAAGCCGGCTGTCGCCACGCGCAAGTCCGGCGAGATGCCGCCCTCGCTCGCCCGCGGCGGCTCCCGCTCCTCGTCCTCGTCGCGCACCGCGGCGTCCGAGGAGGCGCCCTCGGGGCCGAACCTCTTCGCGGGTCTGTTCGGGGGCAGCGACCCGGCCCCGACCACGGCCACCGCCGCGACCGGTGCCGAGACGGCTGGGGCCGCGGCGTCCGCGGCGCCGGCACCCGCCGTGGGGACCGCGGCGCCGGCACCCGCGGTCGAGACCGCGGCGCCCGCTGCCGAGCAGCCGGGAAATGCCGAGCAGCCGGGAAATGCCGAGCCGTCCGGGGACGCCGCGCAGCCCGTAGCCGCCGAGTCACCCGGGGACGCTGCGCAGCCCGTAGCCGCCGAGCGGCTCCGGGCCGGAACCGCTCCGGCCCCGGCCGCGGAGGTTCCCGCTCCAGCCGGCGCCGCCGACTCCACCGCCGTGGAGTCGTCACCGGAGTCGGCCCCTGCGGTGGCGCCCGTCCAGCCAGCGACCGATGCCGTCGCGCCGTCGTCCGCCTCCCCGTCGTCGGGCGCAGGGACCGAGCGACCAGCCCCCGCGAAGCGGCGACTGGTGAGCACCTCGCTCTTCGACCGCAAGCGCACGGCATCCCCGACCGACGCGGCCGCTGGTGCGGCGCCCGCATCCGAGGCGTCGTCCTCTCCCGCATCCGCCGGGTCCCCGCCCCCCGCGTCACCCGGATCCCCGGGTGTGCCCGCTCCCGACCAGCGGTCCGCCGCCGCCGCGGACGCCGCGACCGACGCAGCCGCCCCGCCGGCACCCGCGACCGACGCCTCTGCATCGGTGACGACTGCGCCGACGCCCTCCGCTCCTGCGCCGACGCCCTCCGCACCTTCTCCGGCGGCACCTGCGCCCGAGGCGGCGTCCTCTGCACCGGCCGCGCCGATCGCTCCGCCGACGTCGTCGTCCGCGCCCGCTGCGTCTCCGAGCCGTGCCGGCTCCACGTCGGTGCCGACGCCCGAGCCGCTCACGGACGAGGAGCTCGAGTCGCCGCCGACCCTGGTCGCTCCCATCGACGACGGCGAAGGCCCCGAGGACGCCCCGGAGGGACCGGCACCTGTGCGACGCGCTCCGTCACCGCCCGCCTCGCACCGGGCCGCAGTCCGGGCCGGTGACCTCGAGAACACCGGCGCCTACGACGACCTCTTCGGCAAGACCGTCTTCCGTCGGATCGAGGACGCCGCCGTGCGTCACACCGGTGAGGAGGAGGACGAGGCCGAGCACGCCGCGACGTCCTCCTCGAGCGAGGCACCCGCCACCGGCGCCGTCGACGGCTCCGGATCGGGCGAGGATTTCCCGTCCGAGACCAGGATCCCGAGCGCCGCCTCGGCCGACGAGCCCGAGGACGCCCCCGTCCCCGAGCACACCACCGGCACCGGCGACTTCATCGACTGGGTGCCGGGAGTGGGACGGACGGCGCCGGAGATCGCGCAGGCCGCCGCCCGTCGAGCCGCACGGCCGAGGACCGAGCCACCCGCCTACCCGCAGGTGCACATGGCGGAGCGACCGCCCGTACCGAACACCGGATCGCGTCCAGCGCCCACCGGACCGGAGACCCCCTTCGAGGCTCCCGGTGCTCGCGACGGCGGCGTCCAGGCGGGAGCCCCCGCGCACCAGGCGCCCTACGGTCAGCAGACCCCTCAGGGTCGGCAGGCACCTCCTGGCCAGCACGCACCTCATGGCCAGCAGGCGGGGAACGGCCCTCACGGCGCCGACTCACAGAGCGCTCCGTACGGCCAGCAGTCCCCGTACGGCCAGCAGTCTCCGTATGGCCAGCAGTCTGCGTATGGCCAGCAGTCTGCGTATGGTCAGCAGTCTGCGTATGGTCAGCAGTCTGCGTATGGTCAGCAGTCTGCGTATGGTCAGCAGCCTGCGTATGGTCAGCAGCCTGCGTACGGCCAGCAGCCTACGTACGGCCAGCAGGGCGCGCACGGCGGGTACGGGCCCGCAGGGCCGAACTCCCGCCCCGCGCCGCAGGGGCGCCCCGCCCCCGGCGCGTCGTTCGGGGCCCGCGCGCAGCCCGGCCCGCCGCAGCCCGGCGGAGTCGTCGGGCAGCAGATCGGCAGCCCCGCCTCGACCGGCGGCCGCGGCCCCCACGCCCCCGCCCCCGGACCCGCCGGCACCTCCGCCGCGCGATCCCCCGGCGCACCGTCGCATCCGTCGCCGCCGACCGGCCCCGGCGCCGGACGGCATGCCAGCGCCCCGCACCCGGTCGCCCCCGGCGCCGCGCACCAGGACGACCTGCGCCGGCCCGCCCAGGGCGGCGACGCGCCGGCGACCCCGCGCGCGGCCGCCCGCAGCACGACCGGCCGCAGCACCACCGGCGCCGCCGTCGCCCTGCCCGGGCTGGTGTGCGCCGACGGCCACGCCAACCCGCCGGACCGCTCCGCCTGCCGGCACTGCGGCGCACCGCTGAGCGGCCCCACCCGCACGGTCGCCCGCCCGCCGCTCGGCGCGGTCGCGGTGAGCACGGGGGAGGGGTTCGTGCTCGACCGCAGCGCGATCATCGGCCGTCGCCCCCGCGCCTCCCGCGTCAGCGGCACCGACGTGCCGCAGCTGATCACCGTGCCGAGCCCGCAGCAGGACATCTCCCGCTCGCACCTCGAGCTGCGCCTCGAGGGGTGGCACGTGGTCGCCCTCGACCTCGGCACCACCAACGGCACCACCCTCCACCGCGAGGGCCATGAGCCGCTGCGGCTGCGCCCGCGCGAGGGTGTGGTGCTGCACGATCGGGACCTGCTGGACCTGGGGGACGAAGTGCACCTGACGTACGGGGAGAAGGCATGAGCTCGAGACCACCCTCCGCCCCGCCGCGCCTCGCCGGCTACGAGTACGAGAAGCTGCTCGGCTCCGGCGGGTTCGCGGACGTGTTCCTGTACCGCCAGTCCCGGCCGCAGCGGCTGGTCGCGATCAAGGTGCTGCTGTCCACGGTGCTCGACGACTCCGTGCGCCACCAGTTCGACTCCGAGGCCAACGTCATGGCCCAGATGTCGACCCACCCCTCGATCGTCACGATCCACCAGGCCGAGGTCTCCGACGACCACCGCCCCTACATCGTGATGGAGAACTGCTCCCGCCCGAACTACGGGGTGCGGTTCCGCAAGGAGCGGATCACGGTCGCGGAGGCGCTGCGCGTCGGCGTGCAGATCGCCGGCGCCGTGGAGACCGCGCACCGCGCCGGGATCCTGCACCGCGACATCAAGCCGGCGAACATCCTCGTCACCGACTACAACCGGCCCGCGCTCACCGACTTCGGCATCTCGATCGCCACCGGTCAGGGCGAGGACGTCGAGGACTCCCAGGGCATGTCGATCCCGTGGTCGCCGCCGGAGTTCTTCGCCGACCCGCCGCGGGCCGACGTGCGCAGCGACGTCTTCTCCCTCGCCGCGACCGTGTACTCGCTGCTGGCCGGGCAGACGCCCTTCGAGCGGCGCGGGCAGCGCAACACCGCCACCGATCTCATCCAGCGGATCGCGAGCGAGCCGCTGGCGCCCCTGGACCGGCCCGACGTCCCCGCGGAGCTGAACCGGGCGCTGTCGATCGCGATGGCGAAGGATCCTGCCGGCCGCTACGACACCGCGCTCGCCTTCGGCCGGGCCCTGCAGCAGGTGGAGCTGTCCCTCTCGCTGCCGGTCACCCAGATGGACGTGCTCGACGAGCGCGGCGCCGCGGCACCGGCCCACGACGGCGAGGACGACGAGCTCGTCGAGCACACACGGATCCGGAAGGTCGCGACCGTCGACCCCGAGACCGGGACCAGCCCGGGCGGCAGGCGTCGCACGGACCCCTATGCCGGCGTCGCCCCAGCGCTGGGCCCCTCGCCCGCCCCCGCAGGTCCTACGAGCTGGTCGGGCGCCTCCGCCCCGTCGGCCGCGGAGACCTCCGAGTCCACGATGATGCGCCCGGCGGGCGCCGCGGCACCCGCCGGCGGGCAGGCGCCGTCCGCACACCCGGGGGAAGAGGCCGACGGCGACCGGCACCGCACCCCTGCCTGGCCGTTCGTGACCCTTGCCGCGGTGCTCGTGATCATGCTCGGCGTCGGGGCGACTCTCGGCGTGCGCTACTTCTTCGTGGAGCCCGAGCAGGAGCGCGAGACCCTGGACCCCAATCCTCCTGTCACCCAGGCCGAGGCGCCGGGCGCTCCCCGCAACGTCGAGCTGCAGGTCATCGCCTCCGAGGAGGACACCGGGTCGACAGGACGGGTGAAGGTGGCCTGGGAGGTCCCCGAGAACTACACGCAGGAGGATCACTTCATCGTGCAGTGGCAGGACCTGCCTCCGAACTACGACCGCTACGCCGTCCAGCACGAGGCCCACGGCCAGAACTCGATCACCATCGAGATCCCGCCCCAGCTGGCCGACCGCTGCCTGACCGTGCGCACGGTCAACCCCAACGGGCAGTCCAGCGAGACGGCGGAGAAGTGTCTCAATGGTTGATGACGACAGCGGGTACGCCCGCAGTGACGAGGCCGCCGCAGCTGCGGCGGCCCGCCGGATGCAACACACAGGAGGCCAGTGACGATGGCGTCGACTATCTCGGTCGAGTTCTGCGGGGAGTGGTACCGCGTCGAGGACGGCGAGGAGCTCACGATCGGACGTGAAGCGGACCTCACCATCGACGAGGACAACGCCTTCCTCCACCGACGGTTCCTCACGATCGTGCAGGTCGAGTCGATGTGGTGGCTGGTGAACATCGGTGCGCGGCTCTCGGCCACGCTCACAGACGGGTCCGGCTCGATGCAGGCCTGGCTCGCCCCCGGCGCGCGGATCCCGCTCGTCTTCGATGTGACCAAGGTGGTGTTCACCGCCGGGCCCACCACCTACGACCTCGCCGTGCACGCGGACTCCCCGGAGTTCGCACGGATCGCCGGTCCGGACGATCCCGCCGGCGAGACGACCGTCGGCTCCGTGCAGCTCACCCCGAGCCAGAAGCTGCTGATCCTCGCGCTCGCCGAGCCGATGCTCGTGCGCGAGGGCTCCGGCATGAGCTCCGTCCCCACCTCGGCACAGGCCTCGAAGCGCCTGGGCTGGCAGCTGACGAAGTTCAACCGCAAGCTCGACAACGTGTGCGACAAGCTCGACCGGCTCGGGGTGCGGGGGCTGCGCGGCGGCCCCGGCAAGCTGGCGAGCAACCGCCGGGCACGGCTCGTCGAGCACGCGGTCTTCTCCCGGCTCGTGACCGCCGAGGACCTTCCCCTGCTGGACCAGGCGCAGGACGCAGAGGACGACTGAGGCCGCTGACGACCGTGGACCGCTGAGCGGTCCCGACCCCGACCGGGGGAGGAGAGACGATGCGCATCAAGCTCACGCTGCGCAGGCCCGAGGACAGGCTGACCGACCTGGAGGTGACCGCCGACGCGACCGCGACGGTCGCCGACGTCGCGAACGCCCTGTACCTCGCCGATCCGCTGCGCAGCGAGGTCGAGCCGCCCGAGGGGCTGACCCTGCAGGTCCAGGACCCGGGCGCCGGACCGGGCGCGAACGGGGTGCGCTCCCTGGACCGGGCGATCGACCTGATCCAGGCCGGTCTGCGCTCCGGCAGCATCGTCTCCATCGCCCGCTCCTCGAGCGAGTACGCCACCCGCTCCGAGTCCCGCGGCGCGGCGGTCGCCCTGATGCGCGTGCTCTCCGGCCCCGAGGCGGGACGCGAGTACCCGCTGCCCTCGGGATCCAGCGTGGTCGGGCGCGAGGGCGACCTCGACATCCGCATCGGCGACCCGATGCTCTCCAAGCGCCACGCCCGCATCAACGTCGGCGACACGATCGAGATCGTGGACCTGCACTCCTCGAACGGGGTGGTGATCGGCGGCGAGCAGGTGCAGCGCGCCGTGATCGGCCCTGCCGACACGGTCCTGATCGGCGGGACCACCTTCTCGGTGATCCTTCTGCACCGCCTCGGCGGCACCGCCCCCAGCTCGCCCGTGGTCGAGTTCAACCGGTCGCCGCGCGTGGTGCCGCGCTTCCCCTACCGGCCCCTGAAGGCGCCCACGCCGCCGAAGGAGCCGAGCCCGCAGTTCTTCCCGATCTTCATGATGTTCGCCCCGCTCCTCATGGGCAGCCTCATGTTCTCGATCACCCGCAGCCCGTTCTCGCTCATGTTCGTGTTCATGATGCCGATGATGGCGACCGCGGGATATCTGAACCGCAAGTTCCAGCAGAAGAAGATGCTCGAGCGGCAGATCGTGAACTTCGAGGAGGGCCTCGCCTCCCTCAAGCGCCGCGTCACCGCCGCGCAGGACCTCGAGCGCGCGGTGCGCCTGGTCGAGACGCCCTCGGCCGCGGACACCGTCGACGCCGCCTTCCGGCTCGGACGCCTGCTGTGGACCCATCGTCCCGAGCACAACGCCTTCGGCACGGTGCGCCTGGGCCTCGGCATCGCGGAGTCCCGGGTGGGCATCGACATGCCCGGCGAGAACGATGCGATCCCGAAGTACTACGACATGCTCGACGACATGCACGAGGAGTACAGGACGATCGCCGGCGTGCCGGTGGTCGCGGAGCTGCGCCATGCGGGCAACCTCGGCGTCGCCGGCGGCGGCGAGGAGGCGGACGGGGTCGCCCGCGGCATCGTCACCCAGCTCTTCGCGCTCCACTCCCCGGCGGAGATCGCGCTCGCCGCGATCACCTCCCGCTCCAGCCGCGACATGTGGCAGTGGCTGAAGTGGCTGCCGCACACCTCGAGCCCGCACTCCCCGCTGCCCGGCGACCACCTCGCCGACACCCCCGGACGCGGCACCTCCCTCCTCTCCCGGGTCGAGGAGCTCATCGAGCAGCGCGCCGGTGACGAGTCGCCCTCGCTGCGCACCCCGATGACCGCCGACATCACGCAGGAGCCGCAGATCCCGCCGGAGCCGATCACCCCGAGCCTGGTGCTGATCGTCGAGGACGACGCTCCCGTGGACCGGGCGCGCCTGGTGCGCATCGCCGAACGCGGCCCCGACGTCGGCGTGCACGTGATCTGGTGCGCCGCCAACATCGCGGCGCTGCCCGCCGCCTGCCGCACCTACGTCTCCGTGGACGAGTCGATCGAGGGCGCCAGCGCCGGGCACGTGCGGGTGGGGGAGCGGTACTACCCCGTCACCGTCGAGACGGTCTCGGTCGAGGTCGCCTCGGGCGTGGCCCGCCACCTCTCGCCGGTCGTCGACGCGGGCGTGCCCGTGGACGACGACTCCGACCTCCCGCGCGCGATCTCCTATCTCAAGCTCGGCGGGATGCCGATGGCCGAGGAGCCGGACCACATCATCGAGCGGTGGAAGGAGAACAACTCCCTCACCCCGCGCGACGGCTCCGAGCCCCAGCGCCGCAAGCACGACGCGAACCTGCGCGGCCTCATCGGCCACAACGGCCAGGACGCCTTCCACCTCGACCTGCGCACCAACGGCCCGCACGCCCTCGTCGGCGGCACCACCGGAGCCGGCAAGTCCGAGTTCCTGCAGGCATGGGTGATGGGGATGGCCACCGCGCACAGCCCCGACCGGGTCACCTTCCTGTTCGTGGACTACAAGGGCGGTGCCGCCTTCGCCGACGCCGTGGACCTCCCGCACACCGTCGGCCTGGTCACCGACCTCTCCCAGCACCTGGTGCGGCGCGCGCTGACCTCGCTGCGCGCGGAGCTGCACCACCGCGAGCACCTCCTGAACCGGAAGAAGGCCAAGGACCTCGTCTCCCTCGAGCGCACCGGCGACCCCGAGGCGCCGCCCAGCCTGATCATCATCGTCGACGAGTTCGCGGCGCTGGCGAAGGAGATCCCCGAGTTCGTCGACGGCGTCGTGGACGTCGCCGCGCGAGGCCGGTCCCTGGGCCTGCACCTGATCCTCGCCACCCAGCGCCCCGCGGGCGTCATCAAGGACAACCTGCGCGCGAACACGAACCTGCGCATCGCGCTGCGCATGGCCGACGAGGCCGACTCCAAGGACATCCTCGGCGACAAGATGGCCGCGCACTTCGATCCGGGCATCCCCGGCCGTGCCGCGGCGAAGACGGGCCCCGGCCGCATCGCGACCTTCCAGACCGGCTACGCGGGCGGATGGACCACCCACGAGCCCGAGCGGGCCCGCATCGACATCGTCGAGAAGGACTTCGGCACCGGCGAGCAGTGGGACATCCCCTCCCCGCCCACCAAGGAGGTCATGGACCCCGGCCCCAACGACATCTCCCGAGTGGTCGCGACGGTGAAGGCCGCGGCGGAGCGGGCCGGCGTGCCCACACCCCGCAAGCCGTGGCTGTCCGAGCTGGCCGACGCCTACGACCTCTCCCGCCTGCCCACGCGACGCACCGACGAGGAACTGCTGCTGGGCGTGATGGACGTGCCCGAGGACCAGTCCCAGCCGACCGTCTCCTACTACCCCGACCGCGACGGCAACATGGCGATCTACGGCACGGGCGGCTCGGGCAAGTCGACCACGCTGCGCACCCTCGCGGTCTCCGCCGCGTCCACCGTGCGCGGCGGCCCCGTGCACGTGTACGGGCTCGACTTCGGCGCCTCGGGCCTGACGATGCTCGAGGACCTCCCGCACGTCGGCTCGATCGTCGCCGGCGACGACGAGGAGCGGGTGATCCGCCTGCTGCGCACCCTGCGCGAGCTGATCGACGACCGCGCCCGCGAGTTCGCGAAGCGGCGCGCGGGCTCGGTGGCCGAGTACCGCGAGCTCGCCGGGAAGCCCGAGACCCCGCGCATCCTCCTGCTGGTCGACGGCATGGCCGCCTTCCGCGAGGCGTACGACTACTCGAACCTGTCGAAGTGGTTCACCGCCTTCGTCCAGATCGCGACCGACGGCCGCCAGGTGGGCGTGCACGTCATCGTCACGGGCGACCGCCCCAACGCGATCCCGACCTCGCTCGGATCCTCCATCCAGCGACGCCTCATCCACCGCATGGCCAGCGCCGACGACTACGCCGCCTTCGGCGAGCCGAAGGACGTCCTGGACGGCGGCTCGCCCCCGGGACGCTCCATCCTCGACGGCCACGAGGTGCAGATCGCGGTCCACGGCGGCGACTCGAACGTCGCGATCCAGTCCCGCGAGGTGGCCAAGCTCGCGCAGGCCATGCGTCGCGCCGGCGTGCCGGAGGCGCCCGCGATCGAGCGTCTGCCCGAGCGGGTCGAGTTCGCGGCGCTGCGCCCGGTCGTCGGCGGGCGCCCCGTCCTGGGCGTGGCCGACGAGACCCTCGCCGAGATCACCTACGAGCCGCGCGGCGCCTTCATGGTCACCGGCCCGATGGGCTCCGGCCGCACCACCGCGATGCTCACCATCGCCACCGGGCTCAAGGCGATGGAGAACCCGATGCGCCTGGTGCGCTTCTCCTCGCGCCGCACCCCGCTGACCGGCCTGCCGATCTGGGACGTGGAGGGCTCCGACCCGGATACCGTGCGCGAGCTCGCCGGCCAGCTGCGCCAGACCATCGAGTCCGGAGCGGTCGGGGAGGGGCGCCTGGCGCTGTTCATCGACGGGGTCGCGGACTTCACCGGCACCGGCGTCGAGAACGACCTCGACAAGCTCATCCGGGCCAGCACCCGCGAGGGCCAGTTCGTGGTGGGCGAGAACGAGTCCGCGTCCTGGTCCCAGGCGTACGTCCTCGCCCAGCCCTTCAAGGCCGGGCGACGGGGCCTGCTGCTCCAGCCCAGCGACATGGACGGCGACTCGCTGCTCGGCACCGGACTGGGGAGGATCCGTCGGGCCGACTTCCCTGCCGGGCGCGGCTTCCTCGTCTACAGCGGCCGCGCGATGAAACTGCAGGTCGCGCAGATCACCACGGGCTGACGCCCGTCGCCGAGGGGCCGACGGGGCCGGGCGGGGACGTCCTCCGCGTCGGCCCCGCGGCGCGGGCATGCCGGGCGTCGTCCCCATGGGGACTCCTCCCCATGGTCCGTCCCGACGGATCGCCCTACAGTGAAGGCTGTCGAGCACGGAAGGGGCCCGGCGCACCGCAGGGGGCGCAGGAGCCGGTGAACAGGAAGGGGAACCCGGATCGTGAACGCCACGAAGGGTATGAACGTCGAAGAGGTCAAGCGGATGTCGGGCCAGCTCCGCGATGCGGCCGACGAGATCACGCGGATCGAGCAGGAGCTCACCCGGGGCCTGGAGGACGTGGACTGGACCGGGCCGGACGCCGACCGGTTCCGCGGCCAGTGGTCCGGGGAGATGGTCCCCGCGCTCCAGCAGATCATGAACGCCGTCGGCGAGCTCAGCGAGTCCGCCGACCGCAACGCCGCCGAGCAGGAGGCCACCTCGAGCTGAGGCGGCACCGGAGCGCCGGCACGGCCGACGACGCAGGCGGGGAGGGCCTGGGCGGAGCACCGCTCGGGCCTTCTGCGTGCCTGGTATCTTGGTCGCCGTCAGCGCCGGGGGACGAATGGAGCACAGCACCGTGAAGAGCATCGAGTATCCGAGCGCCGACTTCCCGGGGCCGCCCCGGGTCCGGGTCGAGGTGCCGGAGGACTGGGAGTCGCTCACGGTGCCGGGGGTGCAGCTCGCCGTCGCCCAGCCGCGCGTGGAGGGTCGCTTCCGTGCCAACATCGTCGTGACCGTGCAGCGCTTCGGCCCCGAGTTCGACCTCGATGCGGCCCGCTCCGGCCTCGAGCAGCGCAAGGCCTCCCTGCCCGAGCTCGAGGAGCTCGGCACCGGGGAGATCGAGATCGAGGGACGGACCTGGATCGCGAGCGAGTACGGCTACACCCAGCCCGGGCGTCCCACGGTCGTGCAGGCCGCGCGCTACGCGGTGCTCGACCGCGGCGGCGTCGCGACCGATGTGCTTGAGATCGTCGGCAGCTGCGGAGCGGAGAGCGCCGACGAGGAGATCGAGACCGTGCGCGCCATCCAGGACTCCCTGCGGTTGGAGCTCGACTGACGCCACGTCCCATGCCGTCCCAGGAGGACGCCGGCCCTCGCGGTCTGCGTCCTCCTGTCGTCAGGGGCCCCGGAGGCCACGGAGTAGCAGCTGCTCCGGGTGTTCCACCGGCTCCGTGGCCCGTGCAGGGCCGACCGGGTGCGGCGGGCTGCCTCACCTGGTGAGCCGCCCGTCCGCTCGCGGTCGTCGTCTCCGCGCGTGGCCGCCCGACTGGGGAGCTCTGCCTGGGGAGTTGTCCCCATCGCCAAGGGGTGGTGGGGGTTCTAGGGTGGTGTCATCACCTGGGGGACAGGGATCGAGGAAGTGGCCATGGGGGTCGCGGAGGTCCGGTTCGGTGGGTGGGGATCTGATTTTTCTCGATGAGTTGGAGGACACCATGAAGAAGGGTATGAACCCTGAGGCCGTTGAGCAGATGGGTACGACGGCGGAGACGGCGGGCGATGACATCAACACCGCGTACACGACGGTGCAGGGTCGTGTGACGGATTTCGACTGGACCGGTGAGGACCGCGACAAGTACGTGTCGGAGTTCGAGGGGACTCTGGGTGGTCTGGTGCAGCAGGTCGTGTCGCAGGCGCAGGAGTTCGCGGAGCGTGCGCGTCAGAATGCTCAGCAGCAGCGTGAGGCGTCGTCCTGATCTGCTGAGTTCTTCAGCGTTTCGGTTTTTCTTTCTTCAGCAGTGATTGGGCTCCGGGATCGGGGCGAAAGGGGTTTGTGATGGCTTTCAAGGGTATGAATCCGGATGAGGGTCGCGATGTCGCGATGGAGATCCTCAGGGCGAGTGAGCAGGTCGTCGAGAAGATCGACGGGGTGACCAATGTCGTGAACTCGGTGGAGTGGGTCGGTCCGGACTACGACGCCTACCGTGATGAGTGGAACGCGTTCGTGAACGGTGCGGTGAACAACCTGGTCGAGGCGTTCAAGGCCAAGTCCGATGAGCTGAACAAGCATGCCGAGGAGCAGGACACCACCTCGAACCAGAACTGAGCTCGCTCGGTTCGTCGTGGCGCTGGCCCCGTCCCCTGTTGTGGGGGCGGGGCCTTCGTCATGCCCGGGCGGTGCTCTCGCCCCGGGGGCCCGCCGCCGCCGCGATCCACGCCGGCCTGTCCCCGTCCGCCGGCGCCGCGGGGATGCATGCGCTCGCGAGGTCCTCGCGATGCCCGCCGAGCGTGCGCGGGCGGAGAGGCTGCGGCTCCTGCGGGGCGTCGGGAGGGGGAGCCCATCGGCGCTGTCCACAACCTCTGCACCCACCAGAAGACTTCTGACCTGCGGAGACGGCCGTGACACCGAATGGGGAGGGTGATGGGGAGTTGTCCCCATCGCCAAGGGGTGGTGGGGGTTCTAGGGTGGTGTCATCACCTGGGGGACAGGGATCGAGGAAGTGGCCATGGGGGTCGCGGAGGTCCGGTTCGGTGGGTGGGGATCTGATTTTTCTCGATGAGTTGGAGGACACCATGAAGAAGGGTATGAACCCTGAGGCCGTTGAGCAGATGGGTACGACGGCGGAGACGGCGGGCGATGACATCAACACCGCGTACACGACGGTGCAGGGTCGTGTGACGGATTTCGACTGGACCGGTGAGGACCGCGACAAGTACGTGTCGGAGTTCGAGGGGACTCTGGGTGGTCTGGTGCAGCAGGTCGTGTCGCAGGCGCAGGAGTTCGCGGAGCGTGCGCGTCAGAATGCTCAGCAGCAGCGTGAGGCGTCGTCCTGATCTGCTGAGTTCTTCAGCGTTTCGGTTTTTCTTTCTTCAGCAGTGATTGGGCTCCGGGATCGGGGCGAAAGGGGTTTGTGATGGCTTTCAAGGGTATGAATCCGGATGAGGGTCGCGATGTCGCGATGGAGATCCTCAGGGCGAGTGAGCAGGTCGTCGAGAAGATCGACGGGGTGACCAATGTCGTGAACTCGGTGGAGTGGGTCGGTCCGGACTACGACGCCTACCGTGATGAGTGGAACGCGTTCGTGAACGGTGCGGTGAACAACCTGGTCGAGGCGTTCAAGGCCAAGTCCGACGAGCTGAACAAGCATGCCGAGGAGCAGGACACCACCTCGAACCAGAACTGAGCTCGCTCGGTTCGTCGTGGCGCTGGCCCCGTCCCCCTGTCGTGGGGGCGGGGCCTCCGTCATGCCCGGGCGGCGAGGGAGCGGAAGTCCTCGAGCACCCGCCGGGGCTCATCGTCCAGCGGAAGGGTCTCGGGGTCGAGGGCCCCGTCCATCGCGCCGGGGAGGTCGGAGCGCAGCTCCGCGAAGAGAGCCTCGAGGTCCTGCTGCTCGGCGCCGCGCTCGGCGACCAGCTCGAGGGTCAGGCCCTCCGCGACGTCCATGGTCTGGGCGGCGAGCAGCACTCGGGCCAGCTGCTCGCGCGAGATCGCCCCGTCGCCCGGGGAGCCCTCCCTGCGGCCGTCTCCCTGACGGGCGACGAGCCGGTGCTCGTCCTGCGCCTCGTAGTCGAACCATCCCGGACGGACGATCGTGTACGGGAGTCCGCTGGCGCGCAGCAGCCGCTCCGAGCGGTGCTTCCACGTGGCCAGCCCCGTGGTGCGGTCATGATGCGAATCGTGCACCGTCACCCCCAGCGCCGTCATCAGCGTCACCCGCACCGGGCGCCCGGTCCTGAGCGCGGCCTCGACGAGCAGCCGCACGATCCCGTAGTCCACGGCCTCCGCCTCGCCCGGTGCGCCGTGCGAGCCATGGGTGAGGATCACCCCGTCCACGTCCTCCAGGGCGCGCGCCACATCGGCGCCCCGCGTCGCCTCGCCCACCATGAGCTCCGTCCCGGCGGGAAGGAGTCGCGCACCCCGCTGCGTGCTGCGCACGAGCGCTCGCGTGCGCAGCCCGGCGCTGACCGCCTGCCGCACCACACGGCGTCCCACGCCCCCGGTCGCCCCGATCACCAGGATCGTGTCCCTCGCCATGGCGTCCCCTCGTCGTCCGTCGACTCCGCGTGCACGATCGGCGCGCGGAGCACCGAAACTACCGAGCGCCGCCCAGGGGAGGAAGGGCCTCGCAGTGCCTGGACGGATGGCCGGCCCCTCTGTGCTCACGGTGCACGGTGCTCCGAGGGCCGCAGGACGGCGCGGCGTCCTCGTTCCCGAGAGTCGCCGGACGGCGCGGCGCCCCCGTTCCCGAGTGCGAGGGGAGCGGGGGCGCTGGGACAGAGAGGTCAGCGGTAGTTGATGAACTGGAGCGCGACCTCGAGATCCTTGCCCTTCAGCAGGCCGATCACTCCCTGGAGGTCGTCGCGACTCTTCGAGGAGACCCGCAGCTCGTCACCCTGGATCTGGGCCTTGATGCCCTTGGGGCCCTCGTCGCGGATGATCTTCGCGATCTTCTTCGCGTCCTCGGAGCTGATGCCCTCCTTGAGGGAGGCCGCCAGGCGCACCTCCTTGCCGGACTGTCGGGGCTCGCCCACGTCCAGCGCCTTGAGGGAGATACCTCGACGGATCAGCTTGGACTGCAGCACGTCCAGCACCGCGAGCACGCGCTCCTCGGCGTTGGCGGTCATGACGATCTCGTCGCCGCCGAGAGTGATCGAGGCGCCGGTGCCCCGGAAGTCGTAGCGCTGGCCGACCTCCTTCACGGCCTGGTTCACGGCGTTGTCGACCTCCTGGCGGTCGAGCTTGCTGACGATGTCGAACGATGAATCGGCCATCGGATCCTCCTCGGGGCGGCGCCGTGCACGGGCCGCTGTCACGTCGATCGGGCGGGGTCTGTCCAGTGATGGTCCCACGTCGGCTGGAGGAGCGTCCCCGGGCTGACGGGATCGCGGGCGGACGCGGCTCCGACCGGGGCCGGAAGGGGCTGTGACGCCTCTCATGCACGGAGGGACCCGTCTGGGTTCGCACCGCGGGCGGGACCCCGCTATGCTGTTCCGAGTCCGCTTCCGGCGGCCGCAGGACCGAGGTCCGGCGGGTGGCGGGAGAGGGTCGCGGCAGATTACCCGAGCGGCCAAAGGGAGCTGACTGTAAATCAGCTGGCATTGCCTACGGGGGTTCGAATCCCTCATCTGCCACGCCGAGGATCCTGTGATCCGAAGCACCGGGCCCCGCCCCCGAATTGCCTCCGGGCAAGGAGACGGGTAAGGTTCACCGGGTTGCCCTGATAGCTCAGTCGGCAGAGCATCTCCATGGTAAGGAGAAGGTCAAGGGTTCGATTCCCTTTCAGGGCTCTGATGGATGCGGCGGCCCGGTCTCATTCGAGATCGGGCCGTTTCATCGGTCACGCCGGGGTAGCTCAGACGGTTAGAGCGCACGACTCATAATCGTGAGGTCGCGGGTTCGATCCCCGCCCTCGGTACCACGCCGGTCCCCACCGGAGTGCAGATTCCACATCCCCCGAGTACGGGGACCCACGAGGCGCGCCGCCGGGTGCGCCACCCGGACGAAAGAGGCGAACCGTGGCGAGCAAGAGCTCTGACGTGCGTCCCAAGATCACCATGGCGTGTGTCGACTGCA
>Ga0308157_10002325_pt1 | contig 31852 bp, 31 predicted proteins | sample PhyBR1_FD_201035 | JGI IMG/M metagenome (GOLD analysis project Ga0308157, IMG submission 201035) | Phyllosphere microbial communities from UC Gill Tract Community Farm, Albany, California, United States - DLSLB.R1 | ecosystem: Host-associated > Plants > Phyllosphere > Unclassified | place: USA...
TAGCCAAGGGGAGGTTGGGAGGGGGTTGGTTTTGAGTGGTGCCGAGCCATGCTCGGCAGACGCTTTCCCGGTAAGGCCCCAGCCGAGCATGGCTCGGCTCTACCGGGTCAAAAGCTACCCCTCCCCAGCCCTCCCCTTCGCTGCGCGAAAGGGAGGGGGCAAAGCAACTGCGCTGCGTGCGATAGCGGAGCCAGGCTTTGCCCCTCCCCTTTGGTGTCGCCAAGGGGAGGTTTGGAGGGGGTTGGTTTTGCTTTTAGCTTTTGCGTAGTGCCGAGCCATGCTCGGCAGACGCTTTCCCGGTAAGGCCCCAGCCGAGCATGGCTCGGCTCTACACGGTCAGAAGCTAGCCCTCCTGGGCCTGGGCCTTGCCCTCACCCCTCTCCCGGGGGAAGAGGGGCGGTTCAGATTTTGGGCGTTAGCGCGCTGCGCCGAACTGATAGGTCACACCCAGCATCGGGCCGGACAGGGATACATCCAGACGCTTGCCGTTGTCGCGGTAATCCAGGCTCTGGTGGCGGTAGCCCATCGATACGAACAATTTGTCGGTCGCCCGATAGTTGGCCAACGCCAACAGCTGCCAGGTAGCGTCCGAGCCCACACCAAAACCACCTGCATCTACATAGACAATGCTGGTCCACTGCGGCGTCAGGGCCTGCCGCCAGCGCACACCGGCAATCGGGTCCACGAACGAAGAGTCCGAACGCGCCGATACCAGACCCGGCACATCCAGCGCGGCGCGGATGTCCCAATAACGGACACCGGCCAACAGATCGACGCCAGTGCGCTCGGTGGCCATCCAGGCGTAACCCGCCGTCGCGGTCACCGAGGTCTGTCGCACTTTCACGCTGGCGGCCAGGCCCATCGGCAGCGGGGTCGAATCCGACGTCGATGCATGGGTGACATCGGCCTGCAGTACAAAGTCGCCGCGACGCGCGGTGCCAGTGATGAACGCGGCCGCGTCCAGGCTGTCCATCAGCTCGGAAAACGACTTGTCCACATCGACCATGGGGGCAGCGCGGAACGGGCGCACCTGCCCTTCCATCCCGCTCATCCACACATATGGCGTGGCCTGGAAGCGCCAGCTGTCGTCGAGGTCGTTGCCCCGCGCATGGGCAAGCGGAAAGCCGCCCATTGCAAGCAGCAGCGGCAAGCACTGCCGCTTGAAGTGGGATCGGGTAATCATTGCAGCTCCAGAGGATACGTGCCGGCAAGCCGGACACGCAGGTTATGCATCACACGCCGAGGAAACGGAACGGCTTGGTTTCCTTGAACTGGGCGTTGGCTTCACCCGAATAGATGGTGCGCTGCTGCGCACCGAGGTCCAGGCGCTTGACCTTGCCGCCGTTCTCACTGAAGTCGATCTTCTTCAAGTCCACCCAGAACACGTTGGTCGCCAACGCTGATTCGAAGTAGTAGCGCAGGCGCGATTGGTCGGACACCGTGCGCCAGCGGGTGGACGAGATGTTGGGCTGGTCCGGGGTGGTGATGCCGTACGGCACCGACACGTTGCGGATCACGCCGAATACGCTGGCGGTAGATTCCACCGGGTCGGTCGACTTGGGAATGGCGTCGATATAGAACGCTGCGCGGGCAAAGCGGTCCGCCGCGCGGTTGGTCCCGGGCAACATCACCGTGCCACCAATCTCGCGCCAGTAACTTTCAAGAGCCAGCTGCTCTTCGAAGATCGGCGAGTTGGTCATCACCTTGTAGTCGCGGCTGTGATGGATGACCTGCTTGCCCTTGATGTATTCGATGATGGCACTGTCGCCGCTGGCATCTGACAGGGACAGGTGCAACGTGGCCAGGCGCTGCTCACCCGGCGGGGCATCGCTGACCAGGGTAAATGGCTCATCGGCCAAGGCTTTGACCGCTTCGTCCACGCTGGCGAAGTTGTCCAGCATGTACTGCGTCCACGCGGAGATGCTCAGGCCGGGCTTGCCGCTGTTGCGTTCGGGGTATTCGGATTCGGCCAGCCACAGCAGGTTTGCAACCAGGCCGGCTTCGTTCATGCCGTCGGTGGTGGCAATATCGTAGGCGCTGGCGATGACACTGCCATAACGCGAGGTCCACTCCAGCGTATCGGCACCGGTCTCGCCATTGCGCTGCATGCCACGCGGGAACATCCACAGGTGGGTACCGGTATCGATCTTGTAGTCCATCGAGCGGCCGGTGAACACTTCGTTGCCCGCGCCGTGGTAGACGAAGCGGGTGCAGGCATCTGCGTCCTGCGGTGCGCCAAACATGCCAATGAGAACGGTGGCGCAGGCTGCGATAAGGGATCGCTGGGCTGACTTCATCGTAAGAGCCTCCTTGGCTCTATCAATTCAGTTGATGCAATCGGATTGATCCTAGCAGCCATTCATTTTTTGATCTGGACGCAGTTGGCAGTCCCGGCAAGAGCAGGATGCCTGCGCACGCGCTGCTATGCTGATTGCAGCCATGTCCGGCCGCACACGTGATGATCACCATGCCTGCTATTCCCTCTCATCTGCGCGCACTGCGCCTGCCTGCCTGTTCGCTGTTGGCACTTGCGTTGGGCGGCTGCCTGACCGCGCCAGGGCCGGTGGTATCCGGCGATGGCCGTTGCACCGATGCTGATCTGCAGTGGGCGGTTGGCAAGGCCGGCGATGAGGCGACGATGCGCAAGCTGGCCAAGGACAGCGGCGCTGGACTGGTCAATCCGATCACCCCGACCACGATTGTCTCGCGCGATATCCGCCAGGATCGTCTGCGCGTGTATCTGGATGCGGGGAATGTGATCACCGCCGTACGGTGTGAGTGATTGCTGAGGGTTGGGGCTTGGAAGCCTGCCCTCACCCCTCCCCCTCTCCCGCATGCAGGAGAGGGGACGTGATCGTTGATGTTGCCCATGACGGATGCATTGCGGCTTGGAGCAGCTATGCCCTGCCTTGCTTTCCCCTCTCCCCTTGCGGGAGAGGGGCAGGGGAGAGGGGTAGCTTTAGCTTTAGCTTCAACGTAAACCCAAAGCCCAACCCAAAAACAAAGGCCCGCCAATGGCGGGCCTTTGCCGTTCTCAGCAACAACAAGCGGCGAATTACTGCGCCTTGGCGTCCTCAGCCTTCGGCACCGAAGCTTCGGTGGTGATGCGGATCTTGACGTCGTCGCTCACGGCCGGGGCATAAGCACCCACACCGAAATCGCTGCGCTTGATGGTGGTGGTGGCATCAAAGCCCACCGACGGCACCTTCATCATCGGGTGCTCGCCAGCGCCGTTCACGGTCACATCCAGCACCACCGGCTTGGTCACGCCCTTGACGGTCAGGTCGCCGGTCACGGTCAGCTTGTTGGTGCCGGCCGCTTCCACCTTGGTGCTCTTGAAGGTGGCGGTCGGGAACTTGGCGGCGTCGAAGAAATCAGCGCTGCGCAGGTGCTCGTCGAACTTGGCGGTGAAGCTGTTCAGGCCCGACAGCGGCAGGGTCACTTCAACGGTCGACTTGCTCACGTCTGCGGCGTCGTACACCAGGGTGCCATCAGCGTTGCCGAAGTGCGCGGTCGGGTTGGAAAAACCCATGTGGTTCCACTGCACCAGCACGTCGGTGTGGCTCGGGTCGAGCTTGTAGGTGCCAGCGGCAACCTGGATGGCAGCTGCTTCCGGGGCAGCCGGGGCGGCGGCAGCGGCATCGGCCGGCGCAGCAGCGGTTTCAGCCGGGGCAGCAGCCGGTGCGGCGTTGTCGGCCGGCTTGGAGCAGGCGGTGATGGCAGCGGCCAGGGCCAGCGGGAGCAGCAGCTTGGAAAGATTGGACATGGGAAAACTCCTGAAAGTGGTAAAGCTGGATGGAGGCAGTTTCAACAGGCAAGGCTTCAGTCGCTGTGACAGAAGCCGCCGGTGCAACGGTCAGACAATGCGTGCTGCTTCGTCGAAGGACAGGCGCGGCAGGCGCGGGAAGACGCCAGACGGGTCGCCGTAGCCGAGGTTGACCAGGAAATTGGTCTTGATGGCAGTGCCGGCAAAGAAGGCTTCGTCCACCTTGGCCGCATCGAAACCTGACATCGGGCCGGCATCCAGGCCCAGCGCGCGCGCGGCCAGGATCAGGTAGGCGCCCTGCAGGGTGCCGTTGCGGAATGCGGCTTCGTGGCGGCCTTCACGCGGGCCATCAAACCAGGACTTGGCGTCGGCATGCGGGAACAGGTACGGCAGCTTTTCGTGGAAATCCTGGTCAAAACCAATAATCGCGGTAACCGGCGCCGCCATCGTCTTGGCCAGGTTGCCCTCGGACAGGGCCGGGGCAAGCTTCTGCTTGGCGTCGGCCGATTTGACGAAGACAAACCGCGCCGGGCTGGCATTGGCAGAGGTCGGGGCCCACTTCAGCAGGTCGTACAACGCACGCAGTTGGCTGTCCTCGACCGGGCGGTCCTGGAAGGCATTCTGCGTACGGGCGGTGCGGAACAGCTGGTCAAGCGCGGCATCGTTGAAGATGTCGGACATGGAAACTCCGTGGTGAATTGGCTACGGTCTGAATGGCATTACTCCGGAATCCCCCGGACAATGGCATGGCCGATCTGAGCCCGCAGTGTAGAGCGCCCCGACTGTTGCAACACCACGCCTTATTGAAACGAATTAATGCCATACGCGAAACGATCGATGCTTCCCTGGACGATCACTGACGGCCGCGCCGGCAATGTGCGCCAGGCCGTGGCCTTGGCGTCGGCACTGCGCCTGGGCGGCCAACAGCGCCTGCAACTGCAGCCTCAGGCTCCGTGGCGCTGGCTCTCGCCGCGCCTGTTGCCGGGTGCAGCGGGCGGTTTTGGCGAGGTTTTCCAGCGTCTGGCCGGCAATGCGCCGGAGCTGGCGATCGGCTGTGGCCGCCAGGCGGCAACGGCCTTGCGGGTACTGGGCCAGCGCGGCACCCGCACGGTGCAGATCCTGGATCCGCGCATCAATCCCCGCCATTGGGACCTGCTGGTGGTGCCCGAACACGACCGTTTGCGCGCCGGCAACGTACTGACCCTGCTGGGCAGCCTGAACCCGGTCAGTGATGACTGGCTGGCCTGGGGGCGCGCGGCGTTCTCCAGTTTCGAGCAGTTGCCGGGCCCACGCACCGCGCTGCTGGTCGGCGGCCCTACAGAACATGCCCCGTGGCAGGAGGCCGACATCCAGCCGCTGTTCCAGCAACTGGCCGCGCGCATCCGCAGCGAGGGCGGCAGCGTCCTGGCCACCACCTCGCGGCGAACCCCCAAAGCAGTAACCCAGGCCCTGCTGGCGGCGTTTGACGACGTGCCGGGGGTGATCTGGAGCGATGGCGGCGATGGCTCCAATCCCTATGCCGGCCTGTTGGGTTGGGCCGACCGCATCGTCTGCACCCCCGATTCGGTGAACCTGCTTTCCGAGGCCTGCGCCACCCGCGTGCCAGTGGGCGTATTGCTGGGCGCGCGTGCACAGGGACGGATGGCGCAGTTCCAGCAGGCCTTGCGCGAGCGAGGGCGTTTGTCGGCGGGGCTGCAGGCGCTGGATACCGATGCCGCGACGCTGGTAGAGCCACTGCGGGAGACCGTGCGGATTGCCGATGAGGTCAGGGCCCGGTTGGGGTTGTAGGTCGGGAGGGAGACCGAAGGGCTTTGGCTTTGGCTTTGGCTTTGGCTTTGGCTTTGGCTCCGCCCTTAAGCCGTCATTCCCGCGCAGGCGGGAATCGCTCTTGGCTCTTGGCGCCGGCCCCCAACCCCACATCTGCATACCTTGATGAAGGCGAAAGCACAATCAAGGGCAAGAGCGATTCCCGCCTGCGCGGGAATGACGGCAACCATCAACAGCAAAAGCGACTCCCGCCTGCGCGGGAATGACGGCATGCAAAGCGGAACCACTCTCGTCGTCCCGCACCTCTCCTCCGCCCTCCTTCGCCCTCGCCCTAACAAATATTTTGCAATCACCATGCAAGGATGCGCGCCGATGAAACCCCGCACATTATTTTCGCTGGCCACCGCCCTGGCACTGGTCACGCTCACCGCACCGGCGTTCGCGCAAGAGGCCTGCAGCCCGCGTTATCCGCCGCCCACCACCATTGCCGCCATGTTCGACATGGCTGCCGTCACCGCCGATACGCTCAATGCCCTGCCTGATGTGGATGTGGCCATTGCCGCGCGTGGTGGCCAGGACCTGAGCAAGTACGGCCTGCGCCATAGCCATCTGGCCTTCCTGGTCCGCAATGACAGCGGCAGCTGGGATGTGGTGCACCTGCTCAACCGCTGCAAGACCGACAACTCGGACCTGTTCCGCGAAGGGCTGGTGAATCTGGTCGGCGAAAGCTCGATCACCACCGATCTGCGCGTGGGTATCCCTACCCCCGCGGTGCGCGCCGCATTGAAGACGCTGCTCAGTGGCGATGCCCCCAGCGCGCGTGCCCTGCATGAGCCGCGCTACAGCATGCTGGCCTACCCCGGCAGCACCGAGTACCAGAACTCCAACCAGTGGATCCTGGAAGTCACCGCCGCGGCGATGGCACAGGCCGCCGGTGAGCCGGCCCTGGCTGACCGCAGCAGCGCGCTGGCCTGGCTGAAGCAGAAAAGCTATGCGCCCACGCGCATGCATATCGGCATCGGCAAGCGCTTGGGCGCACGTTTCTTTGCCGACAACGTGGCGGTTACCGACCACCCTGCCAGTGAGCGCATCTCCGGCAACTACTCGGTGGTGACGGTGGAATCGGTCTTCGATTTCCTGCACCGCAGCGGCGCGCTGGAGCGCGAATTGTCGGTAGCACATCAAACGCCGGTGCCGGCCATGACCGGCACGCCTTCCCCCGTACAGCGACAGGAGTCCACCCCATGAAACATCTGATCAAGAGCAGCGCCCTCGCCTTTGCCATCGTCGCCACCCTGGGCCTGGCTCCCAGCCAGGCACGCGCTGATGGCTTCAATGTCAACGGTTCGCAGGCGTCGGTGTTGATCACCGGCTCCAGCATGGTGATGGTGGTGTCGGGGCCGATCTTCCTGTCCGCCGCCGGCGTACGCGGCGCAGCGGACATGTCCAAGGAATCCAAGGAACGCCGCGAAGAAAAGCGCCGCATCAGCGCTGGCCCGCTGCCGGACCTGGAGGTCAAGTCCGTAGGCACCGCAGAAGACGGCGGCCGCCGCGTGGTCCTGGAAGACCCGACCAACCCGGAAAACCACGCCACCCTGCAGTGGCCCAAGCGCGAGGATGATCCGGCGGCCGGCTTCAGCGTGGGCAGCAAGATCGCCTTCCAGGCCAGCCCGCAGGGCGCCGGCTGGATGCTGCGCAACCCCGAGGGCGCGGCGCTGGCGTTCGTGCCAACCATCGAAGCGGTGGATGAAAGCAGGACACGCACGCTGTGATTGCGAAGGCATCCACGCGGGTGACCGTCGTTGCGCGGCCATTGCCGCTATTGGCCTGCGCCGCGGCCCTCGGCTGCCTGCTGATGATTTCGCCCGTACATGCCCAGGACCCGTTCAACGGGACCGAGCCCAGCACCTTGGTTGTATCCGATACGGCGACGATGCGCGTCTCCGCTGCTTTGTTCCGTGCTGCCAGCGGTGCCACCGCCGCGGCGGATGTGTCGTCCCCTTCCAGCAAGCAAGACCAAGCCCTTCGCATCAGCACCGGTACCTTGCCGGACATGCAGGTCGAATCGATCACCCATGACGCCGATGGCGGTCGCAGCGTGTTGCTGGCTGATACGCAGAACGCAGCCAATACCGCCACGCTGCATTGGCCGCAGCGTGAGGACAACCCGGCATCGAATTTCGTGCAGGGCCAGACCGTGGCGTTCACCCCCAGCCCGCAAGGCAAGGGCTGGATGCTGCGGGCTGAGGATGGCGCGGTGCTGACCTTCGTGCCGGTGATTGAGGCGGCGCAGGTGGAGCAAAGCGGGAAGCGTTGAGAGTGCGCGCTACTTGGCGCTTTCGAATTGTGGAAATGGCTGGAGCCTTCCTTTTCCCATAGGCACGTGAAGGTGCCCGAGGAGCCTGCCCCCGCGAAGGCGGGGGCGGATGAGGGGACTTTGGCTTCTCGAAGCTGAAACGCCAGCAAGGCCAACGGCACAAGCCAAAGCTGCCCTCACCCCAACCCCTCTCCCGTAAACGGAAGAGGGGCCAGGTCGGCCAGATCGCAAGCCTTGTGCAGTGCACGCAATGCACGGCACTTTCAGAACGCCAGCAAGGCCAACGGCACAAGCAGAAGCTTGCCCTCACCCCAACCCCTCTCCCGTGAACGGGAGAGGGGCTCTGGTTCTCTTGAGCTTTGGTTCTCTTGGGCCTTTGGCCTTGTTGAGCGCAGGCAGCGTGCGGTCCTGCCACCCTTGACATGCCCCCGGACCCACACCCGTTACAATAGGCGCCTGCCCGCCCTTCCGGGTACGGCCTCCTCTCCCTGATTGATGCAGTGCCTACCGGCGCTGCCTGTGCCCGTCCATGTCCTCGTATCCGCCCATCCGCTTTGCCCCGCTGACCCCCACCTCGCTGCTGCTGGCCGTGCTGGCGATGGGTGCTGTGGTGCTGGGCTCGAATGTGCTGGTGCAGTACCCGATCAATGACTGGCTGACCTGGGGTGCCTTCAGCTATCCAGTGGCATTCCTGGTCAGCAACCTGATCAATCGCCGCTTTGGCCCGCAGGCCGCACGCCGCGTGGCCTGGGCGGGTTTCGCGGTGGCCGTGGTGCTGTCGATCTGGATCGCCACACCGCGCATTGCAATTGCCTCGTGCTCGGCGTTCATCGTGGCGCAGCTGCTGGACATCACCGTGTTCGACCGGCTGCGCGCCGGCAACTGGTGGCGCGCACCCATGGTGGCCACCACCTGCAGCGCTACGGTGGATACGGCCATCTTCTGGTCGATCGCCTTCGCCGGCTCGCAGCTGCCCTGGATCAGCTGGGCGGCTGGCGATCTGGCGGTGAAGCTGGCTATCGGCGTGTGCCTGCTGGCCCCTTTCCGCGCGCTGCTCTGGAAGATGGCCCCGCTGAAGCCAGGCACCAGAAGCTAGGAACTCCCCACCCTCTCTACGTTGCCAGTTCCTGCCCTTTGGATGCAGGGAAAGGCAAACCCTGGGCAACCGCCGCCGCGGTGATGGCTGCACAAGCGGCTTCGATCTCCGGCGTGGGTACGGCGATGCGCGGGCGGCGGTCCAGCGTGCAGGTCAGGCCCACATCCAGCAGGGTGGCATGGGCGGCGTGCAGCGCCATCGCGGTTTCGCCATCCAGCCAGCCGGCGGCCGCCAACGCGGCGATCAGGTAGGGCGTTTCCCTCGGCTCGCATAGCGCCGGGTTGTGTTGCGCCTGCGACAGCACGCCGGTCTGCAGCACGAACTCCAGATCCACCAGCCCGCCTGGTCCCTGCTTCAGGTCCAAGCGGCCCGCATCGCTGCGGTCCAGCTCGGCGCGCATGCGCGTGCGCATTTTCAACACGTCGCCGAACAAGGTGTCGTGGTCGCGCGGGCGGCTGAGGGTCGTGTTTCGTACCTGCGAGAAGTCCGCGAGCAGCGATGCATCACCGGCAACGCCACGCGCACGTACCAATGCCTGGTGCTCCCAGGTCCACGCGCGTTCGCGCTGGTATTCGGTGTAGCTGGCCAGCGATGACACCAGCGCGCCCTTGCCACCGTCCGGGCGCAGCCGCACGTCGATGTCGTACAGACGCCCCGCCGCCGTGACCGCGCCCAGCAAGGCCATCACCTTCTGCGCAAGGCGGGCGAACCAGCGCCCGCTATCCAGGGGGCGCGGGCCATTGCTGTCCTCCACGCCGGCCGGGCTGTCATACAGGAACACCAGATCCAGATCGGAGCCAAACCCCAGTTCCACGCCACCCAGGCTGCCGTAGCCGATGATGGCAAAGCGCGCACCCGGGATTTCGCCGTGGGCCTGGCGCATGTCGGCCTGCGCCATCTGCAACACGGTCACCACCACCGCATCGGCCAGCAGCGCCAGTTGATGGGTGCAGTCCACGGCACGCTGACGGCCATCGTGGAAAGCCAACGCCATGCGGAAACTCAGCGCGAGCCGCACTTCGTTCAGCGCGCGCAATGCAGCCTCCGGGTCATCGATCGCCAGGGCGGTAGCGCAGGCGTCGTGCATTTCCTGCGCTTCCGGCATGGGACCGGCGACGCGGGTATCCAGCAGTTCGTCCAATAGCAGCGGGAAGGCCACCAACCGCTCGGACAACAGCGCGCTGCGCGCCAGCACGTTGACCAGGCGGTTCAGGGCGCTGGGCTGCTCGTCCAGCAGCGCCAGGTAGCTGGTGCGACGCAGGATTGCCGCCAGCAGGCCAAGCACGCGGCGCAACGCGGCATCGGGCTGCGGCGAACGGGTGGCGGCGTGCAGGAGGGCCGGCAACACCCGGTCCAATCGTGCACGCGCACTGTCGGACAGGGATTTCACCCCCAGCGACTGCGCAAATTCGCGCAGCGACTGGTCGGCGCCGTTTGCATCGGCAAAGCCGGCCTCGGCCAACACCTCGGCGCTGCCGCCGTCAGGCAGCACGCGCCAATAGTTTGAAAGCACATCCGGCGCGGCCTGGCCTTGGCGCGGGGCCAGCAAGGCACCGAATTCCACACCCACACGCTGGCGCTGTTCGTTCAAGGCGCCCAGCAGGGCCTCCCAGTCGGCATAGCCCAGGCCGTGGGCGATGCGGGCGCGGTCCAGCGGGTCGTTGGGCAGGCAATGGGTCTGCGCATCGCGCAGCATCTGCAGGCGATTTTCCACGCGCCGCAGGAAGCGATAGGCCTGGATCAGGTCGTCGCCGTCGCTGGCCGCCATCTGGCCGCCGGCGACCAGCGCGTGCAGCGCGGGCAGTAGCCGGCGTTCGCGCAGCGCCGGCTCACGGCCACCCCGGATCAGCTGCAGGGCCTGGGCCAGGAACTCGATCTCACGGATGCCGCCGGGGCCACGCTTGATATCGTCCAGGCGGTCCTTGCGCGCAACCTCGGCGGTGATCGCGGCCTTCATTTCGCGCAGGCCATCGAGCGCGGTGAAATCCAGGTAGCGGCGATAGACGAAGGGCCGCAGTGTCTCCAGCCAGGCTTCGCCGGCGGCAATGTCACCGGCCACGGCACGCGCCTTGATCCAGGCATAGCGCTCCCAGTCGCGGCCTTCACGCTGGAAATACTGGTCCATGCCAGCAAATGACAGCGCCACCCGCCCAGCCGTGCCGAACGGCCGCAGGCGCAGGTCAACGCGATGGCTGAAGCCTTCGGCGGTGGTTTCGTCCAGCAGCCGCGCCAGGCGCTGGCCCAGCCGGGCGAAGTACTCCTCGCCAGCCAGTGGGCGCGGGCCATCGGATTCGCCGTTCTGCGGGAAGGCGTAGACCAGATCGATGTCGGAAGAGAAATTCAGCTCACCTCCGCCGAGCTTACCCAAGCCAAACACCACCAGCTGCTGCGCGCTGCCATCGACGGCGCGTACCACGCCATGGCGGCTGGCGAATTCCTGCTCCAGCGCGGCCAGCGCCAGTTGCAGGCAATCCTCGGCCAGGCGGGTTGCGCCGGCCAGGGTGGCGTCCACGTCGTCCAGGCCAAGCAGATCGCGCCAGATCAGCCGGGTGGAGGCTGCCGTGCGGTAGCGGCGCAGCTGGGTGGGCCAATCGCTGGGATGCAGCGGGTCCAGATGCGGTAGCGGCAATGGCCCTGGATCGGCCTGGCTCAGCAACTGCAGCAGCTCCGGCTGCCGGCACAGGGTGTCGATGGCGAAGTCACTGGTGATCGCCAATTGCCGCAGCGCCGCCTCGAAGCCCGGCGCCGACGACCAGTGCGCAGGATCGGGGGCGGCCAGTTTCAGGCGCGCCAAGGCGCGATCACTGATTTGCTGAATGGCTTCAGGTACTGCGGGGGCGGTTTGGTTCATCCGCCGATTCTGGCATCTGACAGCCCCCAAGGTCGCCATCTCCGGCGATCAGGCATTAAAAAAGCCCGCTGACAGCGAACTGTCAGCGGGCTTTGCTCCCTCCCCCACGTCGGGATGCAGGGCGATCCTGATCTCTGTTCGAGCACTTTGCACGCTGCAGTGCAAAACAATACTGGGCAGTACAAGAGGACTAGATCGGCAAAGACCATCCCACCAAGGTAGAACCCCCCACTTCACGCCGATCCGGGATAATCGGGGGTCCCCACAACAAAACCGTAGTCGTCATGTCTGTCGAACGCATCCTGGACCCGCGCCTGCGCGACCGCATCGTTTCCGCCGAACAAGCCGCGGCGCTCATCCAACCCGGCGAGACCGTGGCCATGAGCGGCTTCACCGGCTCCGGTTACCCCAAGGCCGTACCGATCGCCTTGGCACGTCGTATTGAAGACGTGCACGCGGCTGGCCAGCCCTTCCAGATCAAGCTGATGACCGGCGCGTCCACCGCGCCGGAACTCGATGGCGCGCTGGCCAAGGCCGATGGCATTGCCATGCGCATGCCCTTCCAGACCGACCCGGATGCACGCAAGCGCATCAACGAGGGCAAGCTGGATTACATCGATATCCATCTGTCGCACGTTGCCCAGCATGTGTGGTTTGGTTTTTACGGTGACATCGATACCGCCGTGGTCGAGGTGTCGGCGATCCGCGAAGACGGTGCGCTGGTGCCCTCCACCTCGGTCGGCAACAACAAGACCTGGCTGGACCTGGCCAAGAAGGTGATCATCGAGGTCAACGAGTGGCAGCCCGATGGCATCGAGGGCATGCACGACATCTACTACGGCACCGCGCTGCCGCCGCACCGCAAGCCGATCCCGCTGATCCATGGCAACGACCGCATTGGCCAGACCACGCTCAACTTGGACCCGGACAAGATCGTGGCAGTGGTGCGCACCAACGGCCCGGACCGCAACAGTCCGTTCAAGCCGATCGACGAGGACAGCCGCCAGATCGCCGGCTACCTGATCGAATTCCTCAAGCACGAAGTAGCCAAGGGCCGGCTGCCGGCCAACCTGCTGCCGCTGCAGTCGGGCGTGGGCAATATCCCCAACGCCGTGCTGGCGGGCCTGGCCGAAAGCGGCCTGCGTGGCCTGAGCGCTTTCACCGAGGTGATCCAGGACGGCATGCTGGATCTGCTCAAGTCCGGCGTGCTGGACTACGCCTCGTGCACCGGCTTCGCGCTCAGCCCGGAAGCCAACGAAGAGTTCAAGCGCAACATCAAGTTCTACCGTGAGCGCATCATCATGCGCACGCAGGAGATCTCCAACCACCCGGAACTGGTGCGCCGTCTTGGCTGCATCGGCATGAACGGCATGATCGAAGTGGACCTGTACGGCAACGTCAATTCCACCCACGTGATGGGCAGCCGCATCATGAACGGCATTGGCGGTTCGGGCGACTTCACCCGTAATGGTTTCCTGTCGACCTTCCTGAGTCCGTCGATGGCCAAGGGTGGTTCGATCTCGGCAATCGTGCCGATGGTCAGCCACGTCGACCACACCGAGCACGATGTTTCCATCATCGTCACCGAGCAGGGCCTGGCCGATCTGCGCGGCCTGCCGCCGCGTGCGCGTGCGCGCACGGTGATCGACAACTGTGCGCACCCGGACTATCGCGATCAGCTCAACGATTACTTCGACCGCGCCTGCCGCGACAGCTACGGCAAGCACACACCGCACCTGTTGCCGGAAGCCTTGTCGTGGCATCAGCGCTATATCGATACCGGCACGATGAAACGCTGATCGATCGTTCTTGAAGGCATGCAAAAGCCCGGCAATGCCGGGCTTTTCTTTCTTCGGGGAGTGCTGTGCGATTCGAAGGCAACGGTCTTCGGCTCACCCTCTCCCCAACCCCTCTCCCGTAAAGGGAGAGGGGCTTCAAAGCACAATCGACTTCGTCTGCATGTCTCAGCACGCGTGATCTCATAGCCCCTCTCCCTTTACGGGAGAGGGGTTGGGGAGAGGGTGCGCCCTACCCCGCTGTCTTGTCCTTGATCGTGGTACTGGGGCCGTTGCCCTTGACGCTGGTGATACCGGCTTCGCGCCCCGCCTGTGAGGCATACATCTGGCTGCTGCCGATCACCTGGTGATTGGCGGCCTTCAGATTGAAATGGTGGCGACCATCACTGGCGGTCTTGCGCTCATAGCGCGCTTCGTCCGGGCTGTTGGCCTGCACCGAGGCAATGCCGCCTTCGGCCGCCGCGCGCGTGGTGTAACGCTCGCTGGTCAGGATGACCTCAGCGTTGCCCGCCTTGAGCACGAAATAGAACTGACCGTCACTGCTCTTCTCCAACTCGTACCAACCTGCCATCGCAATACCCCACTTGAGGATGATGCCGGCACACCGCCGCCCTGCTACCGCAGCTGCATGCGTGGCTGTTAGTCCGGATGACCGGACGTTGGAAGCCGTTAGATACCGCGGCTACGGGTCAGACTCTACCTCAATCTTCGCTGCGTTCCAGCCAGGCCAGCTTGCGGGTGCGTGGTAGCTGCTTCAACTGCCATTCCGCCCGTGAGGCCGACGAACGGTCGGCGTAAGGGCGACTGGCAAGGATGCGCAGCGGCGGGTGCGCGCGGGTATAGCGCGCACCCTTGCCAGCGGCATGGGCCTGGAAGCGGGCTTCCACATCGGTACTGATGCCGGCGTAATAGCTGCCGTCACGGCATTCCAGCAAGTACAGGAACCAGTTGCCCTTCACCAGGCCCGACGCCTCAACGCGTCACAGGCTGGCGGCGTCGGCGATCTTGCACAGACCCTCGCCCACGGCCTTGTTGGAGGTCATCTGTCCGCCCTTGATGCTGAAGCGGACTTCCACGCGTATCGCCCCACCATCCTGGCGACGCACGGTGGTACGCAGCGGCACGGTCGAGCCACCACCACCGCGCACGGGGTTTTCGGCAGCGATATAACCGGTCGTCTCATTCGGCGAAATGCCGACCATGCCCTCGGCTTCGATCGCGGCCAAGGTCTTGGCGAATGCATCGGCGTAGCTGATGCCTTCGTGGTCGGTGGATGCCAGGAACTGCTTGCCGGTGGTGAAACCACCCGTGACGGACAGATTCTGCAGGCAGCCGCTGCCCGAATCGAAAACTTCCTTCTTGGCCAGCGCCATGGTCGGCACCAGCATCAATGCCAGTGCCACACTGCACGTACGGATACGCATCACTTCCTTCTCCCTAAGCGGTGATTTTGATTGGCTTCCTGCCGGCTGAGGCGTTCCCCTGATACGCAGCAGGCGGGAGGTCTTACGACTCCCGCCGCGTAAAGTACTTGGCTTGCCCTCAGCGTGCCAGTGCAAGTGTCACGTTGCTCAGGCCGCGGCTTCCAGCTGTACGCGCCGCCGGGCGCGGACCGCGTCGGCCAGGCGTTCCAGTACCTGGACGGTGCTGTCCCAGTCGATGCAGCCATCGGTGATGCTCTGGCCGTAGACCAGCGGCTGGCCCTCGACCAGCTCCTGCCGGCCTGCCACCAGGTGGCTTTCAATCATTACCCCGACCACGCGCTGCTCACCTGCCTCCAACTGCACGGCGATGTCGTCGATCACCTTGGGCTGGTTCTCCGGCTTCTTGCTGCTGTTGGCGTGGCTGGCGTCGATCATCAGCCGCGCCGGCAGTTGCGACTTGCCCAGGACATCGCTGGCAGCCTGCACGCTGGCGGCATCGTAGTTGGGGGTCTTGCCACCGCGCAGGATCACATGGCAATCCGGATTGCCCTGGGTGGCGACGATGGCAGTGCCGCCTTCCTTGGTGACCGACAGGAAGTGATGCGGGTGCGACGCAGCGCCCACGGCATCGGCGGCAATCTTGACGTCACCGGTAGTGCCATTCTTGAAGCCCACCGGGCACGACAGGCCGGAAGCCAGTTCGCGGTGCACCTGGCTTTCGGTGGTGCGTGCGCCGATCGCGCCCCAGGCCACCAGGTCGGCGATGTACTGCGGCGAGATCACGTCCAGGAATTCCACGCCCGCCGGCAGGCCCAGGCGGTTGATGTCGCGCAGCAGGCCACGCGCAACGCGCAGGCCCTTGTTGATGTTGAAGCTGCCGTCCAGGTCCGGGTCGTTGATCAGGCCCTTCCAGCCAACCGTGGTGCGTGGCTTTTCGAAGTACACGCGCATGACGATCTCGAGTTCGCCGGCCAATGCGTCACGCAACGGGCGCAGCCGCTGGGCGTATTCCATCGCTGCTACCGGGTCATGGATCGAGCAGGGGCCAACCACAACCGCCAGGCGGTCGTCCTGGCCATGCAGGATGCGGTGCAGGGCGCTGCGGGCATCGGCCACGGTCTGCGAGGTTTCGTCATCGCAGGGCAGCAGTGCCAGCAGTTGTGCCGGCGGGGTCAGCGGTTCCAGTTTGCGGATGCGAAGATCATCGGTGTGCGGGGGCATTGGGGGGGCTCCAGTTCAAAGCATGAAAGGTTTTGCCCCAGCGAGGCGGCATGAAAAAAGCCGCCAGGTTCGCTGGCGGCTTTTCGGGAATGCGTCTGAAAGTTTCTTCAGGGTGAGCGCAGTCCTTCCTCCGCCAGCGGCTTCGGAAAGTAATACCAAAAGTAAAAGCTGGCGCGGGCTGCGTTCATGGGGAGTATTGATAACATGGTTTTTTGTGCGATGCGACAGTTTCAGAGGCAACAGACCTCTCGTTCAGCTTGCAGCGGCCAGCACCACTTCGCCTTGCCAGCCCGTCTCGGCATCGCGTGACAAACGCAGTTGCCGGGTCGCTACGCCGGCCTCCTGCAGTTCACGCAACCATGCCACCACGTCGGTGGGCGCGCCCTGCACGGTCACTGACAAGGACTGATCCGGACGCGCCGGCTGCAACGCCACCGCAAGCCCGCGCCGCTGCGCGCTGGCAGTCAGCAGTGCAGGCAACGCCGAGGTATCCGTTGCCATAACCGTCTTGCCACGGCTTGCCAGCTGCGCGGCGTGGCTGCGTAGATGCGCTTGCAATGCCTGCTGATCGGCAACGTTGGCACGTGCGTTGTGCAACGCCGCCTGCACCGGCAACCAGGCACCCCACCAAAAGCCCATCATCAGCAAAAAGGCGCCCAGGCAAACCAGGGCAAGCCGGTCACGTGCGGCAATTGCCTGCCAGCGTGCTTGCAGCGGCTTCTTCCAATCGTTGTTCATGTTCACTGCTCCGCTCCGACGCTGAGCTGCATTGTTCCGGCCGCACTGCTTTTACTCTCCACCTGCAACCCCGCCGTCCGCAGGCGTTGCTGCAGCGCCTGCTGCGCCGCGCTGTCGTCGCCGTGCAGTTGCAGCTCCATGCGCGCACTGCCCGCATCGAACGCCAACTGCTGCAGCTGCAGCGCGCCGTCGACTGGCATTGCGGCTGCGACACTGCCCAGCAAAGCACTGAAACGCGACGCGGAGGTGCCCTGTTGCAGGTGCTGGTCAAACTGCGCTTTCAGGTTGACGATGCGTTGCTCCTGCGGGAACAGCCCTTTGTAGATGGCTTCATTGGCCTGTCGATAGCCATCGGCTTGCTGGTTCAACAGCCATGCCTGCGCGCCATCGAAGCCCAGCTGTGCACACGCCAGCAATGCCAGCGCAGCAGCCAGTGGCTTCCACTGCCGTAGTTGCATACGTGACTTCATTGCAAACGCACCCTGGGCCAGATCCATTGCCTGGGCATGCTGCGTGGCCATCCATGCCAACGGTGGAAGGCTGATCGGCTGAAGGTCGTACTCCGCCGCCATCGGCAGACACGGGGTGGCTTCTGCACCGTGGTAGACATGCAGATCACCGGCCATGGCCACGCCTGCCAGCGAAAGCTGTGCCGGTGACAAGGCCAGGCGGGTTTCATCGGCCGCGGCGAGCAGGCAACGTTGGCTGTCCCACAGCAATGTGGCCTGCGCCAGCGGCAGCAGATCGGCATCAACATGGATCACTGCGATGCGCAGGCCTTGCCCGCGCAGGTGATCCAACCACGCCTGCAGCAGGTTGCGATTGATCGCACGCACCGGGTAACGGCCATCGCTGCGCTGCGCACCCATCGCCAGGTGCAGCGCATCCACGTCTTCGGCCAGCAGGGGTTCCACGGCATAGGGCAAGGCCTGGCGTTGCCAATGCGCGCTGCCGGCTGGCAACGCAACGGCGCAGCTGGCCACCTGTTCAACCGGCAGCACCAGCGCCACCGCCGCTCGCCCCAAACGCCGCACTGCATCGGCCAGCGGTAGCGTACCGGCGTATTGCCCATCGCTGCAGCCGACCTCCAGATCCGGCGTCAGTTGCATTGGACACCACGGCGGCAGGAACAGGCAGGGCGGAGCCGATTGCGGCTTCATGGGTGGTTCTCCGAAACAAGAGGGGGGGCCAGCTGGCGGTTGACCACGCGGATATCACCGCCATCGCGCTGCAAGGTGCTGAGCAGGCGCAGCCTGCGCTCGCCAATCGCCGCCTCGCTGCTGACCAGGAACCAGTTGCTGCGCACCGCCAGGCCATTGCGTGACGGTTGCCGGTGCTGCAGCAACGGCTGGGCCAGAAAGGCATCGACGCTGCCGAAGCCACTTGCGCCACGGGCGGCTGCCAGACGTTGGCCATCCTGTATTCCCAGCCCTTCAGCAAGGCAGGCCAGCACCCAGGGGTCGGCAGTATTGAGATTGAGCGTGGTGTTGCCAGGCAAGGCGCTGACATGCGGCAACAGACGCTGGTACACCACGTCATCGACGCCGGCCAGCAAGCGTAGTTCAGTGGGGTCGCGCAGTGACCGCGCTGCGGCCCGGTACGCCGGACTGCGCGATTGATACTCACGTTCGGCTTGCCGGTGCAGCGCTTCCGGTGCGAGGCCCGGCGCGACCCAATCGACCAACCGCCATGCCAGCTGCGGATCCAGCTGCAGCAATACCAGCAACCGCTGCAGCCGCGCCAAGGCCTCGGCATCGAGCTGGCCCGCGTTGACCACGCTGTTGAGGTTGAACCGGCCGGCAAGGTCGTCGATACCGACCGTGACCTCACCGCCCTCGACCGGGTAGGTGGGAACGCGCTGCGCCCATGCCTCACCGCGATGATCAACCGCCGCTGCGCCATGCAGATCAGCGCGCAACGCGCCCATCGCCAATTGCTCGCCACCGCGCGCGTACTGCCAGGCCTGACGCGCCTGCAGCTGGTTGCCGGTGGTGCGGATGCTCAACTGCTGGCGCATCACCAGCGTCGCACAGACCGTGGCCGCCAAGGCCACGACCAGCAACACGGTAACCAATGCGACACCGCGTTGGCCGTTCATGACTGCTGGCTCCAGTTCGCACCGTCCGGCAACAGCAACACGCGCCGCACCGGCCCGAACCGGCGGTGCTCGATACGCACCTCCAGCGCACGTGGCAGCGCCTGCCCGCCCGCCTGCCATTGCGTGCGCCAGATGCCTTGGCGATCGAGGTAACGCCACTGCACGGCGCTCACGTCCTGCAGCGCCAACTGACGCTGCGGGGCGGTGTCGTCGGCGCGGTCCAGCACCGGCCAATAGTGGCGATGCAGGGCCTTGCCATCGAAGTACCAACGCACGCGCTGCAACTGGGCGCGAGTGCTGCCCAAGGGGTTGCTCCAGCCGCCCCGGGTCCACTGCAGTCCCTGCCCGTCAGGGTCGCTCCAGAAGGCGGGTTCGCTGCCGCCAGCGGCGTCCAGCACCGGCCGCTCGACTGCCTGCTCAACATCGCGCTCGAGGCTGGAAAGGGCGCGCTGCAGCTGGCGCAACTGCAACTCCCGCTCACGCGTCTGAGCGTCCACGCGCACGGTACTGGCCAGCAGCTGGTGGCTGGCGATGCCAACGAGGGCGAAGATCGCCACCGCCACCAGCACTTCGAGCAGGGTGAAACCCAGCGCACGGTTCATTGGCGCACGCCGACAAAGCCGGTCAGCACTGCCCCGCCCTCGTTGCCTTCAAGTGCGCTCACCCGCACTTTCACCAGCCGCAGGCTGGGATCGGCAGTGGCCTGGACTTCCTGCACCACCCGCCAGCGACGATGGCCCTGCTCGCGGATGTCTTGATGGATGCCGGGCTGCGTGGCGCCCTGCAGTTGCAGTTCGGCCAGGCTGTTGTCGGCCAACCAACCGGCAAGGGCACGGTTCTCCAGCAGGCCTGCATTGTGCACGTGGCGCTGCAGGGTGGCATGCACCATGGCCGCGACCAGCGCGAACACAGCCAGCGCCACCATCACTTCCAGCAGGGTAAAGCCCCGCGCGCGCGTCACGGCGTGCCAACCTCGCTCACCTGGGGATCGTTGAGCCCATCGCTGTGCACATGGTAGGCGCGGCTACGGTCGGCGCTGCTTTGCAGGCGCGCGACGAATGGCGTCCATTGCGCTGCCGAGGACAGCAGCACCTGCGGCGAGCGCACCGTTTCACCGCTACGGGCAGGCAGCTGCAGCAGGCTGCCCTCCACCGCCAGGCTCAGCTTGATGTCATCGGGCAGCCGATACGCTTGCCAGTCGGCGACCGTTTGCCAACGCCCAGCCTGCGCGTCGTAGCGCTGTACCTGATACCCCTGTGCATCAACCTTGATGCCGTACTCGCGGTTGTCCAGTACTGCTTCATCGGCTACCAGCCGCACGACGTTGGCAAAGCGGTCTGCCTCCTCACGCAGTTGATAGGTACTGCCCCGCGCGCCAGCGGCGAGGCCGACCGCGCCGGCAAGTACGCCCACGATCACCACCACCACCAGCATCTCCACCAGGGTGAAGCCCTGCGCGCGACGCATGCTCAATCCCGGCTGTCGAGGTCGGCATCCAGTGCCTGGCCGCCTTCGCGACCGTCCGCGCCGTAGGACCACAGGTCATAGGCGGCCTTGCTGCCCGGCGCCAGATACATGTATGGCTCGCCCCAGGGATCGATCGGCAGCTTGGGCAGATAGCCTTCCGGGTTCCAGTTGTCCGCGCCAGCGGCCGGGCGCTGCACCAAGGCCTCCAGCCCCTGCTGGGTATCGGGATAGCGGCGGTTGTCGAGGCGGTACATCTCCAGCGCCGAGGCGATGGCCTTCAGGTCACCGCGCGCGACGGTGACCTTGGCCTGGTCCGGGCGGCCCATCACCTTGGGCACCACCAGCGCGGCGAGGATGCCGATGATCACCACCACCACCATGATTTCGATCAGGGTGAAGCCCTGCTGTCGTCGCATCATTGCTTTCATCGTGCAGCTCATCCAACCAATTGATTAAGGGACATGATCGGCAGCAGGATGGCCAGCACGATCAACAACACCACCACGCCCATCAGCACCAGCATGAAGGGCTCGAACAAACCGACCAGCATTGCGATGCGCGCGGCCAGGTCGGTCTCCTGGTTGCGTGCGGCGCGGGCCAGCATCGAATCCAGGCTGCCGGATTTCTCACCGGCGGCGACCATGTGCAGCAACATCGGCGGCAGCGGTGTGTGCTGCTCCAGCGCGCGGGTCAGGCTGCTGCCTTCGCGTACCATCACCTCGGCCTGGGCCAGGCCGGCCTTGATGGATTGATTGCCAACCACCTGGCTGGCGATGCGCAGGGCATCAACCAAGGGCACGCCGCTGCGCACCAGGATCGCCAACGTCGATGCAAAGCGCGCCGCCTCCAGGTCGCGCATCAGCAGGCCGAACAACGGCAGTTTCAACAGGGCTGCATCCCAGCGCAGGCGTAGCGCCGGTTGCTGCAGGCGCCGCCAGCCCAGCCACACGCCCGCGGTACACAGCGGCAGCAGCCATGGTCCCCAGTGCGATAGCGCATGGCTCACCGCCACCAGCGCGCGGGTCAGCAAGGGCAGGCGCTGGCCGGAGTCGACGAAGACCTGGATGACATCTGGCACCACGTAGCCGAGCAGGAAGCCAACGATCAGCGTTGCCACCACCAGCAGGATCAGCGGGTACAACAGCGCCAGCTGGATCTTCTGCCGCGACTGTTGGCGCTGTTCGGTGTAGTCGGCCAGCTGTTCCAGCACCACGCCCAGGTGACCACGCTCGCCAGCAGCAACCATGCTGCGATAGATCGTTGGAAACACGCGCGGATGCGCCGCCAGCGCAGCGGCCAGGCCATGACCTTCAAGGATGCGGCTGCGCACTGCCAGCAAGGTGCTCCTGACCTGCGCCCTGCCCGACTGTGCTGCCACCGCGCGCAGCGCTTCTTCCACCGGCAGTGCAGCCTGGATCAGGGTGGATAGCTGGCGGGTCAGCAGGGCAAGGTCAGCACTGCCGACACGGCCCCAGCGCGCGATGGGCGAAGCGCCTTCGCGGCTGGCAACCGGTTTAACCCGTACCGGGGCCAGGTTGCGCTCGCGCAGCTGTTGCCGGGCCAGGCGGGCACTGTCGGCCTCGACCACACCGCTATGGCGGCGGCCATCTGCGGACAGGGCCAGGTAATCGAATGCGGCCATCAGCAGGTCACCGCCGTCATCACGGGTCGCGACCCACGCGCAGTACTTCCTCCAGCGTGGTCACGCCATCGAGCACTTTGGCGCGTCCATCATCGAGGATGGACGGACCCTGACGGCGCGCCTGCTCCAGCAGCGCAGTCTCGCCGGCACCGGCATGTACCAGGGCGCGTAGCTCGGGGCCAAACTCGACCAGCTCGTAGATGCCGGTGCGCCCCCGATAGCCCTGGCCATTGCAATGCTCGCAGCCCACCGGACGGAACAGCAACGGCCGCTGCCATGCTTCCATGCCCAGTTGCGCGCACTCTGCGGTGGACGCGGGAACCGCGACCCGGCAGTTCGGACAGATCCTGCGCACCAGCCGCTGTGCCAGCACCCCCAGCAGCGAGGACGACAGCAGGAAGGACTCCACGCCCATGTCGAGCAGGCGCGCCACGGCGCCTACCGCACTGTTGGTATGCAGGGTGGACAGCACAAGGTGACCGGTCAGCGACGCCTGCACGGCAATGCGCGCGGTTTCACCATCGCGTATCTCACCCACCATCAGCACGTCCGGGTCCTGCCGCAGGATGGCGCGCAGGCCACGGGCGAAGGTCATGTCGATGCGACTGTTGACCTGGGTTTGGCCGACGCCGTCCAGGTGGTATTCGATTGGATCCTCGACGGTGAGGATGTTGCGCTGCCGGTTGTTGATGGCGCGCAACCCCGCATACAAGGTGGTGCTCTTGCCGGCGCCGGTAGGCCCGGTCACCAGCACGATGCCGTGCGGGCGACACAGCATTTCCTGCATCAGCCCGACGTCACGCACCCGCATGCCCAGGTGTTGCAGGGACAACTGCCCGGATTGCTTGTCCAGCAGGCGCAGCACCACCCGTTCGCCGTTGGCGGCCGGCAGCGTGGAGACGCGGATATCAACTTCGCGCGTACCCACCCTTACCGAAATGCGGCCATCCTGCGGCAGCCGCTTTTCGGCGATGTCCAGCCGCGCCATCACCTTGATGCGCGACACCAGCAGGGTCGCAAGCTCGCGCCGGGGCTCGACCACATCACGCAGGATCCCATCCACGCGGAAGCGCACCACCAGCCTGCGTTCGAAGGTTTCGATATGGATATCGGAGGCCTGCTCGGCCACGGCCTCACCCAGCAGGGCATTGATCAGGCGGATGATCGGCGCGTCGTCCTGCTGGTCCAGAAGATCCTCGACCTGGTCCAGTCCCTCGACCAGACTGGCGAGGTCCAGGCTGTCGCCCAGCTCGTCGGCCATGCTCATCGCGGTGCTGGAATCCTGCTGGTAGCTGTGCTGCAACAGCGCTTCGAAGGCCTCGTCGGCCACGATCTCGCAGGGCAACGGCGCCCCCGCCATGCGTTGCGCCTCGGCCACGGCGGTGATCGCCGCGTCGGCTCGGCACGCAATGCGCGCAGCCCCATCGTCCAGCAACACCACGCCGTGCCTGCGCGCGAATGCCAGCGGCAGGCGCGCTGCGGACACGGCACTGCCGCAAGCCATCGTTGCCGAGAGCTCTTCTTTGAGCATCAATCAATCAAGGTGACATCGGCGAATCTCGCGACGTCACACTTTCCCCCCAAGAGTGTGGCCGGAAAAATGCCACGTTCGCATCGAAAAAGCGTGACGCGCACTTCATTTTCTTGGGCCATGTCACAGTTCTTCACCTGTATGCATCGCGCAATCGGACAGGCACCGATAGAGTACCTGCCTTCGCCGATCCGCAGCGCGAAAACAGGGGAAAACCAGTGGTTTTTGAGCCTGTCGTTGCCTTTCCATGGCAATGGCGAAGCCCTTGTGTGCGCGGATCCCGCAACGGGAACAGCGCTCTACACATGCTTCAAGCCGATACTTCCAATCTGTTGCCCAGGCTCCTGACGATCATCGTCACACTTTCCGGCGTGGCGTTGCTGGGCTGGCAGTCACGTCAGTTGTACCTGCAGATGACCCGCCTTCCCGCGGCCACCCACCGTGCCCCTGCGCCGAGCGGCGATACCGATCCGGCACTGCTGGAGCGCTTGTTCGGCGTTGCCGCGGGCAACGCCACGGCCCGCCTGCAGGGGGTGACCCTGCTCGGCTGCATCGTCGCGGCCAACCCCGCGCAGTCGCAGGCGCTGCTGCGGATTGAAGGCCTGGGCGCTGTCACCGTGTCCATCGGCGATGAATTCCTGCCGGGCACCCGCGCCACGCAGATCACCCACGACCACGTTGTGTTCCAGCGTGCCGGCAGCAGCGGCAGGCTGGAATTCGACGCGGACAACAAGGCCGTGCCACGGGAGCAGGCACCATGAGGTCGCTGTCGGGCGTCCTGGCTGGCCTGGTGCTGATCTTCGCCATGCAGCCGATGGCAGCGCGCGCATCGGCAGCCAACCGCGCCGATGCCGCCGCACAAGCCGAAGCCGCACAGCAGTGGACGATCAACATGAAGGACACGGATATCCGTGACTTCATCGGCGCGGTCGCCAACATCACTGGCGATACCTTGATCGTGGACCCGCGCGTCACCGGCCAGGTCAGCGTCAGTGCACAGGAGCCGATGACCTTGCCCGAGGTCCGCCGCCTGTTCCTGTCGGTGATGACCGTGCATGGGTTTGCGGTAATCGAAGAGGACAGCCAGACCCGGGTGGTGCCCAATGACGAGGCGCACGTATTCGCCGACGGCCGCAACCGTGGCCCCGATGCGATCGAAACCCGCGTGCTGACCGTGCAGAACGGCAGCGTCGCCGACCTGCTGCCAACGCTGCGCCCACTGGTGCCCGCCAATGCCTACCTGGCAGCGGTTCCCACTTCCAATGCGCTGATCATCAGCGATCGACGCGGCAACATCGCCCGCATCGAATCGCTGGTGCGGCAGCTGGATGCCCCCCGGCTGCATTCGCACAGCGACTACGACGTGCAACATGCCAGCGTCGAAAGCCTGCAGAAGCTGCTGCAGGCCAGCGTCGGCGCAACCACCAGTGGATCCAGCACACGGGTACTGGCCGATACCCGCACCAATCGGCTGTTGATCTTCGGCCCGGAGCAGGCCCGCCAGCGCCTGCTCGAGCTGGCACGTTCGCTGGACGTTGATGCGCCCCGCTCCACCACCACCCAGGTGATCCGCCTGCAACACGGCGATGCCAAGCAGATGGCGCAGACCCTGGGCGCCATCGGCGATTCGATCAAGCAGGAAGATGACGCCAAGGCTGCACCCACCGGCACGTTGATCCGCGCCGATGAAAGCCTCAACGCGGTGGTGATCCACGCCAAGCCAGAGATGCTGCAGATCCTCACCGACATCGTCCGCCAGCTCGACATCCCGCGTTCGCAGGTGTTGGTGGAAGCGGCGATCGTCGAGATATCCGGTGATATCGAGGACGCGCTGGGCGTGCAGTGGGCGCTGGACGGCGGCTCGCGCAGCAATGGCGTGGGGGGCATCAACCACAACGACACCGGGCTGTCGATCGGCACCTTGCTGGGTGCATTGGCCGCGGGTACCACCCCAACCTCGCTGCCATCCGGCGCCATCCTCGGTATCGGCAACAGCAACTTCGGCGCGCTGGTGACGGCGCTGTCGACCAACTCCAAGAACAACCTGCTATCCACCCCAACCCTGCTGACGCTGGACCACGAACCGGCCGAGATCCTGGTGGGCCAGAACGTGCCGTTCCAGACCGGCTCGTATACCACCACCGGCGATGGCACCAGCAATCCCTTCACCACCATCCAGCGCCAGGACATCGGCGTGACCTTGAAGGTGACGCCGCACATCAACGACGGCGGCACCCTGCGGCTGGAGATCGAACAGGAGATTTCCTCGCTGGCCGCCACGCCCAGCGGCATCACCCTGTCCGATGTGATCACCAACAAGCGCTCGATCAAGAGCACCATCCTGGCCAACGATGGGCAGGTGATCGTGCTCGGCGGCCTGATCCAGGACGACGTCACCCATGGCCGCTCCAGTGTGCCGCTGCTCGGCAGCATCCCGGGGCTCGGCCGACTGTTCAGTTCCACGCGTGATACCCGGGTCAAACGCAACCTGATGGTGTTCCTGCGACCGACCGTGATCCTGGGGCAGGCAGCTGCCGGCGACATCAGCGCGCGCAAGTACCTGGACCTGCGCGGCGCGCCTGCAAACACCGGCAAGTACGCCAACCCGTTGCCTGCCTCGGCCGAACAACTGTTCAACGCCGACGCAGCACCCGACCGCGCAGGCAACCGGACCACCGGCAACTGATGCGGCAGGCGGCCGCTGAGGCATCCGGACATTGGGATCCGGATGCCCGCGCCCGCACCCACCTGTAGTACTTCAAAAACCAAGGGGAGTAATTCTTGAAGAACGCACTCAACCCGCGCGTGCTCGTGCTTGCGCTATCCACCGCCCTGTTGGCCGCCTGTGGTGGCGGTGGTGGTGGCGACGCCGATACGGGCACCGGCGGCGGTACCGGCCCCACCACGCCGACGCCGTCCGATCCCTATCCCGAGCCCACCAGCGCCGCCTATGACGAAGTCGACCTCAAGGGTTTCTACGACGTCGACGCCACTGGCGCCACGCGCGCGGTACGCAATGACCTGGCAGGCACCCTGCCGGCGATGATCCAGTTCGGCCAGAGCCATACGGTCGACCCCAGCGGCAACGAAGCCAAGAACATGCCGCGCCTAACCACCGAGCGCGCTGCGCTGTTGCTGGTCACCCCGGACCCGTCGCTGAAGGACATCACGTCGGTCAAGGTCACCGTTTCCATCGATGGCACCGAAAAGGGCAGCCTGGACCTGCTGCATCCCAACGCGATGTACCGCTCGGACTATGCAAACACCGACGGTCGCCCCGATTACAACTATTCGCGCCGCGCCTGGTCGGTCGAGCTGCCCTGGGATTGGGTCAAGCCCGGCATGAGCCTGAGCATCACCGACAACACCGCGCGCAACGGCACACTGGCTGCCGACAAGATCGACTTCGGCGCACCGGCCGAGCTGGTGGTCCACAACATCCGCCTGGGCATGCTGACCGATCCGCCGGCCGAGAGCGATGCGTTCTGGCTGTTGAAGAATCCCGAGCAGGGCGCGGCCGACTACTTCCAGACCATCCCGGCGGCACGCTTCACCGTGGCCTATTACGAGCCGATGAGGTTGGACAAGGTGATGGTCGCCAACGGCACCATCTATGACACCGCCAGTACCGGGGAAGGCGGTGTGTACTCCGGCGACATGCGCGAGAACACCGGCAAGTCCACGGTCAGCGTGGGCATCAACCTGGCCAACTTCGGTGCCACTGCATCCGGCATGGCCGGGCAGAACCAGCCACAGTGGTTCCAGAACGTCATTGCACACCACGCCGCGGGCATGTACAGCAACGGTCGCCAGACCCATGGCCTGAGCGGTGGCAACGGCATGCTGACGCTGTACTCGACCAGCGGCAACGAGTTCAGCCACGAGATCGGCCACCACTACGGCCTTGGCCATTACCCGGGCCAGAACGGCGACAACTATTTCCTGTCCGGCCACCACCATGACAGCGGCTGGGGCTACATCTCCTACCGCAAGCGCATGCGCGCCAACCTGCACTGGACCAGCGCCAAGACCGGCGGCCTGAACGGCATGCCGATCTATGACGATACCTATGCTTTCGCCGCCGACGCCATGGCCGGCGGTGGCTTCACCAGCGCGCTGTCGCGCTATACGCACTACACCGGCTACAGCACCAAGATCGCCATCCAGCCGCGCTTGAACAAGCCGGTGCCCAGCATGGAATCCTCCACCGGCTATCTGGGCTGGAACGAAGCTACCCGCAAGATGGAACCGGTAACCGGCGCGGTACCCAACAACGCGCAGTTGTTCTTCAACTCGCCCACCGGCAACTACCTCAAGCCGCGCCTGGTCGGGGCACCGGTGTTCACCGTGCTCGGTGGCTACGATCCGAGCACCGGCAAGGCCCTGTTGTATCCCGCCTTCCGGGGCAACTGGGGCAATGTGTTCGACCTGCCAACGCCGGTGGCCAACGCCACCGCCCGCCAGTGCTGGCTGGAAGTGGGCTTCAACGGTGGTGGCAGCAAGCGTATTGCCGTAGCCGGCACCGTGTTGCAGAGCGGCTCGGTCAACAAGCTGCACATCAACCTGGCCCAGGCCGACAAGCCGCAGCAGGCCAGCCTGCAATGCCAGGAGCCGGGCGCTGCCGTCAGCACCCTGGCAACGATGACCTTCCCGCAAAACCTGGAGCCGATGAAGGCGCCGGTGGTGGTGGGCAAGGAAGCCGGTTACAGCGCCCTGCGTGCCGTCGAGTTGCCGGAGCTGGACACGCGGCTGGTGGCTGCCGGTGGCAAGCCCTTGGTCAACCTGGGCTCGCGCGGCAACCTGCTGTACGCCAGCTGGGGCTCCGATGCGACGGGTCTGTCCAGCGAGGCCAGGAGCGTGCGCGATGCCTATATCGCCCAGGAGACCAAGGCCACCCGCCTCAACCGTTGGATGAACCGCTACCGCAGCGACCTGCAGGCCAGCAACAACACCGCCGCGGTGGACGCGTTGAAGAAGTTGCTCGATACCCTGGGGCTGCGGCAGACGCCGCTGTTGCCGGCTGGCCAGCAGATGCTGGTGACCGCCAACAAGCACTGCCTGAAGACCGAGGACGTCGATGGCAAACTGTCGGTCTTCATCGCCCAGGCCAGTGATTGCACCGGTGCCGACAACGAGAAGTGGATGCCTGATCTGCGCGGCGCGATCCACAGCCTGGCCAACCCCGCCATGTGCCTGACCGGCAACGGTGGCAACAATGGCGCAGTGACGCTGACCCGTTGCGATCGCACGCTCGATACCCAGGTATTCGACCTGAGCGCCTTGCCGAAGATCGTGCGTAACACCACCTGCCTTGACCTTTCCAGCGGTTACCTGACCAATGGACGCGGCAAGCTGATCACCTACAACTGCAGTGGTGGTGGCAATCAGCAGTGGACCGGCATTACCGCCAATGACAATGCGTTGATGGCGCTGCTCAGCCCCAACAACCTGGTCGTCATGCGCGGCTTGAACATCGAGTAAGTACGCTCGCCCGGGGCCTGGTGCCCCGGGCTTTGCCTGCAACCATGGACAAACGCCTCCTGTCGCCGCTACTGACCTGCTGGATCGGCCTGCTATTGGTCGATGGCGCCGCTGCATCCGACCGTTCCTCGCGACCGCCGTTGCTGGCCAACAGTGGCGCCACTGCGCCGCGCCTGCTTGGCACCGTGGTACATGCACAGGCCGAACGTTCGTTGGCCGTACTCAGCGTCGTCGGGCAATCCGCCCAGACCCTGCATGTCGGTGACGACGTGGGCGCAGGATTGCGACTGGATGCCATTGCCAATGACTACGTGGTGGTCACGCGCGGTACGCAACGCTACGCGCTGCCCTTGTCGGGGCAAGCGGGGACCGCCCGCACGCGCGCAGCGTCGACTTCAGGTCCCACCGGCACGATCAAGGCCGCTGCCAACGACACGCCCGCGCGGACTGCCTCACCACAGCTACGCGCCAATGACATCTCCGACGTACGCGCCGCCTGTGCCGACGCCTCGTTGATGCAGGCACTGCCCGCCGGCCAGAAGGCCGAGCTGGACGCATTGGGCGTGTGCACGCCGCACTGATCACGCAGCGGGCTTCACCTGCAGCGCGGCATACTGAGCACTCGCTCACCGCTGCCAGGGTTGTCCGATGAACACCACCGCCGATCTGCTGCAGATCGCCTGCCCACACTGCAATGCCATCAACCGCGTGCCCAGCGCGCGGCTGGCGCAGGCGCCGTCCTGCGGCCGTTGCCATCAGGCCTTGTTCACCGCCTCCCCCATCGCCTTGAATACCACCGCCTTCGATGCCCATGCCAACCGTTCGCAGCTACCGCTGCTGGTGGATTTCTGGGCAAGCTGGTGCGGCCCCTGCCGGCAGATGGCGCCGGAGTTCGCCAAAGCAGCAGGCCAGTTGGAACCACGCCTGCGCCTGGGCAAGCTCGACACCGAGACCGAGCCCGCCATCGCCACGCGCTACGGCATCCGCAGCATCCCAACCATGGTGATGATCCTCGGTGGCCGCGAAATCGCCCGCCAATCCGGCGCCATGCCGGCCAGCAGCATCGTGCAGTGGGCTGCGGCGCAGCTGCCTCGCTGAGGCGGATCGGTCATTGATACCTTCGTCGCACGCATCCTTCGCGGGTACAGCGACGCGTTGATGGTGGTCTGCCCGCGCGTACCCGTGTTGCGACCTAGACTTCGCCCATGGCTTCGTTGGGCGAACTTCAGGACGCCATCGCACGTCATGCCGGTGAAGGCTTCACCCGCACCTGCATACCGCGCCTGGCATTGATGCGCAGGGACAGGATCATCAGCACGTCAGCGTCCGTGTATGCGGCGTGGCTGCTGGTGGTGGCCCAAGGGCGGGGGCTCCCGCCCACCGCACAAGTGGCGCACCAGCAGGCCCGCCATCTGATCCGCACCCTGCCCAGTATTCTGGCCGGCAAGCGTGCGCCGGACTTCCGCTATCGCGACTTCGGCGCGCTGGTCGCGCTGGGCGACTACGACGCCTTCGGCTCACTTGGCCAATTCGGCTTTTTCAAAGGCGGCACGATCCGTGGCCGCCTGGCACGGTTCAGCCACATCCTGCTGTATCGCAGCCACCAGGCACGCCTGCATGGCTTCTGGCGCGGCGGACTGCGCTGGTGGGTGGACCGCCTCAATGCACGGTTGCGCGCACCGATACGCCTGGATTGATCATCCCGGCAAAACAAAACCCCGCCTTTCGGCGGGGTTTTGTGTACTACAAGCAGCGGTGAGGCTGCGGCGGACTTAGAAGTCCATGCCGCCCATGCCACCCATGCCGCCCATGCCACCTGCGCCGCCCATTGCCGGCTCGTCCTTCTTCGGAGCTTCGGCAACCATGGCTTCGGTGGTGATCATCAGGCCAGCGATCGAGGCTGCGTTCTGCAGCGCCGAACGGGTCACCTTGGTCGGGTCCAGGATGCCGAACTCCAGCATGTCGCCGAACTCGCCCGAAGCGGCGTTGTAGCCGAAGCTGCCGGTGCCTTCCTTGACCTTGTTGACGATTACCGACGGCTCTTCACCGGCGTTGGCAACGATTTCGCGCAGCGGCGCTTCCATCGCGCGCAGGGCGATCTGGATGCCGTGGTTCTGGTCTTCGTTGTTGCCCTTCAGGCCAGCCAGTGCGGTGACAGCGCGCACCAGGGCGACGCCGCCGCCCGGGACCACGCCTTCTTCGACGGCTGCGCGGGTAGCGTGCAGGGCGTCGTCAACGCGATCCTTCTTTTCCTTCATTTCGATTTCGGTCGAGGCACCGACCTTGATCACGGCAACGCCGCCGGCCAGCTTGGCAACGCGTTCCTGCAGCTTCTCGCGATCGTAGTCCGAAGAGGTCTCTTCGATCTGGGTCTTGATCTGCTTGACGCGCGACTCGATGCCGGCCGCTTCGCCAGCGCCGTCGATGATGGTGGTGTTTTCCTTGGAAACCTGCACCTTCTTGGCGCGGCCCAGGTCCTTGATGGTGGCCTTTTCCAGCGACAGGCCAACTTCTTCGGAGATCACGGTGCCGCCGGTCAGCACGGCCATGTCTTCCAGCATCGCCTTGCGACGGTCGCCGAAGCCCGGCGCCTTGACGGCCACGACCTTGACGATGCCACGGATGGTGTTGACCACCAGGGTAGCCAGCGCTTCGCC
>Ga0308157_10002326_pt1 | contig 31846 bp, 35 predicted proteins | sample PhyBR1_FD_201035 | JGI IMG/M metagenome (GOLD analysis project Ga0308157, IMG submission 201035) | Phyllosphere microbial communities from UC Gill Tract Community Farm, Albany, California, United States - DLSLB.R1 | ecosystem: Host-associated > Plants > Phyllosphere > Unclassified | place: USA...
TTGCTTTTGCTAACTCTTGCTTTGTCCATGTACTTCCAAGGAAATCAGGTGTGTTCAATAGAACGACAACATCCGTATCCATTAGTCTATGCCATAATTCTTCTTGAAATAATTCTCCGGGCCGTATACTGTGAGTATCCAAAAAAACATCAAAACCAGCGGCTTCCAATTGTTCATATAATTGAATCGCAGTGCTGCGAGACTCGTTTCTTCGATAACTAATAAACAATCGTCTAGATAACCTCAATAGGCTCAACCCTTCTAAAATCTTACTGACTAAAGCCTCAATTTCAAAATCAGATTTTAACTCGAATCCATTAATAGGATATAACTCTTCGGGAAAAAAATCCGTGAAGCGGCTTTTATCATCCGTAATTGGCAAAACACAAACGCCAGCATTTAACAGCTTTATGACGTCATCTACATTTTTAAAGTCACTTAAAACATTACTGTAATATAAGCATACAGCAGGCGCATTTCCTCTAAAGTGTTTTACATCATCTTCGTAAAGCATTGCAATGGATTCGTCTAATAAACCTAGCTCACGAATATGTAAATAAAGTGACTCTATCACCTTAATGATAAACTCATTTTCTTGACCTAAAATTATTAACTGATATTTTACGTTCATTATCGTCTAAGCCATGTTAATAGTAATTCTGAGGTTCCATTTGGATAATGTACATAATAGGTGGTGCTATCTTGATTTCCCCTTTCTATCCGAGGATAAATTTGTAAATATTCGTTTCCGTTCCAAGTTCCACTATTATCAGCTAGAGGCAAGATTGCAATTTTTAATTTGGAGAGTTTAAAAGGATCTGCAATTCCAACTTCCCAATTACACCATCTAGATACCACAGCGTTATTTGTAGCAAGCAATACGAACTTGTCGTTCAAACTTATTATTTGGTTTTTGATATTACCCGCAGTTATTCCATTAGGCCTTTCAGGCATAGTTGTATCAGCCCAATCGACATAAATACTAATACCCAAAGTTTCAAAAAATATTTTAGCTTGTTCAACTACATCTTTGTCATGATGTCAGTGTGATAAAAAGATACTTGTTGTCGATGTACTCCTTGAAAACGTACGAGTTTCATTTACAGCTCCTCTAAGTCCTCTTCCCCCAGCGCGATTTTGAGCTAAAGTTGCAAATTGAGATTTGGTAAATATTGCCATAGATTTAATTTATTAATTTCTCAAATGTAAAATTTTATGATTTAAAAAAAATTATGATTTGTCTCTGTCTATATTTTGTCTATATGATATGTCGTGAAATCTATAAAATAAAGTGACTCAAAATGATACCTCCCTAGTCTCGACCGCAGTGGCATCCCGTAGCTTACTAAGTGAGATACCGCTTCGGTCGAGACCAACCCACCCCAGGAATCCAACCCTTTACCCCAAATAAAAAATCCGCGCCATTATAGCGCGGATTTCGGATAAAAAGATTGGTTGGTTTTATTGCTTTACAACTTTTATGGTTTTAGAAGCATCATCACCTGTCACCTTCACAAGGTAGGTGCCGGCAACCAGCTGCGAAAGGTCTGCCTGCGCTTCGTTACTGCCAATGTTTTGTGATTTCACTACCTGTCCAACAATGTTGTATACTTCAATGCGTGCGATATTCCTGTCGTAAGAAAGGGTCAGCACGTCCTTAACCGGGTTAGGGTAGTACCTGAAAGCGCCTTCGGCAAAGCTGCCAGTGCCCAATACAACGCTTACGGTTACTGCAAGTGGCTCACTTTCGCAAGTGGCAGCTGTGTTGGTAGCGTAGTAGGTTTCGCCATCGGTTAGCTGGGTATCCGCAGGAAGCGGGTCTACTCCGTTTTCGGCATTCTCCTCGGTAGCATACCATGTAATGGTACCGGTGCCGGTTACCTCGATATCCGCAAGGGTAACATCTTCAGCCACACCACCTTCAATGGTTTGGGTTTCATCTCCTTCCGGCGCAGGTGTTACCGTGATCATAACAGTTACAGCAGTACGTGAAGTACTCTCGCAATCATCTATGGTCTGTGCAGCGTAGTAGGTTGTACCCGATACGGCATCCATGCTTTCGTCAAGGGCAGTACCTCCGGTTGCATCGGCATACCAGGTTATAGTCCCTGTTCCGTTAAGGTCAAGGTCCTCAAGTTCCGCTTCATCACAGAAAGTCTGCGTGGCGTTGTCGGTTCCCGGGGCAGGGGTAGTACAGGCAGTTCCGGCTGTAACGTTTATCAGGTAATCTTCCACCTGGCCATAGCCGAACTCGCCATCCTCGCCACAAGGGGCATCCGGGAATTCATCATACAGCTTGAATACCCTCATATAGGTAAGGCCCGGAAGCGCATTGGCAGGTACTTCGATCTCACCGGTAGCCTGAACGCCGTCTTCACCGTCAGAAAGCGTGATGAAGCCAATATTATATCTTTCATTTTGATCCGTAAAGTCACCATCGTGGTTCCAGTCGATAAATACTGTGAAATAGGTCTCATAGCCATCCATGTCAGGGTCGTTGGTATTGCCTTCAAGGGCAATGTCATAGGTCTCACCCTGAGTTACCTGTGCTGGTGGCAGGTTGGTAAAGTCTTCCATACTTCCTGATCCGTCTACTGCGGCGCCTGAAACATTATTGATGCCGGCAAACTCTACAAGCGTAATAGGTTCAATATTGCTGTCGAATACTACCTCACAAGGGCAATCTGCTCCGGTGCTGATCACTTGTACAGGAGTACTCGTAACGGATGTACCTCCGGCAGTACAGGCTATTGTAGCCCTGTACCATGTAGATGCTGTTTGTGTGGTGGCATAGTAAGGCAGTGTGCCTCCTGTAGGTATGTTAGTATACGTTACATTGTCTGTTGACGACTGCCATTGGAAGGTTAGGCCTGAATTTGTATAGAATGGGTTAAGCGACAGCGTAACTTCCTGGCCGTTGCATAAAAGGCCTGATGAAGCAACAGTAGCAGAAGCTGCCGGAGTGCCCGTACAAGCCGTAGCAGCCGGTTGGGTTACAGTAATATCATCAAGGGTTACAAGCATATCGATTCCTGCTCCGGGCTGGGCCACAACTTTGAGATAAACCTGGGCACCGGGCATTGGCGTAAAAGTAGCAGTACGCGGGGCGCAGGTTGCCGAAACCGTATGGTTTGCAGGTGTGATTGTTTCAATTGTTGTCCATGGGCCGGTAGGCGATGTACCGTATTGCATGGTTACGCTTCCCCAACTTGGAGAATTTGGCATTGCGCCACCACCTTCAAACTCTGTTAATTTGTAAGAGTACGTGATCGTTGCCACCTGTCCGTTTGAAACACCTATGGCATCTGAGGTGTTTTCTGCAGGAAAGGTTAATCCAAAAAATGAAAAAGGGTTTCCCTGTATGGATCCGTCACCGTTGCAGGCGTCTTCTTCGACCAATTCAAAATCTTCTTCGGGCCATGATATTGTGGCACCTTCAAAGTTTTCGGAGTAGTTAATCTGGGAATATCCGCTACTCGTAAAAAGCAACGAACAGCAAACGAATACTCCCGATAAGAGTAATTGTAATCTTGTTTTCATAACAATAGTGTTGGTTAATAAAAACTAAATTTAACAAATAAATTTAACCAAAGTGTTAAATATCAAACACTAACACCTTAAATTGTTCTTTTTAACATAATTATAACAAAAAAAGCTGCCCAGTAACAGCAGCTTTAAAAACCATTAAAAGATTAATTTTCAGTCTTTAACAATAGTGAAAGTCCTTAAATTGTTATCGGTAATAACTTTAAAAACGTAATTGCCCTCTGAAAGTCCCGACATATCCAGCCTTGACAGGTTCCTGTCGATGTTTTCCACAATAACTTCCTGGCCCTGCATGTTGTAAATGACAACTTCATTAATTGCCCCTGAGTAATCAAGATTGAGGTAATCGGTTACCGGATTTGGCCACGCTTTAAAATCCGTATCACCTGCAACTGTGCTAACTGTCATTACATCCTGCAGAAGGCTTATATTATCGATATAAACAAAGTAGTTAATATCCGGGGTGTTACCACCACCGGCAGTTATTCGTAGGTATACTTCTTCGTCAGCAGGAGGTGTAAACGCTGCTTTCCTTGTAGTACACTCGCTTGTTATATAATGGTCTTCAGGCAAAATAGCGTCAATAGTAGTCCATGGGCCATTTTGCGTAGGCCCCGACTCCACTAGTATCACACCCCAGTCGGCATCATCTACAGGAACATGGGGCAGTACATTGTCGTAGTATAATAATTTGTAGTTATAGCTTAGCATGATCTGTTCCCCGTTGGAAACCCCAAGGCTTTGCGACACTGTTTCTACAGGTGTTATTTCTCCATATTGATTCACAGGGTTGGCTCTCAGGGCAAAACCATCATCGCAAACGGCTACATCTGTTGCACGGAAATCGAGGTCGCTCCAGTGTTGCGTGTCGTTTGAGAAGTCTTCGTAATAATCTACCTGGGCATTCAATACACCCGGTGCGGCCAGCAGGATTCCTGTAAGGAAGCCGAAGCTAATTTTTTGTACCAATGCTTTCATGATGTGTCCTTCTTTCTGTTTAGCATTATAAAGTTACTATCTAAAATGCTGAAAGCCTGTTAATAAAGTCTTGTTTAACGGCGTTTTACAGTACAATTAGTATGCTTTTAACGAAAACGTTTTAGTTTTTTAAATAATTGAAAAAATCTTAAAAAAATATTTTACGAAAACGTTTGAAATCTATACTTTTGCCGACATAACAACAAACTATTATTCGAGGATGAACAACAATGTTTTATACGAAAAGGAACTTTCTTTCCAGGCCGACAGGCGCAGGGCAGGCGTTGAATTCATAAAGATCGTGAGCGACCTGTGGTACGATAAGTCCATCGAACTCGTGCTTTTCCGCAACCAGCTTATCGACCGCAACGTGAGTGATATCATTAATCTTCATGAGTACGCGGGCGAATTTGTGCAAAAGCCTATCAATGTGTTCGATTCTGTTGAAATAGCACGTGCCATTGAAAACCTGGATCTTGCCCCATCACGTATTGATATTGGAAAACTAACTTACGAGTACCATCTTGAAGATGATAAATATAATGATGCCACTGCTTTCGTTATAGATAAGCTTAAAGATGCCCGCACCGGCAACAATATACAGCCAAAGGATGTGGTACTTTACGGTTTCGGCCGTATAGGCAGGCTTCTTGCACGCGAAATGATGTCGAAAATAGGTAAAGGTAACCAGCTGCGTCTTCGCGCCATTGTAGTGCGTGATAAGAACGATGCGGTACTTCTTGAAAAAAGGGCATCGTTGCTGCGCCACGACTCGATACATGGCGATTTTGAGGGTTCTGTGAGCGCCGACTATGAGAACGGCTCGCTGATCATCAATGGTACTACTGTACACATCATCAGTGCCGCACAGCCTGAAGATATCGACTATACAGCGTATGGCATCCACAATGCGCTCCTTATCGACAACACCGGAGCCTTTACTACAGAAGAAGCCCTGAAACGCCATCTTACCTCAAACGGGATTGAAAAGGTACTCCTGACTGCTCCGGGCAAAGGGATTCCGAATATCGTATATGGCGTAAACCATAACGATTACAGCCCTGATCAAACCGATATCTACTCAGCCGCGTCGTGTACTACGAATGCTATCACTCCGATACTTAAAGCTGTCGAAGATACCCTTGGGGTAGTAAAAGGCCACCTGGAGACAATCCATGCTTACACCAACGACCAGAATCTGGTTGACAATATGCACAAGAAATACCGCCGCGGACGTGCTGCCGGCCTGAATATGGTTATTACTGAAACAGGTGCCGGAAGCGCCGTTGCCAAAGCCCTGCCTTCGCTTGCAGGAAAGCTTACAAGCAATGCTATCCGTGTTCCGGTTCCAAACGGTTCTCTCGTGGTGCTTAACCTTGAGGTGGAGCGTGCTACAAGCGTTGCCGAAATAAACGAGATTATGAAGCATTACGCGCTTGAAGGTGAATTGGTGGAGCAGATAAAATACAGTATGAACAACGAGCTCGTATCAAGCGACATCGTGGGGACTGCCCAGCCTTCAATCTATGACAGCAATGCTACCATTGTAAGCGCCGACGGAAAAAACATCGTGCTTTATGTATGGTATGATAATGAATATGGTTATAGCCACCAGGTAATACGCCTGGCAAAATATATAGCTAAAGTAAGGCGCTATACTTACTATTAATAGCTACCTAAACCAACCTTGTGTAAGAAGGGACAGCAAATTGCTGTCCCTTCTTTATTTTACCTGCCTGCTGAAGCGTTTGAATTTCTTCGAGGATATAAATCCTACAGCGGGATAGATAATACCCGCCATTATAAATATAGGCGGTAATGATTCTTTTTGTTCGAGGTAGAGTACATAGGCCGTAATGAACATCGCCGGGGATTCGATATAGTAACAGGCCGTCCGGGCTTCTTTAGGTCTTATCCGCAGCTTTCTCCAGAAGATCATTATGATAAGTACTGTCATTGCCAGTCCAATTATAATAAGTGCCGGATAGTACAGTCCTTTTTTAATTTCGTCGTATCCTTTTATGAGCAATATAAATGCGGTAAGGAAATGCAGGAATATTTCAAGGTTTCGAATGGTTCTCTTTTTCAAGTTTCTGAGGTTTTGCCAAAAGTATTTATCACTTATTAATACATCATTGCTTATAAGTTATCTTAAGGTTAGTGCAGTTCAATAAAAAACCACGGCGTTATCTGCCGTGGTTTCATTCTGTAGCCTGATTGAATTATATTAGAAATTGCACAACCTGACCTCTTTTAGTGAGCATCTCTACACGCATTTTCTGGTTTGGCCTCTTGTTTTCAAGTACTCTCGAAACACTTTCTATATCGGTTGCTTTCATGTTCCCGATACGAAGGATGATCCCGTCTTTTAGCTCATCGTAATAAGGCATCCATTCTTCGTCGGTTATTTCCTTGATTTTTACACCGTAGTCGATCTTAAGCTTTTTCTTGTCGGCATCCGATACATCTTCAAGCTCCAGTCCGCTATAGGTAAAGCTGTTGATCTCGTTTTTGGAAAGCTTCACAGGCAGGTTCATAATTTTACCATTTCGATTTACCGCAACTTTTACCACATCATTAGGGCGTTTTGTCACTATAGCTGCATTGATGTCGGCATATGTATTGATATCCCTGTCATCGATTTTTACAATAATATCCCCGGTTTTAATTCCGGCTTTCTTTGCTCCGGATTCTGCGATAACATCGTTTACATAAAAGCCTTTCGTTTCTTCGATATCAAGTTTCTTGGCAAGCGCGCTGTTTAGTTCGCCTCCTTTCACACCCAACGCTCCACGCTGAACGTTTCCAAATTGCATAAGGTCCTCAATGATCTTCCGGGTGATGTTGGATGGTACAGCAAAGGAGTAACCTACATATGAACCCGTCATGGATGAGATCATGGTGTTAATTCCTATTAGTTCACCGCGGGTGTTTACCAATGCGCCGCCACTGTTTCCAGGATTTACGGCAGCATCCGTCTGTATGAACGACTGGATGCCGTCTTTGCTAAGGTTACGGGCTTTCGCCGAAACAATACCTGCGGTAACCGTACTGGTAAGGTTATACGGGTTACCCACCGCGAGTACCCATTCGCCCACTTTTATATCGTCTGAATTGCCAAAGGTGGCAAACGGGAGCTTATCTTTAGTCTCAACTTTAAGCAGGGCAATATCCATTTTGGAGTCAGTCCCAACCAGTGTGGCTTTGTACGACTGGTTATTGTTGAGGGTTACTTCCAGTTCGGAAGCGTTCTGTACCACGTGGTTGTTGGTTACAATATAGCCGTCTTCGGTAATGATAACACCCGATCCGGTACCTACCTGTTGTTGTTGCTGGCCGCCGCCCCGGTAACCGAACATATAATCCCAAGGGCTGTTGGGAACTGTCGCGTAAGATGTATTTTTAACGTGCACCACGGTATGTATCGCTTTGTCTGCGGCATGGGTAAAGTCTACAGATTCGGCGCCTCCAAATCCTACAGTGCGGTTATAATTTTGTTCGGGAGCTATTGATAAGGCAGAGGAAGCAGTGTCGTTATCAAATACCAGTTTGTAAGCTCCAAGGGTAGTTGCGCCGCTTAGCAGCCCTACAAGCAATAAGCCTGAAATTTTTTTCATAGTAAAGCAGTATTTAATTTAATGATTAAACGTAAAAATGCAATGCGGAGGCTACTCTATTTTTGTCATTTATATTTGTACTTTTGCCTAATATCTGCAGAAATGAAACTCACTTTTTACAAATACCAGGGTACCGGAAACGACTTTGTTATGGTAGACAACCGTGATGATGTTTTTCCCAAAAATGATACCAAACTCATCGAACAGCTATGCGACCGCAGGTTTGGCATCGGGGCTGATGGGCTAATCCTTCTGGAAAACGACGGAAGTACCGACTTTCGTATGGTATATTACAATTCCGATGGCAATGAGAGCAGCATGTGCGGCAACGGGGGCAGGTGTATCGTGGCTTTTGCCAGCTATCTTGGCCTTATAGAGAACGAATGTGAGTTTATTGCTACTGACGGGAGACACCATGCTACCATTGATTCAGAAGGTATTGTATCGCTTCACATGAAAGATGTACATACGGTGTCGGTCTATGAGAATTATGTATTTATGGATACCGGATCGCCCCACCATGTAGAACTGGTCGAAGACCTTCCTCATATGGATGTCAAAAAGATAGGTGCCAGCATCCGCTACAGCGGCCTTTATGGAGACAAAGGTTCTAATGTAAATTTTGTAGCCCCGTTGGATACTGACAAATTTGCAGTCCGAACGTATGAAAGAGGTGTGGAAAACGAAACACTCTCCTGCGGTACGGGTGTAACTGCTGTAGCATTGGCTATGAAAGTGTTGGGCAATACAGAAAGTAATACTGTAACACTCCAAACACCGGGCGGAAGGCTTGAGGTATCTTTTGTACAGGATGACAAGCAGTTTACTGATATCTACCTGAAGGGGCCGGCAAAATTTGTATTTAAAGGCGAGGTAGAATGCTAACGCTTACCGGCACTACCATTTGTCTCAGGGCACTGGAACCCGAAGACCTGGAGTTTGTCTACAGGCTCGAAAATGATGAAACGATTTGGGAAGTAAGCAATACACAAACACCATACAGCCGCTTCCTGATACGGCAGTATCTCCAGAATGCCCATCAGGACATTTATGAAGCAAAGCAATTGCGGCTTGCCATCTGCAAAAAAGAGAGCAGCAATGCAATCGGGCTGATCGACCTTTTTGATTTCGATCCGGCCAATCAAAGGGCAGGGGTAGGGATCATTATAGAACAAGAAACCAACCGCAGTTCAGGTATTGGAAAAGAGGCGCTTGGCCTATTAATTGAGTACGCTTTCGGAAAACTACAGCTTCACCAGCTTTATGCAAATATAGATCCGGCAAATGTTGCGAGTGTAAGCCTTTTTACTAATTTTGGCTTCCGCGTAGCTGGTATCAAAAAAGACTGGAACAGAAGGAATAACGGCTATTTCGATGAGGCCCTTTATCAACTAATTCGATAACTAAAAAAATTATACTTTGAAACTAAGAAAGATCATTGCTATTTTTTCTTTGGTGGTTGTTACCGCCGGAACCATATACGGATATATGCTTTATAAAAAGATATATTCACCTAATACCAAATTCAGCGATGCCCGTGTAGCGGTATATGTGCCTACAGGTTCTACTTACGAGCAGGTTCAGGCCCTGGTTGCTCCTTACGTTGAAGATATGGACAAGCTGAACTGGGTAGCAGAGAAAAAAACATATCCTGAAAATGTAAAGGCCGGAAAGTTTGTGCTGAAAAACGGCATGAGCAGTAATGATATCATCAACTCCCTCCGCCAGCCTGTACCGGTTAGTATTTCTTTCAACAACCAGGAGACACTGCAAAGGGCTGTAGGGCGTATTGCGAATCAGATTGAGGCCGACAGCCTTTCATTACTTCAGGCTTTTACCGATAAAAAATTTCTTGAAGATAACGGTTTTACTGAAGACAATGTACTGAGCGTATTTATCCCGAATACATACGAGTTCTTCTGGAATACGTCAGCGACCAAAGTGCGTGAAAAGATGGCGAAAGAGTACCGTAAATTCTGGACTCCGGAAAGGGTAGCCAAAGCAGAAGCGCTGAACCTTACACCGCTACAGGTATCGGCTCTTGCATCAATCGTTCATAAGGAAACTGTAAAAACGGATGAAAGGCCGCGCGTTGCCGGTGTATACCTAAACCGCCTTCAGAAAGGAATGAAGCTGGAAGCCGACCCCACAGTAATTTATGCGGTAAAAAAACAGTCGGGTGATTTTGACCAGGTGATCAAGCGTGTGCTGTATAGAGACCTTGTGGTCGATTCGCCTTACAACACGTATAAGTATGAAGGTCTGCCTCCGGGACCCATCGCTATGCCCGATATTACTGCCCTTGATGCCGTACTGAATCCGGAAAAGCATAATTATATATATTTCTGTGCAAGTGTAACAAATTTTGGATACCACGAGTTTGCGGTTACCGCTGCCCAACATGAAGCAAACAGGCAAAAATATGTTGCCTGGGTAGAAAAGATGGGAATAAAGAGGTAATTTCTTACTTTTTAATCTGCTAATACCCGACTCCTGAAATGGTTTTCGGGTATTTTTTTTGTTAAATTTTACTGCTACCCCTACAGGTCTTTAATCCCTTTGTACTATGGTGATTAAGGAATTTTCATGCAGTATTTTGCGGTCTTAAGATTTTGTTAAAGCAGTGCTTGGGTTAAGTGATTGTAAATCAGGTTAATATTTTTTCGTATATTTGCCCCTGTGAAATTCATAAGGTGACAGATTATGAGAAATAAAACTACATGATAAAACGATGGGCATACTTTATAGGGTTAACTTTATTTATTACTGTTATAAGTTCAGGCTTTAAAGCCAAAGACCCAAAACAATTCGGCAAGATTGATGGCTTTCACCTTACCGAAAATGAGATAACCAGTTATACGGTTCCCACGGTGGACGAAACTGCACAGGTTCACTACAACTTTCCCTTTACAGGAAAATCTTATGTTGGCTTCAAACAGGCCATCGCGATTAAAGAATCACAAGGACTTTACAAGCTTGTTAACCGATATGGCTATATGGGCAAATATCAGTTCGGTAGGGTGACGCTTCGTGCGCTTGGCGTTACAGATACCAAGGCATTCCTTAATAACCCTGTTTGGCAGGAGCGTGCCTTTAAGGCATTGTTATGCAAGAACAAATGGGAACTGAGGGATGAGATAGAAGACTTTGACGGTAAAGTTATCAAAGGTGTAAAAATTACAGAATCCGGACTCCTTGCCGCTGCGCACCTTGCCGGTGCAAATTCGGTTAAGAATTTCCTTAAGACCAATGGTAATAGGGTTTTCCGTGACGGGTTCGGTACTTCCATAAAAAGTTATATCAGGAAATTCGGTGGTTATGATACTTCAAATATCATCGCGCATCCGCAACCGAAAGTAAAACTTGATTAAAAATAAGCTCCAATTGGAGCTTATTTTTTTATACGGTAAAATTCATTTTCTGCCAGAGTAATTTCTTTCTCCAGTTTGTTTAGCAGTTGTCCCCTGCGAAACAGAAAGATCCTGTTATGGTTAGCTTTAAGCCTTTTATAGCTTTTTTCAGACAAATGTTTAAAATTTATTGTTTTCAGTCGGTTCAGCCCGGTTTCCAGGCTATCATCCATAAATGGTAATGTGGAAGAATCGTTTTCCAGTATGTGGTTTTTGATACTTGTCTGCAAATGGGTAGACCTTTGACGGATTGACCTGTGGCGTTGCAATAAGTCCTGTTTTTTCTTTTTATAACCGCGGCTGTTATTTACAAGGTAAATCAACAATACGGCAACCAATACAGCAATGCCAATTGTATCCGGGTGATATTTCATAGTTACGTAGTTGTGCGACGGCGAAATTAGGAAAATTATAAGTGAGAAATCCTGCACAAAATTAAAAAGACTAAAGAAATATTGATTAATCAATGTTGTAAATAAAATTATACAGATATATAATTTTACATCAATAATTTCCATGAGATTTTAAAGATACTTGAATCACTTATCCCCAGGAATAGACACTTTCCTTAAGTTAACTATGGAGTATAAAAATACACGGCCTGTTATGAAGGTCAGTTTTTTCTTTTTTCCATTGCGCGATGGTCTTAGTCCGGATATATTCTGTTGGCAGTGTTATATCGGCAGCAATGCATAAAAGTGTTTTCGGCTGAAGGATATTCAGGATATCTTCCATTAGTTTATTGTTCCGGTAAGGTGTTTCAATAAACAGCTGGGATTGATTTTTATCCTGGGAAAGTTTCTCAAAATTTTTAAGCGCGGTTTTTTTATCGGCTTTGTCAATCGGCAGGTAGCCATTAAAGGCAAAGCTCTGGCCGTTCATCCCGGATGCCATTATGGCAAGCAGGATAGAAGAGGGGCCTACCAGCGGAACTACCTGGATACCTTTATCATGAGCAAGCTTCACGATCACCGCGCCGGGATCTGCAACACCGGGACAGCCGGCTTCCGACATTAACCCGACATTCTTTCCTTCCAGGCATGGTTTTATAAAATCAGCATGCTCAGATGTCTGCGTGTGCTTGTTCAGTACCGATAATTTGAGTTCAGGCTGTTTTTTTGCAGGGAATATCGCTTTTATGAAACGCCTTGCGGTCTTTTCGTTCTCAACGATATAATGATCTATAAATTCAATGGATCGTGCTACGGTTTCAGGTAAAACCTCTTTTGGGTCGGCATCGGGGCCTAGAGGAACCGGGAGCAGGTATAGTTTTCCTAATGCGTTCATGCGTGTTCTTTAATAAGCTTTTGCGCTACAATTTCACAGGCTTCGTCGAGCATATCATATACCTTGTCAAAGCCCTCAGGTCCGCCGTAGTAAGGGTCGGGTACATCCACGTTCTCTCCGGGAAATACCTCATCCATCATGAGTTTCACCTTGCCTTTTGTGGCTGTTGTGGTTGCGAGGCGGGTAACGTCGCGCAGGTTAGAGCTGTCCATTACATAGATATGGTCGAATTCCTCAAAATCCGATACCTTTATCTGTCGTGCTTTCTGGCAGCTGATGTCGAGCCCACGATTTTTCGCTGTAAGTACAGAGCGTTTATCGGGCTGTTGTCCGGCATGCCAGTCGCCTGTTCCGGCCGAATCGACAATGAATTGATCCTTTGGTAATTTTGATTGCAGGATGCCTTCTGCCAACGGGGAGCGACAAATGTTCCCGAGGCATACCATTAAGATCTTAACCGGCATTATATCGAAAGTTTCTTGTTGATGTCATCAACAAATTTCCTGAACTGCTTATCTGTAGATACCAGGTTATCAACCGTTTTACAAGCATGCAGTACGGTAGCGTGGTCACGGTCTCCTATCTGGGATCCGATATTTGCCAGTGATGCCTTTGTAAATTTCTTTGCAAAGAACATGGCAAGCTGCCTGGCCTGCACCACGTGGCGTTTCCTGGTTTTAGATTGTAGTGTATCAACGTCAAGCTGGAAATAGTCTGATACCACTTTCTGGATATAGTCGATGGAAATTTCGCGCTTTACATTCTTCACGAATTTCTCTACCACCATTTTCGCCAGTTCAAGTGTCACTTCACGTTTGTTGAAAGACGATTGTGCAATCAGGGATATGATGGCGCCTTCCAGTTCACGAACATTAGATTTAATGTTCTTAGCCACATATTCCATGATCTCTTCCGGCATCTCTACACCGTCACGGTACAGTATGTTATTAAGGATGGATATCCTTGTTTCATAATCCGGCTGGTGCAGTTCGGCTGAAAGCCCCCACTTAAAGCGGGAAAGCAGCCTTTGTTCAATGTCCTGCATATCCACCGGCGCCTTGTCGGAAGTCAGGATTACCTGTTTGCCGTTCTGGTGAAGGTGGTTAAAGATATGGAAGAATACGTCCTGCGTACCGGTTTTTCCGGAAAGGAACTGTACGTCGTCAATAATAAGTACATCTATCAGTTGATAGAAGTGGATAAAGTCGTTACGGGTATTTCTCTTTACAGAGTCTATATATTGTTGTGTAAAGATCTCGGCAGAGATGTACAGAACGGTCTTTTCAGGATATTTGTCCTTTATCTCGATGCCAATGGCATGTGCCAGGTGTGTTTTTCCTAGTCCTACACCACCAAATATAAGGAGAGGGTTAAAAGAGGTACCGCCGGGCTTGTTAGCCACAGCCAAACCTGCCGAACGTGCCAGCCTGTTGGAATCACCTTCAAAGAAATTATCAAAGCTGTAGTTGGCATTCAATTGCGACTCGATCTTGAGGTTGCGGATGCCGGGTATGATAAAAGGGTTTTTAAGCTCCGGGTTTTTATTCTGCAGCGGAACATCTACTTCTTGCGGCTTTACCGGGGCACGGTGGGCACTTGGCAACTGCTCTGTAAAGGGCTGTTTGTTGCCATAAGTGTTTTCCATTTTAATTTTATAGAGTAACTTAGCGCCGTTCCCGAGTTCTTTGGTAAGCGCCACTTTGAGAAGCTTTACATAATGTTCCTCCAGCCATTCGTAAAAGAATTTGCTCGGAACCTGTATATACAACGCATTGTCAGTAAGCTCAACTGCCCTGATAGGTTCGAACCAGGTTTTATAAGCCTGATCCTGAATATTGTCCTTTATAAAAACAAGACAGTTTTCCCATACCGATTGCGCAGTTTTAGTCATATATCCTATAATAAAATTTTAGTTCTTGTAGAGGTTGTCTTACAAATTGGAATGTGAAAATCATTCCTGTTCGGGAGAACAAATATTGAAACAATTTTCTGTAAAAAAAAACTATTGGTATATTGATTTTTCTAAAAAAATATCGTAAGTATTATTTAAATAAAATTAGCAAAAAATTAACAATTACAAAATATGGATTATCACGAATTTAATGTACGGGTACGATATGCGGAAACCGACCAGATGGGTGTGGTCTATCACGGGAATTACGCGCAATACTTCGAGATGGGGCGCGTGGAATGGCTTCGTAATCTGGGTCTTAGTTATGCGTTTATGGAAAACAACGGTGTTATGCTGCCGGTAGTTTCTTTAACAATAAATTATAAAAAGCCGGCGCGCTATGATGATCTTCTTACTGTAAGAACTATCCTAAAAAAACAGGAGTCTGTACGGATCGAATTTGACTATGAAATTTACAGCGAAAAAGGAGAGTTATTAACAACGGGTAACTCAGTGCTGGTATTTGTAGATATGAAAACCGGACGGCCTATTGCACCGCCCGATTATGTGGTAGCGAAAATTCCATCTACAACTTATAAAGGGAGCAATTAATCCTGTGGTGGGTAATTCTCTATTATTACAGTGTATAAATTTTCAAATGCTTCCAGTACCATGGGAGCATTTTTTTTGCGGGTGGCAATAACGATCTCACAATCCATTTCCATTTTTTGTGATACGATGTCAATGTTCTTCTCCTTAATAACACGCATCACCCGGTTCATGTCCTGATACCCGAATTTTACACTATAGTGTATATCAATGGTCTTTTCTATAATGGCTGAGGCTTCCAGCGCCATTTGTGCCGAAGTACGATAGGCTGAAATAAGCCCACCCACACCCAGCTTTACGCCGCCAAAATAACGTACAGATACCACAAGTACATTTGTTACGCCAAAGCTCTGTATCTGTCCGTAGATAGGCATGCCGGCTGTATTGTTGGGTTCGCCGTCGTCGTTGGCGCGATAATATATTTTGTCCGTACCGATTTGGAACGCGTAGCACCAGTGGCGTGCGGAATTGTGCTGCTTCTTAATTTCTTCAAGAATGGATTTTACTTCCTCCTCAGTGCTTACCGGAAAGGCATACCCGAAGAACTTGCTGTTCTTTTCTTTAAAAAGGGTTTCCTCCGAAGGGCCTGCGAGGGTTTTATAAGTGTCATTTTCCATGGAAGGCAAAGGTAAAAATAAGTTTTCAGTCGCAGTCGCAGTTTTCAGTTTGAAAAATGGTTATACTTGTGGAAAGGTTATTAGTATGAAAAAAATTATCCTTATCATATCGGTACTGATTTTCTCTATTGTAAATGCACAATCTACTGATGATATTAACATCATTACTGGCATGCCCGATTCACTTGAAAAATGGGAGATTCGCATTTATAAGAGATTTGAAATATCGAATGGCATAGAAATATTCAGGATGTATAGTTTTAAAGATGGTTATAAAGTTGAATTGTATAAATACTATCATCCAGTTAAGGGAATGGTGGAAAAACCTTATTTTACAAAGGAATTGCTTAAAGAGGGACAGGATAATTATCTATCTTGGCTTAAAGTGGCAATGTTGCAAATCGATAATTTACCTCAAATGGAAAGTATCAGGTATAAGTTAACGACCAAACCTATAATCGTTTGCGATAATTACGGCGATTTTGGATATTTAACAACCAGATCTTCAATATTGGACGGAACTAGTTACAAAGTTCATTATAAGTCTAATGGAAAGACCAATATTATCGAATATTCAAATCCAGAGAGTTATCTAAAAACGTATCCGGGAATTGATGAACTTGAACTTTTTACTGAATTGCTAACTACTATCAGAGATGAGTTTGATGTTTGGAAAGATTGACAGTTACAATCTAACCCGCCGACATTAATCTGAATCTGATTGTACTAAACCTCCTCCTGGCCAATAACCTTTTTGTCAAACAAGTCCACCACATCATCTTCACCTTTCTTTAGGTTCCATACCCGGAAACCTAATGCCTCCGCGGCATCGGTGTTGAATTTTTTATCATCCACAACAAGGGTACGCTTGGGCTGAATATCATGGTTATTGATAAGATAATTGAAAGCTTCTGCATCCGGCTTACGATAACCGATCTCATGGGAGAAATATATCCTTTCAAAGCACTGGTAAAAATCGCTGTAGAACGACGCGCCGGCATCCTGTTCAAATTTTTCCATGTGGATGGGGTCGGTATTGCTCAGCAGGAACAGGCGATAATTGGCTGACAGCTTTTGCAGGAACTCCAGGCGGTATAACGGAAAATCGGCAATGCCTTTATTCCATGCATCGCGTACCTGGTCTATGGTTGCGTTATTGGTGCGTCCTTGTAGTCCTTCAAGAAATGCGTCTCCGGTAATTTTCCCGGTTTCCAGCTTTCTTTCCAGCCTTTCCAAAGCTGCATCCCAATCGGTTATACCCAATGCCGCCAGCGCTTTTTGCTTTGCTTCACTATCCTTGTTTAAGAATACATCCCCGAAATCGAATATTATCGTATTAACCATGATTCCTGAAAATTAAAAGTTCGTCATCCAGTAGCTGCTGCTTGTCCACGCAGGCAAAATCGAAATCCGGCGCTCTCGTGCCTTCCTGAAAAACAGCTTTGCCCTTAAAGACCCTTGCTTCATCCCAGAGCCCGGCATCAATAAAGGTTTGCAGTGTTGTCCGGCCGCCTTCTACAATTACCGAGAGCAGGTTATGCCTGTGCAATACTTCCAAAATGGTTGTTGCAATGCTTTCATCAAAGTCAATAGTTTCATACTGCAGCTTCTCTAAATTAGTCAAATCGGTTTGTTCTGTCAAAATAATTGACGTTATTTTTTGATTTTTAACAGCATAGCCATCGGTGATTTTCCCGGATTTATCCAGCACGACACGCGCCGGGTTTGGTCCCGTCCAGTCTCTTACATCGAGTTGCGGATTGTCATCCAGTACGGTTTGCGTGCCGGCAAGTATAGCGGCTTCTTCGCTCCGCCACTTGTGCACAAGCTGGCGGGAATAGGGGTTGGTGATCCATACCGGCTTTTTGGCTGCTGGATCGCAGTCTAAATGCCTGGATCGCGGACTAATGAAACCATCAGCGCTTTCCGCCCATTTTAGGATAATGTAAGGGCGTTTCTTTTCATGGAAGGTAAAGAACCTGCGGTTGATCTCGCGGCATTCGTTTTCAAGTACGCCCACCAATACATTTTTACCGGCTTCCCTGAGTTTCCTTATACCGTTGCCTGCTACTTTTTCGTTAGGATCGACAGTGCCGACAACTATATTCCTGATATTGTTATGGATAATAAGGTCGCAACACGGTGGTGTCTTCCCGAAGTGGGAGCAGGGTTCGAGGCTTACATACAAAGTGGCATCGGGAATGAGGTGCCTGTCTTCCGTTTGTACGGAATTTAAGCAGTTTACCTCTCCGTGCGGTCCGCCATAAGCAGAGGTGTAGCCTTCGCCGATAATCCTGCCATTATGTACCAACACCGCGCCTACCGAAGGGTTGGGCATGGCGGCGCGAAGGCCTTGACGGGCAAGCTCCAGGCAGCGCAGCATATAGATTTCGTGGTTCATTACACCAAAGGTACAAATTTGATTTGTGCAGAACATTTGATGCCTGGAAATATGGTACTTTTGTAGGTATTAATATCCCCAATATATTTTTGTAGCTGCCTGTCTCCTTCGGAGCCGGGCCGGGGTGAGGATAAAAATTATGAAGCTAAAAGACTACCGTAACCAATTTATCGAAAAGCTTACATCTCAATACGATGCTATGGAGGCAGAGCGTTTTTTCAATATTTCCTTATTGGAGCTGAAAGGCTGGAAGCGTATCGACCTCGCTTTGCAGCCGGATGCCGTATTGTTATTCGATGAAATTGAAAAATGGAATAGCGTATTAGTACAGTTGGAACAGTACAGGCCAATTCAATACATATTTGGAAAGGCGCACTTTTACGGAATGGATTTCGAAGTGAATGAAAACACGCTTATCCCGCGGCCGGAGACGGAAGAATTGGTGGAGTGGATTATCCATGAGAACCGATCACGGGGGGCATTAAAAATTTTAGATATCGGTACAGGCAGTGGCTGCATTGCGATTTCACTGGCAAAAAACCTGCCCGGGGCGGAAGTATATGCGATAGACGTTTCAGAAAAAGCTTTGGACGTAGCAAGACGAAACGCCATACATAATAATGTAAAGGTACATTTTATCCTGAAGGATATCCTTGTAGCCGAAACCCTTCCGGAGACATTTGATGTTGTCGTTTCCAATCCGCCTTATGTAAGGGAATTGGAAAAAGCGGAGATCAGGCCTAATGTTTTGGAATACGAACCGCACCTGGCACTTTTTGTAGAGGATTCCGATCCTTTGCTGTTCTACCGTAAAATAGCGTTGCTGGCAAAGATTAACCTACCGAAAAACGGGAGATTGTATTTTGAAATCAACCAGTATTTGGGCAATGAAACGGCCGAAATGCTGGAAAGCTATGCGTTTAAAAATGTGATACTTCGAAAAGACCTGTATGGCAATGACCGTATGATGGGCGCGCAGAACGATTAACTATTCATAGCGCAGGGCCTCTACCGGATCAAGTGCCGCGGCTTTAATGGCGGGTAGCAATCCGGACACCAGCGTTACGATAATAACGGTTATTAATGCGGCGATAATAGCCGCCCAAGGCATTGGGAATGCCGTATCGAATATCAGTGATACGCCAAGGCCACCTACAAGCAATCCTAAAATAATTCCGACCGCACCGCCAATAAGGCTTATAATTAATGTTTCGGTGAAAAACTGCAACGCAATGATAAGCCGTGTAGCGCCAAGAGATTTCCGTACGCCAATCTCACGTGTGCGTTCCGTAACCGATACGAGCATAATATTCATCAGCGCTATGGAAGAACCAAATATCGTAATGATTCCGATGATCCATGCGGCATAATTTAGCGCTTCGGTTTCAGAAAGCAACTGTTTCAACAGTTCGTCACTACGCTCGATGCCAAAATTATCATCAGCTACAGGGTTTAGTTTGCGTACCCTGCGCATGGTCAGTACAGCCTCATCAACAGCAGAACTCAGCATATCGCCGCTGCCAATCATCACTTTTACCTCGTAATCAATGTTAGGAGCTGTAAATATTGAACGTGCTACCTGTATCGGTATAATGAGCCTCAAATCCTGGCGGCTGCCGAAGGTAGATCCTTTCTCCTTTAATACACCTATAACTTTAAAGCGTGTACCCCTTACAGAAATAGTTTTATCGATAGGGTTGGTGTCTTTAAATAATCCTTTCTCAAAATCTGACCCTACAATACACACATTGCTGTTATTGCTTACATCAAAGTTGTTGAAGTTGCGGCCCTTGGTAGTTTCGAGTCCGGAATTAGGCAGGAAAAACTCATCCGCGCCCACTATGGTAATTTCCGGGTCAGTCTTTTTGTCGCCGTGCTTTACCTCGGCATTGCTGGCGGCTGTGAACGACAGGGAAGTGCTTGCTGAAGGGAAATTATACTTCTCCTGGAATTCCCGAGCCTGCGGATAGCTGATGATAGGGTTTACCTTTACATCGTCGCCTCTTATCTGGTCGGAAAAGTCGTAGCGCGATATCGAGAATGTATTGGCACCCATCGAAGCAAAGTTTCCTGTAATACTTCCTTCAAGAACCGCAACACCGGCAAGGATGCCTACGAGGGCAAAAATCCCCAATCCGATGATAAGTACAGTAAGTATGGTGCGGAGCAGCTGGCTCCTTATGGCGTCGAAGGCTATTTTGGTATTTTCCCGAAGCAGGCCGAGCATAAGCGTTTGTTTTATGGCACTAAAATACGGAATTAGTTTAATTTTTAAGATTCCAACCGGATATCTTCTGTCCAAAACCTGAAACTTTAAACCTGAAACTTTAAACTATTATTATCTTTGCACCTTAAAACAATTTTACAATGGCACAAAAACCGGGCATTCCAAAGGGTACAAGGGATTTTTCACCGTCAGAGGTGGCAAAGCGTCAATATATAATGGGTGTGATAAAGCATCATTTCGAGACGTTTGGTTACCAGCCGATTGAAACCCCGTCTTTTGAGAATTCCGAAACCCTTATGGGGAAATACGGTGAGGAAGGTGACAGGCTTATTTTTAAGATCCTGAATTCCGGAAATTTTTTCTTTGATAAAAAGAAGATCGACCTGCCTGAGTCATTGGAAGAATTATTAGTAAATTCATCTGAAACAATTACTACGGAGCAACTTGTAGAGTTGAATAAATTTACCGGAAGGATATCCGAAAAAGCCCTGCGTTACGACCTTACCGTTCCGTTTGCGCGCTATGTGGTGCAGCACCAGAACGAAATCGAGTTCCCGTTCAAGCGCTACCAGATACAGCCGGTATGGAGGGCAGACCGTCCGCAGAAAGGGCGTTTCAGGGAGTTTTTCCAGTGCGATGCCGATGTGGTGGGGTCAACCTCGCTTTGGCAGGAAGTAGAACTCGTACAATTGTATGACAGCGTATTCTCAAGCCTGGGCCTTAAGGGTGTGGTGATCAAGATCAACAATCGCAAAGTGCTGTCGGGCATTGCCGATGTGATCGGAGCGAAAGACAAGCTTATCGATTTTACCGTAGCACTCGATAAACTCGATAAGATAGGCGAGGATGGCGTGAAGAAAGAAATGCTTGAAAAGGGGCTTACGCCCGGCGCAATAGAAAAAGTGCAGCCTTTATTCAGTTTTACAGGTACTGTTAATGAAAAGCTTGAAAAGCTCACGGCATTGCTGGCTTCTTCCGAAGAAGGAATGAAGGGTGTTCAAGAGCTGCGTTTTATTTGTGATAACGTAGAGGCGCTTGGCCTTGATAGAAGTATACTCGACCTTGATGTTACCCTGGCGCGAGGCCTGAACTACTACACTGGCGCTATCTTCGAGGTTACTGCCCCGAAAGAAGTAGCCATGGGGTCTATTGGTGGCGGCGGCAGGTATGACGACCTAACCGGTATTTTCGGCTTGAAGAACATGAGCGGTGTGGGTATCTCGTTCGGACTCGACAGGATCTACCTGGTGCTTGAGGAACTTGGGCTTTTCCCGGAAACCGTTACCGAAGCCACAAAGGCGCTGTTCATCAACTTTGGGCAGACGGAAGCGCTTTATGCGATGAAAGCCGTAAGCAGGTTAAGGAAATCAGGGCTGAAAGTAGAGCTGTATCCCGATGCAGCCAAGATGGGCAAGCAGTTTCAGCATGCTGATAAACGGGGGATTCCGTTTGCTGTGCTGGCAGGGGATGAAGAGGTTGCCAACAACCGTTTTACGCTGAAAAACCTGGTGTCGGGAGAACAGGAAAGCGTAACATTAGACGAACTCGCTGAGAGGATAAAATAAGAAAACCCTGCCAATTGGCAGGGTTTTCAATTATAGCTCTATTATCATTACCTGATTTTTAGGTACCTTTCCTGAGGTATCTTCTAAAATCTCAATACCTAAAATCTCAAACGGCCGCTCTATTGTTTCGTGGATACTGATGTAGTCCAGTGCTACGCGGTCGAAATCAAAAGGGTGTAATACTATAGCAAAACTGTCAGTTATTTCATTTTCAAGGATGTATTCCCTGATTCCGTTAAAAGTCATTGTGTAATTATGCATATCGTTAATTTGATACGCAAAACACGGAAAAATAGTACATAAAGGTGTTATGCAATTCTGTTGAATGCTTACGAAATTTGTCACAAAAAAATTCCCACACAGTAGTTACTGTATGGGATAATTTTAAGTAGTTTAATTTTTTAGGCTATTCTGCCATATCCAGCACCTGTACCAGGTTTCTTGGTACATTACCAGTATAATCCTGCACGATCTCAATTCCAAGAATCTCGAAAGGGCGTTCAATCTGGTTGCCATTAAAATCAAGGTAATCCATCACCAGTTCATCAAAACTGTCAGGGTGCAGCGAAAGCGCCACACTGTCAGTAAGTTCCCTTTCTACGATGAAATTCCTCATCCCGTCATAAGTAATTTTGTCCATAAGCAAATTTAAGTTTAGTGAGATAAATGTACTAAGACGATTGATAATACTGTAATAAAAAGTGTTAAAAGTTAATATTTTAACAATTGATGCTTTTCATGTTTGAATTATGATATAAATTCTTGTTAAAATTATTAAAAATACATTTCTGTCCTACAAAAATTCAATTATACCTCCGCCGGTATTACCTGATTTTGGAGTTTTATCTGCAGTCCTATCCCATTCAATTGCCGTATATTTCAGTTTTAATTCCTTGATATCCCTTGTGATAGATGATGAAACAAAAATTCTTGGCGTACCTTTTTCAGCTTTATCCTTATAGGTGTATTCACCAACATAGGATATTTCACCTTTCTTTACTTCAAAAGGCAAGGCAAACTCTTTACTGGAACTAACCATTCCGGCAGGGCCGTAGTGGTCCAGATAATTGTATTGTGTAAAAGCATAACTACCGGGCTTGAGCTTCAGGACGAAGAGGTATGTTTTTTTATTATTAAAATCTCCATTAAATGCTTTCCCTTTTCCTTCCCTCATGGTTATCATAACCTTTCCGGAGTTCTGCCGTATAAATTTCCGTTCACCCAAAATCGGGCGGTAAAAGAACCTATAGATTTCGTTTACGGGTGTGTCGCCTTCAAATGTAATGGTTCCGGCTACAAGCCCCTCTTCCGAAGTAGCGCTAAAACTATCAGGAATATTTTTAGAGCCCGTGCTGCATGCTGTTAGCAGTAGTAGGGATAAGAGTATAAAAAGGTTTTTCATTGTTGCAAAATTTGGAATAAATATACAGACTTTACAGCACCCTGTCCTGTTAATTAACACTGACTGAAAAGACTGTTATTTCACTTTCGGATTTTAATTAATAGTGGGTTAGAAATTTTTCAGGGCAATTGTAGATTTTTAGGTAACATTTTATATTTTCGTGCGACTGATATACGGATTGAAAAAATCCGACAATCATCAATTAACCTATTTAAAACAAAACAAAATGAAAAAAATGATTTCCAGGGGTGTAGCTATTGTTGCTGCCGGAATGATGCTTACATCTTGCTACACTTACACTACAGTAGTTGGTGATGGCGCAAAAGGTAGTTCTTCGAAAACAGAGTGGAACCACTACGTTCTTTGGGGCCTTGCTCCGGTAGGTGTTTCTGATGCTAAAGCAATGGCTGATGGCGCGGACGACTACACTGTTACAACAAGACAAAGCTTTGTAAACGGGCTTATATCAGGTATAACTTTTGGTATTTATTCGCCAACAACTACCACTGTAACAAAATAATACTTTAGGGGAGGCATTTGCCTCCCCTTATTATATATGAAAAAAGCAATCTTTTACATTTCCATAATAGCCGCGTTGGGCTTGGTTTTCAATATCCTGAATATTATTCTGAATGATATGGAGCGGCTTACCCGCTATGGTTGGGGCTACCTTACCGGCAGGATCATACTTTTTGCGGTATTTGTATTCCTGATTTTTTTTATGTTTAGTAAGACTTACGGTAAAAAAGAGGAATAATACAGTATTCCGAAAAAAAGCAGCCAGCCATGTGTTGGCTTTTTTGTTGAAATAAATATAAGAATATTTTCTTTTTTATTTGAAAATATTCTATATATTGCACTCTAAAATTCAAACCGGAACAGCATGAAAACACTGGAATTCATTTATCAGGAAACAGAGATACATTTTCTCATCAGCAATAGCGATGAGGTAACGGTTAATGCTACCGAGATGGCAAAGATCTTTTATAAGGATCCCGAAGAGTTCCTCGCAGACACGCATACGCTGGATTTTATCAATGCCCTGGAGGCCAAACTCAGTGCGGCTAGCTTTCGCCGTGAAGTGGGTAAAGATGATGTTGAGGTCTGGATGAACCGCAAGCTTGCCATAAAATTCGCTTCATGGCTTGACCCGGAGTTTGAGTTATGGATTTACGATACTATAGAGAAATTGCGTTTCTCGCATTACGATAATCACCTAAGGGCGCTGAATGCGCAGCAGGCAGAGAAATTGCGTTTCAATTCCCTGTGCAAAAAGGCTGCTTCCGATCAGAATGAACTTGCCTTGCAGATTATTGAAAGCCATCGCAGGCTTAAGAAATTTACAAATGATAAAAGGAAAGCGATCGTACATCAGGAAAGGGAGATAAGGAATCTATTCGACCAGTTTGATGATGTTTAGTCAGCACGAAGGATTGAAAGTAACTCATCAATAAGGACTGCTTGCCGCTCATTGATTAGCCTTTTAGCTTCTTCTTCCGAAAACCACCCCGCCTTATCAACTTCAGGGTAAGCGGTTTTACGTCCCGATTTAGGAGGCCATTCGATCTCGAAAGTATTGGATGTAATAGCCGATGCTTCCAGGTTGCCTTCGGCTCCCCAGCACAGTACTTTCTTTCCGCCTTTTTGAATGATAGGGGTCAGTGCTGTATAAGGAGCTTTTGGAGTATAGCCTGTTTCTTCTTCAAATTCGCGCAAAGCGGCATCAAGCGGGGCTTCATCAGGAAGAAGTTCGCCTTTGGGAACAGTCCACCAACCTTCATCCTTTTTGGCAAAGAAAGGCCCGCCAGGATGCACCAGGAAAAATTCGTGGAGTCCAGCTGTTGTACGATATAAAAGTATACCCGCGCTTTGTTTCATAATTTAAGGTTACTGGTGTTAAGTAAATCCAAAGGCATCGGAATTTGAATGATGATTAAGATTCCCGTTAACTTGCGAAACGGTTTTTGGAGTTAACAATATTGTAACCAAAGAGGAATTGATTGGCACTTTTATCCAGTTTGATTTTCCAAACCCTTACTTCGGCATTACATACCCGCTTCGGTTATTCCTGAAATAATCGTCTGCCACTTTGCCAAACTTTTCAAGTGTAAAGTAGTTAAAGGTGCCGCCCACTACAGCACCAACACCGAAAGGTATGAGCCTGCCCAGTGACGCGCTGCCTCTTTTGGTGCCATACTTGGTTACAAGCTTTCTGCCAATCCTTTGGTTCATCCGGTTGCGGATGCGGTCGGTAATGTGCTTGTCAAGATGCCCGATGCCTATCCGCTCACCTTTGGCTCCATCAGTATTTTCGGGTAACACTACGCCCGCCCATATACCGAGGATCAATGCAAATTCGTCATCAAAATCGGCTTTTATGTCCTTTTCATAGATTAATCCTGTGCCGTAAGTAATGGCTGCCATCCAGCGCAGCATCAGGATGAGGTCGGCCGAAGCGGCTCCCGCTTCCACAGCTATCTGGGTTACAGTGCCGAGGCCGGGTATGGCGCCGGGCAGGGCGGAGGCTACACCAACCGATGTATATTTATTTCTTATGCGGCTAATGTACAGGCGTGACAACTCCTTCGGCGTCCTTCCGGGATGCTTCAGCTTCAGCATAGCGATATCACGATGTATATCTGCAAATGCCGGTTTTACTTTTAGTATGGTTTGGTGGAGGTCCATGGCGTTGTGTTATGACCCATTGGTCCCGTTAATAATATCCGGGTATTTGTTAAGGTATTTTTCTAAAAGCTTGCCTTGCTTAAAGCTTAGCTTCCATAATATCTTGTTGGTTTCGGGATTGCACCACAATTCCACGTAAAAATTATCTACAGCATACAGCAGCTTTTTTACATGGCCTTCAATACAGGCGTCTATCAATTCGCCGTTTCCCCATAAGATACGGTACTGTTCCTCTTCATTCAGGCTCTTATACTCATTCAGTTTCATATCCCTAATTTACGATTCCTGCTCCATACGGACAAAATATTGGTATTCTTTTTTAGAAAACGGCAGTACAACCAAGTTAGTATTTATGGTTTGTACAGCACGAAGTTAAAGAATTATAAGTGTTTAAAAATTAAGTTATTATTAGGAGATGCTTGGCAAAAATTAAGATATTAAAAACGGAACTTGCAACTGTAATTAAAAAAGGGATGATTATGAGACTGCTGCTATTACTACCGATTTTTACGATTATGGCCATATCCGGCTACAACCTGTATATTGGCACCGGCCTTTTGGCAGAAATGCTGCTTCACCTTATCGTGATGGCATTGTGCCTTACATTTGCTGTACTCATCATCAGGTCTTTCTTCAGTATAAAATATGTTGAGGTTGCCGATGCGGAAGAACTTCCTAATGAAGCTTTTGAGAAATTGAAGCTTCAGCATTCCTAAGCCCCCATTTACTTCTATATATATTCAATAAAAAAGCTTCCGTTTTGCGGAAGCTTTTTTTGTTGTTTCTGATATCTCAGGGTTATTTCGCGATATTCACTGCCCTGGTTTCCCTGATCACGGTGATCTTCACCTGGCCCGGGTAGGTCATTTCGGTCTGTATCTTGTGCGATATCTCGAAAGACAGGTTTGCTGCCATTTCGTCGCTCACCTTTTCGCTTTCCACAATTACACGAAGCTCACGGCCCGCCTGAATCGCATAGGCACTCTTAACACCCTGGAAGCCGTAGGCAATATCCTCAAGATCTTTAAGGCGCTGTATATAGGAGTCAAGTACCTGCCTCCTTGCACCCGGCCTTGCGCCTGAGATGGCGTCACAAACCTGGATGATAGGGGATAGCATCGATTTCATTTCTATTTCGTCGTGGTGGGCACCAATAGCATTGCATACCTCTTCTTTTTCACCATATTTCTCAGCCCATTGCATACCCAAAAGTGCGTGTGGCAGGTCGCTTTCCGTTTCCGGTACTTTACCAATATCGTGTAGGAGTCCGGCCCTTTTGGCAAGTTTCACGTTAAGGCCCAGTTCGGCAGCCATAAGTCCGCAAAGTTTGGAAACCTCACGCGAGTGCTGTAACAGGTTCTGTCCGTAAGAAGAACGGTATTTCATCCTTCCTACAATCTTTATCAGTTCCGGGTGAAGCCCGTGGATACCAAGGTCGATCACAGTACGCTTACCTACTTCTATAATTTCTTCTTCGATCTGTTTCGACGTTTTGGCTACCACTTCCTCAATACGTGCAGGGTGTATCCTTCCGTCAGTTACCAGTTTGTGGAGTGCAAGTCGCGCTACTTCCCTGCGTACAGGGTCGAAGCAGGAAAGGATGATCGCTTCCGGTGTGTCATCAACGATGATCTCAACACCTGTAGCAGCTTCAAGCGCACGGATATTACGTCCTTCACGTCCGATGATACGTCCTTTTACATCGTCCGATTCGATGTTGAATACCGACACGCAGTTCTCCACCGCTTCTTCGGTACCCACACGCTGTATGGTGCTGATGATAATCTTTTTAGCTTCCTGTTGCGCGGTAAGCTTAGCTTCTTCAATAGTGTCCTGTATGTGCGACATCGCAGCCGTTTTGGCTTCGTTGCGAAGGCTTTCTACAAGCTGTTCTTTAGCCTCTTCGGCAGAAAGTCCCGAAATAACCTCAAGCTGGTCTACCTGGCTTTTGTGCAGCCTGTCAATCTCCTGCTGTTTTTTGTCAAGGAATTCAATACGGGTGTTATAATCTGCAATTTTAGCTTCCGCATCGTCAGCAGATTTTTTTGCCCTTGCAAGCTCTCCGCTTACCTGGCTTTCTTTATCACGTGTTCTTTTTTCGGCTTCGGCAATTTTTTTGTCCTTTCCCAGGATTACCTGCTCGTGCTCGGCCTTAAGTTCAAGGAATTTTTCCTTAGCCTGAAGAAGCTTATCCTTCTTCATATTTTCTGCCTCTACATTGGCTTCTTTTAGTATTGAGGAAGCCTCTTTTTTGGCATTCCTTATAAGATTGGAGACGTTTTTCTTTTCGAGGAATTTCGCGATACCAAAACCGACCGCTATCCCAACGATGCTCCCGATAATTAACATTAATGTACTGTCCATAATTAGTTATAGGTGTATAGGTCTATTGTTTTTTAAAAATAAAAAAGCCTACATCAGTGTGGTATTGTATAAACTCGTAGTGACAAGTTTTAGGCTAACCCGCTGTTCAAGGATCTGCTCGGAGGCAGCTTGCTATAGTAGCGGCGATTCGCCCATTTTAAAGAATTGGCGTTGAGTTTATCAAATAAGTACTAATGTAGGCAGTATTGTTGACGTATGTAAAGAACGTATTTTATATTATTTCGAGAGGAGTCCGTCAAGTCTTTCATCCATATCCTTAAGCCTTTCGAGGGCTTCTTCGAGGTCGGTCGATTTGTCGATCTGCTTTTGCTCCACTTGTGCTGCAAATTGCAGGGCGCACATGGCTAAAACATCCTGCTTATCCCTAACGGCATAGTTTTCTTCAAACTGTTTTATCATTGCGTCGATCTTCTTGGAAGCGCTTCTCAGCCCTTCTTCCTGCGCCGGGTTTACCGTAAGCGGGTATACCCTGTCGGCGATCGATATTTTTATTTTCAGCTTGTCGTCCATCTTAATCCGAAAGTTGTGCTATACAATGGTCGATCTCGCGGATCAATGAATTTATCTTGAGTTTTGTCTCTCTCTTATTGTCGTCACTGCCCAGTAATGCGTTGGCCATCTTAAGCGACTCATTTTGCTGTTTCAGCGCTGTAATCTCTTCTTCCTGCCTCTTCATGGCCGCAGCCGAACGCGATATTCCGTTTTCCAGCTCCTGATTTTGCTGCTGCAGCCGCTCCAGTTTCTGGGCCAGCTTTTGCAGTTTACTCTCAAGAGAATCAACTATTTCGGTTAATCCGCTCATTACGGTCACTTTTCATTACATGATGTTACAAAGTTAATATTACTTTGATTAGAAACAACTGTTTCGGTAAAAATATTGAACTAATTTTAATTTCCATGCACTAAACCCATTCGTAAAATGTTATAATATAAAGCTAAAGGCGTTGTATAATTTTGACCGTTTTTGCTATTTTAGCCTTATGAGATACCTATTTTTTTTACTTTGCGCGACAACCGTTTTCGGGCAGCAGCACTATCCGCAGGACTATTTCCGATCACCTATGGACCTCCCCGTACATCCGTCGGGCGTGTTCGGCGAGCTTCGCAACAACCATTTCCATGCCGGACTCGATTTCCGTACCAAGCAATCTGAAGGCCACCCGGTGTATGCCGCAGCAGACGGGTATGTGTCACGGGTTCGGGTATCCACGTATGGCTACGGTACCGCATTATACATCGACCACCCGAACGGTTATACAACCGTATACGGTCACTTGCAGAAATATTCCCCGAAGATCGATGCTTTTGTGAGGGCAAAGCAGTATGAAAAGAAATCTTTTGACATCGACTTGGTACTCAAGCCGGGCGAGCTGACGGTAACGTATGGGGAGCTCGTGGCGCTTTCCGGTAACTCCGGGGGGTCGGGCGGGCCGCACCTGCACTTTGAGTACCGCGACACCAAGACCGAAATGATCATCAACCCCCTGCATTTTGGGCTCAACAAGAAAATGAAGGATACCAAGGCGCCGACGATCCAGGGGCTTATTGCGTATCCGCTAAGCGATGATGCCGTGGTGAACGAGTCGAAAAAACCTGCCCTAGTGAGCCTGAAGCTGCAAAAGGACGGTACCTATATCGCCGACAAGATATTAGCAAAAGGTAAGGTGGGGTTCTCCATCAGCACTACTGATAAATCGACCGGCAGTTTCGGCAACAACGGAATTTATAAGGTGCAGACCTACTTTAACGGAAGCCCGTATTTCAATTATAATTTCAGCACATTTGCTTTTGATGAATCACGCTATGTAAACAACTTTATCGATTACCCAAGGTTTTATGCTACGGGCCAGCGTTACCAGAAACTGTTCATCAAAACGCCGTATCCGTTATCATTGTTAAAGCAGAACACTTCCAACGGGCAATTCGAAATCGTACGCGATACGGTAAAGAACTACCGCATTGAGGTTTCCGATTTTCATGGGAATAGTGTTATTGTAAACGGCAGCATTGAATATTCCGATAAGCCGGCTACCATAACGGAGACCAAACATATCACGCCTTATTTTGTAAAGCAGGCCAACGACCATAATTATACCAGGAACAATGTGTCGGTATTTATTCCTGCCAATGCTTTCTATGAAGATTTCTACATGGATTTTGATGTGCGTGATTCTATCCTTTACCTGCACAACGCTACAGTGCCTGTACATACCAATGTTACGGTGTCTTTCGATGTGAGCCACCTGTCAAAAGACGTATTACAAAAAACGTTCATTGCCGGTTTTACCGATAAAAGGATATCGTACAATAGCAGTTATATGCAGGAGGGTAAACTTACTGCCAAAGTAAAGCAGCTGGGGAACTTTAAGCTGGCTCAGGACAACAACCCGCCAAAGATTTTCGATATCAGCTTTACGGAAGGGAAATGGCTGAGCGACAAGGATGGATTTTTCTGTAAGATAAGCGACGACCTTTCCGGTATTGCGACTTTTGATGCTTTTATCAACGGAAAATGGGCCCTGATGCACTACGATTACAAAACGCGCGTTATCTACCATAACTTCAGTGACGGGATCGTGGATGATGGCAGGAATGATTTGAAGATCGTTGTTACTGATAATGTGGGAAATTCCACTACCTTTGAAACGCATTTTTTCAGAACACAAAAAACCGACCCTGTTGAGAAAGATAAATAAGCTGCTTCTGTTATTCATCATCCTGTTGAGTGCCACTGCATTCGCCCAAAGAAAACCATTTTTATACGGCGTTCTTGTTGATGCTAATTACAAGCCTATTGAAGGTGTTAATATTTATTATGCCGATATTGAAGGAACGAAAAGGACCGTTTCTGACAAGACCGGCTTTTATAAGCTCGACCTTCCGGTAGACCGTGAGGTTATTGTTTGGTTTGAGCATATCAGTTTCGCACGTTCTTATATCGAAGGGGTGAAAATGAGTTATAATGACAGTTTTGAGTTCAACTCTATGCTGCAGTCGGGTGTAAACGAAATGAGAAATGTTGTCATTGAATCGGATAGCAAAGGAAGGCAGAGGGTAGAGGGCCTTACTGTGGTTGACCCAGAGGTTATTATAAAAATGGTTGGCCCAAATCCGGGTGTTGAGAACATTATCAAAACCATAGGGCTTGGTGTTACCTTTAATAATGAGTTGAGTACACAGTATTCGGTTCGTGGCGGTAACTATGACGAAAACCTTGTGTATGTAA
>Ga0308157_10002327_pt1 | contig 31834 bp, 23 predicted proteins | sample PhyBR1_FD_201035 | JGI IMG/M metagenome (GOLD analysis project Ga0308157, IMG submission 201035) | Phyllosphere microbial communities from UC Gill Tract Community Farm, Albany, California, United States - DLSLB.R1 | ecosystem: Host-associated > Plants > Phyllosphere > Unclassified | place: USA...
GGTATACCGCGGCGCCGAGCACCCACACGCTGCTCAGTCGCCAAAGGCACTGGAAATCACCCAGGTCGCTCAGTAGTCCTGGCCCCGAGAAGAAATACTTAATAGGAGATTATCGTGGCTCAGAACACTGAAGAAACCACTGAATTTGAAGGCGAAACCCCTTCGACCTACACCACTGAGACCTCTGCTTCGGCAGTAGTTGCTGACACCGAGCGTGCTCCATTGACCGTTCCAGGTGCAGCAGTTGGCCGTCGCAAGCAGGCTATTGCTCGCGTTCGCCTGGTACCAGGTTCCGGCAAGTGGACCGTTAACGGTCGCACCCTGGAGAACTTCTTCCCTAACAAGCTGCACCAGCAGGACGTCAACGAGCCATTCAAGATCCTTGGTCTTGAAGGTGCTTACGACGTTATCGCTCGTATCAACGGTGGCGGCATTTCCGGCCAGGCCGGTGCACTTCGTTTGGGTATCGCACGTTCGCTGAACGAGATCGACCGCGATGCAAACCGCGCAACCCTGAAGAAGGCTGGCTACTTGACTCGTGACGCACGCGTCATCGAGCGTAAGAAGGCTGGTCTTAAGAAGGCACGTAAGGCTTCGCAGTTCTCGAAGCGCTAAACCTTACTTCAAGGTTTATCCGAAGGTCCCAACTCCCCGCGAGGGAAGTTGGGGCCTTCGGCCGTTAAGCAGAGCGATTTGGCTAGTTCTACTTCATATCTGTAGTCAAGAATCCTCATTGCCTGTCCGTTGCGCCATCGAAACACGGGTAAATCGAAGCAGAGGGCTTATGATTGAACACGATGGCAAGGTTATTTGGGACCGATGGGGTCCGAGGAAAAGCAAACGAACTGTTAACTCCCGAGTTAGCGTTGGAATTGGCGCAGGCAGCCTCTGTGGTGCTGGGTTTGAGTCAGTCAGAGGATGGGCGTAGGCCTGTCGCTGTCGTGGCTAAGGACCCGCGTATCAGTGGTGACTTCCTGTCCGCAGCTATTGAGGCCGGCTTGGCCGCCTCAGGCGTGGATGTGATGGATGCCGGTACGCTACCAACTCCAGCAGCCGCATTCTTGGTCGGAGATCTAGACGCTGATTTTGGTGTCATGATTTCTGCCTCGCACAACGCGGCTCCGGATAACGGTATTAAGTTCTTGGCTCGCGGTGGCAAGAAGCTTGATGACTCTCTCGAAGATGCCATCGAAGCATGTTTGAAGATGCCTAAGCCCCGCCCAACGGCTGGCGAAGTAGGACGTGTTGCACGTTTTGCTGACGCAGAAGACCGCTACATCATGCACCTGTTGCAGGCCCTTCCCAACCGCTTGGACGGTTTGAAGGTAGTCCTTGACTGCGCCCACGGTGCAGCTTCGGGATGTTCGCCAGAGGTCTTCAAGGCCGCCGGTGCTGAAGTGGTTGTTATTGGCGCTGATCCAGATGGCATCAACATCAATGACGGCTATGGCTCCACCCACCTGGAAAAGCTACAGGCTGCCGTACTAGAGAACGGTGCAGACCTAGGTATCGCCCATGACGGTGACGCTGACCGCTGCTTGGCAGTGGACCATGAAGGTTCCGTTGTAGACGGAGATCAGATCATGGCAGTGATGGCACTGGATATGAAGGATCGCGGAGAGCTCAAGGACAACACCTTGGTTGCCACCGTGATGAGTAATCTCGGATTGAAGCTTGCTATGGAGGCTGCAGGGATCACCTTGAAGCAGACCGGCGTGGGGGATCGCTACGTACTTGAAGGAATGCACGAAGGAAACTACTCGCTGGGAGGCGAGCAGTCAGGCCACGTGATTTTCTCCAAGCATGCAACCACCGGTGACGGCGTCCTGACCGGTCTGATGATTGCAGCCCGTGTGAAGGCCACCGGCAAGTCGTTGAAGGAACTGGCAGCGGTACTGACCGTATTGCCACAGGTTCTGATTAACGTCCGCGGCGTTGACAAAGCGGCAGCCCCAGAGAACGAGCCACTGCAGCGTGATGTTGCTGCAGCCGAAGCACGTTTGGGCTCCACCGGTCGAGTGCTTCTGCGTCCATCGGGTACCGAGCCAGTGGTTCGTGTGATGGTTGAAGCAGCCACCCAAGAGCAGGCTCAGGCTGAAGCCGAAACCCTAGCGGCATCAGTTCAGCAGTACCTTTCGCTGTAACTAAGAAGTCTTACAGCGTCTAACTCGTAAATATCAAGAAAACTCACACCCCCGTACTGTGTTCCACGTCAGGACACGCTGCGGGGGTGTGGCATGCTAACTAGTAGAAACTGACATCGGTTTGTGTTCTCGGAGAGAAGGACTTTCGTGACTCTACGCATCAGCGTGATCGGCACCGGCTACCTCGGTGCAACCCATGCCGCCTGCATGGCTGAACTGGGCTATGAAGTCATTGGCGTCGATGTAGACAAAGCCAAACTAGACGCGCTGGCCGCAGGTATCCTGCCATTCCACGAACCGGGTCTGCCCGAGCTTCTGCGCAAGCACGTAGCTTCCGGACGATTGCGCTTCACCGACGACTACGCTGACGTAGCCGCCAACGCAGATATTCACTTCATTACCGTGGGCACCCCACAGCGTGCGGACTCGCAGTCTGCAGATATGTCTTATGTTGACGGTGCCGTCGACTCGTTGCTGGCACACATCACCGGGGACGCGTTGATTGTCGGCAAGTCCACCGTGCCGGTAGGTACTGCCCGACGACTGAACGAAAGAATTGAACAGAACGCAAAGCCAGGAAGCTCTATTGCCCTGGCATGGAACCCTGAGTTCTTGCGCGAAGGCTTCGCGGTGAACGATACCCTTCGTCCCGACCGTCTGGTTTATGGCTTTGTGGAAGAGCGTGGCCTGGATTTGATCCGTGAAGTTTACGCACCTGTCCTAGCATTGGATGTCCCAGAGATTGTTACCGATCTTGAGACTGCTGAGCTGGTGAAGGTCGCCGCCAATGCTTTCTTGGCCACCAAAATTTCTTTCATCAATGCCTTCGCCGAGGTGACGGAAACCGTCGGTGGTGACATCAAGACCCTGGCTGATGCTATTGGCCACGATAAGCGCATTGGACGCCGTTTCCTGAACGCAGGAGTGGGCTTTGGCGGTGGATGCCTACCAAAGGATATCCGGGCCCTTCAGGCGCGCGTGAGCGAGCTTGGACTGCATCAGACCATGGGCTTCTTAGGCGAAGTTGACCAGATCAACTTGCGCCGTCGAGACCGCGTAGTTTCCCTTGCCTCACACATGCTGGGCAATGACCTCGCAGGTAAGCACATCTGCGTACTAGGCGTGACCTTCAAGCCGGATAGTGACGATGTGCGAGACTCACCAGCGTTGGATATCGCTGTACGTCTGTATAACGCGGGTGCCGAGGTTTCGGTCTACGACCCAGAGGGTAATAAGAACGCTGCCGGACGTTTCCCACGATTGAACTACGTAGACTCGCACAGGGAAGCAGCGCGCAATGCAGACCTCACGCTGGTACTGACCGAGTGGCAGGAATTCCGCGACTTGGATCCTAACGAGCTTGGGGAAGTGGTTGCTTCGAAGATGCTTATTGATGGCCGTAACGTTCTGGACCGTCCGGCTTGGCGCGAGCAGGGCTGGATCATGACCGGCCCGGGAGAGTACTTTGAGCTGAGCGCTAGCGACGTGGCGACCGGGCAGGTACCTGTTCAGTCCTAGATTCACTTGCTATCAAAAATGCGGTTGTCCTTTCGGGCAACCGCATTTTTGGTTCTTCGGACGAACTTCTAGAACCCGAAGCGCTTCATAACCCGAGGAAGGAAGTCAATTAGCTTAGAAGCACTGACAGGTCCCTCTTCGGCAGCGGCTTGTCCTACCTGACCGTGGATCACTGCAGCACAGGCGGTAAGTTCCATGATGCGCGCGTTAGGTACGGTCCGAACACCGTGAGTCCCGGTGATTGAGCTGTCCGAAAGCAAATAGCCAAGGATGCCAGTAAGGACATCTCCGCTGCCCGCAGTGGCAAGTCCAGGCGCTGACGGGGTGACGATCAAGCTGCTGCCGTTAGGTGCCACGATGTAGTTGGTAGGTCCTTTGAGCAGAACCACTGCGTTGTATGCCAGTGCAGCCCAGCGGGTCCAACGAATTGGGTCCTGGGCAATCTCATCTGGGCTGACCTTCACGCCAGCACGGCTGAGCAGCATCTGCAGTTCCTTAGCGTGAGGGGTCAGTACTCGTGGCTGCTCACTCGGCCCAGCTGGAACAACTTCTAGACCGGAGGCGTCAATGACTGCCGGCTGACGGCTGGCAAAGACCTCAGCAATCACACCGGTCGGGGGAGTACGTCCATCAAGGCCAGGACCGATAGCCCACGCAGAAATCTTGGCACCCTTGCCGTGAATCTGACGGCGTGATGAAGATAAGGCTTCCTTGATCTGCTGATCATCCAACGGCACAGATTCTGGAACCGAATAGGCAACCAAAGGTTGGATGGCTTCCGGCACGTGGGTGCGTAACATGCCCACACCACAAGACACAGCAGCCTTGGCCGTCAGCTGGGCAGCACCCGGGTAAAGCGCAGAACCTGCGATGAGGCCCAAGACTCCACGCTGGTATTTGTGCCGTGCTGCGTCTCTCCATGAACGGTGCTGGTTCAACAGTTCAATGGCAGTGACCTCGTCGACCAACTGAGTACCTGGTGCGATGGATGAGAAATCAAAATCAAGGTCAGCAACCGTGATCTCACCGGTCACCAATGGAGCGTCCCTGGTCAATAGACCTGACTTCATTCCGCCGAACGTCACTGTGCGTTCTGCACGCAAGACGTTGTCTTCTGCTTCGCCAGTCTCAGGATTTAGGCCGGACGGTACATCGCAGGCCAGCACACGCACGTTGGCAGGAAGCTGGGGAAGTGAGGATCCTGCACGGTAGCCAAGGCCGTAGATGGCGTCTATAACTAGCGAGGCGTTGGCGAGCTCGTTCGCTCCGTCAGCAAAGTCTGTGAGCGTTCCGCCGGCTGCGCTGTAAGCTGCGGCGGCTTCAGCGTGTACCTGATCGGAGTACTGCAGTGCCAGCGTGGAAATGTTCTGCTGCTGAAGCTCTGCTAGTGCGTAAAGGCCGTCTCCACCATTGTTACCGGGGCCAATGAGACCGATAACAAACGCTGGCTCTGAGCTAAGGTTTTCAGCCAGCATATGATTGGCTATCGAGGCCAGTTCAGAGGCGGCATGCTTCACGAGCGAAGCTTCACCACGCTTGGAAATCTCTTGGGCTTCCACCCCACGAATTTGCGCAACACTAAAGACAGAGATCATAAGTCAAACAATACTCAAATCAGCTGCGTGAAGCCCTATTTAGTCTCCAACGTGTCGCTTATTAATTGGGTGTCGAGCGCCTAACGTTCAGCGACAACCATGGCGATGGCCATGTCCCCATCATGAGACATGGACAGATGCCATGATTTGATTCCGCGTTGCTCGCTAGCGGCGGCTACTGAACCGGTGTTGTGGACCTGCGGGTCTCCGGCTTCGTCCTTGCGGATGGTGCAGTCCTGCCAGTTCATTCCCACCGGTGCGCCCAGCGCCTTGGCAATGGCTTCCTTGGCTGCAAAACGCGCCGCGAGGGAACGAAGTGGGAGATTTCGTTCTTCAAGAGTGAAGAGACGTTCTTTCAGGCGCGGAGTCTTCTCAAGCTGTCGGCCAAACCGTGGCACATCAACAATGTCCACTCCAATACCTGCAATCATGCTCTCCAGTTTATCCAGCGTTGCGCGGGCATAAAAATTGCGGACATCCAATCAAGGATGCCCGCAATTTAGACGATGCTTGGTGGATTACTCCACAGTCACCGACTTAGCTAAGTTACGTGGCTGGTCTACGTCGTAGCCCTTAGCTGAAGCCAGTTCGCAAGCGAAGAGCTGCAGTGGCACGGTGGCCAGCAGTGGCATCAATAGAGTTGGGGTTTCAGGAACGTAGAAGACCCACTCGGAGAAGTCCTTGACCGCGGTATCGCCGTCTTCTGCGATAACCAAAGTCTTTGCACCACGTGCGCGAACTTCCTGAATGTTGGAGACAACCTTGGAGTGTAGGGAGTCGCGTCCACGCTGGGAAGGAACCACTACGAACACTGGCTGGCCGTCATCAATCAGAGCGATAGGACCGTGCTTCAGCTCGCCAGCGGCGAAGCCTTCAGCATGGATGTAGGCAATTTCCTTGAGCTTCAAGGCGCCTTCCATAGCTACTGGGTAACCAACGTGGCGGCCCAGGAACAGTACCGAGCTTTCTTCGGACATGCTTCGTGCCAGATCCTTGATCTCATCCGCGCGATCCAGGATGTCCTGAATCTTGGAAGGGATCTTGCCCAGGTCTGCAAGGATGTCCTTGATCTGACCCTGGAACAGATTGCCACGCAGCTGCGCCAGGTACAGACCCAACAGGTAGGTAGCGGTGATCTGTGCCAAGAATGCCTTGGTGGAAGCCACTGCAATTTCTGGGCCAGCGTGGGTGTAGAGAACTGCATCTGATTCACGCGGGATAGTGGACCCGTTGGTGTTACAGATGGACATGGTCTTCGCGCCCTGTTCCTTGGCGTAACGTACAGCCATCAGGGTGTCCATGGTTTCGCCGGACTGGGAGATGGAGACAATCAGAGTCTTCTCGTCCACGATTGGTTCGCGGTAACGGAACTCGTGGGAGAGCTCGACCTCTACTGGGATACGGCACCAGGACTCGATAGCGTACTTAGCTACGGAACCGGCGTAAGCGCTGGTACCGCAAGCAAGCACAACAATCTTTGAAATCTGAGCCAGTTCTTCAGGGGCGATACGCAGCTCATCGAGGGTCAGACGGCCATCGGCATCTGAACGTCCCAAGAGGGTATCTGCCACAGCGGCAGGCTGGTCAAAGATTTCTTTTTCCATGAAGGACGGGAAGCCGCCCTTTTCAGCGCTGGCTGCGTCCCAGTCAACGGTGAATTCTTTGCCTTCTGCAGGGTTGCCCTGGAAGTCAGTGATGGAGTGGGTGTCTGGGGTGATGGTGACAATCTGGTCCTGGCCCAGTTCCACGGCGCGACGGGTGAAGTCGATAAAGCCGGAAACGTCAGAGCCCAGGAAGTTTTCGCCATCGCCAAGGCCAAGAACCAATGGCGAGTTGCGGCGTGCAGCCACAACAACACCCGGGTGGTCCTGGTGGACAGCCAATAGAGTGAACGCACCCTCAAGGCGGGCTACTGCCAACTGCATGGCACGGGTGAGATCCCCGTTGGCCTCGGTGGTGTAAAGCTTGCCCAGCAAAGCTGCGGCGACTTCGGTGTCGGTTTCAGACAGGAAAGTGACGCCATCAGCCACCAGTTCTGCCTTAATGCCGGCGAAGTTCTCAATAATTCCGTTGTGGATCATGGCAAGCTTGCCACCATCGGCGAGGTGTGGGTGGGCGTTGCCATCACTTGGCCCACCGTGGGTTGCCCAACGGGTGTGTCCAATGCCAGTCATTGACTTAGGCAGTGGAGCTTCAGCAATTTCGTTCTCGAGATTGACCAGCTTGCCGGCCTTCTTCCGAGCATGAATAGCGCCATCAGCAACAACTGCGACACCAGCCGAGTCATAACCGCGGTATTCCAACCGACGCAAACCTTCAATTAGAACGTCGAGGGCACCGTGGTCGGCGACTGAGCTCGAGGTTCCTGCATATCCAACAATTCCGCACATGAGAAAAATCTTACCGGGTACTTGCCCATCGATGGGAATAATCGTGTTTGAGCACTCAATATTCGCTATGGTGTGACTCACTCTCAAGGGGAGAAAGCGGGCATCGGAGGCAGCTGCCCGCACCCCTTAATTGGGATGTGGAGCATATTCTTGGCAGAATTTGACCCTGTGGAACCACACGGAACACTTGAAACACCCATCTCGCCGTTTGTAGATCTTGAACGCGAGACCTGGGCGCGGCTCTCTGACCAAATGGAGCAGCCACTAAACGAAGCTGACATTGAACGCCTTCGTGGCCTTGGTGATGAACTGGACCTGCAAGAGGTACGGGACGTCTACCTGCCACTGAGCCGCCTGTTGTATCTCTACGTCGAAGGCGCCGGAGCGACACACCAGGCTACAACTACATTCCTTGGTGAGCAGACCACCCGCACGCCATTCGTGATTGGTGTGGCCGGCTCTGTTGCCGTAGGTAAATCAACCACCGCCCGCGTATTGCAGGAAATGTTGCGCCGCTGGCCACAGACCCCTGACGTTCAGTTGATTACCACCGATGGATTCTTGTACCCCAACGCTGAACTTGAACGCCGGGGGATCATGCACCGTAAAGGTTTCCCGGAATCCTATGACCGTCGTGCGTTGCTGAGGTTTGTTTCTGCCGTGAAGTCAGGGGCGCCAGAAGTAAGTACACCGGTGTACTCGCACCTGACGTATGACATTGTTCCGGGGGCACACAACGTTGTGCGTCGCCCGCAGGTACTTATTGTTGAGGGACTGAACGTTCTGCAGCCAGCCCGTACGCGTTCTGATGGAACCGTTGGTTTGGCTCTGAGTGACTTCTTCGATTTCTCGGTTTATGTGGATGCCCGCACGAGCAACATTGAAGAGTGGTACATCAAGCGGTTCATGCGTCTACGCTCCGGCGCTTTCGCAGATCCGGCCAGCTATTTTCATAAGTACTCACTACTCACGGACGAAGAAGCTCGTGAAACGGCTCACGGCATTTGGAAGCGAATCAACGAGCCCAATCTGAAAGAAAACGTGTTGCCCACCCGAGGACGTGCGCAATTAGTTCTGCGCAAATCTGCGGATCACTCGGTACGCCGCATGCTTTTGCGTAAGATCTAGCCTGAAGTTCTTGAGGCGTCAAAGATTCCAGCAAATAAACACAACCTGAGAGTTTGCCGAATTTAAGGATTTCATTTGGAGATTTGCGCTTGATCCTGTGCTCAGGCTGTGTATGCTCTAAACATGCTTAAAGGTTTCCGCGATTTTATTATGAAGGGCAACGTTGTCGATCTGGCCGTTGCTGTTGTGATCGGTGCTGCCTTCGGCGCCGTAGTTACCGCTCTTGTAGACAACATCTTGATGCCACTGATCGCTGCATTGGTGGGTTCCCCAAACTTCGACAGCTTCCTGCTGCTGAACATCAACGGTGTAGATATCAAGTTCGGCGTCTTCCTGACCGCACTTGTTAACTTCCTGCTCATCGCTGCTGCTGTTTACTTCGCACTGGTACTGCCAATGCAGAAGGTTAACGAGAAGCTTGCAGCTCGCCGTGGCCTGACCGAAGAAGAAGCAGAGGAAGAGCCAGACCCACAGCTGGCTATCCTGGAGCAGATTCGCGACGAACTGAAGAACCTGCGCTAAACGATCCATTCAACCGTTTCTAAGGGACGGATTGAAGCATTGAAAATGCTTTGATCCGTCCCTTCTAGCTTTAACTAACAGATGTGCCGTACGGCGCAGGCAGTATCACAGCAACGCGGGCGGAAAAGTGGGAAGATAAATAGGTGAACTCTGAAGCGCTTGAAGAAAGCAACATGGGCCCCAGCACCGACAATGCGCAGAGCAACGGTTTTGAACGCCGGGCGGTAATTGACCTTTCGGCCATCCGTAACAACGTTAAGCAGATTTCTGACGTCGTCGCTCCAGCCGCAGTAATGGCCGTCGTCAAAGCCGACGCTTACGGCCATGGTGCAATTCCAGTAGCAAAAGCAGCAGTAGAAGGCGGTGCGAGCTGGCTCGGCTGCGCGCACGTCACCGAGGCACTCGTCCTGCGCGAAGCAGGACTCGAAACGCCCATCCTGGCCTGGTTGCATACCGAAGACACTCCATTTGAGGCTGCCGTTGATGCCCGCCTTGATCTTGGCGTTTCAGGGTGGGAATTAGAACGCGTAGCTGCCGCTGCGCGCTCCGTGCAAACCCCAGCACGTATTCATTTGAAGATTGACACCGGATTGGGTCGCAACGGATCCACCATGGATGCCTTCCCTGATTTGCTGAACCGTGCGAACGAGTTCCAAGAAGAAGGGCTGTTGCGCGTGGTCGGTCTGTTTTCGCACCTAGCAGTGGCTGATGAACCGGAGCGCCCAGAAACTGATGAGCAGCTGGCCCTGTTCAGCAAGGCTATCGAGATGGTAGAAGCTGCTGGTTTTGACCTAGAAGTCCGCCATATCGCTAACACTCCTGCCATCTTGTCGCGTCCAGATGCACACCATGACATGGTGCGCCTGGGCCTTGGACTCTATGGCTTGAGCCCGTTCGAAAATGACTCGCCCGAGAGCCTGGGCCTGCACCCAGCGATGAAGGTTGTTACCCGCGTTGCTAACGTCAAGAAGGTTCACGCTGACCAAGGTGTTTCTTACGGTTTGAACTACAGAACCGAAGATGAAACCTATCTGGGCCTGATTCCGATGGGCTACGCCGATGGACTTCCTCGTATCGCCACCGGTGCTCCTGTGACCGTCAATGGACGTAGTTACCCTGTGCGCGGACGCATTGCCATGGACCAGTGCGTCATTGACCTGGGACCAGAGATTGATCCGGCCGACCTCCTTGGTGCAGAGGCGATCATCTTCGGCGCAGGTGGGCAATCGGTGAACACCTGGGCGCATGCCTCCAACACCATCAACTACGAAGTTGTTACCCGCATCTCGCCTCGTGTGCCTCGCTTCTATGTTGAAGGTAGCTGGGGTGAAGCCGGTGAGTGAGAACAACCAAGAAATTACGATTCAGCTCACTGACCTGGCACAGACCGAAGCCCTTGGCCAAGCGCTGGGCGCTGGGCTGAAAGCTGGAGATCTAGTAATCCTCACTGGTGCCTTGGGCGCAGGGAAGACCACGCTGACTCAATCGCTGGGTATGGGACTAAACGTACGCGAAGGAATCATTTCTCCGACCTTCGTCCTAGCTCGCCAGCACCCGTCCCTTGGTGATGGACCGACACTGATCCACGTGGATGCTTATCGCCTCAAGGACCAAAACGACGTAGACACCCTAGACCTAGAATCAACGCTGGCTGACTCGGTTACCGTTGTTGAGTGGGGACTAGGCAAGGTTGAGCACCTGACCGACTCACGTCTAGAAATTCAGTTAGACCGCGAAGTCAACACGTCGACTGTAGAAAACCCGTGGGAAGAATCCGAAGAAGAATTGGATGAGCCAAGAGAGTTCACGCTCAAGGCAATTGGCCCGCGCTGGGATGCAAACAACTTTGCTCAACTGAAAGAAAACTTGCTGTCCGTAATCTCGGCACAGCACTCCGGAGAGAAACATGCCTAACTATCTGTCAATTGACACCTCGGCGCATACCTCGGTAGCACTGGTAGATTCCGCTACTGGTTCAGTTATCGCCCAGAAGACCTCGCCTAAAGGTAACGACCAGACCGAAACCCTGTCCGTATACGTACGAGATCTTCTGGCGGAGAATATCGTAAAGGGCAAAGACCTAGATGGTATCTTTGTCGGCGTGGGCCCAGGTCCTTACACCGGGCTACGCGCCGGACTCGTTGCGGCCCGTACCTTTGGTTTCGTCTGGAATGTACCGGTCCACGGTGTCATGTCTCTGCATGCGCTCGCAGAGCGAGCTGTCCAGTCTGGCAACGTACCAGAAGAATTCAATGTTGCTTCTGATGCCAGGCGCAAGGAAGTGTACTGGGCTCGCTATAACCAGATCGGTGAAATCCTTGACGGACCACATGTTGCTTCCGCCTCGACGCTGCCAGCCCTCCCGGTCTTTGGTGTAGGTGCTGGGCTGTACACGGAACAGCTTCAAGCTGCCGGTGCTCAGCCACAGGAACAGTCATTTGAGTGGATCGCGGATGCCGCGAATCTTGCTCTGCGTGGCATTGCTGATCTGGCTGCAGGCAAGGATCTGAGCGACACCGCGCCACAATATCTTCGCGAGTCTGATGCCCAAGTTCCTGCCTTCATGAAGCAGGTCAAAGCATGAGCGTGACCTTACGTGAGATGACTGTCAATGACATTCCTGCAGTTCACAAGTTAGAGACTGAACTCTTCCCTGAAGATGCATGGCCTGTTGCGGCCTTCGAATCAGAACTGGCGCAAGTTGAAACCCGCAACTACTGGGTGTACGAAAACGACGGCACGGTTGTTGGTTATGCGGGATTGTGCACGGTACTGCCGATTAGTGATGTGCAGACCATCGCCATCAGTCCTGAATTTCAGGGACGAGGTCTAGGCCGTAAGTTGCTGACCTTGCTCATTGACACCGCGCGAGAACGAAAAGCGCTGGATGTCATGTTGGAAGTCCGCTTTGATAATCCCAACGCTATTGGACTGTATGAATCCATGGGGTTTGTAACCATTCACCGTCGCTTGGGCTACTACAAGGGTGGCGTAGACGCACTGATCATGAGGCTGCAATTGGACGCCGGTCAGGGACAAGAGGAAGAACCAAACGCATGAGCACCACAGATCCTATTGTTCTAGGCATTGAATCCTCTTGTGATGAGACCGGCGTAGGCATTGTGCGTGGCAACAAGCTGCTGGCTAATGCTGTGTCCAGCTCCATGGATGAGCACGTTCGCTTTGGTGGAGTGATTCCTGAGATTGCGGCCCGTGCGCACCTGGAAGCTTTCGTTCCTACCTTGCAGTCGGCGCTGGACACTGCGGAACTGACCTTGGATGACATTGATGCCATTGCCGTGACCAGTGGCCCTGGTTTGGCTGGCGCATTGATGGTGGGCGTCTCGGCCGCCAAGGCGTTGGCCTTGGCCACGGACAAACCTTTGTACGGTATTAACCACTTGGTGGCACACGTTGGTGTAGGTGTTCTGGAAGGAACTATCCTTCCGCCAACCTTCGGCGCCTTGCTGGTATCGGGTGGGCATACTGAAATTTTGAAGGTCACCTCGCTGACCAATGACGTGCAGCTACTTGGCTCCACCATTGATGATGCCGCCGGCGAAGCCTACGACAAGACCGCACGCCTGCTAGGTTTGGGCTACCCGGGTGGCCCTGCTATCGACAAAGCCGCCAAGGATGGAGACCGCAAGGCTTTCCGTTTCCCACGTGGATTGACCCTACCTAAGTTTGTGGGTAGCGAAGAGAACCCAGGCAAGCACCGCCATAACTTCTCATTCTCTGGATTGAAAACCGCAGTGGCTCGCTGCGTGGAGCACTTCGAAGCCAACGGTGAAGAAATCCCCGTGGCTGACATTGCGGCTTCCTTCCAGGAAGCAGTTGTTGACGTAATTACGTCCAAGGCAGTACGGGCTATGCAAGAGCACGGTCTGAAAACCGTACTTCTGGGCGGGGGAGTCGCGGCAAATACTCGACTGCGTGAACTACTTGCTGCTCGCTGTGCTTCTGCGGGCATCACCTTGGTAGTGCCACCATTCAGTCTGTGCACCGACAACGGTGGCATGGTCGCGGCGCTTGGAGCTCAGTTGGTTGCTGATGGTGTAGCTCCTTCAGGTCTGGAATTTGCAACGGACTCGTCGCAGCCGGTGACGAACATAGTGCTGAATTAGTGGTGCTCGGGAACTTTAGGTAAATAGTTCGGGGCCACCATATGGTGGCCCCGAACTATTTACGAGAATTTCTGTGATCCGTTGCCAAGCGAGATCGGCGAAGAGCCAACCAACCGGGGCGTGGCTCTTATCGTGTGGGAGACGGAAAGGTTGACGAGAGCAGTTATCGTGAACTAACTTGTTCCGGCCACAGATTTAGAGACTGCAAATATTCCGTTGCGTCAGCTTCCTCTCTGAACTCCAGCAAGTTTCCGACCTTTTCTTGAAGTACTTGGCGCACCTCCGCGGGGGTGGCGAAGAAAAATTCTTTTCGTGAATTAGCTCTATTGAGGGCTCGGTCCATAAAGTGATTGTGCAATTCATTTTCTAATGTGACTGCATCTTCCGAAAAGAACAGCGTATGAATATCAAATCTGAAAGGCACGGATGCGCCGCTCAATTCGGCAACGCGATCCGTTGGTTCGAGGCGCCTAGTTAGGCCAATCTTGACTACGCCTTGTCCAAACGCGCCACGGTTGGATATGACGTATATGTAGCCTGCTCGAATATTGGCGGAGCGGAAATCATTCTGAGCGATTGCGTTGTCGATAGCCTCAAGACGTTGTGCCAAATCAGAATCTTCCGCGCCACCCGCACGAATGGAATCCAAAGCATTAAGAATGTGTGAGCGCTCTTTATCGGCTCTTCGATTTTTAGCGTGGTGACCCCAAAATAAGTAAGGCTCGCAGTCCTCTGCGAAGATGGATGTCGACTAAAACTATTCATCTGCAAGGAACTACGAGCCGTGATCAAGGATACCGGGTCAATCGACCCTGCGTCGATTCTGTTGAACCTCACCGACTACCGCGTCATCACCGTGACCCAAGCACCTGTCGGACGGCAGGTACTTGTTGAGCCCGCCGCCACCGAAGCGGCATGTCCTTCCTGCGGGGTGCTAACCACTAGGATCCAGGCAAGGCCAATACACCGGGTGAAAGACGTGCCAGTAGGCGGCACAGACCTGCAAGTCATGGTGCGCAAACGACGGATGGCCTGCCAAGAAACTGGCTGCTCACGGCGTTCCTTCGTGCAAACCACCGAACAGCTACCCTTCCGGGCCAGGATCACCACACGACTTTCCCAACAACTCGTGGACGAGATGAGTAGTGAGTTACGTGCTGTTTCTCGGGTCGCAGCGGCGCATGGGGTGTCTTGGCCTACGGTCATGACCCGACTTAACAGTGTTGGTGAACTCGTCGGGGACGTGAACCGCATGTTCATCCGCCGACTAGGCATCGATGAACACCGATTCCGCAAAGTCCGCTACGCCCGAGGTCGGAGGGGAAAAGTCGTTCGCATTGAGCCATGGTCGATTGTGTTTACGGACCTGGATACCGGCAAGATCCTGGACATCGTGGACGGACGCCGCGGCGCAGCAGTGAAGAAGTGGTTGAAATCCAGGCCAAGGTATTGGCGTCAACGCGTCCAATACGTTGCTATCGACATGTCATCAGAGTTTCGTAAAGCGGTGCGAGAGAATCTGCCGAGGGCGAAGATCAGCGTGGATCATTTCCATGTGATCCAGCGTGCGAATCTGATGATTACTCAGGTGCGCCGACGCAGGTCCCACGAAGTCTTTGACCGTCGCGGCCGGGTGTCTGATCCGGCGTATAAGTATCGGAAATTATTGACCTGCAACCTGGAGAACCTATCCATCAAGCAAGTGGAACGGTTGAAGTTGATCCTGGAATCCGATCCTGAACTGGGTGTGATTTACGGGATTAAAGAACACGTCAGGCAGTTGTTGAATGCCACGGATGTCCATGAGTTCCAGGCCCGGTGGGCGGTGGTGGAGAAATCCGTGAAGGCCACGAAAATGGTGGAAGCGAAGTCCTTATTCCGCACGCTCACGGCTTGGCGAAGGGAACTGTTGGTGTTCGTGCGTACGAGGTTGACCAACGCTAGGAGTGAGGCGGCGAATCTGACGGCGAAGAACCTGAAACGTATTGGTCGAGGGTACCGGAATCATGATCATTACCGGGTGCGGATACTCTTGTATACGGCGGGGCTACGGCCGTGCTGAGCATCCTGCGCCACGCTTAACTTTTAAGAGCCTGTATGACGTGACCACCTTACATTTCGAGGCGAAAGACGAAGATAAGCTACGCAAAGTCGGGATGAGCAAAGAACGCCGCGTCGACCCGCAAATCCAGGTCGGGCTACTCGTGGACCCGGCAGGATTCCCGCTGGAACTGCACATGTTCGAAGGCAACAAGGCCGAAACGACCACCATCATTCCCGTGCTTCAAGCATTCCAGGCACGCCACGGAATCACCGACTTGGTCGTCGTCGCTGACGCGGGCATGCTTTCAGCAAACAACCTGAACGCGATCGAGGATGCCGGATTCAAGTTCATTGTCGGCTCCCGGCTGACCAAGGCACCCTATGACCTGCAGGAGCATTTTGATACGAAAGGCAATCGGTTCACCAACGGGCAGGTCCTGGAATCCACGCGGGTGATGGGCACCGGGAAAAACGCTCGGGAACGTCGGATTGTTTATCAGTGGTCGGCCAAGCGTTTTGCTAGAGATAACCGCAATATCAACCTCATGGAGCGCAAGGCTTTGGCGGTCGCCGAAGGGAAATCGCCGATGAAGAAAGTGCGGTTCTTGAAAGTGTCAGGGGCTGAGAAGGAGCTGGATGAGAAGGTCATCGAGCGGGCCAGGATGCTGGCCGGGCTGAAGGGCTATGTCACTAATATGCTCGTCGATTCTGTGCCTGCCACGCTGGTGATCAGTGCTTATCACGACTTATGGCAGGTTGAGGCGTCGTTCAGGATGACGAAATCGGATCTGCGGGCCCGACCGATTTTCCATCGTGAAAAGGATTCCATTGATGCGCATTTGACGGTGGTGTTCGCGGCGTTGGCTATTGGCCGGCATTTGCAGGAATTATCTGGTGTGCCGTTGAAACGGCTGATCACCGATCTGAAAGCTATCCGCTCAGCGAAAGTACTGATCAATGGCCAAGTGTTGACCTTTGCAGCGCAGGTCCCCGAAGGGTTGGAAGAAGTGCTTACGAAGCTTCGTGGTGGTTACTAAGGCATTTGGCACGACACAGGACTAATTTGTGGACTCAACCGGAACTACGACCCCCGACGTGAACCATTGAACGAGAGTTGCAGCTAGAATCACTGCTGCGCGTGCCTCGTCCAACGTTGCGTCCTCGTAGTCAGATCTTCCATGGCGGCTTTCGTGCCCTCGCCATAGGGTGCGTAACATCGCGGCCAGACTCTTAGCGCCAGGAGCTTTGTCGTTGTCTCGGAGAATTAGCTTCCACTTTGGAGTTTCCGACTCGAGAATCGCGAAAAGATTACCCAGAGTTGCGTCCTTCGTGTTGACGGTAATAATGCCCAACGCCGCAGTTTCCACGGCAACGACAGCGTGACTGTAGGCAACCGAAGCTCTGGGGTTAGTACCATATGCATCAATCCAAGCCTCTTGGAGCTTTTGCGATGCGGTGTCTTTTGCGCTGAGCACGTTATCCAGAGACTTGCGGATGCCATCTGGGACCCGTTTTGTTAGTCGAGCTTTCTGCCCGACCCAGGGAATCACCGTCCAAGCAGATCCTCCGTCGCTCAGTATCCGTTCAAGCGGGTGCACCAGCCCACTAGATTGGTACTGCACGCTCAAGAGGAAGTCAACCAGGTTGGTGAAGTCCGAGTCATTGATCTTTCGAAGGTGAGGCAGAATGGTTTCTCGCCACTTCATGTATGAACCTGCCGTGAAGCCGATGTCAATACGGGCCGCGTTTTGGAAAGCGATGAACTTTGAAGCGTGAACCCAGCCCCGATCGGCACCCACTGCACCCTCCATCCAGCCGAACACTGCTTCGCGGAGGTAGGAGGGGAACTCTTCTACTAGGACGTCCTCTCTGCCAGTTGAAATCACTGGGCGCCAATTCTCTGTTCTCATACACCAAGCTTACTGAACGCTTCTGACCTTGCCATTCGGCGCGCGGAATTACAACTTCACGCCAGTGAATGAAGTATCGAGTCCGAGAGGCGTCTGGACATATTATGGTTCTATTACTCCAACTTGGGACAAGGCTTACTCCTCGTGAACGGTGGTAGACGACGCGTGCGTTTTGCCCAAAGCGTTGTCTGCAGAGTTCTCCAAATCATCCTGTCGCGTCATATCAACGCCTCTGGGAGGTAGATTTCTTGTCGGTCTTCCCACTTCAACTGTCGGATTGACGGACGGAACTTCGCCACGGCTAACTTCTCAAGCATTCCAGTCAGGGCAAGGACCTGCCGAGACAGCTGCATGACACGGATTTTCTTGAAGACCGCCTTCCTTCAGATTATCGGCATCTTCTCACCCGCAGGATGAGATACCGTCTGCTGATGAGGTTTAGCCGGTTGATCATGAATTTTGGACCCTTCGCTCCGTGTAGGTTTTCCGCAACCCTGTAGCCGAGGACACCCATGAACATGAGGGGACTCGCAAAAACGAGTCATGCCAGGACAGTGCCTCACTCGCGTGGGCTCAAGCCAGTGGCTCAGTTTCCCGGGTGAATTATTCGAGAGCAATTGCGAAGCAGAACGCTGAGAAAGAACGATTCCAAACCACGAAACGAATCGACGGTGTCATCGTACTGTGCGTTTTGGCCATCGACGGCTATTCTGTCCGCCCGAGCGCTTAAGCTGTCATCAATGAAGTGCACGGTCACCTCGATGAGCGACGTAGTCGTACGGAGGAGCTTGCTCCAGCATCCATCACGAGTGCTTCCTGTTGCACTGACCGAAGCAAACAAGCAAACAGAGCCTCAGTGTCGCCACTGGAATGTGGCGAAATGCTTGAGGGCCACCAGATAGATGGAGATTCGATGATCGAGAGAACAAAGCGGTTACATGGATGCGACCCAGTCCTTGATCGAATGGACCGCAAACAGATCATTGGCCACTATCTCAGGCTTTTGCCGAACGCGAGTCAGAGTTCTTTGGAATTCAAGACCCGAAGTGAATTGATCGAGGACTTGCTTGATCTTCAGGATCTGCAACAGCAATCGCAATCTGCCTCACGGAAGGACTATCCGCTTCGCCGGCCGTTCGCGTCGTCCTCGCCTAATGACTTCAACAGACATGCGGGCAAGCCAATCCTTTGGTGTTGGGAGAAGGACGTTTGTGCGACAGCAAATTCATTGGCAACTGCCGAGCAAACCTACGAATTGAACCTTCCCCAAACTTTGGAACCGGATACCCTCGTTCTGACCGCTGTTAATTCCGCTCCACCGTTGATCTTGAGCCTGGAAGTGGTCAGTGGAGTGGTCAACGGAGCTGCCGAGGTAGAACTCTTAGAAATGTTCTTGAATCCAATCTCTGTGCTGGAAGTCGAACAAAGATTGGGCGCGAAACTTCCTCGACGCACTCAAAACCTCAAGCCATCCATCGTGGACGAAGTTATGGGCGTTATTTCGGAACTTGTGGTCTCACCGGCCCCAATTTTTCTGGCTGCAGGCGATTGCGATGCGGGAGTATCGAGTGCCGCAGATGACGCGATCTTGGCTATTTCAATGCTTCAGGCTCAATTTGGTGAAGAGGCAGAATGCCAATCTTGTGGACGCCGAGGAATCTCCAATTTGGAGTCTCACATATCGCGGCCAGGGTCCGATAATCTTGTGCTGGAGATTCAAGATCATGTTGACGATACGAAGCTAGTCTGCGTCGATTGCCACGTATTGATGCACCAAACTGACTTTGACAAGGTCAGCGCCTTTTCTAAACCGGCGTGCCCTGAATGCGGGGAACGTAACCCTCGAACTGTGGTGTGGGGCGAACCTGCCGGACTTCCCAGTGATGACGTCGTTCTTGGTGGATGTATTTTACCGTCGGAACCGTTGGCTAAATGGAAATGTCGTTCTTGCGAGACTGAGTATCTTGTTCAGAAATATGAATATGAACCTTACAAGTTAGAAATGGACGCATTGGAAAGGCTCACATCTTCGCAGCTGGCTAACCTCATATTGAGAAAGCACAAAGAGGAAAACAACATCACCTAGTCGGACTCCAAGACCTGCTCGGCAGGCCCGAATGCAGCAGGCAGTAGCTACTCCTTCATGCCGCACACCACACCATTGCCGGATTTTTGGATCTCCGCCATACCGACGGTTGTCACGCCCATTTGCGGGTATCTGGGGTGTTGGGTGTGGCTTTCATGAATCAGGTTTTTTGTTCAAGAGCACGCGCCCAGGTAGTTCATCCTGATTGAGGGACGACTATGACGTCCAAGACTGTCGAGGCATTGCTCGCTGATTTGCATGCGTTGTGTTCGCATTCACGGCCAAAGGTCAGCACTGACAATCCGTATCTGAAGTCGTGATTTAAGGCATTGCAGTACATGCCGGCGTTCCCGAAAAAGTTTGGTTCGTTGGAGCACGCCTGGGACTTCGTGCGGCTAGTTTATTCATGAGAATCGCACTGAGCATGGCCATTCAGGACTGGGGTTTCATGCTCCCGCTGATGTGCATTTCGGGGTGACTGGCAATGTAGATGACAAACATCTGACGGCTTTGGAGACAGTATGGGCGGATCATCTTGAACGGTTCAGTAAGGACCGGTTACCGAAGGAAATGATGAGCCGGAAGTGGCTTGGATTAACGAACCGCTCAAGCAGGACGAAAAGGTAAAGATGGTGGTCTCAAACTTGGTGGTACCACTTGACTTGAAGATTCCCGAACTGGCGTTGGCTGAAGACATAGTCCTTGAATATCCGGAGACTTGAGCCTCCGGATATTCCTGCGCGCATGGTGCAGCGGCTCTTGGAAGCTATCCGTTCAAGGAAGCAGTGTCGGCGACTACCAATAGCGGGGTCAGCGGAATGAGCGACCGCCACCGTTCGGGCAGAAGCGCATAGTGTCCAATTACCAGAGAAATGATATCTTCGCCGGTAACTAGCCGAAGTCCGGGACGCTGGCGTTCGAGCGCAAAAGCATCGCGGCTGTAGGACCCGAGTGTCATGAAGACGACGAGCTCACCCGCGCTTTGTGTGCCTATGAGCTGCTGCACTTCAGGAGCGCCGATAGTTGCAGTTTTGTGTTTGCACTGGATCTTTATGAGCGGTGGTTCCACCCCTAGCGGGTCTTTATGCGCGATGACGTCCACACCACCATCTTGTGAGTACGAGGTCACGCGAGCTTGACAACCTAGCGCCCGAAGAAGATCCGCGGTGAACTCCTCGAACTGACGATGTGAGATCCGTTCTTGAAGTACTTCAAGAACGAAATCGCGTGTGTGTCGTTCTATTCGGGATGCGCGGGGTTCGTCGGGTATTTCGTCTTCGGACAAATTAGTTGCGGCTGCTCGCTCAACCACTTCTGTCACTGAATCGATATCTTCCGTTTTAGCCTCCAACGCTGCGAGGAACTCGTGAGAATGTTTTCGGATTTTAAACAAGGTAATCGCGGATCCGACTTCGTACAGCGCTGGCTGCGTAAAAACCGTGCGAGACAATCCGATCTTGCTCCATTCAATTCGACGCCGATGACGGTGGATAGGTTCTTCATTGTGGTACTCGTAATTACCTCGGACAATACCAATATTGATAGTACTGTCCGACTTGTAAGGCGCAACAACGACATCACCAATACGAATTTCATCACGGAAACGCAGAAGTATTCCTGCCCAAATAGGAATAGCCTTGTGCGCATCTTGTGGCGTGCGTCGAGCGAGTTGAACTTTGAGCTCTTCCCTGCCACCGGGAATTTGCGCTAGGTCTCCCATGAAGTCCCAGCCGAGACTAACGAAATTTCCTTCCAGCAATTCGTTGGCGAGCGTGTCATTGTGTATGCCCCAAACCTGCATCCGGTCTTCTCTTTTCATGTTCTTACTAAATTGGTATTGACCTCATACTAAGGCCACCAACCGACAGTTTGAATGATCGCCCGAGTTCAGGGCTAATTTCGCTTGTAGGCAGTCTCGACCTCTCTGAGTTTCCTAACTGCCAAAATTAGCGCGTGTTTACAAGAATCAGTCCGTACCGTTTATTTCGACACTCGTTCTTGCTTTCTGACTTGCTAAATTTAGATTTCTAGTAACGTAAATTAAGTGATGGCGATGGCTCAAAGCAAAACGATACGGCAGGTGCCAATAAATCTGGTAGGCATCCTCGGAGTAGGGGTAAGTAAAACTTCTCCTTACTAGCTGAGCAATCTACACTTGTGCTCAGCAGAAAGAAGCTAAAGGCGCAAAATATAGTTAGTCCGACTATCGAAGAAGTGGTGTCAGTGTCCAATCTTGAAGAATCGACCAAAAAAGCCATGGGTATTCCGGACTGGCGTCATGTTTCGAAGGACAAAGTTATCGAACTGGTCTCGTCTCTTCAAAGCCTCGACAAGGAAACCGCTCGTGAACTGATTCAGAAGTTCCCTCGATTGGCGGACTTGGTTGAATCTGGGCAACACTCATTTGGGAAACTTCAAGAACGTGTGCTCGGGTCAAATGAAGCAACGATGGTCGAGCTGCACAAGGCGCTAGACGAGCAACGTCGCATGTTGGAGAAAGAGCTTGATCGACCCGGAATTTCTGATGAAGAACGCCGAGCCATCCGGGCTGAATATAAGACAAACATCGACGATGTGAAGACAAAGGACAGCGAAAATAAAAGCTTTCTGGACAATGCTCAGAAGTATGGAATCGCTGTCGTCGGTGCCGGCGCATTAGTAGCTGGCGCCGTTCTCGGAGCAAAAGGTCAAATAGGAAAATCCGTCAAATGAGGCAGAGCTGCCGTTGACGGCAGAATTATTTCTTCACTAACAACTTGACTGTTATCTAGCAGTCTTCTAGAAAGATCCGAACGATGAGCACAGGAAATACTGATCAGAATAATCAATCTCTGGTTACCGAGGCCAAGAATCTGTTCGAATATTTGGCGCGGGCTCAGTCGTTGCGCGAGAAATCCGTGCACCAACTCTCGGCATATGAAGAGGTGCTTTGGCTAGAAGATTTTCCTGATCATAGTGCGGTGAGTTCGGCACACCGCGATGCTGATCCACAACTCGAAGAACAACTGTTTAGCATTTCGCGCATTGCACGTCGTGATCCACCAGAAATTCCTGTCGATCTGCAAGCCTGGATCATAGGCAAAATACGTGATTCAAGCAGTGAGCTGAGCATTGCAGACAAGATCCCTGCCGAAAAGGCCCCTCAGCTCACGCCCCGATCGGACGAAGACGGATTTAGCGATGAGATCCTTCTCGAGGACGAATCCGAGATCTTACTTAGTGCTGATGAGTACATCGATGAATGGCGGAAGTGGGCAGAACAAGACCGCATAGATGCTCCAGTTCGTAAACTGTACGATCGACTCTTCCAAATCATGAACCAGATCGAAGCGCACGGAGAAAAATTTGAACTGGTGCTGGGCGTTGGCGCGCTCGCCTGGGAACCGGAGGAGCACCCGGCGGTTCTTCGTCATTTGCTTGTCTTTGCGGTAGAGATTGAGATTGATGATGAGTCGGGTGAGCTATTTGGTCGCCGTCTTGATGAAGGTTTACCTGTCAAAGTTGAATTGGACATGCTGGATCCTTCATTGGTTAGCACCTTTGTTAGCGGCGTACGCGATGGAGCTAGAAATTATGTGGGTCACCCACTTCATCAGGATAATTTGTCTCTTCAGCTTGCCCGATTTGCTAACGGATTGGACGCATTTGGATCATATAGCGATGGCGGAGTAGCGCCGGATATAACGAGCGACCCTCGCATCTCGTTTGCTCCGGCGCTCGTCGTCCGAGAGCGCTCGCAGCGCGGATTGATCGACATGTTCGAGAAGATTGGTAAGCAGATCGAACAGACAGGTGAAGTCCCTGCCGGCCTACGTCCTATGGTCGACCCAAATTATGAGGTGAAGTCTGAAGAAGACACATCGCCGGGCGGAATGATTCAAGTCGGCGAAGTGAGCGAAGAGCTCTTCCTCCCAATGCCGGTCAATGAACGACAACTAAAAGTCATTAAGCAAGTCAACAGTCAAGCCCAAGTCGTCGTTCAAGGACCGCCAGGGACGGGAAAAACCCACACTGCTGCAGCGCTTCTTTCCCACCTCCTAGCACAGGGGAAGCGAGTGCTCGTTACCGCCCAAACCGACCGAGCCTTGCACGAGGTTCGCGGTAAACTTCCTGAAGCTATCCGGCCCTTGAGCGTTGCCGTCGTTGGTAGTTCACAAGCTGAAATGTCGGATCTCCGAGTCGCTGTGGAGACTATTAATAACCACGCTGACGAGCACGACGCAAGCAAGTCTGTGCGTGCAGTTAAAGATCATTTGGAGAGCATCGACAAGTTACGTAGGGAACGTGCAGCGACCTTTACCCGATTACGTCAGTCGCGTGAAGCGGAAACGACGAATCATGTTCACGCTTCTTACACGGGTACTTTGGCAGTCATCGTGCAGCAGCTTCAAGATGAGGCTACTGACTACGGTTGGCTTGAATCATTTGATGAGGTGAGCGCTGGTTCAACCTCACCGTTGAGCACGAGTGAAGCTGTGCGCTGGCTAGAGTTGCTCAATGACAGAGCACTTAACACAGACGGGGCGGAGAGTCTCTCCCGGTATCCAAACGACGAACTCTTGCCAAACCCAGCGGATTTTGCCTTGTCGATTGATGGGGAAGCGAAAGCACGTACCGTTTCTGACGGGCATGAGAAACTTCGTGGCCACGAGCTGTATGTCGATATCCAGAAACTGGATCCGTCGATTCGGCAGGCATTGCATGAGCGAACAAGCAATCTTGCCAAGCAACTCCGTGACATAGAATCTCGAACTAACGGATGGGTCGCCGACGCCGTAGCTGACATTCGTTCGGGCCGGGGTGCAATGTGGCTGGCCAGATATGAACAAGTCAGCGAACTAACGGCTAGTGCCGAACCATTCGTTTCAGCGGTCGGTTTGGCAAGTAAGGTTGAGTATGAAGCTGCGCAGGCACCATTGCTGGTGGATCTAGCAAAAGTCATCAGGGACTACCTAATTCAGGGTGGTGAGATTAAGAAGAACTTGGATGGATCGCCAAAAATTGGCGTGTTTGCTAATAAGGTGATCAAACAATCACAGGTATTCTTCGATCAGGTACGTGTCGATGGCAGGCCACCAACTGATATCCCGTCCGTCGACAAATTCTTGAACTACGCCCACGCTCGCAATCTGTTTGAAGCGGCGGACCGTCAATGGCCAGGCAATATCCAGATTCCGGAGAGCAATACGCTGAACGAGCGTTTGCAATGGCATCGTGTGGAGCTGGGACAATTAGCGAAAGCCTTGGAACTTGGCAACGCGTTGACCGAAACTGAGCAGTGGGTCTCTTCACACAGGCTGCGAGTGCCAAATTGGGCTGATACAGCAAACGTCCAAACCTATGCGGAATTGGTCGACGCCACCCTGAGTGCGGATGATCTTGAATCTCAGCAAGCTCCGTTGAAACGACTTTTGGCGGTTCTCAAGGAGCGTCAACAGTGGGCAAATGCATCGCCGGTTGTTGCCTCTTTAACGCACGCTGTGTCAGCGCGCGATCGGAGTGCCTATGAAGTCGCATACCAGCGATTGATTCAACTTCACCAGGTAAGAGATATGCATACTGAGTGTCGCCAGCTAAGTGAAAAGTTGGCAAATCGCGCTCATGAGCTCGCTGAGGCAGTGCGTGCCGACCCTACGAGTCCAACGTGGGCCACACATCTGGGTGATTTTGAATCGGCATGGGATTGGGCGGCAACACGATCGTGGATTCGCTCGGTTGAATCCGCAGATGTAAACCAGCTCCAGAAACGGCTCAATGCCATTGACGACCTGCTGCGTCGAGAAATCGAAGGATTGGCAGCAACGCGCGCGTGGTCGCATGCTGTGGACGAGACGCGCATGAGTGGCTCGGCACGCGCGCATTTGCGGCAATATGCCCAGTTGGTTCGGCGGCTCGGCAAAGGAACTGGTAAATATGCGATGAAACAACGCGAAGAAATTCGTGTGGCCCTTGATCATTGTCGTCCATCTGTTCCGGTGTGGATCATGCCGTTATATCGGATCGCCGATCAGTTCCAAGTTGAACCAAATATGTTTGACGTTGTCCTGGTTGACGAGGCCTCGCAAGCGGGGCTAGAAGCTTCATTCTTGCAATATTTGGCGCCAAAGATTGTAGTCATCGGCGATGACCGTCAGGTGTCGCCTGCTGCGGTGGGGTTTGACCAACAACAACTGCGAGACTTGGCAAATCAGTATCTGCCTAACAACCAGTTCAAGTCTTCGTGGCAGGATCCCAAACGCAGTTACTTTGATGAAGCCACCATGCGTTTTGGAGGAAAAATCACGCTCGTTGAGCACCGTCGATGTGTTCCCGAGATCATCGGTTTTTCAAACAAGATTGCTTATGAGCCGGACAATATTAGATTGTTGCCAGTCCGCCAACGAGCTGCTGGGTCTCTTCTGCCCGTTAGGGCAGTACATATTGCAGAAGGGTTTGAGGTAGGCAATACGAATCGACCTGAAGCACAGGCGATTGTCGAGCAGATTGTTGAGTGTTTCGCAGACCCTGAATACGACGGTAAGTCGATGGGCGTTATTTCTCTGATGGGCAAAGAACAAGCCAAGCTCATCACGGGTCTGCTAATGGATCATCTCTCACCGGAGGACTGGAAAGAACGTGATCTGCGCTGTGGTGACGCCGCAGATTTCCAGGGTTCTGAGCGGGACGTCATCTTCCTATCGATGGTCAAAACCGCGGGAGAAGGTCGAAGAGTAACGGCGCTGACGAGCGAAGCGTACATACAGCGTTACAACGTCGCGGCATCCCGTGCGAAGGACCAGATGTGGCTGTTCCATTCGCTTCTACTCAGCGATCTAGGTAACCCGCAAGATATGCGTCATGCATTGCTTGACTACGTCACCAATGTGCAACAACGACAAGACCAAGTCGACCCGAGGATCTTGATCGAGCAAGTTTCGGAGGTTGATCGGGTCACTCCTTTTGATTCGCTCTTCGAGCAGCGGGTGTTCAACCGGATTTATTCGCGCGGATATTCAGTGATCCCGCAGTATGCTTCCGAAGGTTACAAGATTGATCTTGTGGTCGTTGGTGCAAATGGAAACTTGGCCATCGAATGTGACGGTGACGCTTGGCATGGGCCGGAGCAATACGATTCGGACATGGCGCGCCAGAGGGATCTTGAAAGATGCGGCTGGAGTTTCTTCAGAGTCCGCGAATCTACCTTCTATATTGACAAGGAAGCAGCACTTTCCGAACTGTGGCCGCTCTTAGAAGAGCTCAATAGAGTTCCGGAACTTGCGCCTATGAACGCAACAGGTGTGCGAAGTGAAGATTCGAATCAAGACCAAGCTATACAACTAGAACTCGACGACGTGCAGTTTGAATCGCCACAAGAAAAACGAGAATCTGAACTCGTCGAAGCGCTCTCTGTCGGTCCTGTTGGGGAGATAGACAACGACCAGCCTCTATCGTTTGGAGCAGGCCGAGGACGCCATTCCGCTGCAACTGAGTCAGTGTCTGCGGAACTCGTAGACGAAGCATCAACCGGGTTTCCAATTCCGAGCAGTCTGGAAGCCCCAGTGCATGACGAATCCATGAACTTTGGTTCCTCGGTCCTAGGGAACAAACAGGAGTCCGATTTTGGCGTTAGAAGGGGTTACATTTTTGGTGAAATCGACGAGATAGCCAAAACCCAAGATACTGAGTCAGCAGAGGGCGCCGCAGGCTTTGGAATCCGAGCGGGATATATATTTGGCGAAATCGATGATGAGTCAACTCTTGAGAAACCTGAACTCGCAGACGCAGAACCTAGTCAATTTGTGGAGGACGCTGGAGGCGAAATAGCGGAGTATGAGCAATACCGAGGTGTGACTCGACCGGCGTTAGAAGCGACGGAAAATCAAATCATCGATTCGCTTGTTCAGATTCTGGAGATAGAGGGTCCGATGGTTGGTGCTCGACTCGAAACCGTTTACTCGAAATCTTCCGGCCAAAAACTTGGACGTCACATCGTTGGAGCTATCGAGAGCGCTATGCGAAAAGCCGTGCGCAGCGGTGAAATGATCGAGGAGAAACCTCTTAATGAAAAGTTGATTAGGGCACGCACCTATCGCCTTCCTGGGCAACCCTCGTTCCGTAAACGCACCGCTGGTGATCGCGACATCGACGAAGTGCCGGTCGCAGAACTCATGGCATTATTGCGTGCGCAGATTGCTAAGCATGACATTGAAGCGACGAACGGGATACTTTACCGGGCTGTCTTGGCTGATCTTGGTTTCAGACGGCTCACGTCAAACGCCGAAAAGCGGATGAACGCCGCTAGCAGCTTGCTGAACAATGCATAGCTCACGCCGTGTATTTCTGCCTTCGCAACGCTAACGAGGTGAAGAGAGGCCCCGGGCGATCTATATCAAGTTTTCCTATTGCGCCACTGACGAATAGCGACATGATGGCCAGACAAAGTGGAAGAAAGTTATGAAAATTTCGGTACTAGCGATCAAGTAATTTGAACGAAAACCGCGCCGTCTGAATGGACCGAAACGCGCAATGCTAAGGCAGGCCAACAAATGAGCTTAACCAGTCACCTCAAGAACCTTAATTCTCCTGTTCGAGCCTACCTCGATAACATTTCACCTTGGCTGGCCAACCACGGGTCGAGTTCAAACGTACCTTCTGTAGAGATGCATAACCTTGGACTCGGAGAACTGGCGAAGGTTTCGTTGCTTGTTCCACCCCCTGCAGGTAGCGACACAGCTCGCACAGGTACAGCAATTGATTTCCGGGTCCGTGTTGCCCTCAACAGATTTAACCCGCGGGATTCTGCCGCGGCCTCTGGTGTCAACGCGATACCTTTGTACGTGGGAACGATGGAGAACGGGCAACATCGTGCGCGCGTACTGACAGAATCTTTCGATGCTGCAATCAACATCCTCGCCACCACCACGGACGAAAGCGAAATCGACCGAGCCTGTATTCTGCTAGCTCATTGTGAACAGGTGTTCCGCGCTGGCACCGCTGCGGTGGGGGAGTCGCTTGCCAATGCTTTGGATGCCGCCACAAGTGGTTTGGACTTCGCAATGAGTCTCGATTCAATGGCGCTGAAAGATCTTCGAGCGCTCATGACGGCGAACTCACACCAGATTGACCAGTGGCGTCAAGCGATAGATATGGGCGAGCGATTTGATCTGAATCCATCGTTCTCTGGCTCAAAACTTGTGGGCGGAGCGGATGCAGATTGGATGGTGGGCGACACACTAATCGACAGCAAGTCGTACAAAGAACTCACCACATCTAAATTGCGCGACTTCCTCCGACAGCTTCTGGGATATGCCATGTTGGACCTTGACGATAGCTTAGGCATCAGAACGGTCGGACTTTGGCTTCCGAGACAGGGAATAACACCAACTTGGTCGCTAGACGTCCTCCTCGGTGGAAACGCTGATGATCTACTTCCCACGCTGCGTTCAGGGTTCCGTGCTGCGACAAATAACAGGCAGATTGCTCCAGTGGTCCGAGCGACACAGCGTCGAAAGGATCAGATTCTAGCTGGCAACCGACACACGCCTCAGGCCATGTTGGTAGCCCTGGCGCTTTATGAGGACAAAGATATTCGCTTCCGCGTTGGAAGGAACACAGCGACACCTGTAGCGGTGATTCGCGCATTGGCAAAGGACCGATATGCGAGAGTACGTGAGGGAGTGGCATGCAATGAACAAGCACCAGCCGACGTATTAGCGTCATTGTCACGAGATAAAAGTAGTGGTGTACGCGGAGCAGTGTTTACGAATCCGTCTGCTCCGAAGCAAGGCTTCAAAGCTATAGTTGCGGCTCACGAGAAATCGGAACGGTCTGAAAGTCGCGAGCAGAAAGAATCGATAGGGACACTTGAGGTTTCCGACGACGCGAATCGACCGAGCAATCAGGTGCGCGGTAACGATGGATTGAACACCACATGGTTTGCAGAGTTCTTGTATGCGGCTCGTAGGAGGCAACGTGGGGATCTAAGTGCGACCATTCCGATGCCAGGAGGAATACGACCCTGGATAAGGTCTTTGGGGAGGTCTCGCGATTTTCCTGATTGGTGGAAAGCAGGTTTGCCGAATTCTGTATGGAACGATCTAATGCAAGAACATCGTCCGGCCTGGGTTCGACGAGCAATAGCCTCTGATCTTCCTATTTCTGCTCCGATAGTACGGGACATGCTATTGAACGACGTTGACCCTGAAATCAGGTGGGTGACACTCAAACGTTCGGTTAATTGGCCTGATGATGCCCTTGGGGAGTTTCTCGGAAATCTTGCTCTAGACCGAAAAGCTAGGAAAAGTTTCCGTACGGAATGTAGTGGCCTATCGGAAAAGGCAGAGTATCGACCGCAGACCGGGTACGATCGGCAAACGTTGGCACTTGTCGCTGCTCATCCCTCGACCCCTAAGAGTGCACTGCATGAACTGACAGCGTCGAGGAACCACGAAATTCTCATTGCATTGATGGAGAACAACCAGTTGCTACCTGAGGACCTCGAAGCACTGGTTTCTCGCTTACTTGCCATTCGTTCCCTTGAGACGCGAATTCGACTTGCAACGTCGGCAAGAATACCTGAAGCGCTGACATCCGTTCTCTTGAAGGACGGAAATCCTGAGGTGCGCACAGCGCTGGCACGAAACGAAACGATCTTGGATCGGATTTTACAAGAATTGGCGCTGGATCCAGAGTTAGATGTTCGCTTAGCGGTAGCCAGAAACTCGGCCGCCTCGAAGGAACTTGCTCAATCGATCCTGCAGCCCGTGTTTGATTCTGGGACTGACTTAGAGGTCTTGAGAGCCCTTAGCCTTGCGGACATGCGTACTGACGTTCAGTTAGAACCGGAAGTAATATCCGTAGCACTCGACCGGCTGGCTAAATCGGGCAAAAGAGAACCCAACTTGCGTCAAATTGTGGCAAGTGACGAAAGGGCAATGCCGCAGACGCTCGCAAGGTTAGCGCGGAGCACGGATGGTCTGGTCCGCGGTTCAGTGGCCAGTAACCCGAATGCATCCGTCGAAACGGTTGCACAATTAGCGTGTGACTCGGATGCTTCAGTGCGTGCTTGCGCTGCCGACAACAGATATCTCACGGAAAATTTATTGGTTGGCCTTGCCAAAGACGAGGCTTCGGAAGTTAGGGCTAAAGTCGCGAGTTCTTGTCGCACTTCTCCGGAAGTTCTTGCTGTACTTGCCGACGATGAGTCTCGCTTGGTTCGCATCGCAGTGGTGAATAATCCGAATTTGTCCTTGTCTCTGTTGACTGGTCGTGCACACGATAATGAACCGGCTGTGCGTGCTCAAGTGGCAACCAAGGTCCAACTTTCCTCAGACGTCCTCGCCTTGCTGCTGCGCGATGACGATCGTACTGTGCGTTCCGCAGCATATAATAATCCATCAACGCGGAATGAAGACAAAGAAGAATTGGATGCCGAACAGGACCGGGCTTGGCGCGCGAGTGCCCCTAAAAGGGCTGACTTAGAAGAAATGGTCGCAAATAATGACTCTGAAATCAGGATCCAGGTAGCTCTTGATTCGCGCACGCCACCTGACATCTTGCTGATGCTCGGCGGTGAACGTCGCAGTGTGAGAGTGAGGCGAGCCGTCGCTTCGAATCCGAATTCGTCCGCCCAGATCTTAAATTCTCTGGCGACAGACGCGGATGCTGAAGTGCGACAATCCGTCGCGTTTAATGTTTCCACTCCGGACGAAGTGCTAAGAGAACTAGCGGATCGCAGCATCGATCTTGCCATCCTAGTTGCGTTGAACCCTGGTGTCACGACTGGAACTCTCGATATCCTGTCGAAGGATTCAGACCACCTTGCGAGGTTCGTCGCCAAGTCGGTTCGGTTCGAGCGATTTGCCCTGGTTGAGGCAAAGCAAGGGTCGAACCCTCCGTCTTCGAATCAGATATCGTTTTGATCCGGTTAGGCCCCTTCTTTGGCCAGCCAAAATAAGCTGTGCTCCTCTGCTGGTGAGTGGGCCCTTCGGCGCGAAGTGTGCTGAGGATCCCGCACCTAGCCAAATCTAAGTCCCAGGTTGAAGGGGTCTTTGACTATCTACCCATACGAAAGCGGTTCCGGTTGCTGTCGAATTATCCACAGCAACCGGACCCGCTTCCACGCTATATCTAGTTACGCATCAACAGCAGTCTTTGAATGACGCAGGAACGGGTCACCATCAACTTGTTGATCATCTTTCTTCAGTGCAAAGAATCCATAGACACCGGCTAGCAGAACCACAATGGCAATGGTGATGAAGGTCTGCTCGTTGCCCACGCGGTCGTGCAGTGCACCCAGCGGGGTGGAAAGAACAACGTTGCCAATCTGCGCCGAGACCTGGAAGCCCACCATGTACAGGGTTGCTGACAGTGCTGGGTTGAAGTGCAAGGTG
>Ga0308157_10002328_pt1 | contig 31834 bp, 30 predicted proteins | sample PhyBR1_FD_201035 | JGI IMG/M metagenome (GOLD analysis project Ga0308157, IMG submission 201035) | Phyllosphere microbial communities from UC Gill Tract Community Farm, Albany, California, United States - DLSLB.R1 | ecosystem: Host-associated > Plants > Phyllosphere > Unclassified | place: USA...
TTATAAAAATAAAATCCTGTAAGCATTAAACTTACAGGATTTATTTTACTTGTTGGTCTACTAGGACTCGAACCTAGAAAGACGGCACCAAAAACCGTAGTGTTACCATTACACCATAGACCAATAAAGTAGTGCGGTTAAGCGAGTGCAAATTTAAAGCTTTTTTTAGTTTGCGCAAACTTTTTGATAAAAAAAATCACTTTTTTTATCATTTTTTTTCTTTCAAACCCGCCAAATCGCTACAAATATTTCAAAAACAACTGGTTACAAGAATCAAATACTTTTATAGAATTTTTTGTTAATGGTCGTTTCTTTACACAAAAAAACATTTTCTTTGTAAAATAGAAAACATACAAAATTTTAACACCTGAATATGGCACAATTCAATTTCAATAAATGGAATACAATTATTGGTTGGTTTGCATTTGCAATCGCTTTAATTACCTACACACTAACTGTTGAACCTACTATGAGCTTCTGGGATTGCGGCGAATATATTGCAACAGCTGCCAAACTTGAAGTCGGCCATCCCCCAGGTGCACCTTTATTTCAAATGATAGGTGCCTTTTTTGCCATGTTTGCAATCGACAATCAACACGTTGCACTAATGGTAAATATGATGTCTGTTTTTTCAAGCGCTTTTACCATTTTATTCATGTTTTGGTCATCCTCTATGATTTTGAAAAAAATTGTAGCTCGTTTTGCTGAAATTGACCAAAATAATTCAATTGTAATTTTAGGGAGCTCTTTTGTTGGAGCTTTAGCTTATACATTTTCAGACAGCTTTTGGTTTAATGCTGTTGAAGCTGAAGTTTATGCAATGGCATCATTATTAATAGCTTTGCTTTTTTGGCTTGGATTACGCTGGGAGCAAGATATGGACAAACCAAAGGGAAACAAATGGCTGCTTATTATTTCTCTTGTTATTGGTCTTTCGTTTGGAGTCCACTTTATGGCTCTGTTAACTATCCCTGCTATTGGTTTTCTGTATTTCTTTAAACATTATGAGAAAGTAACCATAAAAAATTTCATTATAGGAAATATTGTAGTGATTGCTATTTTGTTGTTTATTTTTAAATTACTCCTTCCCTTAACCATGGCATTCTTTGGTAAAACCGAAGTATTCATGGTAAACAGCATGGGATTACCTTTTAATTCAGGAACTATTTTCGTTGCCCTGCTTTTTATTGCTTTCTTTTATTTTGGATTAAAATACACTAAACAAAAAGGATTGGTTTTCTACAATACTATTATTTTGTGTATTTTATTTATCTTAATTGGTTTCTCTACATGGATGATGCTGCCAGTACGCGCCAATGCCAATACAGTGATCAACGAAAACAAACCATCTGATGCTACTGAAGTTTTAGCTTATTATAATCGTGAACAATATGGTGTAAACCCATTGTTTTATGGCCCTCAGTACACCGAAGTTTTTGCCGGATTAGATGAAAAAACACCGTATCTGGATAAAAAGCCAAACTACGAGAGAGATTATAAAACGGGTAAATATATCATTACCAACAATTATAAAAATGCAGAACAAAATAGTGATGATAATCAAAAAACAATTCTGCCTAGAATGTGGAGCACCGAAAATGGACACATTCAGAATTACATTAATTTCACGAATCCGCCTCAGTTCAAAATAAATCCAAATTATCCTTATGAAGATGATTTGGGAAAATACGGAATTGATCCGAGTCAGTTAAGTGAAGAAGAATACAATAAAGCCATTGCGCAATTGCGTAATGAAGTAGAAAAAACAGTGCATGAATTCCGACAGGCTTATGCTCAAAAACAAATTGACAATGAAGGTTATGTAAAATTTCTAAGAAGTTACAGCGACTATTTAATCATCGAAAAACCATCAACCGTTGATAATTTTAGTTTTATGTTTGAATACCAGTTTGGATATATGTACTGGAGATATCTGATGTGGAATTTCGTAGGGCGCCAAAGTGATGTTCAGGGCAAATATGATAATTTAGATGGCAACTGGATCAGTGGAATCAAGCCCTTAGACTCATTACATTTAGGATCTCAGGATAATCTACCTTCAGATGTTTTAAACAATAAGGGACGAAACGTTTACTATTTCTTGCCATTCATTTTAGGACTTATTGGCCTTATGTATCATGCAAACAAGGATTTAAAAAGTTTTTATGTGCTTTTGGTGCTGTTTTTATTTACTGGAATTGCGCTTAAAATCTACCTAAACGAAAGACCATTTGAACCTCGTGAAAGAGATTATGCCTTAGTTGGTTCTTTTTATGTTTTTGCAATCTGGATAGGCTTCGGGGTTTATTCTTTATACGAAACTATTCAAAAATACTTAGCGCCTAAAATTGCCGGACCTGTTATAATTGCCGGAAGCTTATTAGCAGCACCAGTTTTAATGGCTTCTCAAAACTGGGATGATCATGACAGATCAAATAAATATACTGCTGTTGCTATGGCAAAAGCGTATCTGACATCATGCGATAAAGATGCTATTTTGTTTACCATTGGAGACAACGATACATTTCCGTTATGGTATGCTCAGGAAATCGAAGGCATTCGTACAGATGTAAAAATTGTAAACACAAGCCTTTTCATGACTGACTGGTATATTGACCAGATGAAAGCTAAAGCATACGAATCTGACCCATTACCAATATCATTCACACATGATCAATATGTTGGGGATAAATTAGATTATGTAGCTCACATTCCAAAAGTAGAAACCCGTTGGGACATTAATGATTTTATTAGCTTCATTAAACATCCGAAATCAACTGTTGGTTTACAAAATGGCCAAACAATTCATTTTTATCCTACGAATAAAATTAGGCTCAACATTGATAAAAATACCATTATCAAAAATAAAGTGGTCAACCCTAAGTACAATGATTCTATCGTACCATATATGGATATTGACATCAAAGGAAGCGCATTATATAAAAATCGCTTGATGATGTTGGATATCTTAGCCAATAATAACTGGAAAAGACCCATTTATTTTAGCGGAGGAGCTTTTGACGATGAAGACTATTTATGGCTAAAAGATTATCTTCAGTTAGACGGAATGGTTTACAGATTAGTTCCAATTAAAAACACACCTTCAAAAGACGGAGGACCAATGGATATGGGACAAATTGATGCAGATAAAATGTACAATATTGTAACAAAATGGGACTGGGGCAATAGCAATGGCAACATTTATCATGATCCTGAAACCAGAAGAAACAGTATTACTTATCGCACAAACCTTTCCCGTTTAATGAATCAGCTTATTGCTGAAGGAAAAACAGATAAAGCAAAAAATATCATTAATTTGGCAATGACAAAAATGCCATTGGATAAATACGGATATTATTCTTTAGTTGAACCTTTTGCAGACGGCTATTATAAAGTTGGAGAAAAAGAAAAAGCCCAGGAATTGCTAAATAAATTAGTTCTGAAATACAAAGAGAACCTTAATTATTATGCAACTTTGAGTGGAAGCGACCAGTCTGATTTGGCTATTGATATCATAACAGATATTGAACGTTACAGAAGCCTTCTTCAGGTTATGAAAACAAACAAAGATTTAGCTTTTTATAACAACCATAAAAAGACTTTCAACACTTACGTAAATGTCTTCGAGCGTTTTGGAAGAGAAAAAGAATAATATACAAAAAATATACTAATTAAAAAAATGCGGTGCTATTAGCTAAATAGTACCGCATTTTTTAATTTTACATATCTCTAAATTGTGTCAAAATGAGCTTTTACTGGGTCAAAACAAATTCATTCATCAAAAGGGTATTTTCTAAATACTGTTGGGATATTCCAAATACAGAAAAGAAAATATACCTTACATTTGATGATGGACCAACTCCTGAGATTACAGACTGGGTTTTATCAGAATTGAAAAAATTTGATGCAAAAGCAACCTTTTTCTGTATAGGAAAAAACATTAATGCACATACTTCTTTATTTGAAAAATTAATAGCAGAAGGGCATTCAATAGGAAACCATACCATGAACCATGCAAATGGCTGGAAAAGCAAAACAAACGATTATATTGAAAATGTAAAAAATTGCGCCACCGTATTAGCTGGCAAAAAACTCAGCAGTTTATTATTTCGCCCACCTTATGGAAAAATCAAAAAAGCACAATCTAAAATATTAAGAAACCTGGGCTATAAAATAGTTATGTGGGATGTCTTAAGTGCTGATTTTGATCAGAGCATTACTCCACAAAAATGTCTCGAAAATGTAACAAAAAACGTAAAATCAGGAAGTGTAATTGTTTTTCATGACAGTATAAAAGCATCACAAAATTTAAAATTTGCGCTGCCCAAAACTTTGAGCTTTCTGAAAGAAAATGGATTTGTATTTGATGTTGTCAGCTAAACTTGCTGATGATAAAATCTATGAACCGAACTGATCCTGAACAAGTCCAATGATAGTATTAGCATCCAGTTCTCCTGACTGTCTCCAGATCATCTGCCCTTCTTTATAAATCATTAAAGTAGGAAGGCCTTTAATTCGTAAAGCTTCTGCCAGTTCCTGATTTTTATCTACATCAATCTTGATCACCTTGGCCTTATCACCAAGTGCAGCTGCAACATCCTTTATAACAGGATGCATAGAAACCGATGATTCATTCCAGTCTGTATAGAAATCGATCAACACAGGAACCTGTGCATTTATTAGTTCTCCAAATTTTGACATAAAACCAAAAATTTAAATTTTTTAAATCTACTAAAAGAGATTACCATTATACAAATGTAGCATTTTTACCGAATTAAGCCACATTGTTACCTTTTTTTAGTTCAATTACCGTGATTTCAGGCATAATTCCGACCCTCCCAGGATAGGCATGAAAGCCAAATCCCCTGTTGACATAAATATACCTACCTAAACTCTCATATAATCCTGCCCATTGCTTATAAATATACTGCGCTAAACTCCATTTAAAATAACCCGGAATCTCAATACCAAACTGCATTCCATGAGTATGTCCTGACAATGTTAAATGAAAATTCTTAGGGTGGTCTTTTATTTCTGCATCCCAATGACTTGGATCATGACTCATTAAAATTTTAAAATCATGCTGATCAACATGCTGAGATGCTTTATTCAAATCTCCTGCTTTCTTAAAATTCACTCCCCAGTTCTCTACTCCAATTAAAGCTATTTTATCTTTTCCCTTTTGAATATAAGTGTGCTCGTTGAGCATCAATTTAAATCCAATTTGTCCGTAAAGATTCTTAATTGCCTTAAAATTTTCATCTTTTTCCCTTTGAGACGGCCAGGTAACATACTCACCATAATCATGATTACCTAAGATAGAAAATTTTCCGTATTTATACTCTTTAATTCTGTTAAAAGTACTTAACCATGTATCCATTTCTTTAGCATGCGTATTGACAATATCGCCTGTAAACAAAATCATATCTGAATCTTGCTCATTAATAAGATCAATTGCATAATTTATTTTCTCGGCGTTATCGAAACTACCGCTGTGTACATCTGAAATCTGGGTAATTTTAAAACCATCAAAGGCATCAGGAAGATCAGGAAAAAATATGGTTTGCTTAAATACTTTGAAGTTATATTTTCCTTCAAAAATCCCATAAATTAAAGATAAAAAAGGAACAGCTGCTAATCCTAAGGCCAATTGACTAACAAATTTTCGGCGTTCAGGCATCATTTCCTTCCTTGGCACATTGTACATAAAATAGTTCAAAATGCTGGCTCCAATCCTAAAAATATCTTCTCCAAACAAAATAAGCGTAATTACAATTTTAGGAACATAAACCATCAACATGAGTCCCATTGTAAACATGGTATATTTAGTTTGTCCAACAGAACGATCAAACTGCGTAAAGGAATAAACGATAAAAACTAAAAGCAATACACTAATAACCTGATAAGCTATTAAAACCCATCTTAATTTAATCAAAGTACGAAAGGCCTGGTAAGAATAGAACTCAATAAGTAAAAAAAGAGCACACAGAATTATAAAACGAAGAATCATTATTTACAGTTTTAAACAAAGTAACAAAGAATGAAAATTTTAATGCTTTCTATTATCAAAAATTTAACTCAACAAACAACAAAAAGCTGATGAATTACTCCATCAGCTTTTGCTACAAAATTTTTTAAAACCTTTTTATAATCCACAACAAAGTTAGTTGAACAAACTTTTGAAGTTTATTTTTGAGATTTTGCAGCTTCCGGCTTAGCTGCATCTGTTTCTGCTTTTTTGTCTGCTTTTTTGTCTGCTTTTGCTTTTTTATGCCCTTTTTTGTCGTGTTTAACAGCTTTAACTTCTTTTGAAGCTGTTCCCTGAGCGGGAGTTGTCTGAGCATTTACCATTGCAGCTGTTCCTAAAAGAAATACTGCTAACATTACTAATTTTTTCATGATCGTAGTTTTTTAATTTGTATTGTTTCATTTATTTGATTCAAAGATAGAATCGCTAAATGAAGACAAAATGAAGTTTAACATCCATATAAAAAATTAACTTTAAATTATATTTTCAGACTTTATTAAAATAACAAAGTAAACACCGTTCCTTCATTTACAACAGAAGAAACTTTTATTTCAATGTGATGAAAAACCGCTATACTTTTTGCAATAGCCAGCCCTAAACCCTGGCCTTCCTGTTCAGAATTTACTCTTGTAAAACGGTTAAAAATATTTTCAACCTGAGATTCATTCAGCCCAATACCGGAATCAGCAATTGAAATAAAATATCGATCCTGTAAAAAACCGTCCGAAACTATAATTACACCATTAGATTTATTATATTTTATCGCATTAGTAACCAGATTATAAATCAGTATATGAATTAATGTTTTGTTTCCTGTAAAGACAAAATCTTGTTTTGTTTCATTACTAAACCAAATTCCCTTATCCTCAATCCGATCCTGAAGATCTTCCTGTAATTCATTTATTATGTGCTGAAAATTAATCCTTTCATTTGATTCGTACTGATGATTTTCAATTCTTGAAATCAGTAACAAATTATTAATAATTTTCTTCAACATATCCAAAGTCTTAAGAGAAGCTGCAATTTTATCAATTGCATTATCATCTAATGACTCATTTTGCAAAAGGTTTTCGAACTTATTTTTCAATAAAGCAATCGGAGTTAAAAGTTCGTGCGAAACATTTGAAATAAACTGTTTTTCTTTTTTAAATACATCTGCAATTCGATCCATCATTTGATTCAGAACGAGATCTAGTTCTTTAAAATCTCTTGATTTGGCATTTATTGGCGTATGATCAAAAGCTTCAGGTTCATTAACCCTCCTTATCTTTGTGTCAATAATTTTATAAAAAGGCTTAAGCAGATATTCGATGTAAACGGTATCAGCCAAAAAAGTCACCAAAAGAATGACAACCAAAACAATTATAATAAAAAACCTGATAATGAATGTAAGATCGTTTACTTCACTAAGGCTGCTTCCTATTTCCAGTTGATAACTCTGATTTCCATATACAAAATGATATTTCAGTATTCTATATTCATTTTCTTCTCCTTCAATAATCCTGTATTCATTTTTAAATATAGTTCGTTTTTGATGAAAAAACCTGACAGGCATTTTTGAAAGAACTAAAAATTCACTGTGAAGTGTTGAAAATTGCGAATATGTTTCTGTTGAATCTCCTTCATTTTCGATAAAATCATTTATCTCCTGTTGATTTAAATGTTCAATAAATTTTTTCTTTTTTTCTATAAGACCATTATTAATATGCCGATATAGAACATTTTCAACCAAAATAGGCAGCATCAGCCACAAAATCAAAATTACCAACAATCTTGTCAGTGCATTAAAAATGGCTAATTGATGTTTTATTTTCACAATAAACTATTTACTCATTTATACGATAACCAACATTGCGAACTGTTTCAAACCAATCTATAGGAGTATGTTTATCGAGTTTTTTACGGAGATTTCGAACATGAACATCTATAAAATTCGAATCTGAATTTATTTCTAATATATCTCCCCAAATATGTTCAGTCAATTGGAGACGGGTAATAACCCTGTTTTTATTCAAAACCAAATATTGAAAAATATCAAACTCTTTTTTAGTCAGATTAATCGAAACTTCATTAAAAGTAACCTTATAATCCTGAAGCTGCAATAAAAATCCGTGAATACCTAAATTGTTTAATGTAAAACCGTGAATTCTTCGAATTACAGCAAATATTCTCGCCGCCAATTCTGTCAGGGCAAAAGGTTTTGTCAAATAATCATCTGCCCCAAGATGAAGTCCGTTAATTCGATCGTCTAGTTCCCCACGTGCTGTCAACACAATAACTGCCATTTTCGACTTTGTTTTCCTGACTTCTTTCAAAACCTCAAAACCATCTCCATCCGGAAGTCCCAGATCTAAAAGCATCGCATCATAATCACTAGAACCAAATTCTTCCAGAGCATCGGCGCAATTATTTGTAATTTTACAGATATAACCTGACTTACACAGAAAATCATACACTTCTGCTGCAAGTTCCTTATTATCCTCAACAATCAAAATATTCATAAGCCTGCTCTATTTAAACGCAACTAAAATTAATGAATTATCAAAAGTGAAGCTGCGCATTATTAAATATTTTACGAATGAAAAAAGCTGACAAATTTCTTCATCAGCTTCTTCAATCGCATTCTCATAATCATTATTCCTGTTTTGCCTCCAATACAATTGTCTGAAAGCAAAACAAAAACAATTATTATTTTTTCATTTTTGCGGTTTCAGTTTTTGGAGCTTCTGCTTTAGTTTCCGTTTTTTCTGTTTTTGCTTTTTTAGAAGTTTTGTGTTTAGGATTTTTTGTTGCTTTTACTTCTTTAGCCGGAATTTCTTTTCCTTTTTTTGCAGGAAATGCATGAACCATTGCGCTTGTTCCTAAAACTGCTACTAATAACATTACTAAATTTCTCATGATTTCTAAGATTTAAGAATTAATAACCTTTTAATTTATATGTCAAAATTAAGTTCGAAAAATGAAGCCAAAATGAAGAAATCACCTAACAAGAGAATTTAACTCGATATTAACTTTTTGCAGATTTTGAAACATATAGGTTTTAACAGCATCATATCACGGCACAAAACTATTCACATTGATTAAATGAATCTCTTTAACTTAAATGGTGAAAAAAAATCTTGTTAGTCTAATTTTTGAAACCCAATTGTTTATTTTTACAGACTAATATTTTTTTATATGTCAACTCAAAAACGTCTTTTTCTTCTAGATGCTTATGCACTAATTTTTCGTGGATATTATGCCTTTATAAAAAACCCGAGAATCAACTCAAAAGGAATGGACACCTCTGCAATTATGGGTTTTATGAACTCCTTATTGGATGTTATTAAAAGAGAAAAACCAGATCATTTAGCCGTTGCTTTTGATAAAGAAGGAAGCCACGCGAGAACAGAAATGTTTGCCGAATATAAAGCTAACCGCGACGAAACTCCCGAAGCAATTAAAATTGCTGTTCCTTATATTCAGGAATTATTAAAAGCCATGCATATTCCGATTATTGAACTTGCAGGCTGCGAAGCCGATGATTTAATTGGTACAATTGCCAAACAAGCCGAAAAACAAAACTATAAGGTTTATATGGTAACACCTGATAAGGATTTTGCACAATTGGTTTCTGAAAATATATTTATGTACAAACCTGCCCGAATGGGTAATGGAATCGAAATTTGGGGTATTCCGGAAGTTTTGGCAAAATTTGAAGTTGAAAGACCAGAACAGGTAATTGATTTTCTTGGAATGATGGGTGATGCTGTCGATAATATTCCCGGATTGCCTGGAGTTGGTGAAGTTACGGCTAAAAAATTCCTGAAAGAATTTGGTTCAATGGAAAATCTTCTGGCTAATACTGATAAGCTGAAGGGCAAAATGAAAGAAAACATCGAAGCCAATAAAGAAAAAGGTATTTTATCTAAAAAGCTGGCAGCAATTATGTGTGATTGTGATGTTACTTTTAATGAAGAAGATTACGAACTTTCAAGACCAGACATTGAAAAAACAGATGCTATTTTTCAGGAATTAGAATTCAGAAGAATGGCAGAACAGTTTGATAATTTGTTTAAAGTTGGAGGAGGAAACGAATTAGCAAATAATAGTCCTGCTGATGCCAAATTATACAAAAAACCACAGCCAAAGAATGAAGACCAATTTGATCTTTTTGGCGGAGGCGGCACCACTCTTGATGAAAGTGCCGAAGCTGCAAGAAATTCATTTTACAATACTTTAGAAAATACTGAACATTCGTATCAGACTATCCAAGGTGATTTAGGGATCAAATTGCTTTTGCAGAATTTAGAAAAACAGACTTCTGTTTGCTTCGACACAGAGACTACAGGAATCGATGCTTTGCATGCAGAATTAGTGGGAATGTCTTTCTCTTACGAAAAAGGAAAAGCTTTTTATATACCGTTTCCGGAAAACCAGGAAGAAGCTCAGGCATTAGTTAATAAATTTGTTCCGTTTTTTGAAAATGAAAATATTGAGAAAATCGGGCAAAACTTAAAGTACGATTTAAAAATCCTTTCTAATTATGGTGTCACCGTAAAAGGAAAACTTTTTGATACCATGATTGCGCATTATCTGATTAATCCGGATATGCGTCACAATATGGATATTTTAGCCGAAACGTATTTGAAATATTCTCCAAAATCTATTGAAACTTTAATTGGTAAAAAAGGGAAAAATCAGCTTTCTATGCGCGATGTTCCTTTAGAAGATATTAAAGAATATGCTGCCGAAGATGCCGATATTACTTTACAATTAAAAGAAATCTTCACTGCCGAATTAGACAAAACAGAAACTAAAAAGTTATTTGATGAAATCGAAATTCCATTAGTAAGCGTTTTGGCTGATATGGAAACTGAAGGCATTCGTCTGGATGTGGAATTTTTAAAAGCGATGTCTTCTGAAATGGACATTGAAATCAAATCTTTAGAAGAAAAAATCTATGAAACTGCCGGGGAGAAATTCAACCTGGCTTCCCCAAAACAGTTAGGCGATATTTTATTTGACAAACTTAAAATTGGCGGAGCAAAACAAAAGAAAACCAAAACCGGTCAATATGCAACCGGAGAAGAAGTTTTAACGTATTTAGCAAACGACAACCCAATTGTAAAAGAAATTCTCGATTGGCGACAAATGGTAAAACTTCAAAGTACTTATATTTTAGCTTTACCGGAACAAGTAGATAAAAAAACATTGCGCGTCCATACAGATTATATGCAGACTGTTGCAGCAACTGGTCGTTTGAGTTCTAATAATCCGAACTTGCAAAACATTCCGATTCGTACCGAAAGAGGGCGTCAAATTCGTAAAGCCTTTGTGGCCCGCGATGAAAACCATACTTTAATCTCTGCGGATTACTCGCAGATTGAACTTAGAATTATTGCTGCATTAAGTGGCGAAGAAAATATGATTAAAGCTTTTCAGGATGGAGAAGACATTCACAAAGCAACTGCATCAAAAGTTTTTAACGTTCCTTTAGGCGAAGTTTCACGCGAACAAAGAAGCAACGCCAAAACTGTAAATTTCGGCATTATCTATGGAGTTTCAGCTTTCGGATTGAGCAACCAGACTTCGTTATCAAGAAGCGAAAGCGCTGCTTTGATTGAAGCCTATTACAACACTTATCCTAAGTTAAAATCATACATTTCAGATCAGGTTGAGTTCGCACGTGAAAATGGCTACGTACAAACGATTTTAGGACGTCGACGTTATTTAAAAGATATAAACTCTGCAAATGCAGTTGTTAGGAGTGCTGCCGAACGAAATGCTGTAAATGCTCCAATTCAGGGAAGTGCTGCAGACGTTATTAAAATTGCAATGATTAACATCCATAAAAAACTTAAGGAAGAAAACTGGAAATCGAAAATGCTGCTTCAGGTACATGATGAGCTTGTATTCGACGTGCATAACGACGAATTAGAAAAAATTCAGCCTATGATCAAACACGAAATGGAAAACGCCTTTAAAATGGCCGTTCCATTAGAAGTTGAACTTGGATTAGGTAAAGATTGGTTAGAAGCGCATTAAGAAGATATTATTCCATAAAAACAAAGCGTCCCCGAAATTAACCTGGGACGCTTTTTTTATTTGATATTAATTATATTATGACAATAATCCTCCAATAACAGCAAATACTAATATCAATCCATACAAGATCATAATAGATAAAGTAAAGATTCCGATGAATTTATAATGTGATTTTAAGTATTCGAAAGAATTAGTCAATGCTTCTGAGTCATTTTCCCTAAAAGCTTTTTTTGCATTTGCAGCGAATTTATTTAAGTAATACACTGGGAAAAAATAAATCGCTGCCAAAGCAAAATAAACAACTCCAATTACTACTCCAAAAGAACCACCCATTCCGCCCATTCCAGGAACTGTACTTCCCAGCGTTGAAAAAAGAGTCCCGGCAAACAAAGCTATAACAGCCATGATTGCAACGCCTATAAACCCAAGGATGGATAAGAAATAAGCCCATTTTGCGGTTTCTTTTAAAAAGCCTTTTGCAGATTCATCGAGATGCAGCTCAAATTTTTCAAAAACTGAAGTTTCTTCCATTGTAATATTTTTTCTGGTTAAGCAACAAACATAAGAAAAATATTGTTTAAAAAAACTGGATCAAAAATTCTAAAAATAAAAATTGAGCAAAAAAAAACCACCACATTTCTGTGATGGTTTTTTGAGCCGATAGAGGGACTCGAACCCACGACCTGCTGATTACAAATCAGCTGCTCTAGCCAGCTGAGCTACATCGGCCTATTTAACGGGTGCAAAGATAAAATTGTTTTTTACATTTCCAAAATAAATTTGACACCTTTCTCTATAATTAAAAAACCATCACATTTCTGTGATGGTTTCCGTTGAGCCGATAGAGGGACTCGAACCCACGACCTGCTGATTACAAATCAGCTGCTCTAGCCAGCTGAGCTACATCGGCCTCATTACGGGTGCAAATATAAAGCGGTTTTTGGTTTTGCCAAAATAAATCTGCACTTTTTTATACTTTTTTTCGCTTATAATGCGTTGATTTTTTCAATCAATTGATTAGCAGTTTGTTCTAATTCAATATTGATTTGTTTAAAGTGTGCTTTTTTATTTTCAACGTTTTTTGCGTTCACTTTTGTAATCAAAGTATCAAATGCAGCAATAGCTTCATCGATTAAAGCATTCGTTTCCGGAGTTGGATTTCCTGTTGTAGACATCTCAAACAAGTAAACTGCTTCAATAATATCTCCTAATACGAAGTTGATGTCTTTTTTTAAATTCTTAACGTTTGCCATTTTTTATTTTAATTTAAATTTGCGTCTGCAAAAGTACATATTATCTTTAGAATATATGTTAAGAAATGTAAATTTCTAAAATTGAAGCATTTCCACTCAAAACAAACCCCTTTATCTCAGCAGGAACCAAAACTGTATCTCCTTTTTTATAGGAATGCTGAAAACCATCGTATTCAATTTCAAAACTTCCTTCAATACACATATAAACTGTAAAGGTTTCCCCAGATTTAGCCACTTCTATTTTATTTTCTAGCGGAATGAAATTGGTTGTAAAATAAGGGCAATCAACTACTGTATTCGAAGTATTCGCTTTCGAATTGTATTTCTTTTGTGTATCAACTTTATTGTAGTTAATAGCATCAAGTGCTAAATCTACATGTAATTCTCTTTTATTTCCCTGTGCGTCTACACGATCAAAATCGTACAAACGATATGTTATATCTGAGGTCTGCTGAATTTCAGCTACAACCAGCCCCGCTCCTATTGCATGTACAGTTCCGGTTTCTAAAAAGAAAACATCCCCTGCTTTTGCTTTTACGTCGTCCAAAATGGAAACTAAGGTGTTATCATTTAAATGTTTTAAATATTCCTCTTTACTGGAGTTTTCTTTAAACCCGACAATAATTCTCGAATCGGCATCAGCCTGCATTACGTACCACATTTCAGTTTTACCAAAAGAATTGTGGCGTTCTTTAGCCAGTTTATCATTTGGATGAACCTGGATCGAAAGATCTTCACGTGCATCTAAATATTTAAAAAGCAGCGGAAATTGTTTTCCAAAACGCTCGTAAACTCCTGTTCCCAGAATTTCATTTGGAACATCATTAATAAGATCCATCAATGATTTCCCTTTTAATTCACCATTCGATACGGTGCTCACATCACCTTCAACGGTAGATAATTCCCAGCTTTCACCGGTAATCTTAGAAGTAATCGGTTTGTTTAATACTGTTTTTAATTTTTCACCTCCCCAGATTCTTTCTTTAAGGATAGGTTCAAATTGTAATGGGTACAAAGTTGATTTCATATTCAAATTTTAAGGGCTAATATCTATATTAATTAAACAACGATCTAATACTATTTTTTTAATCTATAATACTAATTCTTTTATTATTTCCAGGGCTTTTGGAATGTGTCGGGCAGCGTTTATACTGTCAAAAATATAAATCACCACTCCGTTTCTGTCGATAATAAAAGTTACTCTTCCCGGCAAAAGTCCAAACAAATTATTTTTAACACCAAAAAGATGTCTTAGTCGTTTATCTTCATCAGAAAGTAAAACAAAAGGAAGTTGGTGTTTATTGGCAAACTTATGATGTGATTTTACACTATCGGCGCTTATTCCAATTACCTCAGCTCCTAAATCTTTAAAATCTTCGTATTGGTCCCTAAAGCTGCAGGCTTCAGTAGTACATCCAGGCGTATTATCTTTTGGGTAAAAATAAATCACTAGAGGTTTTCGTCCTAAAACACTTTTGCTTTCAAAAACTTCTCCGTGACTATCTTTTGCAGTAAAATTCGGAACTATATCTCCTATTTTTAATGACATTTATTATTCTCCTTTATAAGTTACAAAATTGCGGTCTGTTTCATAAAGCACGACTTCTAAATCAAAATCGGGCTGAATTCTTTTTCTGATTTTATTCCATATCACAACGGCAATATTTTCTGCAGTTGGATTCAAATCCTGAAACTCCGGAACATCCAGATTCAGGTTTTTGTGATCAAACGGAACTTCTACTTCTTCACGTATAATATCCGCTAATATTTTCACATCTAAAACAAAACCGGTTTCCGGGTCAATTTTTCCTGTAACACTTACTGTTAAACCATAATTATGACCATGAAAACTAGGATTGTTACATTTTCCAAAAACTTCATCATTTTTTTCAAATGTCCAGTCTTTTCTATATAATCGATGTGCAGCATTAAAATGCGCTTTTCTTGATATGGTTACTTTCATTAGGTTATGGTTAGCAGGTTTTAAATCTTGTGGTCTTCCAAATAATGATAAAATTCATCAAAAATTATTTTAAACCAGACAGTATATATTTCGGGGTGCTTTTCAATATCGTCTTTTATATCCTCAATTTTCATCCATTTCCAATCCTCTACTTCTTCTAAATTAATCTCCGGATTTTCATTGTAATACCCAATCATGACGTGATCAAGCTCATGTTCGGTCAGACCGTTATCAAAAGGTGCTTTGTATATAAAATGAAACAACTCTTTTAATTCGGTTTTAAAACCCATTTCCTCAAACAGTCGTCTGCTACCCGCTTCTATATTTGACTCTCCTTCACGCTGATGACTGCAGCATGTGTTGGTCCATAACAAAGGCGAATGATATTTTTGATGTGCACGTTGCTGCAGCATGATTTCATTTTTACTGTTTAAAACAAAAACTGAGAAAGCACGATGTAAAACGGCTTTTTCATGTGCTTCTAATTTTGGCATCAAGCCAATCTGCTCATCATTTTGGTTGACTAGTATTACGTTTTCTTCTATCATAGGGCATGTTGATATACAAAAATACGAAAAAAGAATTGGCTGGAAAATCTCAGAAAAGATTGTGAAAAGTTTAACTGACAAGAAATTACGCTTTCACCTAATTAACAACAGACTACAATAAATAAATTCAAAAAAGGCCTTAAAAACAAGACCATAAAACTATATAGCGCATTTCTTCGTAAATAATATAAAGTTAAAACATACTTAAAAAAAACTCAATTGTATACCTAGTATCATTTTGATTCAAAACCTAATTGTACATTTGAATAAAACTTAAAGCACTCAAACAATGAAAACAAGAACACAATTTTTCAGGCTTTGCTTTTTAATTCTGGTATTTATTTTTCAGGCTTGTGGACAATCATCAAAAAAAAACAACACACAAACTTCTACCATGGGAAATAAAATAAATAAACCCGGAAATCCTTATTATTCAAATACAGATTCTACCAAATTAAATGTAACGGATGCAGAATGGAAAAAAGTACTTCCTGAAGACGTGTACGCAGTAATGCGTGAAGCTGACACCGAAAGACCTTTTACAGGAAAATATTGGAATACTGATGAAAAAGGCACTTATTACTGCGCTTCATGTGGAAACAAACTCTTCAGATCGGGTGCTAAGTTTGCAAGCAATTGTGGGTGGCCAAGTTTTTTTGAACAAGACAATAAAAAAAGTGTCGTTTATAAAAATGATAATTCGTTAGGCATGGAAAGAATTGAAGCACTTTGCGGAAGATGCAACGGACATTTAGGTCATTTATTTGATGATGGCCCACCACCAACAGGAAAACGCTACTGTATGAATTCGATTGCAATGGATTTCATTCCAGATAACAAATAATAAATATTTATTTATGAAAAAAATACTTTTAATCTGTTTTTTTATTTTCTCATTAAACGGATTCTCTCAGAAAAAAACACTCGATATTGAAACTATTACACTTGGTGGAGGATGTTATTGGTGTGTTGAAGCTGTTTATGAAAATCTAAATGGAGTAAAATCTGTTGTTTCCGGTTATGCCGGAGGTAAAACAGTTAATCCAACCTATGAAGAAGTCTGCACGGGTAAAACGGGTCACGCCGAAGTGGTGCAAATTACTTATGATAAAAACATAACAAACATTAATGAAATCTTCAAGGTTTTCTTTACTGTTCACGATCCTACTACATTGAACAGACAAGGCGCTGATGTGGGTATCCAATATCGTTCTGCAATTTTTTATACAAATGAAGAACAAAAAAAGGCTGCCCAAAACATTATTGCAGAACTTAATAAGGCAAAAGTTTACAACAGCCCGATTGTAACCAAAATAGAACCGCTTACAAAATTTTATAAGGCCGAAAATTACCATCAGAATTATTTTGCTAATAACAAAAATCAACCCTATTGTAAAATGGTAATTCAGCCTAAAATCGAAAAGTTTGAAAAAGTTTTTAAGGACAAACTAAAAAATAAACCTTAAGAAACGGTTATATATTACCAACAAAAAAGTCTGTGCCAAATGCGCCACAGACTTTTTCATATTTATTGTTTAGATTTTCTTAGTGAGTAACATCTAATGAGTAAAATTTCACATTTGCGAATGCTCCTGTTTGATCTCCCTGAAGATTACATCCAACAGTAAAATAATTATCAAATGAATTCCATAGTTTGTAATCACCTCCAGAATACACTTTTTTCTCACCGTTTACACTAACTTCCATCTTTCCATCACTAATTTCAATCTGGAAATTAAATTTATCAAAATCAACTTTATTTTTAAAAGTATAACCATCATCATCAATCCACGAATCTTCTTTTAAAATATCAATGCCTGTAATAGAAGGATCTGCTAACCTCTTTGATCTCAATTTCACATATCCATTATCCCAAAAAACTTTTAAGATTGATGGAGCAGATTTATCTTTGGCACCAATTTGATTAACCTGATCTTCTTTTAACCTTCCTCCAATCTGAGCAAATATAACACGCGGATATTGGTCATTTTTTTTAGAAATTTCTCCCATTTTAATCGAAGCTTTTAATTTTGCACCTTGTTTAAAAGACCAGCTTGCATCACCTCCAAATGAGTTTTGCTCTTTTAGATCTGTTTTGTTAAAAGATCTTTTCGATTTGATAGAAGGATAAACATAAAAAACCAAAGACCTGTCAGTCAAATCATTGAACATAAATTTAGTGATTTCAACATTTTCAGAATAATCCAAAAGTTTTGGTGCTTTGTAAGTGGTTACCGAACCTTCAGGAATAGTTAACTTCCATAAAGTCAAATCTATTTTTGGTGCTTTTTGGGCATGAATTATAAAAGTAGTACTTGCGAATAATAATAAAAGATAAGTTCTAATTTTTTTCATTTTTTTGGTGTTTTTGGATTAAATAATTTTGTAAAATCAATTTAAAAATACTCGTGAGCAAAAAATGTTCCAGAAAGAAAAATTTAAAATCTTTTCATTGAAGAATTTTATCTCAAGAATACTATTGTAATCGATTGCATAAAAATAGATTTTTTTTTCAATTTCCTCATATTTTTTTACATTATATTTTCTATTTCTCAAAAAAAAATACTAAAAAATTGAATTAGTATAAATTTAATCAAAATTAAACAACGATTATTAAGAAATAAAAAACCATCATATAGAATTATTGAATATTCTATAAAAATAAATTCAATAATTTATGAGAAATTATATAAGTTTTTTTTTATAAAAGCTAAGATTACCAAGTATTTAGATACAAAATAAACAAATAACAAAACTGTATTTATCCCGAATAAAAGATATTAAGAAAATTAAAAATGTAATAAATGTTAATTTTACGATGAAAAACTTGACATTTATTACATTCTAAAAAACGTTTTACACAACAAAACCCAGCTTCCGTTTTATTCCGATAATTAGTTCTAATATTGATTAATTACACAAGGAGCTAGTATTAAATTTTATAGTGAAATAAACAAGAGTAGATTTCTATCTGATTAAAAAAACTAATATCCATACCAGATAAATCAACCAGTAAAATTATTTCAAAGATGCAGCAATCATCAAAGCGCATTTTTCTCCATCAATTGCAGCTGAAATAATTCCTCCTGCATAACCAGCACCTTCCCCACAAGGATACAATCCTTTAATCTGTAAATGTTCATAAGTATCGGGATCTCTTGGAATTCTGACTGGAGATGAAGTCCTGCTTTCAGGAGCATGCAGAACAGCTTCATTTGTTAAATAACCCCGCATTGATTTCCCAAATTCCTTAAAACCCTGACGCATAATCTGAGCCAGAAATCCAGGAAAAACCTGACCCATTTCTACTGAAGTAGTACCGGGGACATAGGATGTTTTTGGAATATCAGCTGAAACTTTACTTTGTGTAAAATCAATCATTCTTTGCGCAGGAACTTTTTGAGTTTCCCCGGCAAGATGCCATGCCTTTTGCTCGATACTTTTTTGAAATTCCATCCCGGCCAGTGCACCGAATTTAGCAAAAGGCCTAAAATCTTCTAATTTTAATTCGACCACAATTCCTGAATTTGCAGTTGACTGATCACGTTTAGAGGGCGACCAGCCGTTTGTGACTACTTCACCGGGACTCGTTGCGCATGGTGCGATTACACCACCCGGGCACATACAAAATGAATACATGCCACGACCGTTTACCTGTTTCACTATAGAATACGGAGCGGGAGGCAAATGTTCTCCACGATAATCACAACTGTATTGAATACTATCTATTAATTGCTGAGAATGTTCAGCACGCACACCTAAAGCAAAAGGTTTAACTTCTATAAAAATATTCTTTTTATCTAATAGTTCAAAAACATCACGAGCCGAATGCCCCGTTGCTAAGATTAATTTATTTGCAAGAATCCTGTCTCCATTTTGAGTGACGACTCCTTCTACTTCATTGTTTTTTACTAAAATATCTGTTACCCTGGTGTCAAACAAAACCTGACCTCCAAATTCGATTATTTTATTGCGGATATCTTCTATTATTTTAGGCAATTTATTGGTTCCGATATGAGGATGCGCTTCTACCAAAATATCTTCAGATGCTCCAAAAGCGACTAAAAGTTCTAAAATACGGGTTACATCACCGCGCTTTTTAGAACGAGTATATAACTTTCCATCAGAATAAGTTCCTGCACCTCCCTCTCCAAAACAGTAATTAGAATCTTCGTTTACTATATGCTCCCGATTGATTGCTTTTAGGTCGCGGCGACGTCCGCGCACGTCTTTTCCACGTTCGAGTAAAATTGGCTTCAAGCCTAATTCAACTAATTGTAAAGCTGCAAAAAGACCGGCCGGTCCAGCACCAACAACAATCACTTCCTGTGCTTTTGAAACATCCTTATATATAGGAAGCTCAATTTTAGATTCCTGAAAAGATTCTCCTTTTAAATAAACAACTACTTTTAAATTGATTTTTATTGCTTTCTGTCGCGCATCAATTGAACGTTTCAGAATCGAAACATGCTGAATTTCCTGAGAAGAAATTTTTATTTGTTTAGACAAATAGTCTTTCAGTAATAATTCATTTGCTGCTATTTCGGGAGTTACCTGAAGTAAAAGTTCTCTGGGCATTGTGTTTATTTATTGGATTAGCTTTTCTATTTATGAAAAGAACATGCAAAAATAACATTTTGAACTGAGACTTCGTACCTTTGCCTCATTGAAACTTTACAGCTATAATAATGTCAAGAAAAATAAAACTAATTTGGGATTTTCGTGGTCCGGCATCTGCTAAAACAGCAGAACATCATGAAATCCATTTGAAAGAATATATTGCAATTGAAAAACTCCTGTTGAATATAACGGGGTTTAAAATCATTAGCGACATGCATGCCATTGCTTTTATGGTGGTAACTGACGAAAACATGATTCAGGTAAGAGATGCTTTAAAACCTCATCGGGGAGAAGTTTATACGGAATGAAATTCCAAAACTATTCTAAATTTTCAATAAAAAAATTCCAAATTCCAAGTTGACGATACAATTGGAATTTGGAATTTATATTTTATTTCCTGCTATTTTTGGAATTTGGAATTTCAAAATTGGAATTTAATTCGCAACCTCGCTAATAAACTTAATTCTCATTAATCGCAATTCGTCAATATCGTAATCTCCATCAAATTCTTTTAAGGCATCTTCAATTTTATCGGATTCTGATTCCATAAAATAATCGTGGATTTCTTCCTGCTGATCATCATCAAGCATATCATCAACCCAATATTTGATATTTAATTTAGTTCCGGAATAAACAATTTGTTCCATTTCCTTAATCAGAGCATCCATTGTTAATCCTTTTGCGGAAGCAATATCACTTAGCGGCAGCTTTCTGTCGATATTCTGAATAATGTATAATTTATTAGCAGAATTAACTCCTGTAGATTTTACAACCAAATCATCCGGACGGATAATATCATTATCTTCAACATATCTGCTTATTAAAGCAACAAATTCACCACCGTATTTTTTTGCTTTTCCTTCGCCCACCCCATGAATATTATACAATTCCTGTAATGTAATGGGATATTTCAAAGCCATATCTTCCAGAGAAGGATCCTGAAAAACCACAAAAGGAGGCACACCGAGTTTTTTCGCTACCTTTTTTCGAAGTTCTTTTAACATTGCGGTCAAAACCTCATCAGAAGTCCCTGATGATTTAGATGATGCTACGATTGATTCATCATCGGCTTCGCTATATTCATGATCTTCAGACATCATAAATGAAACGGGATTTTTGATAAAATCCAAACCTTGCTGCGTTATTTTAACAACTCCATATGTTTCAATATCTTTTGACAAATATCCAGATACTAAAACCTGACGTAATAATGCCATCCAATACTTTTCATCATGATTTGAACCGGAACCAAAAAAGGATTGAGCATCTGTTTTATGAGCCTTAATAACTGCATTAATACGACCTATTAAAGTAAATACAATTTCTTTTGATTTATAAATATGTTTGGTATCGCGAACAATCTCCAACAATTTAACAACCTGATCTTTTGCTTCAATTTTGTTTTTAGGATTTCGTACGTTATCATCCATATCTGCACCGTCTCCATCATCCGGAAATTCTTCACCAAAATAATGCAAAAGGAATTTTCTTCTTGACATTGATGTCTCAGCGTAAGCCACAACTTCCTGCAATAAAGCAAAACCTATTTCCTGTTCTGCCACAGGCTTGCCAGACATGAATTTTTCCAGCTTTTCTACATCTTTAAAAGAATAATAAGCCAGGCAATGCCCTTCACCTCCGTCGCGTCCTGCACGACCGGTTTCCTGATAATAACTTTCAAGTGATTTTGGAATGTCATGGTGAATTACAAAACGAACGTCCGGCTTGTCAATTCCCATTCCGAAGGCAATTGTAGCTACGACTACTTCAACATCCTCCATCAAAAACATATCCTGATGCTTAGCACGGGTTTTCGCATCCAGACCCGCGTGATACGGAACAGCACTGATTCCATTAACCTGCAAAACTTCAGCAATAGTTTCTACTTTTTTGCGGCTCAGACAATAAATAATTCCGGATTTCCCTTTATGCTGTTTGATAAAACGAATAATATCCGATTCAATATTTTTAGTTTTAGTACGAACTTCGTAATATAGATTTGGTCTGTTAAATGATGCTTTAAAAGTATTGGCATCAACCATATCCAGATTTTTCAGAATATCTTCCTGAACTTTTGGTGTGGCAGTAGCTGTAAGTCCAATAATTGGCACTTTACCCAATTGTTTAATAATATTTCTAAGATTCCTGTATTCTGGTCTGAAATCATGCCCCCACTCTGAAATACAATGCGCTTCATCAATTGCTACAAATGAAATCGGTACGCTCTGCAAAAAAGCTACGTATTCTTCTTTTGTCAGCGATTCCGGTGCAACATATAAAAGTTTAGTTAAACCAGACATTATATCCGTTTTAACCTGGGCAATTTCTGTTTTTGTTAAAGATGAATTTAGTACATGAGCTATTCCATTTTCAGAAGAAAGACTTCTTATGGCATCCACCTGATTCTTCATTAAAGCAATTAAAGGAGAAACAACAATTGCAGTCCCATCCTTAATCAGAGCGGGCAATTGATAACAAAGAGACTTTCCACCGCCCGTAGGCATAATTACAAAAGTATTCTTCTCATCTAAAATACTTCTAATGACCTGCTCCTGCAAGCCTTTAAATTGGCTAAAGCCGAAATACTTCTTTAATTCTTTATGTATTTCAATTTCGTTTGAACTCATTCTTTATATTAATGGATATTTTGTATAAATTTGCAACACATAAAGATACGAATTTCTTTCACACTCACAAATTTTAACTTTCCTGATTTGATTACAAAAGAAAATATTTTAGCTATCGCAAAAAAAACAATTCTCTCTGAAAGTGAAGCAATTACTAAGCTAATTGATTTTCTTGACGAAAATTTTTACGAGGCTGTTCAACGCATATACGAAACAAAAGGCAGATTAATTGTTACCGGAATTGGAAAAAGTGCCATCATTGCGCAAAAAATGGTTGCTACTTTTAATTCTACAGGAACACCTTCAATGTTTCTCCACGCATCTGAAGCTATTCATGGGGACTTAGGAATGGTTCAAAATAACGACATCATTATTTGTATTTCAAAAAGCGGAAACAGTCCGGAAATAAAAGCTTTAGTTCCTTTATTAAAACGTTTTGGAAATACTTTGATCGGAATGACAGGCAATATAACTTCTTTTTTGGCTAAAGGTTCTGATTATGTTTTAAATACCACTGTTGACATGGAAGCATGCCCTATAAATCTGGCCCCTACAAACAGTACAACAGCACAGCTTGTAATGGGCGATGCCCTTGCAGTCTGCCTGATGGAAATACGTGACTTTAAACCAGAAGATTTTGCTGTTTATCATCCAGGCGGGGCTTTAGGAAAAAAATTATTACTTCGTGTAAAAGACATGATCGAACATTCATTAAAACCTACAGTTTCCCCTGAAACATCCGTTAAAAAAGTAATTTTTGAAATTTCTGAAAAAAGACTGGGCGTTACAGCAGTAGTTGAAAATGAAAAAATAGTTGGAATCATTACTGATGGAGATATTCGAAGAATGCTGAATGACCGCGACAGTATCGCAGATTTAACCGCAAAAGATATCATGAGCAAAAACCCAAAATTAGTTTCATCTGAAACCATGGCAGTCGATGCACTAAATATTTTAGAAGATTTCTCTATAACCCAGCTCATTGTTGCTGACAATGGAGAATACAAAGGAGTTTTACATTTACATGACATTTTAAAAGAAGGAATTATATAATGGCAAAGAAAAACCTTGGCGAAATGTCATTTTTAGACCATCTCGAAGAATTAAGATGGCTTTTAGTCAGAAGTACAATTGCTATTCTTGTAATGGCTTTTGTTACATATTTTTTTAGTGATTATTTATTTGATGAAATAATCCTGGGACCAACAAGACCTACCTTTTTTACTTATGTATGGTTTTGTGATTTATCACATCAATTAGGATTCGCAGACAGCATTTGTATTACTGAACTAAATTTCATTATTCAAAACACTGAAATGGAAGGGCAGGTCAATATTTTTGTATGGATGTGTATTTTGGTGGGCTTCATTTTAGGTTTCCCCTATATTTTATGGGAGCTTTGGAAATTCATCAGCCCCGCTTTATACGAGAAAGAAAGAAAAAATGCTAAAGTGTTTATTTTCACTTCTTCTCTCCTGTTTTTTTTAGGAGTAATTTTTGGATATTTTATTGTGATTCCAATGTCCGTGAATTTCGTTGCCACTTTCTCAGTGAGTGATGTAGTAAAAAATCAATTTACCCTTGATTCTTATATGGGAATGGTAAAAACAAGTGTTCTGGCAGGTGGTTTGTTTTTTGAGCTGCCTATTATCATTTATTTCTTAACAAAATTAGGCTTAGTAACTCCGGTTTTTTTAAGAAAATATTGGAAATATGCCGTAGTTCTCATCCTCGTTATAGCAGCAATTGTAACACCTCCAGATGTGGTAAGTCAGACAATTGTAGCAATACCAATGTTGATTATCTATGAAGTGAGCATCCTAATTTCAAAGATTGTTTATAAAAATAAAGAGAAAGAAAATGTCTGATATTATACAAGAGTTTAATGACTATCGTTCTAAAATGAACGAAAAGTTACTTGCTGACAACAACAAGATCGTAAAGCGAATTTTTAACCTCGACACTAATGCTTATGCACCAGGCGCTCTGGATGTAAAAACAAAAGAGCTTTTGGGCTTAGTAGCTTCAGCAGTTTTACGTTGTGATGATTGTGTAAAATATCATTTAGAAACCAGTCATAAAGAAGGTGTCACGAAAGAAGAAATGATGGAAGCAATGGGAATCGCAACTCTTGTTGGAGGAACAATTGTAATTCCGCATTTGAGAAGAGCTTACGAATTCTGGGAAGCGCTTGAAGAGTCAGAAAATTAGATAATTTGATAATTAGTCAGTTAGATAATTTAACACGATATGTTAATTCATTTATTTGATTAATTAATTTTTATTTATTTTGCCGATCTGAGATTGAAATTATCTCATTTTCAAATTACCTAATTATCTAATTAAACAATGAAATTAAGAGCCGATAATTTAATCAAAACTTATAAAGGTCGCAGTGTTGTAAAAGGAATTTCTGTTGAAGTAAACCAGGGAGAAATCGTTGGGCTTTTGGGACCAAATGGTGCTGGAAAAACAACTTCTTTTTATATGATTGTAGGATTGGTAAAACCAAATCAAGGGAATATTTACCTGGATGATTTGAATATTACTGATTATCCGATGTACAAACGTGCACAGCAAGGAATTGGCTATCTGGCGCAAGAAGCATCTGTTTTTAGAAAATTAAGTATTGAAGACAACATATTGAGTGTTTTACAATTAACAAAACTTTCAAAAGAAGCTCAGATTGCCAAGATGGAAAGTTTAATTGAAGAATTCAGTTTAGAACATATTCGCACTAACCGGGGCGATTTACTTTCCGGAGGAGAGCGTCGTCGTACCGAAATTGCACGTGCACTTGCCACAGATCCAAAATTTATTTTATTAGATGAACCTTTTGCTGGAGTTGATCCGGTTGCTGTAGAAGACATTCAGCGAATTGTAGCACAGTTAAAAAACAAAAATATCGGAATTCTGATTACAGATCATAACGTTCAGGAAACTTTGGCAATTACTGACAAAACGTACTTAATGTTCGAAGGAGGAATCCTGAAAGCAGGAATTCCCGAAGAATTAGTTGAAGACGAAATGGTACGCCGTGTTTATCTTGGACAGAACTTCGAATTAAGAAAGAAGAAATTAGAATTCTAAAAATTCTTAAGTGATATCAAATGGTAAGAACTAAAATAGTTATTTAATTCTTACCATTTTTCTTTTAAAAATTACTTTTTACAAAAAATTAATCAACTGTAATAAACTGCAATTGCTGTAAATCTCCGTTATAAATATTTATATCCACAGTACGATCAATACCAGGTACGCTCGCTTTTTCTGTGAACTGCCAAAACAGCCAGTCATCTTCAATTTTTTCTCTGTAAAAATTATAATTGGCAATCCAAAACAGGTATTCGCCAAATTCATCTTTCAAAAAATCTGAATAGTATCGTTCTCCTGTATAAATTATTGGACGAACTTTATAATGATTTTCTACTTTTAAAAGCCAGCGTTTTAATCCTTTTTTCAAACTATCCAAAGATTGGCTCTTCGATAATTTTTCGATATCAAGAACCGGAGGCAAATCTCCTTTTTCCAGCTTTACTGTCTCAATAAAAAGATTAGCCTGTTCAATAGAATTTTCATTTGGCCTGTAATAATGATAAGCTCCTCTGATCATTTTATTCTTTTTAGCTCCAATCCAATTTCGTTTAAACTGAAAATCTTTTCTGTCTTTACCAACAGTTGCTCTTATAAAAACAAAATCAAGCGGATACTTTTGTTCTAAGGTATCAACATACGACCAGCTTATTTTGCCCTGATATTCCGATACATCCAAACCAATTGATTTACCTTCATGCTTTGCCAGAACCTGAAAATTACGAATATCTGATAAACGCTTATCTTCAATCTCTTTTTCAGACATTTTATTGCTTTTAAAACCTAAATAATAGGCTAATCCTCTTCGATAATGATAGATTACTGCAACAAAAAGTATTGCGAAAACGGAGAAAGAAATAAAACGTAATATCTTGCTAAAAAAGGATCTGCCGCTTTTTCTGGAAGCCGTTTTACGATAAGTGGTTTTTCTAGCCATTCGAATAAACTACTTTTTCAAAAATTTATTATTTATTACAGATAACAATACATAAAAAATAATAATCACAGGAATTGCACTGAATTGAAGCAACAGAAGCAAAAAGATAGAAATTGCTAAAAAAACAATCTGAAGCATATTATCTTTAAAAGTAAACTTTTTAATCTTTAAAGCAAATAGTGGGATTTCAGCATTCAAAATATAAGCACTACACAGCACAATAGCCCCCAAAACCCAATGATTCGTTAAGATTTCGAATAACATGAAAGAATCTGAATGTTCAATTACTAAAGGGAGACTCAAAATAAAAAGTGCATTTGCAGGTGTTGGCAAACCAATAAATGAATCCGTCTGACGCGTGTCTATATTAAAATTAGCCAGTCGGTAGCACGATCCCAAGGTTACAATAAATCCTAAAAACGGAATAAAAACTGAAGCGATTACATCATTAGGATTAGCGCTTTTCACAAACAAACTGTACATAACATATCCCGGCACTACTCCGCTTGTTACCATATCTGCCAATGAGTCCAGCTGCAACCCAAGCGGACTTGAAACTTTAAACAACCTTGCAAAAAAACCATCAAAAAAATCAAAAAAGATTCCCAAACAAACCATATAAAAAGCCATTTCATAATTTTGTTTAGAAACAAAAACTATTGCAATACAGCCACAGAAAAGGTTAATGAGAGTAATTAAATTAGGAATATGCTTTTTAATATTCATATTTTATATTTTTGAAGATTTACAAAGCAAATTTAGCATAATAAGTCATTCTTATATGCGTTTTTAATAGAGTTTTTTCTTCAGGCACCCGACTTTTATATTATTTATAGAAAGGAAGAAATAAGCTCAGTAAAAAATTATATTTTTGGTAAAAATTTAAACAAGCTCAGGTTTGAAAAAATAAATGCCTTGAAAAAAATCTTAGTATTTTTATTATTTTGGAATTGCATATCATATTATGCACAGACAGTTCGAAAATATTCGAATGAGTTTATGAATATTGGTGTTGATGCTTCTGCCCTGGCAATGTCAAGTGCTGTTGTTGCTTCGACTAATGATGTCAATTCTGTGTATTGGAATCCGGCGGGGCTTACGCATCTTGAAGACCATCAGATTTCATTAATGCATGCCAGTTATTTTGCCAATATCGCACAATACGATTATATCGGATATGCAAACCCAATTGATGAGAGAAGCGCCTGGGGAATATCGATGATTCGCTTTGGAGTTGATGACATTATGGACACTACGCAATTAATCGACAATCAGGGAAATATTGATTACAACCGCATAAGTTTGTTCTCTACCGCTGATTATGGTTTTACATTTTCATATGCCAGAAAATTGCCCATAGAAGGATTTCAATATGGTGTAAATGCCAAAATAATCAGACGTGTTATTGGAAAATTTGCTAATTCCTGGGGATTTGGATTTGATTTTGGTCTTCAGTTTGAAAGAAACGACTGGAAATTCGGATTGATGTTGCGAGATATAACAACTACTTACAATGTTTGGAATATTGACGAAGAAGAATATAAAAAAATCTCAAATGCCATTCCGGGTGAAAATCAGGAACTGCCGGAAAGCACTGAAATTACATTACCGAAAGCACAATTAGGAGTTTCAAAAAAGTTTGAATTTCATAATGATACAAGTCTTTTGGTTGCCACAAATTTAAATATGCGTTTTGAACAAACCAACGATATCATTTCATCGAATATTGTAAGTATTGATCCCGCAGTTGGATTTGAATTTGGTTACACAGAACTTGTTTTTTTAAGAGCAGGGGCAGGAAATTTTCAAAATGTGACCCAATTAGATAATTCAGAGAAATTAAATTTTCAGCCTAATATTGGTCTTGGTTTTAAGTATAAAGGAATTCAGGTTGATTATGCACTGACCGATTTAGGAAATCAAAGTACTGCTTTATATTCTAATATTTTTTCACTTAAAGTAGATTTAGGGATCTTTAGATAAGATCTATTATTAAAAAAATCCAGCCATGAGAGGTTTTACGTTTCAAAAAATAATGTTGTTATTACTGATGTTCAATTTTAGTTTTGGACAAAGTTTAACCTTATCACAAAAAGCACATATAAGTGTATTAACTTGTGGTCTTGGCAATGAATCGTATTCTTTTTTCGGGCATACTGCTATACGCGTTGCTGATCCTGCAAATAATATTGATGTTGTATATAATTATGGTGCTTTTGATTTTAGAACTCCTAATTTTGTTGCTAAATTTGCAAAAGGTGATTTACAATATTTTGTAATTGCACATTCTTTCATCGATTTTATAAACGAATATAATTACGAAAAAAGAAGCATTTATGAACAAGAACTCCTTATTCCACAAGAAGCGAAACAAAAACTTTTTGATAATTTAAACACTACTCTGCTTTCGGAAGATCGTTATTATACTTATAAATTTATTGATAAAAACTGCACTTCTATGGTAGTAGATATCATTAATAAAACATTAAATAAAGAGGTAATTAACAAAAAAGGAGATACTAAAAAAACGTATAGAAGCATATTGTTCCCTTACTTTGATGGTCATTTTTACGAGAAACTAGGAACAAGCATCATTTTTGGAACTAAAGTAGATCAGTTAGGCACTAAAATTTTCCTCCCATTTGAATTAAAAAACAGTTTAGAAAAAACAACTTTTCAAAACCATGCTTTTGTGAGTAAAAGCAAAACACTCTTAAGTTTTAAAAAAGAAACACCAATCTCCTGGTGGAATAACATTTACAGTTATATTATGATTCTTGGTTTTATTATCCTAATAAATAAAAGATTTATTGACAAAATCTATTTGTTTATTCTATCCTTAATGGGGATCTTTTTTGTTTCGATGGGGTTTTATTCTTTCCACCATGAATTGGCAATGAACTATAATGTCCTTTTATTTAGTCCGTTGTTATTGATGCTGATAGTTTTTTCAGCGATTAACAACAAAAAATGGACTTATAAATTTGCTACATTTCATTTGGTATTATTACTTATTTATGCACTTTTTATAATTAACAAATCGCATTTTTTCATCGTTTTACCAATAATAATTACAACTGGTGTTGTTTTGGTAAGAGTAGCGATTAGAAATAAAAAAAGAATACCAATAATAATCTAAGTTTATTGTCCTCTGTAAAATAAAACAGTTGTTATTGTTTTAAAAGTAATACTCAAATCCAGAAAGACACTTCGATGCTTAATATAATATAAATCATATTGTAGTTTGATGAGGCTTTCTTCTATGGACTCCCCGTATGAATAATTTACTTGTGCCCAGCCGGTAAGTCCGGGTTTAATTACGTGACGGGTTTCATAAAATGGCATTATTTCAGCAATTTCTTTAACAAAAAATGGTCTTTCAGGTCTTGGCCCAATAATAGCCATATCTCCTTTTAAAACATTTATAAATTGCGGAAATTCATCAATTCTTGTTTTACGCATAAATTTACCGAATGGCGTAATTCTTTTATCGTTTGATTTTGCAAATACAGCTCCATCGCTTTCTGAATTTTCAACCATTGTCCTGAATTTATAAATTTGGAATACTCTTCCGTTTTTACCTACACGTTCTTGTGTATAAAACAAAGAGCCTTTATTCCAAAAGATATTTGCGATAAAAATCAATGGGATAAAAAAAGTGCAAAAGAATAAGCCCGTTAATGAAAAAACAAATTCAATAAAACTTACTAATAATAAGTAAAGCTTATTATTATTGCTACGGCTAAAGGGGAAAAATCGATAAAAATCCCTGGCAATATATTGAACCGGAATACGCTGTGTTTTGCTTTCATAAACCTGCGTGTATTCTCTAATAATATTTCCTGATTCCAATAACTGAAGCAAATATTGATACAAATCTGCTGTGATGCCCTCAGTTTTTTGTGAAGCTATAATAATTTCTGAAATATTATTTTTATCCACAAAAGCCAGCAGATCATTTTTTTCAATTTCTTTTATATAGTTTAATGAGAAATCTTGATCAGCTAAAATATCTGAATTCACAAAACCAATGATTTTATAATGTGGATCTACATTTTCTAATCCTAAAACGAGTTCATCAACCTGATGTTTATTACAAACTAAAATTACGTTTTGTGAAAAGCGGTGAGTCGCTAAAAAGAAAACATAAAAAAAGCGCCAAAGTAATAAAGCCCCCAGAATTGTAAAATAAAAAATCAGAATCACCAAACGCTGCTTTGGAAGTTCAGGCGACAAAACAGGGGTAAACAAATATACTAAAGTAGCTGTTGTTACAGTTAAGATAACGCCTCTAAGAATCTGAAACTGGTTGCTGGCTATTTGAAGATTATAGATCTCAAAGATTGCTCCGAAAATACTCAGATACACAATAAATAGTATTGGTCTTTGATAATTTGAATCATCCAAATTGAAATATGGATAATAAAAAAGCTTATCCATTAAATACATTGCAAGTAAAACAAAAGCAATATCAAAAACCCTAAGAAGTATCTTTCTTTCTGAAATTTCAAAATGCATTCTTTTGTTTGTTTGCATAGTCGTTTGATTTACAAGCTTCTTAATTTGAGGCAAATGTATAATAAAAAATAAAATTTAATCGCCCGAATTTTCTGCTTTTTCAGGAATTTTAACCTGAACTAAAAGAAGTGACAACGCATACACAAAAGCTGGGGCCGCAAGTCGCATAGCCGCATGATTAATAGTTAACAGCCAAAAAGCCAAAAAAGGTAATGCTAAT
>Ga0308157_10002329_pt1 | contig 31814 bp, 29 predicted proteins | sample PhyBR1_FD_201035 | JGI IMG/M metagenome (GOLD analysis project Ga0308157, IMG submission 201035) | Phyllosphere microbial communities from UC Gill Tract Community Farm, Albany, California, United States - DLSLB.R1 | ecosystem: Host-associated > Plants > Phyllosphere > Unclassified | place: USA...
TCGAGGCCCCGGACGCGGCGCTGGACTACTTCAACCTCCTCTTCGAGAACCAGCCGGAGGAGAACACGACCGGCCTCACCGACGAGCAGCTCGCCGGGTTCGCCGAGCAGGCCGGCGCAGGCGCGGCTGCCGACTGCATCGCCGACGGCACGTACATGAAGTTCGCGCAGGACCAGGTCGCGAACACGCCGCCGGACCCCGAGACGGGGCGCGTCGGCACGCCGACCGTCGCGATCGACGGTGACCGCATCAGCAACGCCGACATCGGTACCCGCTTCGCCGAGATCCTCGGCTGAGGCACGCACCGCCCCGTTCCACCCCGGATCGACACGACGGCGGCGCATCCCATTTGCCGGATGCGCCGCCGTCGTCTAATATTGATCTTTGGTGCTTTGCGCCTAGTTCGGCGTGTCCGGCTAAGGTGCGCATCCAACCCATCCATCCACCGCAGATCGGCCGATCTGCAGAAGCGTCAGCGAGTTTATGGCTAAGAAAGACGGTGTCATCGAAATCGAGGGCGTCGTGTCCGAGGCGCTGCCCAACGCGATGTTCCGCGTCGAGCTCACCAACGGACACAAGGTTCTTGCAACGATCTCCGGAAAGATGCGGCAGAACTACATCCGCATCATCCCTGAGGACCGCGTGGTCGTGGAGCTCAGCCCCTACGACCTGACCCGCGGCCGCATCGTCTACCGCTACCGCTGATCGGTCGAGAAGTAACACCCCAGGCACTCACGCCTGCCCGGTGAAGACAGCGAACAGGAAACACAATGAAGGTCAACCCCAGCGTCAAGCCCATCTGCGATCACTGCAAGGTGATCCGTCGTCACGGCCGCGTCATGGTGATCTGCAAGAGCAACCCGCGCCACAAGCAGCGCCAGGGCTGATCTCGCAGATCCGACTCCACAACTCAATACACAACAGGCAGGATCAGAACCCACTCCGGTGGGGGACACCTCGGGGCGGAGGCCCGGGCACCGATTCTGCTCCACACCTCCATCACATTTCAGGAGATCCGCATGGCACGTCTTGCCGGCGTTGACATCCCGCGCGACAAGCGCGTGGTGATCGCACTTACGTACATCTACGGCGTTGGCCGTACCCGCTCGGTCGAGATCCTCAAGGCCACCGAGATCGACGAGTCGATCCGCGTGAAGGACCTGAGCGACGACCAGCTCATCGCACTCCGCGACCACATCGAAGGCAACTACAAGGTGGAGGGTGACCTGCGCCGCGAGGTCGCCGCAGACATCCGCCGCAAGGTCGAGATCGGTTCCTACGAGGGCATCCGTCACCGTCGTGGCCTTCCGGTCCGCGGTCAGCGCACCAAGACCAACGCCCGTACCCGCAAGGGCCCGAAGCGCACCGTCGCCGGCAAGAAGAAGGCCCGCTAAGCAGCGGCCAGGGAATAGGAGAAAACTTTCATGGCTGCACCCAAGGCCGCCGCGCGCAAGCCGCGCCGCAAGGAAAAGAAGAACATCGCGCTGGGCCAGGCCCACATCAAGTCGACGTTCAACAACACGATCGTCTCGATCACCGACCCGTCCGGCGCGGTCATCAGCTGGGCATCATCGGGTGGCGTGGGCTTCAAGGGCTCGCGCAAGTCGACCCCGTACGCCGCCGGCATGGCTGCCGAGTCGGCCGCCCGCCAGGCTCAGGAGCACGGCGTCAAGAAGGTCGACGTCTTCGTGAAGGGTCCGGGTTCCGGACGCGAGACCGCGATCCGCTCGCTCACGGCCGCAGGCCTCGAGGTCGGTTCGATCCAGGACGTCACGCCGCAGGCGCACAACGGATGCCGCCCGCCGAAGCGCCGCCGCGTCTGATCAGGTTGTTGCGAGGGGTGCTCCGGCATCCCTCGCTCTGCCCGTCCCTCGACTGACTCAGGGGCACGGGCGCTGATTTCCACAACTCAAGAACCTCACCCAACACATGTCATATAGCGGGCATGTGATCGAAAGGAACACAGAGTGCTCATTGCACAGCGTCCCACACTCACCGAGGAAAAGATCGTCGAGAACCGGAGCCGGTTCATCGTCGAGCCGCTCGAGCCCGGTTTCGGGTACACCATCGGAAACGCACTGCGTCGCAGCCTGCTGTCCTCGATCCCCGGCGCTGCTGTCACCAGCATCCGCATCGACGGCGTCCTGCACGAGTTCAGCACGATCCCTGGTGTGAAGGAAGATGTCACCGAGATCATCCTCAACATCAAGCAGCTCGTCGTCTCGTCGGAGCGCGACGAGCCCATCACGGCGTACCTGCGCAAGACCGGTGCCGGAGAAGTGACCGCCGCTGACATCTCGGCTCCGGCCGGTGTCGAGGTGCACAACCCCGAGCTCGTCATCGCGACGCTCAACGACACGGCGAAGTTCGAGCTCGAGCTGACGATCGAGCGCGGCCGCGGCTACGTGTCGGCGACCCAGAACCGCAACGAGTACGCCGAGGCCGGGCAGATCCCTGTCGACTCGATCTACTCGCCGGTCCTCAAGGTCAGCTACCGCGTCGAGGCGACCCGCGCCGGTGAGCGCACCGACTTCGACAAGCTCATCCTCGATGTCGAGACGAAGAACAGCATCCTCCCGCGGGATGCCGTCGCCTCGGCGGCGAAGACCCTGACCGAGCTGTTCGGCCTCGCTCGCGAGCTGAACGTCGAGGCAGAGGGCATCGAGATCGGTCCGGCACCGGTGGAGCCCGTGCTCTCCAGTGAACTGTCGATGCCGATCGAGGACCTCGACCTGTCGGTCCGCTCCTACAACTGCCTCAAGCGCGAGGGCATCAACACGGTGTCCGAGCTCGTGGCGCTGTCGGAGACGCAGCTCATGAACATCCGCAACTTCGGCCAGAAGTCGGTCGACGAGGTGCGCGACAAGCTCATCTCGCTCGGTCTGTCGCTCAAGGATTCGGTGCCCGGTTTCGACGGCGCCCACTTCTACGGCGCAGGCGAAGACGAGTCCTTCTGACCTCCCCGAAATTCTGACCAGGAGTTAGATCAATATGCCCAAGCCCACAAAGGGACCCCGCCTCGGAGGCGGCCCCGCACACGAGCGTCTGCTGCTTGCCAACCTGGCTGCTGCTCTCTACACGCACAAGTCGATCAAGACAACCGAGACGAAGGCCAAGCGCCTGCGCCCGCTCGCTGAGCGTCTGATCACCTTCGCCAAGCGCGGAGACCTGCACGCACGCCGTCGCGTGCTGTCGATCATCGGTGACAAGGAAGTCGTGCACATCCTGTTCTCCGAGATCGCTCCGCTGGTCGCCGACCGTGAGGGCGGCTACACCCGCATCACGAAGGTCGGCAACCGCAAGGGCGACAACGCTCCGATGGCCGTGATCGAGCTCGTTCTCGAGCCCGTCACGCCGAAGGCGAAGAAGTCGACCAAGGCTGCGCCCAAGGCCGAGAAGGCCCCCAAGACCGAGAAGGCTGCTGACGCCGGCGCCGAGTCGCAGGAGGAGGGCGCCGCCGCGGAGGCCGTCGCCGCCGCTGCTCTCGTCGACGGTGGCTACGGCGCCGACTCCGCCGCTCCGAACGAGGACGGCTCGGCTCCTGAGGGCTTCGACATCAAGGGCAACAAGGACTCGATGAAGTTCCACCGCCCTGACGGCCAGTGGTACGAGCAGACCGTGGCCGAGGTCTGGTTCCGCACCGTTGAGGCCGCTGAGGCCGCCGGCTTCGTCGAGGCAGGCAAGTAAGCCTCACGCTCTGGTCGAGAGCCCGTCACCCGTTCAGGGTGACGGGCTCTCTTCATTGGATCGGGGGAGTCGACATCAGTTGACCTGGCTGCGTCGAGGTTCTAGAGTAGTTCCTATGTGGGACAGTGTCCCGCAATATGGGACGCACTCGTCATCTACCTCTGGAGTCCAACGGTGAACTCACACCCCGCGACCGCGAAGTCGCAGCAACGCAACACCATCCTCGCCAGCGTCTTCGGCTCGGTCATCGAGTGGTACGACTTCTTCCTCTACGCCACGATGGCCGCCCTCGTCTTCAACAGCGAGTTCTTCCCGGAGTTCGATCCGCTGATCGGCACGCTCGTCGCCTTCGGCACATTCGCCGCCGGATTCATCACCCGACCGATCGGGGGGCTCATCTTCGGGCACTTCGGTGATCGCATCGGTCGTAAGAAGATCCTCGTGATCACGATGCTGATCATGGGCATCTCGACGTTCCTCATGGGCTGCCTGCCCGGCTATGCGCAGATCGGTGTCGCAGCTCCCATCCTGCTCCTGCTGCTGAGGATGATGCAGGGGATCGGTCTCGGCGGTGAGTGGGGCGGAGCGGCCATTCTGACCTTCGAGCACGCCCCTCGGGGCAAGCGCGGGCTGTTCTCATCGTGGCCCCAGACAGGCGTGCCGCTCGGGCTCCTCCTGTCCACGCTCGCGGTGAACCTCGCATCGATGCCCGGCGACGAGGCGCTCGTGGCCTGGACCTGGCGCATCCCGTTCCTTGCGAGCATCGTGCTCGTGATCGTGGGCCTGGTCGTCCGTCTGAAGGTCGAGGAGCCGAAGGCCTTCACCGACATCGTCAAGACGGGGGAGCGCGTGAAGGTGCCCGTTTTCGAGGTGATCCGCCACTACCCGAAGCAGATTCTGGTGGGCATCGGCGCCCGCTTCAGCGAGAGCATCACCTTCAACGTCTACAACGCGTTCATCCTCACGTACACGACGACGGTGCTGGGCCTCTCGAGCACGTACGCACTCAACGGACTGCTGATCTCCAGCGTGATCGGATTCGTCATCATCCCGTTCGCGGGCAGGCTCTCCGACAAGTACGGACGTCGTCCGGTCTTCGCCGCAGGCGCCGCCGTTGCGCTCGTCACCGCCTTCCCCGTCTTCGCACTCATCGACACCGGCGTGGAGCAGCTGATCTGGCTCGCCATCGCGCTGGGCTGGGCGCTCGGCGCCTGCACGATGTTCGGCGCGGAGGCCGCGTTCTTCGCAGAGCTCTTCCCCGCCCGCGTCCGCTACACCGGAATGTCGCTCGTCTACCAGCTCGGGGTCCTGCCCTCCGGCGCCGTCGCTCCCGTCATCGCGATCTGGCTGGTGTCGATCTCCGGGTCTTCGTGGCCCGTCGCCGTCTACATCATGGTGGCGGCCGCGATCGCCCTGATCGCGCTGTACTTCGCGAAGGAGACCGCGCACGAGGACGTGGATGCCGACCTGCACGACCGCGCCGCGCGCCAGGAGCGCGCGGAGACCCCAGCACGATGACCGCAACAACGGAAGCGAATGCCATGACCAGCACACCAGTCCCGGGCGCACCCAATGTCGTCCTCATCCTCGTCGACGACATGGGGTTCTCCGACATCGGATGCTTCGGGGGCGAGGTGCACACGCCCCACATCGACGCGCTGGCGAAGGGCGGGAGCGTCCTCACGCAGTTCTACAACACCGCACGGTGCAGCCCGTCCAGGGCCTCGCTGCTCACCGGGCTGCATCCGCACCAGACCGGAATCGGCATCCTCAACTACGACGATTCTCCCGAGGGGTACGCCGGCAACCTCAATCGCGACTGCGTGACCATCGCGGAAGCGCTGAAGCCCGCGGGGTACCGCAGCTACATCTCGGGCAAGTGGCATATGGCCGGTGACATCCACCACCCGACGGATGCCTGGCCGACGCGCCGCGGGTTCGACGAGTTCTTCGGAACGCTCGAGGGCGCCGGCAGCTTCTTCCAGCCGCGCACGCTCACACGCAATGAGCAGAACGTCGAGGCCGAGACCGAGGAGCCCGACTTCTACTACACGGATGCGATCAGCGACAACGCGGTGCAGTTCATGAAGGACCACACCGATGCGCACGGTGCGGACCCGTTCTTCCTGTACGTCGCGTACACGGCGCCGCACTGGCCGCTGCATGCGCTCGAAGAGGACATCGCCAAGTACGCGGGCCGCTTCGACGCCGGATGGGATGTGCTCCGTGCCCAGCGGCTGGCGCGACTCATCTCCGAGGGCATCATCGATGAGCAGTGGGCGCTGACCGAGCGCGATGCGCGCATCCCCGCCTGGGAGGACGTCTCCGACAAGGAGTGGGAGGCGATGCGGATGGCCGTCTACGCCGCCCAGATCGATCGCATGGACCAGGGAGTGGGGCGCATCGTCGATGAACTCCGTCGCCAGGGCAAGTTCGACGACACGATGATCGTCTTCCTCTCCGACAACGGCGGATGCGCCGAGGAGATGCCGCTGGAGACCGCCAAGGAGTTCGTCACGACCTATGTCACCTTCGATGCCGAGACGCGCGATGGTCGCGAGGTCCGCCCTGGCAACGACCCGAGCATCGTCCCCGGCGGCGAGGACACGTATTCGACCTATGGGCGGGCGTGGGCGAATCTGTCGAACGCGCCGTTCCGCGAGTACAAGCACTGGATCCATGAGGGCGGCATCTCGACCCCGCTGATCGTCAGCTGGCCCAATGGGATCGAGAGCGGTGGACTGCGCCACCAGCCGCATCAGCTGCCGGACGTGATGGCCACCGTGCTCGATGCTGCAGGGGCGGAGTATCCCGAGACGTATCCCGAACGCACGCCGCTGCCGCTCGAGGGGGTCAGCATGCTGGGCACGCTCCGCCGGGACGAGCGCGATGACGATCGTCTGCTCTATTGGGAGCACGAGGGCAACTGCGGTGTGCGTCGCGGCGCATGGAAGCTCGTGAAGAAGCACGCGCAGCAGTGGGAGCTGTACGACATGGTCCGGGACCGCACCGAACTGCACGATGTCGCCGCAGCGCACGGCGGGATCGTGTCCGAACTCGCCGCCGCGTACGAGAGCTGGGCGACGCGGTGCGGTGTGATCCCGCGCGAGCGAGTGCTCGCGCTCTACGAGTCGCGCGGCAGCGGACTGCCGTCCGAGTGAGCGCTGCGAGGCGGGATAGTCTGGCGTGATGGAAGGAACCCAGGACAACGCCGTATCGAAGGCGATCCAGATCCTCTCCGTCCTCCGTACTCATCCAGATGGGGCGAGTGCCCGCGAACTCGCCCCATCGACGGGGTTCGCCCGAAGCACTGTCCAGCGCATCCTCACCACCCTCGCGTCAGGGGGGATGGTGATTCAGGATGCGGGCACGCAGCGATACCGCATCGGGCCGCAGGCCCTGGTCATCGGACTCGGCTACAACGGCGGGAACATGCTGGTGAACGAGTCGCGCCCGCACATGTTCGCACTGCGCGATTCCAGTGGCGAGACGGTCGGGCTCTCCGTCGCCGTCGGGCACGCGCGCGTCTTTCTCGACGAGGTGCAGAGCGGGGCGGAGATCCGCTTCGCCTCCGAACTCGGGCGCCTCTATCCGCTGTGGTCGGGGGCGAGCGGGCGAGTGCTGATGAGCGGGCTGTCGGATGCGGAGATCGACAGCGTGCTCGCAGCGCATGAGCACGAGGCCCAGCTGTTCGATGCGCCCACCCCGGATCAGATCAGAGCGCGCATCGACGAGATGCGCGATCGCGGATTCGCCATGGCGTCCAACGAGACCATCGCGAACGTGAGGTCGGTGGCGGTCGGAGTCAGAGACGGCTCCAGGCGGATCACCGCGGCACTCTCGATCTCCGGACCGGCGGATCGATTCACCGAGGCCCGGATGGAGGCCGTCGTGCCGGAACTGCACAGCGCCGCGGATGCGATCAGCGCGCGGCTCGGTGCGGGAACAGGAGTGAAGTGAGCGACAGCACCGCAGAGCGGGTCCGCGGACCCAGGGCGTATCTCGCGTTCGTCTTCATCGGTCTGCTCGCCGGTCTCCTCTCGGGCCTGTTCGGTGTCGGCGGCGGCACCGTGATCGTGCCGCTGCTCGTCCTGATGGTGCATTTCGATCACCGCATCGGCGCCGGCACATCCCTCGCTGCCATCGTGCCGATCGCGAGCGTCGGGGTGGTCTCGTACGCCATCCACGATTCCGTGGAATGGATTCCCGCGATCGTGCTCGCAGCCGGCGCCGTCATCGGAGCGCAGATCGGGACCCGGCTGCTGCCGCGCGTCTCGCAGAATGTCCTGCGCTGGAGCTTCATCGGGTTCCTCCTCGTCGTCATCGTCACTCTGTTCCTCGTCATCCCCTCGCGGGATGCCGCTTTCGAGATCGATTGGATCAACGGCGCGGCACTCGTGCTGGTGGGCGTGATCACGGGGATCATCTCCGGCCTCATCGGCGTCGGCGGAGGGGTCATCGTCGTGCCCGTGCTGATGCTCGGGTTCGGCACCAGCGACCTCGAGGCCAAGGGCACATCTCTGCTCATGATGATCCCGGCCGCGCTCTCCGGCACGATAGGCAATCTTCGTCATCACAATGTCGATCTGGTCGCCGCCGCGATCATCGGCGTCGCCGCATGCACCATGACGGCCCTCGGCGCATGGCTGGCGACCCTGATCGATCCGCTGGCGGGGAACCTGCTCTTCGCCGCATACCTCCTCGTGATCGCGGTGCAGATGGCGATCAAGGCGATCAGAGCCCGTCGGAGCTGAGGACGCGGTCCCTCCGCTCGTGAGGCCGAACGCCGCCGCATCCGCTCGGTAGACTTGTCCGGTGCCTGTGAACAACGAACTGATCGGCAGGGAGTTCCCGCCGACACCGCCGTACCTCGTGGGTCGTGAGAAGGTGCGCGAGTTCGCCCGCGCCGTCTTCGCCGACGCCCCGCTGCACACCGACGTCGAGGCCGCACGCGCTCTCGGCCACGCGGATGTCGTCGCGCCGCCCACCTTCGCGATGGTCATCCAGGATCAGACGCTGCAGCAGCTGCTGGCAGAACCGGACTCCGGCATCGTGCTGGCCCGCACGATCCACGCCGAGCAGAGATTCGCCTACTCCCGGCCGATCGTCGCAGGCGACGAGCTCACCGGGCGTCTGAAGGTCACCGGCATCCGCATGATGGCAGGGAACTCGATGATCACTAGCGAAGCCGTGATCACCGACGCGACCGGGGCGCACGTCGTCACTGCGACGAGCGTTCTGCTGGTGGGGTCAGAGGACAGCGAGGGCGCCGCATGAGCTACACCGTCGGAGACGTGATCGCCAAGCGCACGATCCACCTCACCAGAGAGTCGCTCGTCCGGTATGCCGGTGCATCGGGAGACTTCAACCCCATCCACTACCGTGACGACGTCGCGGCAGCCGTCGGGCTTCCCGGCGTCCTGGCCCACGGGATGCTGACGATGGGACTCGCGTCGTCCGTCGTGGTCGCGGCGCTCGCCAGCGACGCGACGATCACGGACTACGGGGTGAGGTTCACCCGCCCCGTCGTCGTCGATCCGGAGACCGGGGCGGATGTCTCGGTGCTCGCGAAGATCGGCGCCGTCGATGAGAGTAGTGCGCGCATCGACCTCACCGTCACGCACGCCGATGCGACAGTGCTCGTCAAAGCACAGCTGCGCATCGCGCTCTGAGTCCGTCGATGCCGCAGATCACGCCTGTTCCGCTCTCGGAGCTCACGACCCTGCGCACCGGCGCCGCCCCGGAGCGGATGCTGGATGCGACGAGTTCGGACGAGCTCGTCGCGATGCTGCGCGAAGTGTGGTCGCGCAACGAGGAGTGGTTCGTCCTCGGGGGCGGATCCAACCTCTTCGCCGGCGATGACCCGTTCGAGGGTGCGGTCATCCGCATCCTCACATCGGGGATCGAGCGTCTCGATTCTCCGCATCCCGGCCGCGCAAGGCTGCGCGTGCAGGCCGGTCACAACTGGGACGATCTGGTCGCCCACACCGTGGAGAACGGTCTCGCCGGCATCGAGGCGATGAGCGGCATCCCCGGCACGGCGGGGGCCGCCCCCGTGCAGAACGTCGGCGCCTATGGGCAGGAGATCCAGGAGACCCTCGTCGAGGTCGAACTCATCGACGAGGCGACCGGCGATGTGTCCACGGTTCCGGCATCCGAACTCGGCTTGGGATTCCGCACCTCCGTGCTCAAACACCACTACGGCGGAGCGCCGATCCGGCGTGCCGTGATCCTCTCGGTGACGCTCGATCTCGCTGAGGTCGGCGATGCCGGTCGCGCCATCGGCGGTACCCAGCTGCGACGGGCACTGGGAATCACCGGTGATGAGACCGTACCCCTCGCGCGCGTGCGCGAGCAGATCCTCGAGATCCGTGCGGAGAAGGGGATGCTGCTGAATCCGGACGACCCGGACACCAGCAGCGCGGGGTCGTTCTTCCAGAACCTCATCGTTGCCGAGACGGTCGCGGCGCAACTGCCGTCGGAGTGCCCGCGGTGGCCGGTGCAGCCCGACATGGACGCGGTCACCGTCATACCGCTGGACTCATTCGACGGCTGCATCCCGCCTGCGAGCACCGCGACGCGACCCGAGGTGAAGGTCAGCGCCGCATGGCTGATCGAGAACGCCGGCATCACGAAGGGGTTCCGCCTGCCGCGCTCACGCGCAGGCATCTCGACGAAGCACGCGCTCGCCCTCACCAACCGCGGACACGCGACCGCCGCAGAGCTGAGTGAGCTCGCCCGGTACATCCAGGCGCGAGTGCAGTCCGAGTTCGGGCTGCTCCTGCAGCCAGAACCCGTGCTCATCGGGGTCGATCTGTAGTCCGAACAGCGTTACGCTCGCGGGATGAGTGGACTCGTCCCGTATCTGTTCTTCCCCGGCAATGCCGCGGAGGCGCTCACGTTCTACCACGGCGTGTTCGGGGGTGCTCTGCAGCTGTTCACCTACGCGCAGTTCAGCCGCACCGACGGCCCCGGTGACGCCATCGCGCACGGTGCGCTCTCGGGCGCGGTCGAGATCTTCGCCTCGGATGCCGCGGGCGATGAGGATGCCGTCCACATCGTCGGCGCGACGTTCTCGCTGCTCGGCACCGCTGACGCCGCCACTCTGCAGCGGTGGTTCGCCGCCCTCGGCGAGGGCGGGAGGATCACCGACCCGCTGCAGAAGCGGCCATGGGGCGACTATGACGGGCAGGTCACTGATCGGTTCGGCATCCGCTGGTTGATCGGGTACCAGGACGACTGATCCTCAGGCGAACAGCTTCTGCAGGCGCTGGATGCCCTCGAGCAGCTGGTCGTCGCCGAGAGCGTACGACAGTCGCAGGTATCCGGACGGACCGAATGCCTCACCGGGAACCACGGCGACCTCGGCCTTCTCGAGGATGAGGTCGGCGAGCTCCAGTGAAGTCGTCGGCGTCACGCCGTCCCACTCGCGGCCGAGCAGGCCTCGCACGTCGGGGTAGACGTAGAAGGCGCCGAGCGGATTCGGCACGTGGATGCCGTCGATCTTCGACAGCTCCGACACGATGAGGCGGCGACGGCGGTCGAACGCGTCCCGGAACGCGAGGGCCTCGGTCTGCGGTCCGGAAAGAGCGGCGATCGCTGCGCGCTGTGCGATGTTGTTGACGTTGCTCGTCAGATGCGACTGCAGGTTGCCGGCGACCTTGATGGCGTCGGCGGGGCCCACCATCCAGCCCACTCGCCATCCTGTCATCGCGTAGGTCTTCGCGACGCCGTTGACGAGGATCGTCTGTGCGGCCACGTCAGGGACGGCCTCGACGATCGACGTCGCCTTCACGCCTTCATAAGTGAGGTTCTGATAGATCTCGTCGGAGATGATCCAGATGCCGTGCTCGAGCGCCCACTCGCCGATCGCCCTGGTCTCGTCCGCGGTGTACACCGAACCGGTCGGGTTCGACGGCGATACGAAGACGAGCACCGTGGTGCGCGCGGTGCGCGCTGCTTCGAGCTGTTCGACGGTGACCTTGTAGTGCTGATCGGCGCCGGCGAAGACCTCGACAGGGATGCCGTCGGCGAGAGCGATCGCCTCGGGGTACGTGGTCCAGTACGGTGCGGGAAGCAACACCTCGTCGCCGGGGTTCACCACGGCCTGGAAGGCCTGATAGACGGCCTGCTTTCCGCCGTTGGTCACGATGACCTGGGTGGGAGCGATCTCGAGTCCGGAATCGCGCAGCGTCTTCGCGGCGATGGCCTCGCGCAGCGCGGGCAGGCCGGGGGCGGGTGTGTAGCGGAAGTTCGCCGGATCCTTCAGCGCATCGGCCGCCGCATCCACGATGAACTGGGGAGTCGCGAAGTCGGGCTCTCCGGCGGCGTAGGAGATGACGGGCTTGCCCTCTGCCTTGAGCGCCTTGGCCTTGGCGTCGACCTTCAGCGTCGCCGATTCGGCGATGGCGCTGAGCTTCTTGGAGACGACGGGCTTACGGGAGAGGGGTGCATGTTCGGTCACGCCTCAAATGCTACTCGGATGCACCGGTCATCCCCTCGTCTATCGCTAGTCCTGGGACTCAGTCTCAGCTATATTGGTTCGGAGTCTCGCAACATCTACCAGGAGTGAATGATGAGCGCTGCAATCCCGTACGTCCCCCCGGTCGCCGACTACGCCTTCCTCTACAGGGAGGCATTCGGTCGTGACATCGTCGCCGAGGCATCAGGGGGCGCTATCACTGCCGACGATGCTGTCGAGATCATCGCCGGTGCCGGCGAGTTCGGTGCCGAGATCCTCGCTCCGCTCGACCGCGTAGGAGACACAGTAGGGGCACGACTGGAGAACGGGCAGGTGCATCTGCCCGACGGGTTCGCGGATGCGTACCGCTCCCTCGTCGAGGCGGGCTGGATCAGTGCGACAGCACCGGAATCCGCCGGCGGTGACGGTCTTCCCCAATCGGTCGGCGCCGGACTCGGCGAGATCTGGAACGCCTCCAATGCGGCGTTCGCCCTGTGCTGGATGCTCGGGGCAGGAGCCATCCATGCACTCGACGCCGCGGCATCCGAAGAGCTGCGCGAGATCTACCTGACGCGGCTCGTCAGCGGCGAGTGGACCGGCACGATGAACCTCACCGAGCCGGAGGCCGGCACCGATCTCGGTGCGATCCGCACGATGGCGACTCCGCGGGACGACGGCACTTACGCGATCAGCGGTCAGAAGATCTTCATCACCTGGGGCGACCATGACGTGGCCGAGAACATCGTGCACCTGGTGCTCGCGCGCACGCCAGGGGCTCCGGAGGGAGCGAGAGGGCTGTCGCTGTTCGTCGCTCCGCGCACTCTCGTCAATGACGACGGTTCGCTCGGTGAGCGCAATCGCATCGAGACGGTGGCGATCGAGCACAAGCTCGGAATCCACGCCAGCCCGACCTGCGTCCTCTCGTACGAGGACGCCACCGGATATCTCGTCGGTGAGCTGCACGGGGGACTGGCCGGCATGTTCGTCATGATGAACTCCGCCCGCGTGGGGATGGGGCATCAGGCGACGGGCATCTCCCACCGCGCTTACCAGGGCGCCGCCGACTACGCGGCGGGAAGGCTGCAGGGCGCCGTGCAGGACAGGCCGGCCGGCGCACCGATCGCCGAGCATCCGGACGTGCGACGGATCCTGCGCTCGATGTCGAGTCAGGTGTTCGCCATGCGTGCCCTCTCCGTCTACGTCGGCGATCTGTTCGATCGGGCCGAGAGCGACGAGGACGTCCTGCGGTCGGCTGAGCTGTTCGTGCCGATCCTCAAAGGGTGGGCCAGCGAAGAGGCGCTCCGGGTGACCAGCGACGCCATCCAGGTGTACGGCGGTATGGGCTTCATCGAGGAGACCGGAGCGGCCCAGCACTACCGCGACGCCCGCATCGTCCCGATCTACGAGGGCACGACGGCGATTCAGTCGAACGATCTGATCGGTCGCAAGATCCTCCGCGATGGGGGAGCGACGGTTGCGGAGCTGTTCGCGCAGATCGATGAGACCGTTGCGATGCTCCGGTCCGCCGGAGGAGATGTCGCCGTGCGAGTCGCCGAACGCCTGTCGCGCGCGTGCGATGCCGCGCGCCGTGCGACCGATGCGCTGGTCGCATTCGGACCGGGACGCGACGCGTCCGCGGTGAGTGTGCCGTACCTCATGCTGCTCGGCACCCTCGCCGGCGGGTGGATGCACGGGCTCGCCGTCGTCGCCGTCGCCGCGCACTCCTCGGCCGACGATGCGGATGCCGCCCGGCTCACCGATGCGGACTTCTACGGCGCGCACCACCTCGCACGCGTGCACGCCCTGGCGGAGACGGTGGCGGCGGCCGAGATCGCCTGACGCGCCGGGCACAACTTCGGACCTCGCGACGGAAACGCCGTAGCAACCAGGGGATGCTACGGCGTTTCGGTGTCGGATCCGAAGCTGTGCTCAGGCTTCGTCGACCAGGAACTTCGAGTAGGCCGACAGGGTGAGGAAGGCGGGGAACTCCGCCCCCAGCGACACCTCGCGGAAGATCTCGGCGGCGTCGTCGAAACGGTCACCCGCGCTGCGCGTCGTCTGATTGAGCACTTCGGAGATCAGACCCTCGACGTACTCCGGCGTGATGCGGGAGCCGTCCTCGGTCGAGCGGTCCTGGTGGATCCACTGCCACACCTGCGACCGCGAAATCTCCGCGGTGGCGGCATCCTCCATCAGATTGTCGATCGCGACAGCCCCGAGTCCCCGCAGCCACGCCTCGATGTAGCGGATGGCCACCGACACGTTGCCGCGCACGCCCTGGGCGGTGATCGGGCGGCCGATGCGCAGGTCGAGCAGCTGCTCCGCCGTCACGTGCACGTCGTCGCGCTGACGGTCGATCTGATTCGGGCGGTCGCCGAGCACCGCATCGAACTCCGCCTGCGCCGTGGGGATCAGATCGGGGTGCGCCACCCAGGTGCCGTCGAAGCCGTCGCCGGCCTCGCGCTTCTTGTCGGCGGTCACCTTCTCGATCGCGGATGCCGTCACCTCGGGGTCGCGGCGGTTCGGGATGAAGGCGCTCATACCGCCGATCGCGAAGGCGCCCCGCTTGTGGCAGGTCTTCACGAGCAGTTCGGTGTACGCCCGCATGAACGGGACGGTCATCGTGATCTCGCTGCGGTCCGGCAGCACGAAGCGCGCGCCTCGTCCGCGGTAGTTCTTGATGATCGAGAAGATGTAGTCCCAGCGGCCGGCGTTGAGCCCTGCGCAGTGGTCGCGCAGTTCGTAGAGGATCTCGTCCATCTCGAACGCCGCGGGTAGCGTCTCGATGAGAACCGTCGCGCGGATCGTGCCGTGCTCGATGCCGATGTAGTCCTCGGCGAACGTGAACACGTCGTCCCACAGCTTCGCCTCCTCGCTCGACTCGAGCTTCGGGATGTAGAAGTACGGGCCGCGGCCGCTGTCGATGAGCGCCTGCGCGTTGTGGAAGAAGTACAGGCCGAAGTCGACGAGCGATCCGGATGCCGCCATGCTGCGACCCGTGCGATCGACGAAGGTCAGGTGCTTCTCGACCAGATGCCACCCGCGCGGGCGCATCACGATGGTGGGCGTCCGATCGGCGGTGACCTCGTACGTCTTTCCCTCGGGCGAGGTGAAGCTGAGCTCGCCGCGGATGGCGTCGCGCAGGGAGAGCTGCCCGCCGATGACGTTCTGCCAGGTGGGGCTGGTGGCATCCTCCTGGTCGGCGAGCCAGACCTTCGCACCCGAGTTGAGCGCATTGATCGTCATCTTCGGGTCGGTGGGGCCGGTGATCTCCACGCGGCGGTCCTCGAGTCCGGGGCCCACGCCGGCGACGCGCCAGTCGGCATCGTCGCGGATGTGCCTGGTGTCGTCGCGGAACTGCGGGTCGTGTCCGCTGCCGATCTCGAACCGGCGGCGCAGGCGGTCGGCCATGCGGTCGTGGCGACGGTTCGCGAAGCGATGATGCAGCTCGGTGAGGAACGCGATCGCGTCGGGGGTGAGGATCTCATCGAACCGGGGGCGCGCAGGGCCGGTGACCGTGAGGGCGGGGCCCTGCTGGATGGTCTGCGTCGGTGCGGTGGTCGGTGCGGCGGTGGGAGTGCTCATGATGTCTCCTCGGTCGGTTGAGCGGAGTTGCTTGACACCCACTCTGGGTGAAGTTCGCCTCCTGTGCAGACCATTTTGTGAGTGAAGAATTCCGAAACTTCTGCTTTTGTGACAGAATCGCCGTCATGACCCTCCGACAGACTCAGGGACCGGTCTCTGAGGAAGATGACACCGACGCACTCACGATCGGACGCCGTATTCGTCAGTTGCGCACGGCGAGAGGCATGACTCTCGACGACCTCGCATCGGCCATCGACCGCGCACCCAGCCAGATCTCGATGATCGAGACCGGCAAGCGCGAGCCGAAGCTCACACAGCTGCAGGCGATCGCGCGGACGCTCGGGGTCGGTATCGACGCGCTGCTCGAGGGCGAGCCGCTCGACGAGCGCAGTGCGGTGGAGATCGCGCTCGAGCGGGCGATGAAGGGGCAGACCTTCCAGTCGCTCGGCATCGACCCGTTCCGCATCGCGAAGACGGTTCCCACAGAGGCGCTCAAAGCGCTGCTCGCACTGCACAGCGAGATCGATCGGCTCCGGGACGAGCGCGCAGCCACCCCGGAGGAGGCGCGCCGGGCGAACGTCGAGCTGCGCCACCTGATGCGCGACCAGGACAACTACTTCGAGGACCTCGAGCGCAAGGCCGCAGAGATTCTCGAGGCTGTCGGTCATCCCGGTGGGCCCCTGACGCAGCGCGCAGCATCCGAGATCGCGGCCTATCTGGGTTTCACGCTGCACTACGCACCGGATCTGCCCCAGACGACGCGCAGCGTGGCCGACCTCGCCAACGGGCGCCTGTACCTCTCGAGTCGTATCCCGGCCAAGGGCGACGCGCGCGCCGCTGTGCTCCAAGCGCTTTCCAGCCGCATCCTCGGCCATGCCGAACCGCACAGCTACGCCGAGTTCCTGCGCCAGCGCGTCGAGACGAACTACCTCACCGGTGCGCTGATGATCCCCGAGGGGCACGTGGTCCCGTCGCTCAAGGATGCCAAGGAGCGCAGGTCGATCTCGATCGAGGACCTCCGCGATGCGTACTCGGTCTCGTACGAGACGGCGGCTCACCGCTTCACGAACCTCGCCACCCGTCACCTCGACATCCCGGTGCACTTCTTGAAGGTCCACGAGTCGGGCACGATCACGAAGGCGTATGAGAACGACGACGTCAACTTCCCGACCGACCGGCTCGGCGCGATCGAGGGGCAGATGTGCTGCCGGCGATGGACCAGTCGGGTCGTGTTCGACGAGGATGACCGCTTCAACCCCTACTACCAGTACACCGACACGGGAAACGGCACGTACTGGTGCACGGCCCGTGTCGAGACCTCGAGCGAGGGACTGCACTCGGTGAGCGTCGGCGTGCGGTTCGACGACACCAGATGGTTCGTCGGGCGGGAGACCACGAATCGGGGCGTCTCGAAGCACTCGGTCGAAGTGTGCTGCCGCCGCGCCCCTGCAGACCTCGAAGAGCGCTGGCGCGAGCAGTCCTGGCCGAACGTGAAGACGCCTCGCACGCTCCTCGCGACGCTGCCGACGGGCTCGTTCCCCGGAGTGGACACGACCGACGTCTACGAGTTCCTCGACGCGCACGCCCCGCGCTAGGGCGTGTTGCTAAACGTGGTGCTGGGGTGAGCGGACAAGGATTTGTGGGTGCCACGTGTTGAGATCTCTGACGAAGCCTGGGCCGTGATCGGCCCGCTGTTCCCTACAGCGAAAGCGACGGGACGCCCGCCGGTGGGTCGCCGGACAGTGGTCGAGGCAACGGCGTGGCGGTTCCGGACTGGTTCGCCGTGGCGGGAGGTTCCGGAGCGGTTTGGGAACTGGAACACGATCTACAAGAACTTCAACCGGTGGGCCGAACAGGGCGTCTGGGCACGGGTGCTCGAGAAGGTGCAGTCGTTCGCGCATCAGCGTGGGGAGTTGGACTGGGCCGCCTCGATCGACTCGACGATCGTGCGCGTGCACCAGCACGGTGCGACCCTCAGCCGGGACACAGGGGGCTGCATCGAATTACAAGAAGTTCGGCGTCGAGCCTCCTGACCATGCGATCGGCCGCTCCCGCGGCGGGTTGACGACGAAGATCCACCTCGTCTGCGACGGCCGCGGCCGAGCGCTGGCGTTCGTGCTCACCGGTGGGCAGGTCGCCGACACCAGCATGCTCGCCGACACGATCGACGAGATCCGCGTCGCAGGCGCGACCGGAAGACCTCGTGCCGGGCCTGACCGGGTCATCGCGGATAAGGGCTACCCGTCAAAGCGCAACCGGGCATGGCTGCGCGAGCGGGGAATCGCCGCGACGATCCCGGAACGCGACGACCAGATCGCACACCGCCGCAAGAGGCCTGGCCGTCCGATCGACTTCGGTGCCGTGCAGAGGACGCGCTACAGGGGTCGCAACGTCGTCGAGCGCTGCTTCAACCGGTTCAAGCAGTGGCGCGGCATCGCCGCCCGCACCGACAAGACCGCACGCAACTTCCACGCCGGACTCAGCCTCGCCGCGACCCTCCAATGGGTCTAGGCAGGCCGCTCATCGTGGTCGCCGTCAGTCGGCGACGATCTCGGGCACCGACCATGCGGCAAGTTCGTCGAGGCGGGGCCGGTAGAGGCGGACGAGCAGGTTCCACCCGTCGGGCAGTGAGATCCGGTTGGGGGTGTCGTCCGGCCAATCGCCGAGGTGGATGGTGATCGACCCGTCGTCGTTCTTCACGCCGAAGACGGAATTCACGTTCGTGACGTTGCTTGCGTCGGGCTCGAAATAGCCGTCGCCGTTGTACACGCTGAGCGACCAGAACGCGTCGGCGGGAACGTCGGTGCCGAAGGTCATCGTGTAGCGCCCCTTCGGGCGTCGCGGCTCGACATTGATGTACTGGGCTTCGTCGTCGGGTAGCCCGCCCCATCCTGAGGCGGTGGCCACCAGATGGCGGATCGGGTCGACCTGAGCGGCGGTGCCGAAGCAGCCGTCAAATCCGCTCATCGTCTTGCCGAGCACGAGCAGCGCGTCACGGACCGCCGCGTGGCTGTCGGCGTCGTAGTCGGGGTAGGCGAACTCGCGCTGGGTGTCCGCGGTGATCGTCAGTGCATCCTGCAGCCGGTTCACCTCGGCGACATCGGCAGGGTCGGCGGGGTTGAAAAGGATGCGTGCGGCGACCACGATGTAGTCGGTGTCGAACTCGTCCTTGGTGAGTTCGTACGTGCCGGCTTCGTGGAACACCCGGTTGATGTAGTGATCCTGGTTGATGACCATCACCGAGATGTACCGATCGCCCACCTCGGGGATCGTCAGCGTCGCCCCGCCGTCGGCGATGTCGGTGATCGCCACCGAGTACAGGGTGTCGCGGTTCTGCCGGATCACCGGTTGCTGGCTGAGCGGTGCAAGCTCTCGGTCGTGGTGGAAGAAACCGACCCCGCCGATGATCGGCAGCATCTTCTGGATCATCGTGTCGGACTCGACTCGCATGAAGTTGTCGAGCGTGACGGGGATGGTCATCAGGGAGTCCTTACTGTGAATGTCTCGTGCGGCACGTCATTTCGGGGGCATCGATTCGGACTGCCGGCGACGCCCTCGCCGCAATTGCAGCGGTTGCGCCTCGGCATCCCATGCTCAAGACCTCAACCTATCCGCATCCGGGTTGCAGACGCACGAAGCCACGCGACCGCATGGTGGCACACGTTCGGCAACACGCCCTAGTCTGGGCGGACGGCGCCCCGCCACGGAGGAGGATGAGATGGCTGTCCGCCCTCGTATCGTGAGCATGCTCGCGGCGCGGGATCCGGGGCGAGCGAGACTCGCCGTCGCGCTGGCCGTGGCAGCCGGAGCCCTCGCCAGCGCGCTGGCGGGCATGGCGATCATCAAGGCGTTCCACGCCGATGGCGGGCTCCTGGCGATGGCGCTGTTCCTGTCGGTGATGGCGGGGAGCATGGTGCAGGACCGCTCCGCGACGGGCAGAGTGATCACCACTGCACTGATGATCCCGACGCTGCTCCTCGCCGTCGCGATCGCGACGCTGCTCACCTCCACGCGCCCCGCGGTCATCGGGGTCTTCATCGCGCTGTCCGGCCTCGCCATCTGGATCCGTCGCTTCGGCCCTCGTGCGGGTGCCCTTGGGTCGCTCGGCTTCATGAGCTACTTCTTCACGCTCTTCATGAAGCCGACCATGGAGGAGCTCCCGGTGTTCTGTCTGGTCGGCGCCTGCGCGGTCGCCACGCAGCTCGTCGCGCGCTCGCTCCTGCTGCTCAGGCGGCCGCGCGCGCGGATCGAGGTGCTGCTGAAAGAGCTCCGCGCGGCTTCTGGCGAATCCCTGAGGGTGGCCTCGCGCTCGGAGCACCCGGATGCGCTGCGCGCTGCGCTTGCACGACTCGATGACGTGGGCCGTGCGATCACCGCCTGGCAGCAGCACTTCCCGACCGAGCGATACATCGCCTGCGACGAAGACGCTCTCGCCGGACGTGCGCTGGATGCGCGCGTCGATACGGAAGAGGCGTGCTACGAGCTCGCCAAGAGCTCCGCCTCCGCGACATCCTCATCGGCAGACGCCTTCGCGCAGCTCGAGGTCATTCTCGACGAGCATGCGTCGGCATCCCGGATCGCTGCTGCCACGACGTGGGCCGAAGGCGTTCTCGCGCGACGCGATCGTGAACGCGATGGAGACTTCGCGGTCTACCTGATCGCCCGCAGCGCGATCGCCCACGCGCGCGTGCGGGGCATCGATCTCTCGCGCGGACTGGTCCGTGACGGGCGCCGTGTCAATGCTGCGGAGTCTCGATCCGCCCACCCCAGAACCCGGCGGCGGCTCGCACTGCGCTGGATGCCGTGGAAGCAGTGGTCGGCGACGAGCCGGATGGCTGTGCAGGCGATGATCGCGGCATCGATCGCGGTCGTCGTCGGCGAGGCGATCTCGGCATCGCGCTGGTACTGGGCGGTGATGACGGCGTTCGTGATCTTCATCGGCGCCACGACGCGCAGCGGCATCCTGACCCGCGCGTACCGACGTGTCATCGGAACGGCGCTGGGGATCGTCGTCGGCATCGTGCCGGTGATGCTCGCCGATCACAACACCGCAGTGCTCTCGGCGATCTGCGTGATCGGCGTGTTCTGCATGCTGTACTTCGGTCCACTGAACTACGCGTACTCGGCGTTCTCGCTGACCGTCATGCTCGTCGCACTGTACGGCCTGCTGGGAGTGCTCGATCCGAGCATCCTCGAGTTGAGGATCGTCGAGACCTTCTCCGGTGCCGCCATCGGCGTCATCTGCGCCTATGTGATCGCATCGACGAATTCGCGTCCGGTCCTCGTCGGGAAGGCGACCGCATACCTCGATGCGCTGGACGATGTGCTCCGATCGGTCTCATCCTCCTTCGGCGGCACGGAGCGGAGCTCCCGTCTGCTGTCGGACCTCGATGCGCTCGAAGCGGCTCAGAGCGACGCCGATCGTGCCGTCTCCGGCATGGCGGCGGCCTTCCGCATCAACAGATCGCAGCTCGAGACGATGTCCGTCCACCTCATGTTCATCACCACGCGCGCGGCCGCCCGCCTGACGCAGAGCATCGTCACTCCGGAATCGTCCACGGCATCCGCGACGCGCGTCGCCTCGCGCCATGTCATCGACGAGGCGATCGCGACGGTGCAGGAGTCGGTGGCGGATGCTCGTCGCGCCGTGGGCGAGGCGAGCGCAGGGCAGCGGCACGACGACGATCGCTCCGCGGTGGTCCTGGCACTAGATCGGCTTCCGGACGGTGCGAGCACCGCGGCGTCCGCGGCGATCATGGCCCTCGCACGGATCGACTGGGCGCTGCGGCGCTTCAGCGATGGCGGCGAGCGCGATGGTTCACGGCGCAGCGCTGCACCACCCGTCGCTCTCGAAGAGGGGAATCGAGCATGAGCACCGCCAGAGTCTTCTCCTCAGATGCGCTGCTGGGCGGTTGGCTGCTGGGACTCGCCGGCTTCGTCGACGCGATCGCGTTCGTCGTGCTGCAGACCAGTTTCGTCGCGTTCATGTCAGGCAACACGACGATCCTCGGTTATTCGGCCGCGAGCGGTCATGCGGAGGCGGCCGGCCTGTCGGCCCTGTTGATCGCGCTCTTCTTCGTCGGCTGCGTCATGGGAGCTGCGATCGTGCGCTGGGCCGGCTCGTCGGCGCACCGCACGGTGATGATTCTGATCGCCGGTACGACGCTGATCGGGGCGATCGTGGCGAACACCGCATCGCCGAGGTGGGGGATGACGCTCATCGCACTCGTGGGCGGACTGATCAGCTCGACACTGGCGAGGAACACCGACGTGCACGTCGGGCTGACCTACGTCACCGGAACGCTGGTGAAGACCGCCCATGAGCTCGTCGAGGGGATCGGCACCGCGCATCCGTGGGGCTGGCTCAAGGTCATCCGATTCTGGTTCGTCTTCGCCGTCGGGGCCGCGGCGGGAGGATTCGCCCACCACTGGCTCGGCACGGCGTCGCTGTGGATCGCTGTCGGCATGGCTGCGGTGGCGTGCGTGCTTCCCTACCGGGGGAGCGGTTCTGCGCGGTGACGGCTATTCTTCGGCGTCGGCCGCATCGAATGCGGCATCCGCCGCACGCCTGCCCTCGTCGATGAGTCTTCCGACGTCGCGCATCGTCCACTGGGCCATCCGCTCCATCTCGGGTCGGATGAGGACGACGTCGGGGTCGCGTGCGAGGTCGGCCGTCTGCGTGATCGTGCGCATCATCCGGACGTTCTCCCATTTCGCATGCAGATGCACGACGACGACGCGTTCGGCGCCGAGGTGCCTTGCGGCCGTATAGGGCACGTTGTCGATCATGCCGCCGTCGGCGAGCAGCCTCCCGCCCAGGCGCACCGGCGGCAGCAGCCCCGGCACGGCGATCGTCGCCCGCAGGGCGGCGCTCAACGGACCCTTGTCGAGAGTGACCGCGCGACGAGTGCGCAGATCGGTCGCAACGGCGCCGAATCGCCGCGGGAGATCCTCGATGCGGGGGTCTTCGCCGAGCAGTCCGCGGATGGCGTCGGCGACGACCGTCGTGTCCAGGACGCCCCATCGAGGGCGCATCGTCCATCGGGCGATCCGGTTCCAGCGGAAGCGCCGCGCGACGGCCTCGATCTCCTCGCCGTCGAGTCCTGCCGCGAATGCGGCGCCGACGAGAGCGCCGGAGCTCGTTCCGGTCACGATGCGAGGGCGGATTCCCCGTTCCTCCATGACCCGCAGCACGCCGACGTGCGCGGCGCCGAATGCGCCGCCGCCGCTGAGGGTGATCGCGAGTCGCGGGTCGTCGCCTGCGGGCGGTGAGTCTGGGTGCACACCGCGACCGTACCACCGGGTGCCGCGCGGGTGCGCTGCCGGCTCACCGCATCAGTGCCCGGCGGCCTGCAGCAGCGCCCACAGCTCAGCGCGCGCCGGGAAGGTCGACAGGTCGAGCCCGAGCAGACGCGAGGCCGCCGAGACGCGGGAGCGCAGCGTGTGGCGATGGATGCCGAGGGCCGCTGCGGCCGGTTCGAAGCGCGCGTCGTGCTCGAGCCACAGCCGGAGGGAGCGCTCGAGGTCATGGTCGGCGACCTGCAGGGGCGCGAGCCTGGACTGCGCGATGAGTGCGGCGTCGTCGGTGCGCAGCGCCGTGAGGATGCCGGCGCTGGAGGTCTCCGCGAACCGGATCGCGCCCGTGCTGCGGCCCGTGCCCTGCCGGTGCCGCAGGGCGCTGAGAGCCTGAGCGTGCGCGCGGGAGAACTCGGAGTAGCCGACGGGTTCGGATACTCCGATCCGGATGCCGAAGCGCTGCGAGGCCTCATCGAGGAGGCCCTCGTCGCGCTGCGGGAGGCAGATCACCACGCCGTCGTCGGATACCGCGATGAACGCTCGTGATCCGCGTTCGGCCCGCCGGCGCTCACACCATTCGTCGAGGGCTGCGGGGGGTGCATCCGGTGCGATGGCGACGATCACGGGAGCGGCGGGCATCGTGTCGAGCACGCGATGGGCGAGCGCGGGGTCATCCGTGAGCAGCGATGCGAGGAGCTGGCCGTGAAGTCGGCGGCGCGCGTTCTCGAGCTGATCGGTCTGCTCCGTGGCGAGGCCGGCCATGGCGATGACCGAGGTCACGACGGCTCTGGCCTCGGCATCGAGTCCGGGGGAGGCGATCGCGATGACGCCGCGCAGCCGCGTCGCCCTGCCGAGCGTGAACAGCTGCACCGCCTCGCCGTCGACGATGGTCGACCTGCCGGACTCGGATCCGCGCGCGAGGATGTCCTCGACGTGCGCGGCGAGTGCCGCTGCGGAGATCCGCCCGGACGGATGCTCGACCACTGGAGCCCCCGACGCGTCGAACATGGCGACCCACGTGTCCAGCCGGCGGGCGAGCTCGGTGACCGTCGCGATGAGGCCGTGGGGGCGGAGGGCGGCGACGGCGAGTGCGCGCTGCGTGTCCAGTGCCCAGCTGCGCCGCGCGAAGGCCTGCGCGGCGACGGCCTCGGCGTGGGCGCGGGCGACGGCGATGAACGGCGTCGCGTAGGGCACCTCGAACAGCGGCACGCCCTCCCGCTCGCATGCGTCGATCAGCGGTGCGGGAATCTCGGGATGCCGCACTCCGGTGCCCAGCCCCAGTCCGATCACACCTCGGCCGGCCAGTCGGCCGACGTACTCGGAGGGCGTGACGAGTCCGTCGAACTGGGCGCCCGTCGTGAGCAGCACGAGGTCGTCGGCGAGGAACGGCGTGGGGTCGGCGAGATCGGAGGAGTGCACCCAGCGCAGCGGGCGCGAGAGCACGGCATCATCGCCGGTGGACAGCCGCAGGTCGAGGGCGGCGGCATTCAGCAGACTGCGGAGAGTGGGCTGACTCATGGTGTCCTGTACGAAGTGGTGAAATAGGTACCTGAATTGTACAGACGGGCGAGTGCATTGAGGGGAATCCAGGGCTACGCTCGCGGGTATGAGCACGGAACAGAGCATCCCGATCGGCGGACCAGACCTCCCTCAGGAGCGTCGCCTCGTGACCGCGCTTCCGGGCCCGCGCTCGGCTGAGATCCTCGCCCGCAAGTCGGACGCCGTGCCGGCCGGGGTCGGGTACACCGTCCCGGTCGCCGCCGTGGCCGCCGGCGGCGGCGTCGTGGTGGATGCCGACGGCAACTCGCTCATCGATCTCGGATCCGGTATCGCGGTCACCACGGTCGGCAACGCGCATCCGAAGATCGCCGCAGCCGTCGCCGCCCAGGCAGCGCAGTTCACGCACACCTGCTTCATGATCTCGCCGTACGAGTCGTACATCGAGGTCGCCGAGGCGCTGAACCGGCTCACCCCTGGCGGCTTCGCCAAGAAGAGCGCGCTGTTCAACTCGGGAGCGGAGGCCGTCGAGAACGCGATCAAGATCGCCCGCAAGCACACCGGGCGACAGGCCGTCGTCGCCTTCGACCACGGCTACCACGGCCGCACGAACCTCACCATGGCGCTCACGGCCAAGTCGATGCCGTACAAGAGCGGGTTCGGGCCCTTCGCGCCCGAGGTCTACCGCGCCCCGATGTCGTATCCCTTCCGCGACGGTCTCTCCGGACCGGATGCCGCGGCCCGCGCGATCCTCCAGATCGAGAAGCAGATCGGCGCAGACAACCTCGCCGCGGTGATTGTCGAGCCGATCCAGGGCGAAGGAGGCTTCATCGTTCCGGCGGAGGGGTTCCTGCCTGCTGTCGCGAACTGGTGCCGCGAGAACGGCGTGGTCTTCATCGCCGACGAGGTGCAGACCGGCTTCGCCCGCACCGGCCACATGTTCGCCAGCGAGATCTTCGGCATCGAGCCCGATCTGATCACCACCGCGAAGGGCATCGCGGGCGGTCTCCCTCTCGCCGCTGTCACCGGTCGCGCCGAGATCATGGATGCCGCTCACGCCGGTGGCCTCGGCGGCACGTACGGCGGCAATCCGATCGCATGCGCCGCGGCGCTCGCCGCGATCGACGTCTTCGAGAACGACGGCGTGATCGCCCGCGCGCAGCGGATCGGAGAGATCCTCACCGGACGCCTGCACGAGATGCAGGCGGCGGATCCGCGGATCGGTGACGTGCGCGGTCACGGCGCGATGATCGCCGTCGAGTTCGTCGATCCGGCCTCCGGCGCACCGGATGCCGCGCTCACCGCAGCCGTGGCGAAGGCCGCCATCGCGGAGGGCGTGATCGTGCTGACCTGCGGCACCTACGGCAACGTCATCCGCTTCCTGCCGCCGCTGTCGATCGGCGACGAGCTGCTCGGAGAGGGCATCGACATCGTGGCCGCGGCGCTCGCCGCTGCCTGAACCGGCGAGCCGGCGCTGACCGACCGTTCATGCACAGAAAGAGAGAACGATGACCACCGCACTCGCAGCGAACGAGACCGCACTGCTCGGAACCGTCCCCACTGGCCTGTTCATCGGAGGGGAGTGGGCCGCTGCCACCGGCGGACGCACCTTCGACGTGCACGATCCGGCCACCGGAGCCGTGCTCGCCTCGATCGCCGACGCGACCCCGGAGGACGGCATCCGCGCGCTCGATGCCGCCGTCGGGGCACAGGACGAGTGGGCGGCGACCGCACCGCGTGAGCGCAGCGAGATCCTGCGCCGGGCGTTCGACCTCGTGCAGGAGCACAAGGAGGACCTCGCGCTGCTGATGACCCTCGAGATGGGCAAGCCGCTCGCGGAGTCCAGGGGGGAGGTCGTCTACGGCGGGGAGTTCCTGCGCTGGTTCAGCGAAGAGGCGGTGCGCATCTCCGGACGGTACGGCTCGAACCCGGAGGGGACCGGCCGCATCGTCGTCTCGCAGCGCCCCGTCGGGCCCTCGTTCTTCATCACGCCGTGGAACTTCCCCTTCGCGATGGCGACGCGCAAGATCGCGCCTGCGCTCGCCGCGGGGTGCACTGTCGTCATCAAGCCGCCGGCGCTCACGCCGCTGACGACGATGCTCTTCGTCTCGCTGCTCGAGAGGGCCGGCCTGCCCGCCGGCGTCGTCAACGTCGTGCAGACGTCGTCGTCATCGAAGGTCTCCGCTCCGATCATCTCGGACCCGCGCTTGCGCAAGCTCTCCTTCACGGGATCGACCGAGGTCGGTCGCAGGCTCATCGCGCAAGCGGCCGAGCGCGTTCTGCGGGTATCGATGGAGCTCGGCGGCAACGCGCCGTTCGTCGTCTTCGAAGACGCCGATCTCGACAAGACGGTGGATGGCGCGATGGCGGCGAAGTTCCGCAACATCGGTCAGGCGTGCACAGCGGCGAACCGCTTCATCGTGCACTCGTCCGTGGTGGACGAGTTCGCAGCGCGCGTCTCCGCGCGCGTCAAGGAGATGCGGATCGGACGCGGTACGGAGGACGGCGTCACGATCGGACCGCTCATCGATGGGGATGCCGTCGCCAAGGCGCATGACCTCGTCGGCGACGCTGTTGAGCGAGGGGCTCGTGTGCTCGCGGGCGGTGAGGCGATCGACGGAGAGGGCAGCTTCTTCGAGCCGACCGTCCTCACCGATGTCGCAGCGGGCAGCGACATCCTCCGCGAGGAGATCTTCGGCCCCGTGCTGGCGATCGCCGCCTTCGACACCGAAGAGGAGGGCGTGCGCCTGGCCAACGACACCGAGTACGGACTCGTGTCTTACGTGTTCACCGAGGACCTCGCCAGAGGGCATCGGATGATCGACGCGCTCGAGACCGGCATGATGGGGCTGAACGTCGGAGTGGTGTCGAACGCCGCAGCGCCGTTCGGCGGTGTCAAGCAGTCGGGCGTCGGCCGTGAGGGCGGGTTCGAGGGCATCCACGAGTACCTCTCCACGAAGTACACGCTCATCCCGAACGACTGAGAGGACGATCATGACCGACTACGCCGTCGTCGATCCGGCCACGGGGGAGACCGTGGCCACCTACGACACCTTCACCGACGCGCAGATCGAGCAGGCCGTCGCCGCGGCGACGGCCGCGCACAGGGACTGGTCGCGCAGCTCCACCGCGGACGAACGGGCCGCACTGCTGCGGCGTGCAGCCGGACTGCACCGGGAGCGCCGTAAAGCGCTCGCCGATATCTTCGTCACGGAGATGGGCAAGCCCCGCGAGGCGGCGCTCGGAGAGGTCGATTTCGCCGCTGATATCGCCGATTACTACGCCGACCAGGCGCAGTCGATCATGGCGGACCAGCCCATCGCGATCCTCGGCGAGGGATCGGCGCTCATCCGGCGCGACTCGCTCGGGCCGCTCGTGGGCATCATGCCGTGGAACTTTCCTGCGTACCAGATCGTCAGGTTCGCCGCCCCGAACCTGATCATCGGCAACACGATCCTGCTCAAGCCCGCACCGCAGTGCCCGCAGTCATCGAACGCCATCGCGGAGATCTACCGTGATGCAGGCTTCCCCGAGGGCGCATACGCCAACGTGCTCGCGACGAACGAGCAGATCGCGACGATGATCGCCGATCCGCGCGTGCAGGGCGTCTCGCTCACCGGATCGGAGCGCGCGGGAGCCGCCGTCGCCGAGATCGCCGGCCGCAACCTGAAGAAGGTCGCGCTCGAACTCGGCGGCTCCGACCCGTTCATCGTGCTGTCCACCGATGATCTCGATGCCACGGTGCGGGCCGGGGTGGATGCGCGTCTGGACAACAACGGCCAGGCATGCAACGGCGCGAAGCGCTTCATCGTCGTGGACGCGCTCTACGACGAGTTCGCCGCGAGATTCGTCGCCGCGATGGCGGATGTGACCGCATCCGACCCGACGCTCCACGACACGGTGCTGGGCCCCGTGTCGTCGTCGGCCGCCGCCGAGCGGCTGCAGGAGCAGATCGAGGTCGCCGTGGCGCAGGGGGCGACGCTGCTCACCGGCGGCAGCAGGAACGGGGCCTTCTTCGAACCGACCGTGCTCGCCGATGTCACTGCGGAGATGGACGTCTACCGTGAAGAGCTGTTCGGTCCTGCCGCGGTGCTGTACCGGGTCGCCGACGAGGATGCGGCGGTGGCGCTTGCCAACGACACGCCCTTCGGGCTCGGCTCCTACCTGTTCACGACCGACCCCGAGCAGGCGGAGCGCGTCGCCGATCGCATCGAGGCGGGCATGGTCTACGTCAATCTCGTGCTCGCCGACAGCCCTGAGCTCCCGTTCGGAGGCATCAAGCGCAGCGGCACCTCACGCGAGCTGGGACTGCTGGCGGCGGACGAGTTCGTCAACCGGAAGCTCATCCGCACGGCCTGACGACCGCCCGCCCGCTGGCCTGTCGGAGCGCGTATGGTCGGAGTCATGGTCACTGTCGCAGAGAACATCGTCCATACTCTTCGCACGAACGGGATCGACCGTGTCTACGGCATCCCGGGCGATTCGCTCAACGGCTTCACCGATGCGCTGCGCAAAGACGGAACGATCCGGTGGCTGCATGTGCGTCACGAGGAGTCGGCGGCGTTCGCCGCAGCGGCGGATGCCGCGATCACGGGTGACCTCGCCGTCGTGGCGGGCTCGTGCGGGCCGGGCAACCTCCACCTCATCAACGGCCTGTTCGATGCTCAGCGTTCGCGCGTGCCGGTGCTCGCGATCGCGGCGCAGATCCCGACGCACGAGATCGGCACCGGATACTTCCAGGAGACGCATCCGCAGGAGCTCTTCCGGGAATGCAGCGTGTACGTCGAGTACGTCGCCGACCCGGTGCAGATGCCGCGCATTCTCGAGATCGCCATGCGCACGGCGATCGAGGAGCGAGGAGTGGCGGTCGTCGTCATCCCGGGCGACGTCGCGCTCGCCGAGATCCCGGTCGACCGCACGACGCTCATCGAGCGCTCCCGCCCGATCGTCACTCCGAGCCCCAGCGAGCTCGAGAAGGCCGCTGAGCTGCTGAACGCCGCCAAGAAGGTGACGATCCTCGCCGGTGCAGGTGTCGAGGGGGCCCATGACGAGGTGATCGCTCTCGCCAATCGGCTGGGGGCGCCGATCGTGCATGCGCTGCGAGGCAAGGAGTTCATCGAGTACGACAATCCGTTCGATGTGGGGATGACGGGCCTGCTCGGCTTCGCCTCCGGCTACCGGGCCATGGAGTCCGCCGATGCGCTGCTGGTCCTCGGCTCCGATTTCCCGTACGAGCAGTTCTATCCCGACGGTGCGACGACGATCCAGGTCGATATCCGCGGCTCGCAGCTCGGCAGAAGGCATCCGCTCGACCTCGGCCTCGTCGGAGACGTCAGGGCGACGGCGGATGCGCTGCTGCCTCGTCTCGCGGCGAAGGACGACCGGTCGCACCTCGATGACGCGGTGGCGCACTACCGCAAGACCCGCGCGAAGCTCGACGAGCTGGCGGTGCCCTCCAAGCGCAGCAATCCCATCCATCCGCAGTACCTGGCCAGGCTCCTCGACGAGCAGGCCGCCGCCGACGCGGTGTTCACCGCCGATGTCGGCTCGCCGACGGTGTGGGCCGCGCGCTATCTGACCATGAACGGCAGGCGCCGGCTGATCGGGTCGTTCACGCACGGGTCCATGGCGAACGCGCTCATGCACGGCATCGGAGCGCAGACCGCCCAGCCGGAGCGCCAGGTGGTGGCGCTCGCCGGAGACGGGGGCCTGGCGATGATGCTGGGCGAGCTCATCACGCTCACGCAGAACGGGCTGCCCGTCAAGACGATCGTGGTGAACAACTCCTCGCTCAACTTCGTAGAGTTGGAGATGAAGGCCGCCGGTCTCGTGACCTACGCGACCGATCTCGAGAATCCGGACTTCGCCGCCGTCGCCAGGGCGCTGGGGATCTTCGCGCGCCGTGTGGAGCGCAGTGAAGAGCTCCCGGATGCCATCGCCGAAGTGCTCGCCCACGACGGGCCCGCTCTGCTCGATGTCGTCACCGAGCGGCAGGAGCTGTCGATGCCGCCGACCGTCACGGCCGAGCAGGTGAAGGGGTTCGCTCTGTACGCCATCCGCACCGTGATGTCGGGGCGCGGCGACGAGCTGCTGGATCTCGCCAAGGCGAATTGGCGACAGCTGTTCTGAGCACCTGGGGCACTTTCTGCGTGCAACGGTTCGCCGGGTGACGCGGCATGCCTTACACTGGTGGGGCAGTTGTCTGCATTCTTTTCTCGTGCCTCCGGGCGCGGGGCGGATGCAGAACCAGGGCCTCACAGGGCTCTAGGGCGGTAGCTCAATTGGCAGAGCAGCGGTCTCCAAAACCGCAGGTTGCAGGTTCGATTCCTGTCCGCCCTGCGCGTCAGCGCACGCTGGCACACGAAAGGTACATTCATGATGGATCAGGACGAACCGCGCGGCGATGTCGTCGCGGGTGGCGGCGCCGCCAGCGTGAAGCGGCTCGGCTTCTTCGGCCGTATCGCCTTGTTCTTCCGTCAGGTCATCGGCGAGCTCCGCAAGGTCGTCACACCGACCCGCAAGGAGCTGTTCAAGTTCACCGGTGTCGTGCTGGTCTTCGTGGTCATCATGATGGCTCTGGTCTACGGTCTCGACACCGCCTTCTCGTGGCTGACGGCTCAGGTCTTCGGAGTGCCGCAGTAAGTGCCGCTCCCGCGGTTCCGGCCGCACTGATTGGAAAGAAATAACGTGTCTGAACGATATTCCGACGACGCCGACTGGGCTACCGCCGCGGAGCAGTCCAGCGAAGACGACGAAGCGCAGGAGGGCAACGTGCTCTCCTCCGAGGAGAAGTCGTCCTCGGCTGCCGAGAGCGAAGCCGTGCACATCGAGGCCGACGGCGACGAGAGCGACGACGAAGGCGCTGAAGACATCGAGATCAATGACCCGGAGGCCGACGCGATCGTGAACGACGCTCTCAACCTGGATGAGACCGCAGAGACCGAAGCCGCAGCAGAGGTGCTCACCGACGCCGCGGCCGAAGACGTCGCCGAGGCGGATGCCGCGGCTGCTGACGAGGTGGCGCCCTACGACGGGCCCGACCTGGGCGCCGATGAGAGCGACGACGCGGCGGACTCCGCAGAGGAAGACCCCTACGAGGCTTTCCGGCTCGACCTTCGGATGCTGCCCGGTAAGTGGTACGTCATCCACTCGTACGCCGGATTCGAGCGCAAGGTGAAGGCCAACATCGAGCAGCGCAAGTCGACGCTCGAGGTCGAGGACGACATCTACCAGATCGAGGTCCCGATGGAGGACGTCGTCGAGATCAAGAACGGCCAGCGCAAGATGG
>Ga0308157_10002330_pt1 | contig 31796 bp, 24 predicted proteins | sample PhyBR1_FD_201035 | JGI IMG/M metagenome (GOLD analysis project Ga0308157, IMG submission 201035) | Phyllosphere microbial communities from UC Gill Tract Community Farm, Albany, California, United States - DLSLB.R1 | ecosystem: Host-associated > Plants > Phyllosphere > Unclassified | place: USA...
CAGTCATACTCAGGCCGCCTCAGAGTGTTTGAACACAGCGACACGTACCACAGCCGCACGCGGCCCGGGTCTGTTCCAGTGCTTCGATCTACCCGGCGTGTCCCCGCTTCATCCACAGCTGGATGGCATCCACCAACGCTGGAGGGGTCATGCTCGAACAGTACGGTCTTGTGCTTTCGCTTGTCTGCGCCGCTGTCGCCATCGTCTACGGCATCATCTCGGCCCAATGGGTCCTACGCCAACCTGCCGGCAATGCCCGCATGCAGGAAATCGCCGCCGCCATCCAGGAGGGCGCGCGGGCCTACCTCAACCGCCAGTACCTGACCATCGCCATCGTCGGCGTGGTGTTGTTCGTACTGGTCGGCGTCTTCCTCAGCTGGTACACGGCGATCGGTTTTGCGGTCGGCGCGGTGTTGTCCGGTGCTGCCGGCTATATCGGCATGAACGTGTCGGTACGTGCCAACGTGCGCACCGCCGAGGCGGCCCGCAACGGCATGAGCGCGGCCATGGATGTGGCGTTCCGCGGCGGTGCGATCACCGGCATGCTGGTGGTCGGGCTGGGCCTGCTTGGCGTGGCCGGCTACTACCTGATTCTGCAGCGCATGGGCTTGAGCCAGGCCGACAACCTGCATGCCTTGGTCGGATTGGCATTCGGCAGTTCCTTGATCTCGATCTTCGCGCGCTTGGGCGGCGGTATCTTCACCAAGGGTGCGGACGTCGGCGCGGATCTGGTCGGCAAGGTCGAAGCCGGCATTCCCGAGGACGACCCGCGCAACCCGGCGGTGATCGCCGACAACGTTGGTGACAATGTTGGCGACTGTGCCGGCATGGCCGCTGACCTGTTCGAGACCTATGCGGTGACGGTGATCGCCACCATGCTGCTCGGCGGCATGATGATGGCCGAAGTCGGCCGCAACGCGGTGCTGTACCCGCTGGTGCTGGGCGGCGTGTCTATCATCGCTTCGATCATCGGCGCGTTCTTCGTCAAGGTGAAAGCAGGCGGCTCGATCATGGGCGCGCTGTACAAGGGCGTGATCGTCTCCGGCGTGCTGGCTGCCATCGCCTTCTGGCCAGTGACCACGCAGCTGATGGCCGACTCCAGCCACGGTGCCACCAACCTGTATATCTGCGCCTTGATCGGGCTGGTGTTGACCGGCCTGATCGTCTGGATCACCGAGTACTACACCGGCACCCAGTACAAGCCGGTGCAGCACGTGGCTCAGGCATCGACCACCGGCCACGGCACCAACATCATCGCCGGCCTCGGTGTATCGATGAAATCCACCGCCCTGCCGGTTATCGCAGTGTGTGTGGCGATCTGGTCGGCCTTCCACTTCGGCGGCCTGTACGGCATTGCCATCGCCGCGACGGCGATGCTGTCGATGGCCGGCATGATCGTCGCGCTGGATGCTTACGGCCCGATCACCGACAACGCCGGCGGCATTGCCGAGATGGCCGAGCTGCCATCGGACATCCGCGACATCACCGATCCGCTCGACGCAGTGGGCAATACCACCAAGGCGGTAACCAAGGGTTATGCGATTGGTTCGGCGGCATTGGCGGCACTGGTGCTGTTCGCCGACTACACCCACAACCTGCAGGTGGCGCATCCGGGCGAGGCCTTTGCTTTCGATCTGTCCGACCACACGGTGATCATCGGCCTGCTGATCGGCGGCTTGATTCCCTATCTGTTCGGCGCGATGGCGATGGAGGCGGTGGGCCGCGCGGCCGGTGCGGTGGTGGAGGAAGTACGCCGCCAGTTCCGCGAGATCCCCGGCATCATGCAGGGCACGGCCAAGCCGCAGTACCACAAGGCAGTGGACATGCTCACGCGCTCGGCGATCAAGGAAATGATCGTGCCTTCGCTATTGCCGGTTGCCGTGCCGGTGGTGGTCGGTCTGCTGCTTGGGCCGAAGGCATTGGGTGGCTTGTTGATCGGCACCATCGTGACCGGCCTGTTCGTGGCGATCTCGATGACTACCGGCGGCGGTGCCTGGGACAACGCCAAGAAGTACATCGAGGACGGTCACTTCGGCGGCAAGGGCAGTGAAGCGCACAAGGCCGCTGTCACCGGCGATACCGTTGGCGATCCGTACAAGGACACGGCAGGGCCGGCGATCAATCCCCTCATAAAAATCATCAATATTGTCGCGCTGCTGTTGGTGCCGCTGCTTTAATTCTGCCTGACAGCGAAAAGCTGCCCTCACCCCAACCCCTCTCCCGCTTGCGGGAGAGGGGCTCTTGTATCGAGCAGCGTGGTGACCGGAAAGTGCACGAAGCGTCGTAGCACTTGTAGGAGCGGCGTCAGCCGCGAAGCTAACATCGCATCAGCCAAACGTAAAACACCCCAACCAACTCCATTCAATCCGACCGCTTCACCGCATACACCCGACCATCATTTCCACCACCGCAATAAAACAGCTCGCCACCATCCGCTTCGAGCCCACTGACACTGATGCCTTCCGGCATCTGCAGGCGCTCGAGCACCTCGCCGGTATCGGCCTGCAGGCGACGGATGTCACTCTGCCCTGCTTCGCCCGTGGCATGCCAGAGTTCCCCATCCACCCAGGTCACGCCGGTGACGAAGCGATCGGATTCAATCGTGCGCAGGATATTGCCGTTGGTCGGATCAATCTGGTGAATCTTCCGCTGCCGGTACTGTCCCACCCACAGGCTGCCTTCCGCCCACGCCATGCCCGAATCCGTTCCATTGCCCGGTGCCGGGATCGATGCCAGCACCTCGCCACTTTGCGGATCGATCTTGTCGATACGCGCTTCGGCGATCTGCCAGAGATAGGTTCCATCGAACGCAGTACCGGCGTCACAAGGCACGGCCAAGCTGCGCACCGTCCCGCCATCGCTCGGGTCGAAGGCCACCAGCGCCGCACCAGTGGCGGCCCAGACGTTGTGTCCATCGAAGCTGACGCCATTGACGGTGTCCGAGCCGGCAAATGGGCCGTACTTGCGTACCACCTCGGCAGGGCGGACCTTGGCCGCCGCAACCTTGGGATTCAGGGTTTCCGTATTCATCGCTGCGATCTCCTGGCATGTCCGCGATTGGCTGCCTGCCAGCGACACTAGTCAATCGGCAGCGCAGCAGGGAGTAACAAGATCGTCGTGAATCCACTCAGCGGTACCGCGCGCCAACGCTGCGCTCGTCCGCGTCCAATCGCGTACACACGCGCTGCTGCCTCCAGCTCCAGCAGCGCCCGCTGCGCGTTGCGCTGGCTCTGGCCCAAGGCCAAACCCAGTGCCGAGGTCGACCAGGCCGCGCCGTCGGCAAGCAACGCGAGCAGTGCGCCTTGTTCGCCCTCGATAGGCGGGAGCAATACCTTCACCGAGGTCGCCGAACAAGGCGACAGGCGGAAGCCAGCGGCTGTCGCTTCAATCTGCGCCTGGGCTGCGATGAGCCTGCGCAGGCGACCGATCTCCACACGCAGCCGGGCGCGCAGCGTCTCGTCGTAGTGATGCATGAAAAACGCGCGGCTTATCAGCACATCGCGGTCAACCTCGCCCGGCCAGGCCTCGGCCAGCGCACGGGCAAGCGCGAACAGCACCGGACGCCTTGCCAGCGATTGCCAGCCTGCACCAGACCTGATGCCGCGCTGGCACCCGTCAACGATCAGTGCGCCGGAATCCAACAGCTGCTGCACCTGGTCGATACGCAGCAGCTGATCCGCACCTGCGCCAAGGCAACGCGCAGCCGGCTGGTCCAACTTGATGCGGGCTGCGTCCACTTCCGCCTGCAGCGCCCCGACACCTGCTTGCGCCGCAGCCATCCGTGCACGTTCCAGCAGGACGCGTGCCTGCGCAATCCGCATCCTGCGCAGTGCCAAGGTCGCAGCAGTCAGATCAGCCATGGCGCCCAGCGCGGGCGGCAGCGGCCTTCCCTCCAACCTGGCCAGTGCATGCGCTGCTTCATCCAGCTTGCCCAGCAGCAGCACCCGCCGCGCCAGGATCAACCAGGCCTGCAAGGCATTGGCCGCATCACCCTGCGCATCAAGCACGGTCGCGATGGATGACAGCGGTTCGGAGTTGCCACCAAGTTCCCGCAGCGCCAGTGCCACTTCGGCTTCGGCCAGACCGCAGCGTGCGCGTGCGAGGACTTCATGTGCGCCGAAGCCACGTTGCGCACGTCGCAGCAGCTCGCGTGCACGGCTCAGGTCCCCCAACTGGGCCATCGCGATTCCGCGGAGCGCCAGTGCAGGAGGATCGTCACGCAATGCGACGTGCTTGAGCGCGGTGAGTACGTCACCGGTGGCCAGGGCGCGTGCGGATGCTGCGATCAGGGAATCCATGGGCGCAGGCTAACTGCGGGCGGGCGTGGATGCACTTTTCCGCGATGCTGCGCCTGCACAGGCAGTCGAGTCATCCCTAGGGGGAATGCCTGCGCGCTGCAAGACAACCGCTAAAAAGCGCCCTCACCCCTACCCCCGCTACGCGCCCCGGCCCTTGCGCTGGCGCAAGGTTGGTCGACGGGCAGCGAACCAGTGGTTCGCAAGCTGCCCCTCTCCCCCCGCAACGCGGGAGAGGGGACAGCCCACTTTCCTGCGGGACGAAGGGACAGCCCACGCCTGCGGGGAATCAGGGGCTGCCGCTTACCTGCGATTGATGAAGAACTCCACCGGCACCATCACCTCCACCGGGTCGCCAGTGACGTCCGCAGGCGGTGCTGGCACCGGTGTTGCGCGCGCCACTGTTTCCAGCGTGGCCTCGTCCAGGCTGTCATGACCGCTGCTGCGGCCGATCCGGGCATTGCTGACCCTGCCCTGCCTGTCCACGCTGAAGCGCACATAGGCCACGCCTTGCTGGCGCAGACGCTCGGCCAGGCGTGGGTAGCGGCGGTATTTTTCCAGATGCCCCAGCAGCTGCCCTTGCCAGGTAACCGAGGCCTGCGCCTGTTGCCCGGCCGTAGTCTGGCGGGCGGCGTAGCGCTCACTGGGCTTGGCGCTGACATCTGGCGGCGCCAGGGTCTGGTCAACGGTGTGGGCGTCGGAGGCAGGTACCTGTTCGCGCGGTTGCGGCGGCACGTAAGCGTCAACCACCTCCGGCTCCTGCGGCGGTGGCTCGCGTTCCACGCGCGGCGCCGGGGTCGGCTCGCTGCGTTGCTGCTCCTGCTGCGGCGGGCCCTGCGGGATCTCGGTTGGTGCGGCGGGTGGAGCCTCGGGCGTCTCGGCCAGATCGACCATTACCGCTTCCAACGGTTGCTGGTCGGCCAGCACGGGCGGCGTGCGCAGACTCCACCACAGCGCCGCGCCTATGACCACGGCGTGCAGCAGCAGCGCCAGCGCAAAGCTGCCACCCCAACGCAGGCGGGAGGATGTAGTAGCGGCGGTCACGGCGACTGCTCTACCCCGACCAGCGCCACTTTCAGGTAACCGGCGCGACGCAGCAGGTTCATGGCTTCCATCAGGTCGCCATAGCTGACCGAACGGTCTGCACGCAGGAAAATGCGCTGCGAATGATCACCTTGGGTGCGTTTCTCCAGTTCCGCCGCCAGCGCGTCAGCCGACACCGCAGTCTCACCAACGCGCAGCGATAGATCGGCCTGCACGGTGAGGAACAGCGGCTCGGCATCGCGCGGCTGTGGTTTGGCGCTGCTGGCCGGCAGTTCCACCGGCACATCGACGGTGGCCAGCGGCGCGGCCACCATGAAGATGATCAGCAGCACCAGCATCACGTCGATGAACGGCGTGACATTGATCTCGTGCGCTTCGTCCAGTGCTTCGTCGTCGGACTCGCGGGAAGTACGGATTGCCATTGCCAGGCCTCAGCGCGCGTCGCGCGTCAGCGCGCGGCCGCAATCCAGATCGCGCGAGACGATCTGCTGCACGCTGGCGGAAATGTCACCGCCCAGTGCACGCAGGCTCAGCAGGCGGCGACTGAAGTGGTTGTAGATCACCACCGCGGGGATCGCCGCGACCAGGCCCATCGCGGTGGCCAGCAAGGCTTCGGCGATGCCCGGTGCAACCACGGCAAGATTGGTGGTGTTGGACGCGGCGATGCCGACGAAGCTGTTCATGATGCCCCACACGGTGCCGAACAAACCGACGAACGGCGCCACCGCACCGATGCTGGCCAGCAGACCGACACCGCCGCGCAGGCGCCGGCTGTTACCCAGCTCGATGCGCTCAAGCCGCGATCCGATACGTTCCTTGACGCCATCATGGCCCTGCGCATCGGCGGACAAGGCCAGCTCGGTACGCGCCGCACCCAGCATGCTGCGTGCAAGGTCCGATTGCTGCAGCAACGGCTGCGCCTCCGCACTATCGAGGCTGCCACTGACCTCCAGCACCTCGCGCGCGGCCTGCAACTCACGGCCGATACGACCAAGCTCCAATGTCTTGGCAATCAGGACCGTCCAGGTTGCCAGCGAAGCCAACGCCAGGCAGATCATCACTGCCTGCACCACCCAGTCGGCGGACTGGTACATGGCCCAGGGAGTGAGTGCCTGTGTGGTAGCGGTCGAGGAAATGTCAGCGTGCATGGAAAGATTCCGGATCGTCGTGGAAGAAAGTCGCACTGGCGATCTGGCTGGTGCGTTGAACGTGGTGCGAACAGATGTCGCATCGGGCTGATGCAGGTGGAAGCGCGGCGACGGCGACGGACTGCATCATGGCTGCTCGCCACCATCGGCCGGCTCGCGCGGGCTGGGCCGCGACAGCACATAGGCAGCACTGGCCAGGAAGAAAACAGCCACCGGCACGGCCAGCTTCCAGCTCGGATGCGCACCGATGAAGAACAGCACATAGCCCAGCGCCATGCCGCCAGCAGCAAAGCACTTGCCCTTGCGGCTCACCGCGCCCTGCTCGCGCCATAGCCGCAACGGCCGACCGTAGCGCGGATGCTGCAACAGCCACGCTTCAAAGCGTGGCGAGGATTTGGAGAAGCACCATACCGCCAGGATCAGGAAGATGGTGGTCGGCATCACCGGCAACAACGCACCGATCACGCCCAGCGCCACCATCAACCACCCCATGCAGAACCACAGCCAGCGGATCACGCCGCTGCCTTCATGGTGGCTGCTGGTGCGTCCGCCTGCATCAGGCGAATTCCTGCTCGACGTAGCCACGCACCGTGCGGAACGCAGCATTGGCGCCTTCGATGGCCGCCGCTTCCTGCGCCTCGGTCATGCTGATGCCATCCAGCGACGCAGTGAACTCACGCCAGTGGCGGGCGGCGCCATCCGGATGTGCGGCCAGGTGGCTGGCACCAAACGCCGCGCCCAAGCCCAGCTTGCCAGCCAGCTTGAACAGGATGGTGCCACCGAGGTTGGAGCCTTCAGCCACGTACAGCCAACCCAGCGCCTGCGGCAGCTCGATGTCGTCGGGGATGACGGCGGCGCTGTCGGCGGGAACGTCCTGTTGCAGGTCACCCAGATCAGCAACGATCTGCTGCAGGCGCTGGCGCTGTTCCAGATCCGGCAACAGCGCGCGCAGCAATGGCGTTGCATACAGCGCCTGGATGTCGCGGTGGAAACGGTATTGCACGCGCACGAACTTGGCGAAGCGCTCGCGGCTGGCAAAGATGTCCTCGGACATGATCCGCTTGTCCAGCGAATCGTGGGTGGTGCTGGTAGCCGCCTTCAGGCGCTGGCTACGGGTGGGAGCTGCAATGGTTTCGGTCGTGGTCATGGTCTGCAACAACGAAGCGGAGGGGGAAACCGGATCCATCCTCTGATGGACTGGCCGGTCGTCCTGATTGAGACGTCTGCCGGGGGCCTTCCCCCAAGTGGCCTGCATGGTGTGCTGCAACCGGCGATCCCGGCGCTGCCGCGCCGGGATCACCTGCTGCATCGATCACACCCTATCCATCAATAGCGGAAGGTCAGCGCCATCCGCGCGGTACGGCCCGGTGCCGGCAGGATGCCCAACGCCAGCGGGTCCAGGTAGTAACGGTCGGTGGCGTTGTCCAGGTTCACGTCCAGGTTCCACTGGTCGTTGAACGACCAGCTGGCGAACAGGTCGACGATGGTCGCCGGGCGGTACAGCTGCTGGATCGCCGACAGGCCGACGTTCCATTCCTTGTCCAGCTTGCTGATCGGGCCGGCGTTGTGCACCACGCGGGTACCGAAGGTCAGCCGTTCGTCGAACAGGCGCGAACCCAGGGTCATGTTGACCGTGTAACGCGGCGGGTTCTGGGTATTGCTGTAGGAACCCTCGAAGCCACCGTCCACGCAGTTCGGGGTGTTCTTCAATTCCTCGATGTTGCGCGCCTGTCCGTAGGCACGGCGCTCTGCAGCAATATCAGGCGCGCAGGTCTTGGCCTTGAAGTAGTAGTGCGCGGACAGGTCGGCGAACACCTTGCCGGCATCGTAGTTGGACTGGAACTCCATGCCCGACACCTTGAAGCGATCCACATTGCGGATCAAGCCGGCCGACAGCGTGCGGTAATCGCGAGTGATCAGGTCATCCACGCGGGTATCGAAGTAGGCCAGCTTCAGTGCCAGCTGGTCGCCATTGGCGAACAGATCGCGCTTGATGGTGCTGGCGCCGATTTCCCAGCTGCCGGAGCGCTCGGGCTTCAGTTCGCCCACCGGCTTGGCGGCGGTGAACAGGCCCAGCGTGGTCTCGAACAGGCTCGGCAGCTTGGTACCCTCGGCGTACTTGAGGTAGACCATGCTGTCGTCATCGAAGTGGTAGGTGACGCTTGCAGTCGGCGAGAACGCACTGTCGCGGCGCTTGATCGGCTTGGACCAGGTCCAGCTCACCGGCACCATCAGGTCCTCCGCGGCATCGGCGTCGTAGAAGTTCCAGCCACCGATATCGGCCACCGTGCCCTTCTTGTACGGCGAGGCCAGCAGCGACGCTTCGGTGAAGTTGCCATTGGCATCCGGGTACCAGTTCAGCATCGCGATGCGCTTGGCACGCCATGACGGCAGGCTCGGGTCACCGTCAAGCAGTTGGGTGTAGCGGTACTGACCCTGGGCCTCGAACTTGTCCTCGGTCGCCAGCCGATTGCGGTCATGCACATTGACCCGGTTCCAGCGGCCACCGGCCATGAATTCCCAGTGTTCATTGGGTTCCCACTTGATCGATGCGACCGCGCTGTATTCCTTGCGCTCGGCATTGCGCAGGAAGCGGTTGTTGACCAGATCGTCATGCATGATCGGCGAGTTCGGGCGGATATCCTCGTCGCTGAGCGACAGACCGTAGTCGAAGGTGAACAGACCCGCGCTGGTTTCCAGCAGCGAGGTATTGCTCACGTCCAGGCCGAAGCGTTGCTGCTTCAGCGGGTTGGCATAGGCATCCTTGTAGCCGGGGTTGCCGCTGAAACTCGGCGCGTCATACCACTCGGTTCGGCGATCGAAGTACCACGGGGTGATGCCGGTCAGGCTGTTGTACATCAGGCTTTCGGCATCGGTGTACCAGGCGTTTGCACGCAGGTCGACCAAGGCGCTGTCCGGATTGAAGCGGTAGCGCAGGCTGTAGCTGTCCATGTCGACATGGCCCGGGTCCCACTGCGGCACGCGATCGCGGTCCACGCGGATGATCTGCGAGGCCATGATCTCGCCGGCAGTGCCTTCATAGCGGCGATAGCCCAGTTCCAGCGTCTGCGCATCGTCGATGCGCCAGGTGCCCTTGAGCAGCGCCGATTCCGAACGCGAGGAGGTATTGAACACTTCGGTGCGCGGCGGGTTCAGTGGTGCCAGCGTGCGCCGGGTCTGCGGGAAGTCGTCATAGCCGTGCTTGCCGCCGAAATAGTTGCCGGTATCGCGCCAGGCATACGCCGCCACCAGGTCGAAGCGGTCCCAGCGCTGGGCCACGGCCACGTTGGCGAACTGGTTGCCAGTGGCGTTGCGGTCGGTGCGCGGTGCGGCGCTGTAGTCGGGCACGTTGTTGGCGCTGTTGTTGGCCAGGCCGGTACGCACGCGGATGCCGCTGTCACGGCCTTCGCGCAGCACGTCATCCACTTTCAAGGTCTCCATCTCGACCACGCCACCGATGCCGCCGGAGGCATTTGCCTGCAGGCTCGGCCCCTTGGTGATGGTGATGTTGGAGATCAGGTCCGGATCGAGGTAGGTGCGCTGCGACTGGCCAGCGTAACCACGGTAGGTATCCATGGTGGACTGGCCACCATCGATGATCACCGGGATGCGGCTTTGCCCCTGGATGCCACGGATGTTCACGTCCAGGGCGTTGCCCACGCGCGGGTCACCGGCGGTGACGCCGGCCACGCCCTTGATGATGTCGGCGGTGGAGGTGCCACGGAAGCGTTCGATGGTCTGCTGCGGGATGTAGGCGGTCGAACCGGTGGTGCGGTAAGTATCGAGCAGGCGCGCAGCGTCGCTGCCGCTGCCTTCGCCACCGCGCTGATCACCGGCCACGCTCAGCGTGCCGGTCACGACCAGGTCATCGGCATTATTGGCACCCGCCGGCAGCTTTTCGAGCGTCACCGCACCATTGCCGCTGCGGCGTGCAGCGAGGCCGGTGCCGCGCAGCAGCTGCTGCAGCGCCGTTGATGGTGCCAGCTGGCCGGAGACCGGTGCCGAGGTCGCACCGTCAGCCAGGGCTGCGGCATAGGCCACCTGTACGCCAGACTGACGCATGTACTGACCCAGTGCTGCGGCAAGCGGCTGTGCGGGGATATCAAACTGTGCGCTGGCGCTGACCACGGTGGCCTGCGCCATTGCGGGAACGGCTGGCGTCATCACTGCCAGGCCGGCGGCCAGCATCGCGACGTGCAGACGGGACAGGCGCAGGCGTGGGCCGGCGCGGAAAGAACTGGGCATTGAAAATCCTGTTGTCGAAGCCGCAATGAGGCGGCGGAGGTTCGACGTACGTGGCGGCGGCTGAGGTACGGTCGGGGTTAAGACGAATGAACCGGGCAAACCCCCAAGATCAATCGCCCAGCTCAGCTAGCGACGCGCTGGCAGCTCGTTTTCCTGTGCCTGCACGATGGCGATGCCGAACGGCAACCGCGTCACTTGCAAGCCACTGCCCGCGGCCAGCGCGTCCAGCGCCTGCTCGGGTTGATCCAGACGCAACGCGGCATTGATCGGCGGCAACGCCGACAGATCGCCACGCACGAATACATGGCCAGGCCGATAACGCCCCAACTCAGCCAGCACTTGCGTCACCGGCACGTTCTCCAGCAACAGTTCGCCGCGTCGCCATGCAGCGACACGATCAGGCGCCAACTCCGCCCCGCGCTCGGCAACACCGCCATTGCTCCAACCCGCGGCCTGGCCTGCCTGCAGGTACATCCAGCCCTGGTCAGCGCGCGCTGCTACCCGCACACGCCCCTGTTCGACCGCGGTATCGACGCGATCAGCTTCCCGGCTGACCACGAACGCGGTGGAAATGTCCTCCACCACGCCATCACCGACGGTAATGCGGAAGGGTGCGCCGGCTTGCGGCACAACCTCGAACCAGGCGCGCCCACGCAGCAGCTCGATACGCCGGGTGGTCTCGCCGTAATGCACGGCAATGGCCGCACCGGCATCCAGCGCCGCGGTTGAACCGTCGGGCAGGTGGACATGCTGGATGGCCACGTCCGCGCGGTGGTCCGCGCGCATGCGCAGCGCCAGCTCGGGCGCCGACATCACCCCGCAGAACAGCGCCAGCACCGCCACCGCCGCCAACCAGCGCCGTTGCGCATGCCGCTTCGGGCGCTGCACCAGCACCGTGGTCTGCGGGCGGGCAGCGAGACTGCGCCAGAGCACGCGTTCATGTTCAAACGCGTGGCGGTGCCCGGGCTGCAGCAGCCACTGCTCGAACGCCTGCATGTCAGGCTCGCCCATGGTTCCCGATGCCAGCCGCAGCACCCAGTCGCGCGCCTGCTGCGCAACGGGATTCTCGGGCTGGACGGAAGAGGACGGCGGGCGCATGGGCTGGCTCAGGTGGTGATGCTGTTGGTGGGTACGGACGGAATACAAGACGATTGGCGGCGCCGCATCCCCAAGGGTAGCTGCGAGGCTAGTCGCCGCTGCGCGCCCAGGCCAGGCGTTGCAGGGCCAGGCGCAGGTGGTTTTCGACGGTGGTCACCGAGACCCCCATGCGCCGCGCCACTTCCGGCTGGGTCAGCCCCTGCAGGCGGTTCAGGCGGAACATGCTGCGGGTGGGCTCGGGCAGGTGTTCGGCCGCTTCCAGTACCCGCGCCAGCTCATCCTGCGCCATCACCTGCTCTTCGGTGGACAGCACCTCGTCCGCTCCCCACAGGTAATTTTCGGCCTGCAGGCGCAGCCGACGCGTACGTTCACGACCGTGATCGGTGGCCAGGTTGCTGGCCAGCCGGTACAGGTAGGCGCGCGGATTGCCGATCACCGGCTCATTGCCGACCCCGCGGACCTTGAACCACACACCCTGGATGACGTCGTCCGCGCCGCCATCACTGCCGAGGATCTGGCGCACCAGACGCAGCAAGGCCGGGCGTTCGCGGATCAGCAGTTCGGTCAAAGTGGTGGCATTGCTGGACATGGAGGGCTGTTAAGGCAAGACAGACCGCCTGCGTCAGGCGGCCTTGGGCGGACAAGGATATCCGCATAATGATAATGGTTCTCATATGTATTGCGCGACAGTGTGTTCCCCCTGCCCACCCCGGACCGGCCAGCCAGTCGGGTTTGGTGCGCCGCAATAGTGGTGCGCGTAGAATGGAGCTCTTTTTCAACCAACAACGATTCGGAGTCAGCGCAATGAGCCTGAAATTGGTCTCGCCGGGCAAGAACCCGCCGGAAGAAATCAACGTCATCGTCGAGATCCCGAAGGATTCGGAGCCGGTGAAGTACGAAATGGACAAGGAAAGCGGCGCGATGTTCGTCGATCGCATCCTGTCCACGCCGATGCGCTACCCCTGCAACTACGGCTTCGTGCCGCAGACCCTGTGCGGCGACGGCGACCCGGCCGACGTGCTGGTGGTGCTGCCGCTGCCGCTGGTCCCGGGCTCGGTCGTGCGCTGCCGCCCGGTCGGCGTGCTGAAGATGAGCGACGAAGCCGGTAGCGACGAGAAGATCCTGGCCGTGCCGGTCGCCAAGATCTTCAGCGGCTACGCCCACGTCGAAGACATCGCCCAGGTGTCCAGCCACTGGCTGGAGCGCATCGGCCACTTCTTCGAGCACTACAAGGACCTGGAAAAGGGCAAGTGGGTCAAGATCGAAGGCTGGGGCGACGCCGCCGAAGCCAAGCGCATCCTCAGCGAGGCGCACAAGACCTACCTCGCCACCCAGGAACAGGACGTCTGATTGTGCCGGCGCAGGGCCGTAACACGGGCCCTGCGTAGCGACAACCATCACGTTTTCCTTGCAGAGGGCATGACCCTTTGCCAGCGAGCAGCTACATTGACAGGCCGGTTTCCGGCCTGTTTTTTTGTGCGGATTTTGCGTTTTGTCCAAGGGGAAGTGTCTTGCGAATCCTGTTAGTCGGTGGCGAAGCCAACCTGTCGGCCGAGCTGCTTGAGTACGTCGCCGATCTGGGCGATGAGTGGGAAGTACAGTCGGTCCCGGATGGCAGTGCCGCCATCGTCGCGGTGTCCTCGGCCACCATCGACGCGATCATCGTTGCGCCGGTATTGCCGGACCTGGCCCCGGCCACCCTGCTCGGGCAGATCCGCACGCTACGCCCGGAAACCATCCGCATAGCCCTGATCGACGGCGACAACAACCAGCGCGTGCCATCGGCCCGCATCATTGGCGTGGCCCATCGTTTCCTGCCACTGCCGCTGGCCCCGGAAGTGCTGCTTGAAGCATTGACCAGCCTGGAGGAACTGCGCGAACTGCTGGACAGCCCACACCTGCGCCAGACCATCGGCCGCATCGAAAAGCTGCCCTCGCCGCCGCACCTGTACATCAGCCTGACCCACGCGCTGGAAGAGGACGAGGAAAGCGACTCTGCAGAGATCGCCAAGCTGATCGCAGCCGACCCGGCCATCGCCGCCAAGGTATTGCAGCTGTCCAACTCGGCCTTCTTCAACAGTGGCCGTGCCATTTCCGACCTGCGGGGCGCAGTGACCCGATTGGGCATGGCCACCCTGCGCGACCTGGTCCTGGCCAGTGAAGTATTCGCCCTGCCCGGCATGTCCGGGCCCGACCGCAACGCATTGCAATCACGCGCATTGATGGCCTCACGCCTGGCCGCCAAGATGCTGCCGGCGTCCAGCGCCGAGCTCGGCTCCACCGCCGCACTGCTGGCCGATATCGGCCTGCTGTTGCCCGGCGTACGCGATGAACGCCAGGCAACCGAGGCCGATGACCCACGTCCCGGCCACGCCGAGGCTGGCGCCTATCTGATGGGACTGTGGGGCCTGCCGATGCCGATCATCGAAGCCGTCGCCTTCCAGCTGCAGCCGGGGCGCTCGAATGTGCGCAGCTTCTGGGTGGCTGGTGCCGTCCACGTCGCCACTGCGCTGGCCGCCGGCACCGCCGTCGATGAGCAGTATCTGGCCAATGTCGGCGTACTGCCCAAGCTTGAGCAATGGCGTGCCATTGCCGATGAGATGATGGGCTTGAGCGTCGACGCCTGAGCCCACACTGCACTGCACTGCAAGATCAGGATTGAATGACAACGGCCGCATCGCGGCCGTTGTTGTTTCTGCGTGTGCGTATTGAGCGTGACTGACCTGCACGCGGCATTGGCCTTCATTGCTCCGTTTCGCAGGTGCGCTCAGCCTATCCCGGCTACCGGCCTTGCAGGTGCTGATGGATTGCGTATCGCTCTGCTTTCACCGTGTGACTGACTGGCGGTCAGAGCACGCCCCGCTCCAACGATAGCTCCAAACACTCAAAGAAAAAGGGTGGGCCTTTCGGCCCACCCTTCGTCATGCATCACAGAGCTTCGATGGATCAGAAGCGCTGGTTGTACTGGATGAACAGGAAGCGGTCGTAGTCGAGCATCGGATCGATCTGCGAGGCGCTGCTGTTGCTCACCGAATAGGTGATCGGCGGCTGCTTGTCGAACACGTTGCGGGCGCCGACGGTCACGCTGCCATCCCACGGAGCCTGCCAGGTGACGGACACGTCGTGGTACACGATCGCACCCTTCTTGTTGGCACCTTCGCCGCCACCCCAGCCGCCGTTCGGCGTCTTGTAGTTCGGCTCGTTGCACTCGATGCCAGCTTCCTGGTCGTAGCAGTAGTCGCGGAAGCCGCCGTAGTAACGCATACCCCAGTTAGCCGACAGCGTGTCCTTGGCCCAGTTCAGGCCCAGGGTTGCACGCACGCGCGGGAAATTCCAGTAACCGGCGTAGTTGTCCCACTCGGCACCCTTGGTCGACTGCTGACGGTAGGCGCTCAGGTAGTTGGCATCAAGGTTGACGCCGAAGGTACCAATCGCGGTTTCCGGCAGGCGGTAACGGACGCCGAAGTTGTAGCCTTCGGTTTCCAGCGAGCCCAGGTTGGCATTGCCGCGGCTCAGGCTGGTGACCTGACCGGTGGTGGCATCACGACCGTACTGGTCGCAGAACTGCGCAACACCGTTCTGGTAGCACTGGCCCAGCACGTAGTTGGCGGACACGGCGGTGATCACGTTATCAACGGTGATCTTGTACCAGTCCAGCGAGACGTCCAGACCCGGGACATAGCTCGGGCTGTACACCAGACCCACGGTGCGGGTCTTGCTGGTTTCCGGCTGCAGCTGGTCGTTGCCAACGCCGGACTGGAATGCAGCATTGGCCTGCGTGTCACGCGCGGTGACGGCCTTGCCAGCGGCATCGGTCTGACGGTAGGTCGAGCTCAGGCCTTCGGCCTGGCAACGTGCAGCTACGCGCGCATCGCTCAGCATGCCGAACTGTGCATCGCACGGATCGGTGAAGCGATCGAAGGTCTGCGAGCCACCACCGAAGGTGTCATCCATGGTCGGGGCGCGGAAGCCCTCGCCGTAGGTACCACGCACCAGCAGGTCGTTGATCGGACGCCAGGTCAGGCTGAACTTGCTGTTGATGGTGTCGCCGAACTTGTCAAAGTCGGAGTAGCGGCTGGCGATATCCAGCGACAGCTCCTTGGCACCCGGCAGGTCGCGCAGCAGCGGAACCATGAATTCCAGGTAGAACTCATTGGCCTTGTACTTGCCGGAAGCGGCGCCTGCAGCCAGGTCGGTGGTGTAACCCGACGCGGACAGTGCATCCGGGTGGTCGTAGCCACTGACTTCGCGGTGCTCGTAACCCGCAGCGAAGGCCAGCTCACCAGCGTCGCCCGGCATGTCGAACAGACCACCGGTGATGTTGGCGAAGTACTGCTTGCTCTTGCTCTGCGAGGTCGCGTTAAGCAGGGTGTTGATGTACGTCAGCGCTTCCGGGGTGGCTGCCGAAGCACCGCCCAGCACGTCAAACGGGGTGCACTGGCCCAGCGCCGCATTGGTGCCCAATGCAATCGGGTTGGCCGCGGTGCCGCACTGTGCGACGCCAGCGCTGTTGATGAACGACGGGCCCAGGGCCTTCTGCAGTGCCAACAGGTTGATGTTGCCGCTGCTGGTTTCGGTCACGTCGTACTGGTTGTAGTTCAGGCCCACATCCCAGTCGAACGGACGGTCGTTGAAGTCGAAGGTACCTTCCACGGCTGCGTCGAAGTGGAACGACTTGACGTTGTTCTCACTGATACGCGGCAGTTCAAAAATACGACGACCCCAGCCGAGGATGTCCATATCCAACGGGTTGTAGAGGCTGTCCTTGCTGATTACAACCGGGAAGTTCTTCTGCGAAGTACCCGTCAGCGGGTAACCTGCGATCTGGCGCTTGGAGTCACGCTCCGAGTACATGACCGTCGACTTCAAACGCATGTTGTCGTTGATGTCGTAGGTACCAGCGGCGAAGACCGACTTGTTCTCCGAGCCCTGGTTCAACATCATCTGCTGGGTGGCGTTGTAGTAATCGTCGCCGTTGATCAGGTGATAGTTGTTGAAGTCGCTGGAGTCAGCGCCCTGGCCGATGGCGGTGTTCCACGAACCGGTGTGGTTGATTGCCCACGTGTTCGGAACCCAGGTCTGGGTGCCGTCAGCATTGTTCTTGTAAACGCCTGCGCCGGCGGTGCCAGCGGCACGCGGATCGGTGAAGCGGCCCCACGGGCCAGCCGGGCTCAGGCCGTCTTCAGCGTGGCCCGGACCATAGGTGTAACGGGTCAGCGCACGGTCCTTCGCCCACACCGGATCTTCCTTGGTGTAGGAAGCGCCCAGCATGATCGACGAACGCTCGCCAACCGCGCCCAGGGTCAGGTTGTACTGGGTCTTGGCACCGTCGCCGCCGCTGTTCTGGCCGTAGTAGACCGAAGCTTCAGCGCCTTCGAAGTCCTTGCGCAGGATGATGTTGATCACGCCGGCGATCGCGTCGGAACCGTAGATGGCGGAGGCGCCGTCCTTCAGCACTTCGATGCGCTCGATCAGCGAGCTCGGGATGGTCGACATATCGGTGAAGCCAGCCAGGCTGGAGCTCCAACGCTTGCCGTTGACCAGCACCAGGGTGCGCATTTCACCCAGGTTGTACAGATTGGCGTACTGGCCACCCTGCTCCGGGTTGGATGCCAGCACGGCAGCCTTGGAGAAGGTCTGGGTGCCCGACACGGTCAGGTTCTGCAGGATGTCGCCGACGCTGACCAGACCCGAACGCTTGATGTCCTCGGAGGACACGGTGAAGATCGGCTGGGCGGTCTCAACGTCCACCGAACGGATACGCGAACCGGTGACTTCCAGGCGATCCAGGGTGGTCGCACCGGCAGCAGCTTCCTGCGCCGAAGCAAATGAGGGGGTCAAGGCAATAGCAATGCCGGCCGGGAGCAAGCCCAACCGCACTGCAGAATTACGAAGCTTCATCAATCTCTCCAAAGAGCTAAACAAACGACAAAGTTAGCGGTGCGTTAAACACCCCTGAACGTTACGTTCGTACTGCCACCTTGGTTTTGCGCGAGCCGTCCTTAGGCTTTGCCGAATCTGGCTTCAACGCTCCGGGCTGCTCACGGTACTGCGTGGCCGACGCACCAAAACGTGCGCGGAATGCACGCGCGAAGCTGCAGCAGTTGTCAAAGCCGCTGGCCGACGCAACTTCGCCAATCATCATGTCGGTATCGCGCAACAGCATCGCCGCCCGTTCCAGTCGCAGCCGCGCCGACAAGGATTGCGGGCTCTCCTCATACAGACTCTGGAAGGTCTTGGACAAATACCAGCTGGAGAAGTTGGTCAGCTCGGCCAGCTCACCAATGCGCACCACGCGGTGGCTGTTGCCCTCCAGGTACATGCGCGCACGCTGCATGCGACCGAACACCTGACGCTTGCGGATCCGCGAACGGCCCGGGCAGCGCTGCACGGTGCCGGCAAGGTCACGCTGCAGGGAAGCAAGATGCAGCAGCAGCGGACGCAGTTGATGAATGGTCGCGCCCGGTGCCTGCGCCTCGCGCCACAGGCGCAACGCCAGGCGAGCCTCACCCTGGCTCATGCGCCCGCGGCCGGTGTAGACACTGCAGTCAGCAAGGGTGCCGAGCATGCGCAGCGCATCGGTATCCAGGCTGATACCAATGCACATGCCATCGCGGCCGGCCTGGATGAGCGGACGCGATTCCTTTTCAAAGGCAATCCACTCGCGCTGGCGAAGACGGAACTTGCCTTCCTTGGACTCCACCCAGGCAGTGCCACGCAACTGCAGCCACACGGTGAACACCGTGCCAGAGGTCTGCAGGCTGCCCAGTCGCGCCACACCTACACAGGCAGGCCGCGGGCCATCCTCCGCAGGCTTCTCGAATGACACCGACTGACCACGATCAACCCACGAAACCTGCCGCATATCGCACACCATCGTTTGCTCATATTGAGCGAACGTTTTGCCAACTTTGGCGATGCGGGTCAGGAAAGTACGGCGAGAAAGCTGCGAATTCTTCCCGATAAGCCCTACGAAATATTTCCGAAACCACAATTTCCTACGGCGACAACCACTTAGCCAAGCCCAACACGCGTCGCGGCGCACGCTGCGGAATGCGCATCATCCCGATATCGGCATTGTCAGCGGCGGCCAAGGCGATGAAAACCGCCTTTCCATCCGGCGCCAGGCTGAGGCCGTTGCTCGCACTGAAGCGGCTCGCATCCAAACACTGGCTACTGCCATCACCGGCGATTGCAGTGAGCCGGCTACTGCAATCCCGGCTGATGTCCAGGTATTCCACGGCGCCACCGGCAGCCACGGCCCAAGCACGGTAACGCCAGCGACTAGGCAGCTCGGCGTGCACGGCTTTCACACTGTCCGGGCTCAGGCTCGGTGCCGCCTGCCAGAGCCCGCCGCTGGCCAAGCGCGTGAACAGCACCCGTTGTCCGGCACTGTCGAAACGCACCTGCGACACACCTTCCAATGACGCCAGGCGTTTCCAAGGCTGCTGGCTGCGGTCAAACAAGGTCAACACCATCCGCTCGTCATCACCGCGTTCCACCACCAGCAGCGTGTCGGCAGTTGGTCCATACACCGCCTGCAACGGTTCACGCACGGGGACCGCCAACTTCACCCAGTGGCCCTCCTCGGGCGCCACCTCATAGATACCCGGTGCACCGTCAGCATCACGCCCGGTCACCAGCAGACGCCGGCCATCGGGGGACCAGTCCATGGGTTGCCGCGCCTCGGGGCGCACCCCTTCGATCATCTGCAGGGACGCCGGGTCATTCAGGCGCGCCCACCACAGTGCAAACGCACCGGAACGGTCCGAGGTAAACGCCAATTGCGCACCATCAGGCGAGACCATTGGCTGGCCATCACGCGCCGAGGAAGCAAACAGGCGCTGCGCCAGCCCAACATCGGCTCCCAACGGGATGCGGTACAAGCCGAACTGCGGCTGGCTGCGCATGAACGCAAGGTTGCCACCGCCGCGCGACGCCGCGGGACTCTGTGCGTTGTCGATGCCCATGTCACGCAAGGCACGCGTCGCTACATCCAAGCGATACAGTCGTGCCTCACTGTCGATACGGCGGCCGAATACCATTTCATCCGAGCCCAACCAGCTCCAGCCCCTGATTTCAGCGGCCTCGTCGGTCAAACGCTGCGCGTTGCTGCCATCGGCATCCATCACCCACATATCGCCTACCTGGGGATTGCGCACGAAACCGATCTTTCTCCCGTCCGCCGAGTAGCGCGGCGCATAGTCGAAATCGTCTGCGCCGATTTCGTACTGCAACGATGACCAGCGTCCCGATGCCAGGTCCAGACTGCGTATGCCACGGCTGGCGTAACGGCCAGTCATGGAACCAAACAACAGGCTCGCACCGTCCGGCGCCCAGTCAAAGCTGAGCATGTCGGTTCCATCGCAACGGGTGGCGCGGCGCAGACCGGTACCGGTGGCCGACACCACCAGCACCTCGCAGTCGCCATGCGGCAGGAAACGCGCAAAGGCCACGTTGCGGCCGTTTGGTGACCACACCGGGAAACGATCCGAGGCACCGGCGGGCGTCGCCAGCAGGGGCGTGGCGGTCGCATTGCCTACACTCTGTATCCACAAGCTGGAGCGGTTGTCCTTCTCGCGCGCGAACACCACCAACGCCCCATCGGGGGAGAGTGAAGGATTGACCTCGAGGTCTTCGGTCGCGGTAATCAACCGGTAGGGGCGCGCAGGGCTGCCAACCACCCGATTGCCCTCGGCAACCGTTGCATCCACCTGCGATGGCACATCACGCTCCCACAGCAGCCATGCCATCACCAGCGTGCTGAGCAACAAGGCAATGCCGATTGCCAGCAGACCATAACGACGCATCCTGCGACGTTTGTGCCGCGTTGCTTCGCGCGCGCCTGCAGGGGCTGGATCAGTGGCCGCCGCCGCAACGCCCTCGGGCGCCTCGACATCCGCGACATCCGCGCTCGGCTCCCAGACCACCGTGGCAAGCAGCCGATATCCGGTCTTGGCGATGGTTTCTATATAAGGCGCACCCTCGCCTGCCTCGCTAGCGGCAAACGCCTTGCGCAACTGGGTAACTGCCTGGGTCAGTACGTCATTGGTCGGCATGGTGTCCGGCCAGACCTCGGCAAACAGCTCATCGCGTGTCACCACCTGCCCAGGCCTGCGCGCAAGCGCCAACAACACCCCCACCGATTTAGGTGTGAGCCGCTGGGATCTGCGTGTTCTTGGCTGATGCACCTCACGAGAGGAAAGCACCACCAGACACTCGCCGACGCGCAGTCGGTCAGAGCTAGGTTTTTCGGTGGGGTTCGTTGCCATCGCGGTCTTTCAAAATCGCTGGCGGACACGAATCCTGTGTCCAGCTTTCCGGGTTCAATCCCTTACAAGCCGCCAAATTCCGCAAAAGGCATCAACGCACAGAGCAAATGTTTTATCTGCAACGGATATTACTCTAACGACGTTCCCCACGTGCCAAACGTGGACGACATCAGGCTCTCTCTCGCCGACGAAATTACATAATCAGCTGCATGATTCGCGCCTTATGGCGCGATTTTTTTATCTAGCGTTCAGTTTTCTCTGCCTTGTAGATGGTCAGGCCAACCAGCCGCGAAACCACCAATGCAACATACATAACGCCTGCAAACTGCTCCAACATCACCAATGCACGTGCCTGCGGATGCACCGGCACCACGTCGCTCAGGCCGACCCCGGACAACAAGCTGAAGCTGAGATAAAGCAACTCCACCCAACTCCTGAAATCGCCTTCGCTGGTGGCGACAAAACTGCCCGGATAGACGTGCTGACACACTGAATAGGCAAATGCGAATGCCCAGGCCAGCAAGGTAAAGGTGGCGCCAGCGGCAAACAGCTCATCGCGCGTGACCTTGTGGTCCTGCAGCATGTAGGCAATCAAACTGCACGAGGTATAGAAATACAGCAGGCTCTCGAATGCCTGCGCCACCGCGATCAGCGAGTGGCGTCCCAACAAGGCACCAGCGATGGAGAACACCACCGCCGGAATGGCCAGCGTCAACGCCAGCCAAAGCAACAGCGGACTGCGCCGCACCACCCACACCGCCAATCCCAGCACCACCATGCCGAACGCACCGAACAACGCGCGTCCGGCCGGCATGTGCTCCATCGCCGGGTAAAGCAGCACGCCCAGCAATTGCACCGCCAGCAGCCATGCCGATGGGTGCCTTCGCGCCATCACGATCCACTTCAAGCGCGACTGCATACGCATCCTTTCATTGCCGGTGCCAAACGGTGTGGTTGAGACAAGACCCGCAAGGTACGGAGCTCAGGGGCCCGGGCTGGCCGCCATTCCGGCACGATACGGGTAAGTGGCAAAGATCGCGGCCACCGCGGCATCAATCCGCTCGCCACGCTGCTCAGGCTTCACCCGCCCCACCGTACCGACCGCAACGCCTTCCCAGACCAGTTGCTTCTTCCGCGCATCCACCACGTCGATGTTCAAGGTACCTTCGGTGTACTGGCGCACGTCGGTGCGGTCACGCCAGTACGGCACGGCAACATAACCGCGGGCGCGGTAGCTGTAGTAATAGTCGTAATCCACTTCCGGCATCGTGGTGACCTGGGTCTTGTCCTGCAGGTAGGCGTTGAGGTTCACCCACAGGTCCGGGTTGGCTTCATCGAACCGGTAACCACGTGACTCCATCTGCGTGCGCACCGCAGCGCGGATGCGGTTGCTGGTGATGGTGGTATAGCCGTGCTGCTCGAGCGCCAGCGGGGTGTAGAACGCAAAGCTGCGGTAGCGCGAGAAGTCGGCGGTCGGATCGGCCTGGCTGGCAACTCGCGGCGTGCTGGCGCAGGCGCCCAGCAGGAGCAGCGAGGACAAGACGAGAAGCAAGGAAACAAAGCGAAGTTTCATGGCCTACCCCTGGTGTGGACGAGCGCACGCTAACACGTCCGTCGGCGTCCCGGCGTCAAGCACGGGCCGGGGCACCCGCCGGGATGCCCCGCCCCGTATCGCAGGTCTACTCGACCCGGTAGACCTGCGCGCCCTGCGCGCGGAACTGCGCCGATTTCTCGGCCATCCCCGCCGCCAGCGCCAGCCCTTCATCCACGCCCTGCTCGGCCGCGTACTCACGAACATCCTGGGTGATCTTCATCGAGCAGAAATGCGGGCCGCACATCGAACAGAAGTGGGCCAGCTTGTGGGCGTCCTTGGGCAGCGTCTCATCATGGAATTCCTTGGCCTTCTCCGGATCCAGGCCGAGATTGAACTGGTCTTCCCAGCGGAATTCGAAACGCGCCTTGCTCAAGGCGTTGTCGCGGACCTGCGCACCCGGATGGCCCTTGGCAAGATCGGCGGCATGCGCGGCGATCTTGTACGCCATGATGCCGTCGCGCACGTCCTGCCTGTTGGGCAGTCCCAGGTGTTCCTTCGGCGTCACGTAGCAGAGCATCGCGGTGCCGTACCAGCCAATCATCGCCGCACCGATCGCGCTGGTGATGTGGTCGTAACCCGGCGCGATATCGGTAGTCAGCGGCCCCAGCGTATAGAACGGTGCTTCGCCGCACTCCTGCAGCTGCTTGTCCATGTTCTGCTTGATCAGCTGCATCGGCACATGGCCGGGACCTTCGATGATGGTCTGCACATCATGCTTCCAGGCAATCTTGGTCAACTCGCCCAGCGCTTCCAGTTCGCCGAACTGCGCCGCATCATTGGCATCGGCAATGCAGCCCGGGCGCAGGCCGTCACCGAGACTGAAGGACACGTCGTAGGCCTTCATGATGTCGCAGATGTCCTCGAAGTGCGTGTAGAGGAAATTTTCCTTGTGGTGCGCCAGGCACCACTTGGCCATGATCGAACCGCCGCGCGAGACGATGCCGGTGACACGCTTCGCAGTCAGTGGCACGTGTCGCAGCAACACCCCTGCGTGGATGGTGAAGTAATCAACTCCCTGCTCGGCCTGCTCGATCAAGGTGTCGCGGAATATCTCCCAGGTCAGCTCCTCGGCCCGGCCATCCACCTTCTCCAGCGCCTGGTAGATCGGCACCGTGCCAATCGGCACCGGTGAGTTGCGCACGATCCACTCGCGCGTCTCATGGATGTGCTTGCCGGTGGACAGATCCATCACCGTGTCGCCGCCCCAGCGGATCGCCCACACCAGCTTCTCCACTTCCTCGGCTATGCCCGACGACACCGCGCTGTTGCCGATGTTGGCGTTGATCTTGGTGAGGAAATTGCGACCGATGATCATCGGCTCACACTCGGGGTGATTGATGTTGTTCGGCAGGACCGCGCGGCCGCGCGCGATCTCATCGCGCACGAATTCCGGGGTGATGATCTGTTGGATGCTGGCACCGAAGCTCTGCCCTGGATGCTGGGCAAGCAGTCCTGCATCACGCACCACATCCAACCGCTGGTTCTCGCGGATGGCAACGTACTCCATCTCCGGGGTAACGATGCCGCGGCGCGCATAGTGCATCTGGGTGACATTGGCGGTACCAATCGCGCGGCGCGGCAGCGTGCGGCCGGGAAAACGCACGGCATCAAGCCTGCCATCGTGCTGGCGGCCACGGCCGAACTCGGAGCTGAGCCCGGCCAACTGCTCGGTATCCCCGCGCTCCTCAATCCAGGCACTGCGCACCGCTGCCAGCCCCGCTGCCAGATCGATAGTGGCCTGCGGATCCGTGTACGGGCCGGAGGTGTCATACACGGTGACTGGATGGTTCTCCTCGCCGCCGAACAGGGTGGGCGTGCGGGTCAGCGCGATCTCGCGCATCGGCACCTGCAGGTCCGCGCGCGAACCAGCGACGAAGATCTTGCGCGAGCCGGGAATCGGCCGGGTCACGGATTCGGAGAGTTGCTGGGCCTGTTGCTGCAGGCTGGGCTGTGCGTTCATTGGCATTCGTCCTGGTCTATCCACACGCGGTGTGCGAAGGCCACGCGAGGGATTCGCATGACGGAACGAAGCGAAGGCGCACGCCAGCCGGCCCCGGCCCATTGCGGGCACATCGACTGGCGGCACACGAAGCTTCCCTACGCCGGTATGAGCCGGATCAGGTTCGAAGGGTATGTCTCAACCGCGACCCTATGGCCACGGTACCCCCGCTTCGGGCGTCATTAGACCTGCAATCGAGGGGAAAGCCAAGCCAGCAGGAACACCGGTCAAGGGTCTGCAGCTGCTGTCCGCAGGCGTCTCCTTGCACAGCGTCACAGGCCACTAACGTAATCGTGACGCGCCATTCAGTAACATCGCGCGCAGGCTCGTTTCGAATGACTGCCTTGCGGCGCTTGCCGCCCCTCCTTTCCCGGCCCGGCACCATGGTGCCAGCCGGTTGTCCTGCAAGCTCAGGCTCGCTCCCCTCAATCGCTCATTTGATCGGAGAAGCTCCTTCATGGTGTTTCGTATTTCCATTGCACTGGTCGCGGTACTGGTGCTGATTGCCGGCCTCGCGCCCGGCCCCTTCAACGACGTGGTGCAGGCCGCGCTGGCCCAGGTTGTGCGTGGCGCTGGCTGGATGTACCTGCTGATCGTGTTCCTGACACTGTCTTTCCTGCTGTACCTGGCGTTTGGGCGCTTCGGCAGCCTGCGCATCGGCGGAGAAGATGCCGAGCCGGACTTCTCCCGCGCCAGCTGGCTGTCGATGCTGTTCGCCGCCGGCATGGGCATCGGCCTGGTGTTCTGGGGCGCGGCCGAGCCGATATCGCATTTCGTCACCCCGCCCGAAGGCCTGCCGCCGCAAAGCATGGATGCCGCCCGCGCCGCGATGCGTTACTCGTTCTTCCACTGGGGCCTGCACCCGTGGGCGATCTATGCGTTGATCGGGCTGGCAATGGCCTGGTTCCAGTACAACCGCAACGGCCGCGGCCTGATCAGCGACATGCTGCAACCGGTGATCGGCCGTCATCATCGCGGTTGGATCGGCACGTTGGTCAACATTGCCGCCGTGGTTGCCACCGCAATCGGTGTCGCCACCACGCTGGGGTTCGGCACCATCCAGATCGCGGCTGGCATGCAACGTGTGTTCGGCGTCACCGCCGGCGTGCCATTGCAGATGACGGTCATCGCCGTCGCCTTCGTGCTTTACATGATCTCCACCACCAGCGGCGTGGACCGTGGCATCAAGTGGTTGTCCAACTTCAATCTGGCAATGGCGGCATTGCTGCTTGCCGCAGTGCTGGTGCTCGGCCCCACCGGCTTCATCTTCGATACCTTCACCACCACCCTGGGCGCATACCTGAACCAGCTGGTGACGATGAGCCTGCGTATGTCGCCCTTCTCGGGCAGCACCTGGGTCGCCGATTGGACCATCTTCTACTGGGCCTGGTGGATTGCCTGGGCGCCGTTCGTGGGATCGTTCATTGCGCGGGTTTCACGCGGCCGCAGCGTGCGCGAGTTCGTGGTCGGGGTAGTGCTGGCACCAACCCTGCTCGGCTTCCTGTGGTTCTCCGTGTTCGGCGGCACCGCGCTGTGGGCGCAGCTGTTTGGCCACGCTGATCTGGTCCAGGCGCTGGGCAATGGCTATGAGACGGTATTGTTCACGCTGTTTGACAGCATGCAGGGCTCCTTGCTGCTGTCGGGCCTGGCCTTGGTCCTGCTCGTAATCTTCTTCGTCACCTCGGCCGATTCCGCGGTGCTGGTGCTGGCCAGCATGTCCACCGATGAGGCCGGCGATCCGCCGCTATCACGCAAGCTGGTGTGGGGCATTGCCATTGCACTGATCGCAGCGGTTCTGCTGCTCGCAGGTGGGTTGGATGCACTGCAGGGCATGATCACCATTGCAGCCTTGCCATTCGCGCTGTTGATGGTGTTGGTGATGGTATCGCTGTACCGCGTGCTGGACGCCGAGCACAACCGCCAGCGCCGGCTCGCGCAGCGCGCACGGCACATGATGGAGGCATGGATCGAGCGCGAGCAGGCGGCACAGGAAGAAGCACGTGCAGTCACCGAGCGTTCGTCAGGTCTGGACAAGTAGACGGAGCTGCGGGGAGCTGTGAATTGCCGCGATGGATGTGGCTGGCTTCGTATCCAGCCACGCAATGTGGCTGAACAATTGGCTGGTAAGGACGGCAGCGAAGAGCTACCCCTCCCCAACCCTCCCCTTCGCTGCGCGAAAGGGAGGGGGCCGTTCTTGGCGATCTACAAGATGGCGACGGAGCCGTTTTTACCCCCTCCCTTTCGCGCAGCGAAGGGGAGGGTTGGGGAGGGGTGCTTTGGCTTTGGCTTTGGCTTTGACCCTGCCACAACGAAAAGAAGCGAAGATCAGTACCCCGCCGCCTGACCGTCCTTGCGGCTCTCCGAAGCGCCGTAGTAAACGCCGCTTTCCGGGTCACGCATGATTGCCTGATAGCCACCATAAGGGCCGTCGGCAAACACCACGCGATGGCCCTTGCGCATCAGGCTACGTACCGTCTCGTAGGAAAACCCGGTTTCCAGATTGACCTCGCCACCATCACGCATCGCCGTGGCCTGCCCGGTGGGCTCGGTGGAGCCCTCGTGCTGGATGCGCGGTGCGTCGCCGGCCTCCTGCAGGTTCATGCCGAAGTCGACGAGGTTCATCACGATCTGTGCATGCCCCTGTGGCTGCATCGCACCGCCCATCACCCCGAAGCTGGCGAACGGCTTGCCATCCTTGGTGAGGAATGCCGGAATGATGGTCTGGAACGGGCGCTTGCCCGGTGCATAACCGTTGGGATGATCCTTCTGCAGCACGAACATCTCGCCACGATCCTGCAGGATGAAACCCAGCCCCGGCGGCGCCATGCCGCTGCCCATGCCGCGATAGTTTGACTGGATCAGCGACACCATCATGCCGTCAGCATCGGCCACGGTCATGTAGATGGTGTCGCCCTCCTCCAGCTGCCTGGGCGTTCCCGGCTGAACTTCCTTCAAGGCCTTGTCCATCGAGATCAGGCTGCGGCGCTGTGCAGCGTAGTCCTTGGAAACAAGCCGTTGCACCGGCGCCGGCGAGAACGCCGGGTCCGCGTAGAACCGGGCGCGATCGGCGAAGGCGAGTTTCTTGGCTTCAACGAACAGATGGATGTGCTCGGCCGAGCCGAATGGAATCTTCGAGAAATCGTAGCCTTCCAGCACGTTGAGGATCTGCAGCGCAGCGATGCCCTGGCTGTTCGGTGGCAGTTCCCACACGTCATAACCACGGTAGTTGCTGCTGACCGGCTCGACCCACTCGCCGTGATGCGCGGCCATGTCCTCGTAGCTCAGATAACCGCCATTGGCCTTGAAGTAGTCGCCAATGCCGCGCGCGATGTCACCTTTGTAGAACGCATCGCGGCCACCATCGGCAATCTGCTGCAAGGTGTTTGCCAGATTTGGATTGCGCCACATCTGCCCCTTGCGTGGCGCGTGTCCATCAATGGTGAACTGCTCCTTGAAACCCGGATACTGCGACAGCTTGGGCACCGAGCGATCCCAGTAGTAGGCAATGACCTCGGATACCGGATGCCCTTCGCGCGCATAGGCGATTGCCGGCGCCAGGTTTTCAGCCATGGGCTTGCGCCCGAAGCGTTCATGCAATGCGAACCAGCCATCCACCGCGCCAGGCACCGATACCGGCAGCGGCCCGGTCGCCGGAATCTCCTTCAAGCCACGCCGCTGCAACTCCGCCAGCGTCAACGAACGCGGTGAACGACCCGAGCCGTTGTAGCCATGGAGTTTCTGCGTCTTCGGGTCCCAGACAATCGCGAACAGGTCGCCGCCAATGCCATTGCCGGTCGGCTCCATCAATCCCAGCGCGGCATTGGCAGCGATGGCCGCATCCATCGCCGAGCCGCCGCCCTTCATCACGTCCAGCGCGATCTGGGTGGCCAGCGGCTGCGAGGTGGCCGCCATTGCATGCGGTGCGATGACTTCCGAGCGGGTGGCAAATTCATGGCCGGTGATGCGGTCTGCGGCAAACGCCGTTACCGACACAGTAGACAGGGCAAGCAACAACGCGCTACGCAGCATGGTAGACAACCAGCAAGGGAATGGCTGGACGATAGCCCAGCCACCGCGCTGACGCACGCCTTGTGCAGGCGCCCGGCAATGCACTCCCCGTCCCCCTGCGCTCAAGCCAGCCAAGCCCCGGGCATCACGCTGTCTTGTAGGAGAAGCATCCGCAGCCCAAACAGGGACGTCACCAGATGAAGCGGATTGAGCAGCCCCAGCTTCGCGGCTGACGCCGCTCCCACAGCAAGACCGCCAGCTCGCAGTCCGCCGCGGGCAACCCCGCTCTACATCCGTGCAGACGCCATTGCAATCGAGCCAGCTGCCTCGTGCCCGCCGCTGGGTCCGCTACTGATCTGCTCCAGCAAGCCACGCGTCTCCTGGTCTGGATCCAGGCCAAGCTCCTGCCGCAGCACCGATTCGAATCGCTGATAGACCTTCAGCGCCGCGCCCCGCATGCCGGTGCCGGCGTGGGCGCGCATCACCCGCCGGGTATGCGCTTCATTCCATGGATCGCGCTTACTCAAGGCATTGGCCAGCTGCATCGCCGACTCCCAACGCGATGCTTCCAGCATTTCATCGCAGCAGCGTGCCGCCGCGTCGATCAGCTGTGCGTCCAGCGATTGGCGGGTACTCGCCAACCAGCTCTGGAAGTTGGAATCGGCAATGTCCTCCATTCCATCCAGGAACACCCGCTGCTCGGCCATCAGATGAACCGATTCGCACGGCGCCTGCTCCAGCAGATCGATATCGAACATGGGCTCACCGCCACGCATCAGGCCAACCGCCGAGCGCTCGATGCGCAAAATGCCCTCCTCCATCACCAGATTGCAGTAGCGATTGAGGTTGCTCAACACCTGGCGCAGGTTGGTCAAGGCACTGGTCTCCCCCAGGCTGGGCCACAACAGGGCCGCCAGCGCTGCCCGCGAATGCATGCGATTGGACTCGACCGACAGGTAGCCGAGCAGGGCCCAGCCCTTCCGGTAGATCAGCGGCGCCGGCAGAACACCCCCCTGGCCCATCAGCTGCAGCAGACCGGGAGACCGCCCCTCGCCGGGTACGTCACACCGGTGTGCACCTGCACACGTGATGTCCTGTCCTGTTTTCTGCGTCATGGTTCCCTGCCTCCGGCCGGCCCAGAAAAGAGCCTGTTACTTGCTAAACCGGCAAAAGCGACGCAATCCAATCACGACAGGACAAATATTCCCTCCGGCCCAATCAACTCGTGGCATTGACCGGAATCCGCGCAAACCGGCTGCGGCTGGCGCTTGAGCCTGCAGGTTTCAGTCGCAACCATGCAGCTGCGACGGGCCTTCCGCGCCAGATACGGGAAATCACACCGGCAAGCGTTGACATGACGACGACGCGATGGTTATCTCGACCCATGCTGCAACGCCACAACGCCACCGCTGACCTGACTTCGACCCCGGCCCACGCCGCGGCGTCGATTCTCGTACTCGTACTTATTACCGAGCCAACAGGTGCGGGGCAGACTGGCGCGTAACGTAAAGACAGCCAGATTCGACTAAAGACCCCGCGCCGACCCCGGTGCGGGGTTTTTCGTTTCCAGCTTCTATTTCATCTGAAACCATGTACCCAACCACTGACACCTCCAGGAAACACACCGCCAACGCCGCCAGCCGCAGCGCTGCGACCTGCATGGTGCCTCCCCCGCCCGCCCCGGCCGCTGCGTCCTGACGCAACGGCCGTTTTTATTTCTGCCTGACTCTCTTCATTGCAAGGAAACCAAGCACCATGAGCACCAACGAACTGCCCCAGATCAAAATCGCCGTCGTCGGTTACGGCAGCCAGGGCCGCGCCCATGCCATGAACCTGCGTGAATCCGGCTTCGACGTGGTTGTCGGCCTGCGCGCTGGCGGCCCCACCGAAGTCAAGGCGCAGACCGATGGCTTCACCGTCAAGAGCCCGGCCGAAGCGGTCAAGGACGCCGACCTGGTCGCCGTACTGACCCCGGACATGGTGCAGAAGAAGCTGTACAACGAGGTGCTGGCGCCGAACATGAAGCAGGGCGCCTGCCTGCTGTTCGCGCACGGCCTGAACGTGCATTTCGGCATGATCGAGCCGCGCGCCGACCTGGACGTGGTGCTGGTCGCGCCGAAGGGCCCGGGCGCACTGGTGCGTCGCGAATATGAAATCGGCCGCGGCGTGCCGTGCATCTACGCGGTCTACCAGGACAAGAGCGGCAAGGCCGAGCAGTTCGCGCTGGCCTATGCGGCTGGCCTGGGCGGCGCCCGCGCCAACATCATCAAGACCACCTTCAAGGAAGAGACCGAAACCGATCTGTTCGGTGAGCAGGCCGTGCTGTGCGGCGGTGCCTCCTCGCTGGTCCAGGCTGGCTTTGAAACCCTGGTGGAAGCCGGTTACCAGCCGGAAATCGCCTACTACGAAGTGCTGCACGAACTGAAGCTGATCGTTGACCTGTTCTACGAAGGCGGCATCACCCGCATGCTGGAGTTCATCTCCGAGACCGCGCAGTACGGCGATTTCGTCAGCGGTCCGCGCGTCATCGATGCCTCGGTGAAGGCCCGCATGAAGGACGTGCTGACCGATATCCAGAACGGCACCTTCACCAGGAACTGGGAAGCCGAGTACGAAGCCGGCCTGCCGAACTACAAGAAGTTCCAGCAGGCCGACATGGAACACCCGATCGAGAAAGTGGGCAAAGAGCTCCGCGCCAAGATGGTTTGGCTGCAAGCACAGACTGCGTAATCCGCGGTCCCCCACCCGCAACTGGCAAAGGTCGCTGCATGAACACTTCCACCCCCGGTGCGCCCCGTAACGGCGCACGCTGGCTGACGCAGGCCCTGGAAGCCGAAGGCGTGCAAACGCTGTTCGGCTACCCGGGCGGCACCATCATGCCGTTCTACGACGCATTGGTGGACTCCAGCCTCAAGCACATCCTGGTACGACACGAGCAGGGCGCGGCGCTTGCCGCCAATGGTTATGCCCGCGCAAGCGGCAAGGTAGGCGTATGCGTGGCCACCTCCGGCCCGGGCGCGTCCAACCTGGTCACCGGCATCGCCGACGCCATGCTCGACTCGGTACCGATGGTGTGCCTGACCGGCCAGGTCG